>Ga0208942_1000739_pt1 | contig 12657 bp, 14 predicted proteins | sample GreLakmeSU08MSRF_FD_187704 | JGI IMG/M metagenome (GOLD analysis project Ga0208942, IMG submission 187704) | Freshwater lentic microbial communities from great Laurentian Lakes, MI, USA - Great Lakes metaG SU08MSRF (SPAdes) | ecosystem: Environmental > Aquatic > Freshwater > Lake | place: Great...
TCTGGGACCCAGTAATCGAATTGGGGCTTTAATAATATATATGAATTAACTTTAGGTGCGGTAAATTCTAGCGGTCAAAAAATGATGATAAATCCAAAAGAATCTCTGAAACTTATTAATCAATATTTCCAAAAGCCATAAACCATGAATAATAATATAATAATGGAACCTTTAGGTGTTGATTTTGTGATTGGGCCAAGTAAAATGACGAAAAAAGACTTTCAAGAAATAAGTGCATATATAAAGAAACACAAGATTGAAAATTCTAAAAAAATAAATAAAAGCAATAAAAAAATCAAGATTATAAAATAAAACATCCAGTTCGATTTAAATAAAGAGCCCGCGCGAAATTTATCGCGCGGGCTCTTTATTTATTATAACAAAATAAATTGTATTAACTCTTATTATAATGAAGATTGGGGCTTTAGCTATAATAAGGCTTTATCATCATATATACCAAGGGGCCTGTTACTGCTACATAAAACCACAATGGCCAGGTACGTTTTGCTATTTTTTTATGGGCTTCAAATTCACCTGTTAAGGCGCGGTAGGTGGTAAATAAAATAAAAGGTAAAATTAATGCCGCTAATATGATATGCGTAGTTAATAGAATCAAATAAAAGGAACGCATATTGCCAGCAACTGCCTTTTCCTCTAAGGAAACAATACCATCAAAATTGGTATCTCCAAAGCGTGCTTCCCCCGCTAATAAATGATGCGCGATATAGGTTACTAAAAATAACAAGGACAAGACTAATGCAGTGGTCATTAAATTTTTATGCAATTGGTATTTTTTTTGCTTTACAGCTACTAACGCAAGTACTAATAAAAAAGCAACAGTGGTGTTTAGTAAAGCATTAATCAATGCAAATATGTGCTTGTCAAAAGGGAGTTCCACATTAATGGTGAACTTGCTTAAAAAGGTAACTGCAACAAATACAATCACCGAAAATAATCCTATGATTATATTGGCTTGTTGATCATTTTTTTTAATAACAGGTGCTAACATATCTTTTATTTGATTTTAATTAATTGAGTAGCTGTCGAAATTACACTACTAGTTTTTTATTTGCTTATTAAATTTGGAATTAAAATAATAAACAAAGCCGGTCACCATCACTGCAATGACTAACCATAGCCAGCTTAAGTCAATAATATCTTGGAATACTTTATTTTTTTTCTTTTTATCTTTTTCTAACATCAAGTACCCTACATCCTTCGCCATCTTTAAAATGGAAGTGGAATCTAAGCCATAATAGTATCCACGAATTTGCATTTTTTTATCAATCAATATAAAACGGCTGGTATGTACAAAGTCGGGGGTAATAGGTTCGTTGCTAAATTTATCTATTTTTAATTCCTCAAAAGCAAATTTGTATATGGAATCGCGATTACCTGTAAGCAACCACCAATTATCTGAAATCACCCCCATTTTATTGGAGTATTCACGCAATACAGGTGCACTATCTCTCAATGGATCCACCGTAATCGACATAAAATGAATAATGGAAGTGTCTAATTTTTTTCGAACATCCCCACCCCTTGAAAAGGACTGCTGCAGTTTACTCATATTATTCGTGAGCTTTGGACAGATGCTACCACAGCTGGTAAAAAATAAATCTAAGATGATAATTTTCCCTTGTTGGTCATATAAGTTCACCGAATCGCCTAATTGATTCACCAAACGAATATTTTTAGTGGTATGCCAAACAGAATCTGATATTTGTTTGCCATCCACCACCGACTCCATCACTGTGTCCAATAAATAATGCCTGGGCATGGTCACTGCTGTTTTACTTGCGGACTTTAACCACAAATAACAGAAAATAGGAATCGCTAAAGCGATAAGTAAACTATAGATTGATTTTTTAGACATTGTATTTTATTAATGCAAAGTTATGAATTAGACTTCAAAGAAAAACCATCCTTGGAGGAGGATGGTTTGGTATTTTTAGAGAAGGGCCCTCGAGCACCTTCTTTGGATAATTTCTTTTTCTTATTGGGGACAACCTTTACTTTGTATCTGCCATCGTATACCCCTGCCTTAATCTGATCCTCTCTTTTTAGTTGATGTTCGTGTCTTTTTTTCATAAAAAATTATTCAAGCCAATACCTTATCGCAAATAACATTTTATTAGCCTAGTATACCACAATTTTCATTGGATTAATAGTACTTTTCATCAGCAGGTTTTTGCTTTACTTCCCCTGCGCCAGATTTATGCTTTACCGCCTCATGCTTTTCGGTGCCATGGGTTGCAGCGCCATGTTCGGATTCTTTTTTCTCCACCTTAATGGTTGACTGTTCTTTAAAATAAGGATTATACGTATTGCGTAAGTTTTTGAAAGAGCTGCCATCCCATAAAAATGCACCAATAAACCAAACAAACAATGATAAAGGCACTATAATGGTCATGATTAAGTTTTTTACTTCATGCTTTAAGTGCATAAAGTAAGCAACAATGTAAAATGCTTTTGACATCATTAAAATAATAATCACCCCCTTGATAGCCAAGCGAAGTGAGGCGCTACTAATACCTATCATCCAAAATCCTAGTATTAATTCAACGATTGTTAATACCGACAATAGGATGGTTACTTTTTTAATTTCAGCCATTACAGCAGCATTATTTGCTTCATGATTAGCGTCTGCGTTGTGTGGATGTGACATATAAAAATCTTAATTTATAATTATGTTTATTTTTAAACCCATGTAAGCTAAGCCGATACCGATCACTTACTAGTAATTGTTTTACAATAAATAAAATATGGTAAATACAAATACCCAAACTAAATCTACAAAGTGCCAATACAATCCTGCTTTTTCAATCATTAAGTAATGGCCTCTTTGTTCAAACTTATCTAACAAAGTCATGATCAACATAATAATATTAATCAGCACCCCACTAAATACGTGGAAGCCATGGAATCCTGTAATCGTAAAAAAGAAATTAGTAAAGTTGGTTGAACTTGCGGTACCATCTGCATTTAAAAATGGATTAGACCCCCACCAAGCACCTTCATGAAATAAATGGTTCCACTCCCAAGCTTGACAACTTAAAAATGCAATACCCCCAATGATGGTTAAAATCATATTGCGAACCACCCCTTTTTTATCCATATTATGTCCAGCATGCACCGCTAACACCATGGTGACCGAACTCACAATTAATATAAAAGTCATGATACTTACAAACACCAATGGTGCATGTACTCCTTCTGGCGCAAATGGAAAACTACGGAACACTTGATTTGAATCAGGCCATCCGTTCGTTGAAAAACGCACTGTGCCATAAGAAATCAAAAAGGCGCCAAAAGTAAATGCGTCACTCATTAAAAAGTACCACATCATTACTTTTCCGTACTCAAGGTTAAAAGGACTCTTTCCTCCTCCCCACAATTTTGCTTCATTTGGCGAAGCGGTTGTTGATGTTGACATGTTCAATTTCTATTTCAGTGCAAAAATATTGGCTATCAAGGATATTCGTATCAAAAATGCCGTTTTTTTTATAATTCAATTCCACAAAACCAAGGGTTATCCCACCCAATTCAGGAACACAAAAAGGTAAATCCAAAGGATGTCAACAAAATGCCAATAATTCGCTACCAATTCTACTGACAATACCTGATTTGTGCTTGATTTTGCAGCCCTCGCTTTTAATGAGATCACGGCTATGGCAATCACACCACCCACTAAGTGCAACAGGTGTAATCCAGCAATCACTAACAAAAAGGACCCTGCTGAGTTACTACGCACGCCCGTTAAAGCCACATTGTTTAATTCCAAAGCCTGAAAGCCGCGTAATTGTAAAATGATGAAGGTGACGCCTAATATAGCCGTTACCGATAAAAAGCCACGATATTGGTCCATTTCTCCTTCCTTCGCCTTTTTTACTGCCATTTGAATGGTAAAGCTACTTACTAATATGACCAAGGTTGAAAACCAGAATAAATTAGGAAGATCAAACTCCAACCAATTCGCTTGACTTTTTTTTACGATATACGCACTGGTTAAACCAGCGAACATCATAACAATACTTCCAAATCCAACCCATAACAACATTTTGTAGGGATGTATTTTAGTATTCGCTTCAATTTTTGTTGTTGCCATAATTGTAAGTTTTATAATTTATCTGCTAATAATGCAAGGTATACAATGGGTAAATAAATATAGCTGCTAAACATGACACGGCGTGCGGCAGGTACACCCATGTTTTGGTATAATCGAACACACTGCACCACCATAAAAATATTAGCGACTAATAAAATTAACATACTTATCTGTCCAGTCAAACCTAAATAATAAGGTAAAAATCCAAAAGGGATCATAAGAACTGCATACATGATCGATTGTAAAGCAGTAAATTTTGTAGGGCCTTTATCCGCAGGTAATAATTTAAAACCCACGCTGGAATAATCTGCATGAGACACCCAAGCGATTGCCCAAAAATGAGGGAACTGCCATAAAAATTGAATTAAAAATAAAGCCCAGCCCGCATACGCAAAATCATCATTGCCTGCGACCCATCCAATCAAACATGGAAGTGCACCAGGAAACGCGCCCACTAAAACTGCGATCGAATTTATTTTTTTCAAGGGTGTATAAATAAACGCGTATAAAAACAAACTAAAGGCAGATAATAAAGCGGATGAAACATTAAAGCATTGCCACATAATCGCCACCCCAAGTATGCCCGTAATGATTGCAAAAGTATACGCTGTTGTTTGTGACATACGACCCGATGCCACAGGACGTGATGCGGTACGTTTCATTTTTGCATCCGTATCTTTCTCTACTGCTTGATTAATGGCATTGGCACTCCCTGTAATACATAAACCCGCAAAGGTTAATAGTAAAATCATGGACCAATCATACGCTTTCACCGTTGGCGCCAACATGTAACAAATAACGCAAGTGAACACCACCGTAAAACTTAAGGTGAACTTCATCAACTGTGCGTAATCTTTAAGCGTTTGTTTCAATTAGCAATTTTTTTCAAAACCATGATGCAACAAAATATAATCCCAAATACAAGTAACCCAAATTACAATGCCCTGAAATCAGGGCATTGTAATAACTGAATATTTTAATTAGTGTGTGCCAGATTCATCTTCACCCACCGGTGTTGTTTGCGGAATAAACTCATGTCCATCCTTACCATAATCATAAGGCCAACGGTGCACTTCAGGAATTTCACCAGGCCAGTTACCATGACCAGGATTAATCGGTGTAGTCCACTCTAATGTATTTGACTCCCAAGGATTTAATACAGTCACTTTGCGGCCTTTGAATATAGAGTAGAAGAAATTAATCAAAAATAAAATTTGCGTTGCAAAAACAATCATCGCTACCGTACTAATGAAACGATTTAATTCAGCAAATTGTTTAAAGCTTTCCCAAATACTAAAATCAAAATAACGACGCGGCATACCTGCTAAACCTTGGTAATGCATTGGCCAGAAAATCATATATGCCCCAGCGATGGTGATCCAAAAGTGAATGTATCCTAATGAATTATTTAAATAGCGTCCATACATTTTAGGAAACCAGTGGTATACCCCAGCAAACATTCCAAACATACTTGCCACACCCATTACAATGTGAAAATGTGCCACTACAAAATAACTATCGTGTAAATAAATATCTAAAGCAGCGTTACCCAACCAAATACCAGTTAAACCCCCAGAGATAAATAAGCTCACAAAACCAATGGCAAATAACATGCCAGGAGTGAAACGAATATTACCTCTCCATAAAGTTGTTAGCCAATTAAATACTTTAATACCAGAAGGTATGGCGATTAATAAAGTTAATAATACAAACACCGAGCCTAGAAAAGGATTTAATCCTGTTACGAACATATGGTGCGCCCAAACTAAGAAGGCCAATATTGCAATAGCAAATAAAGATCCTAACATCGCCATGTATCCAAAAATAGGTTTACGGGAATTAACGGATATAATTTCAGAGACCATACCCATGGCAGGTAATAAAATAATATATACTTCGGGGTGACCCAAGAACCAAAATAAATGTTGGTATAAAATAGCAGATCCACCTTCATTGGATAATGCTCCAACGCCATTTACATAAATATCAGAAAGATAAAAACTAGTACCAAAGTTTCTATCAAAAATCAATAAAATCAAACCAGACAATAATACAGGGAATGATAATACCCCTAATACTGCAGTGAAAAATAGTGCCCAGATAGTTAAAGGCAAACGTGTCATGCTCATCCCCTTGGTACGCATGTTTAAAATAGTAGTGATATAATTTAAACCGCCTAGTAAAGAAGAAACAACGAATAAAGCCATCGAGATAATCCATAAGTCCATACCTGTTTTAGAACCAGGTGAAGCGTCTTGTAATGCAGATAATGGAGGATACGCTGTCCAACCACCGCTAAATGGTCCTGTTTCAACAAACATAGATGACAACATTATAATACTCGCTATAAAAAAGAACCAATACGATAACATGTTCATGAATGGCGATGCCATATCACGCGCACCTACTTGTAATGGAATTAAGAAGTTAGCAAAAGTACCACTCAATCCAGCAGTTAATACAAAGAATACTAATACCGTACCGTGTGTAGTTACTAAAGCGTAATAAGCTTCAGGTGTAATTTGACCGCCTTTTGCCCATTTACCTAAGAGAGATTCTAACCAAGGAAAACTAGCTTCAGGGTAACCTAACTGCAAACGGAAAAGTACACTCATTAAACCACCTAGTACTGCCCAAACCATACCCGTGATCAAGAATTGCTTCGCGATCATTTTATGGTCTTGACTAAATACATATTTAGTTAAGAATGTATCATGGTGTTCGTGATGACCGTGATCATCATGTCCGTGACCCTCATGATTATGTAATGCTGCTTCTTGACTCATACCTTTTATTTAAATAATTTTAATCTTAATATTTTTAATCCGAAAGTGGTTATTGCTAATATTAATTAAAGCAACGACTACTCTATTTTATTACATTTTCACCACTGCTGTTTTTGCTGTAGTATCGGCTACTACTGGAACGGCAGTGGGATCTTTCTCAGGAAATGCAGTATAGTATTGTGGCTTTTGTTTCGCCATCCACATATCATATTCCTCCTGATCCACTACTTGAATAATTCCTTTCATAGAGTAGTGACCGTTTCCGCACATTTGATCACAACTAATTTCATATTGAAAGTTAGGATTATCTGTTTTTTCCTGCATTTCCTTTGTCGTATATATGGGTGTAAACCACATCGTTGTAGGAATACCAGGAACAGCATCCATCTTTAAACGAAAATGACTTAACCCAACATCATGGATAACATCTCTTGACCCTAGAATTAATTTAACAGGGGTTCCTTTAACTATATACATTGTTTGCTCTGTTAAAATATCGTCTTGTGCATATTTGTCATCCCAAACAATACCTACAGAGTTGGTCGCAGGGTCAACATTTTTGTAATATCTTTTCCCAAAAATAGCGTCCTTTCCAGCGTAACGGAAAATCCAACCAAATTGTTTTCCAGTTACTTCAACCACCATTGCATTTTTAGGAGGTTCGCCAGTGAAGAAGAACCAGTTACGCAAACCAAATACCACTAATATAGTCAATGCAATCGCAGGCACAGCGGTCCAAACTAATTCTAATTTAGTACTGTGCGCGAAAAAGAAAGATTTGCGGTTGGTATCTTCTTGGTATTTATATGCAAACCAAAATAATAAAAATTGCGTGATCACAAACACGATGCCAGTGACAATTAAGGTGACAAAAAGCATCTCATCTACTTTTTCACCTTGAATACTAGCAGCACCTTGTGCTATCTGCGTTTTACCATAATAAAGTTCATTACAAACATAAATACCAACAAAGCCAAATACCAAAAAAGCAACCATCAAAAATCCGTTGATTTTGTTGTTTTGTTTACGGCTCGCTTCCTCCCCTTTTAAGATGGATACATACTCACTTGCTTTGGCAATTTGAAAAATTACCACATAGATGAAAACGATAATTGCTACAGATAAATATAAAGTCATAGTTGTATTAATATTTTCTTAATAGATAATTTGTTAAACTTGGTGAAGGATACTTTCCTTTAAAAATGGATGGTACTTTGGAATCAAAGGCTTGCTTGCCAATGAACGCGCTACCATCAAAATCATTACCCCTACAAAAAAGGTGAGTATACCAAAATCCAACCAGCCTAAACTCACATGCTCCTTCATTAAGCTACCCATCACCATTTGATAAAAATCAATCCAGTGACCAAATAATATAAGGACTGCCATAAACGCCATTAAAGTAAAATTACGTTTTGCAGAGCGCTTCATTAATATTATTAAAGGACAAAGGAAATTGATAAATAAGTTTAAGAAAAAGATAGGCTTGTAAGCACCTTGCACTCTATTTTTAAAATAAATGGTTTCCTCAGGGATATTCGCATACCAAATAAGCATGTATTGTGAAAACCATAAATAAGTCCAGAAGATAGAAAATGCAAACATGAATTTACCCACGTCATGCAAATGCTCGCTGGTAGATAATTCCATGTACCCTTTGTTTTTCATGTAGATTAACCAAAGTGCAATCAAGGCCATACCTGCCACAAATGAACTTGCAAAAGTATACCAGCTATACATGGTTGAATACCAATGTGCGTCAATACTCATTAACCATAACCAAGGAACAGTACTTGCAACTGTTAAACCAAACCACACTAAAAAGAAACCTGAACGCACCATGCTACGCACATTATATTTATGTGCAGTGGCTTGATCCATTGGCGCCACATCTGCTTCCAAACTAATTTGACGCATTCTATATCCAAAATAACTCCAAAGTGCAATGGTTAATGTAGTCCAAATCACAAAGAAAGTTGGATTCAAGAAACCTACTTTACCTTTCAAGATAGGATCCTTCGCTACTGCTTCGGCATCCAACCAATGGTAAATATGATGGTTATGAGAAAGCACTACATATAATAAAACCATTAAAGTGATGCCCCCAAAGATGGGCACTAAAGTAGAGATCGCTTCTGCAATTCTGCGAAATGATTGCATCCAAGCAGCCATCGCCATTGTGCTGAAACACAAAAAGAACATAGCAGCATTCGTTACTAAAGTCCAAAAAATAGTATTGTACATTAAGGTTCCCCAAAAATGCACTTGCTCATGTTCGTCTGAACTAAATCCTTTGGTAAACATGCCATATAATAATGCAGCACCACCTATGCCTATTAAAGCATAAGACCATGTTTTAAGTGTACCAGGAATTTCAAATTGCTCTTTAATAGATGCCATCTTACTTCGTTTGTTTGTTCTTAATATATTTAATGATCATCCAGCGTTGATGTCTGCTTAATTGTGATGCATAGGAGCCCATCAAGTTTTTTCCGTACGCAACAGAATAAAACATTTGACCAGCAGGCATGTTTTCATATTTCGCATCCCCTACTAAGGTAGCTGGCTTTGCAGCATATGGACCATTACCATCTTTATACAAAGGACCATTACCGTCTAATTTTGTTCCATGACAAATACCACAATTAATTAAATACAAACGCTCCGCTTCAGCAGCCTCTTTCACACTTAATGAATCGATTGGATTAGGAACCATTTTAGAGGCAACATAATTGGTTGAATCACCTACCATATCCTTCGCATACGGGAAAGGCATTTCCTTCCCACGCGCAATAGTACCTGCAACAGGACGGTTGTCATAATTAATTCCTTTGCTAGCCAAGTTGCTATGATCTGCGTAGGTTTCATAGGCGCGGCTATAGGCCATATCTGGCATATAAACTTTACCTGGTGTACGCTTAATATCGTTACAGCTAGTTAATCCAACTACTGCAACTAAAGATAATATTGTAAAAAATTTATTCATTCGAGTTCTTTTAAAATGTGCTATATTTTTGGCGCTTGTTTCAAGAGCAATGTTTATGCAATTTGTTTTTCGTTGTATAAATTATCCTCTTTATCATAAGTACCAAACCACCATCCTTCCTCCGCAACTTGTACATCGGTTTCAATAGCACCATTGGAAATTAATAAAGCTTTTAAGTCATCGGTATTTGTTTTATCGGTACACTCAATCACCATTACAAATAAATCATCCGTAGCACGTTTATGAAAATGATGTTTTTTAACCCCCGGTGCTAATTGACATAAATAACAAAAGGTCATCACCATACCCACCGCTGCAAATAATACCGTTAACTCAAATATGATCGGCACCCAAGCTGGTAAAGCAAAATGTGGTTTACCGCCAATATTCAAAGGCCAATCTTTGGTAAAAATCCAACTGATTGCACTTATTCCTGTAGTCGTGCCTGTAATACCATAAATAAAGCCTGCGGTGTGTATGCTGGTTTCGCGCAAACCCAAGGCGTGGTCTAAACCATGCACAGCAAACGGCGTATACACATCTTTAATTTTATAGCCAGCAGTACGCACTTGCTTTACTGCAGGAAATAAAACCTTTTCTTCATCAAAACAACCAACTACAAATTTCTTTTGTGCCATAATCTTTTTCTTAATCGATATTTAATTAATGTGCATGCGTATTATCGTGAATAAATTTATCCAACGGTTGCGCTTCCAATTTTTCAAATTCAGGTTTGTATGATTCACCACTTCTCTTTAATACATATTTAATTTCAGCAACCGCGATGACTGGGAAATATTTAGCGAATAAGAAGAAGCAAGTAAAGAATAAACCAAATGTTCCTAAGTAAAATCCAACCTCCCAAATACTCGGACTATAATATACGGACCAGCTTGATGGTAAGTAATCACGATACAATGAAGTAACAATAATTACAAAACGCTCAAACCACATACCAATGTTAACGATGATACTCATGAAGAAAGTAACAAATACGTTTCTTCTCATTTTTCTTGACCAGAAAATTTGTGGCGATAAAACGTTACAAGCCATCATACCCCAATAGCTCCAACCATAAGGGCTAAATAAATAAGCACGGCTGTACCAGAAAGTGTATCCCTCATATTTATTTTGAGAGTACCAGCCCATAAATAATTCAGTTAAGTAAGCGATACCTACAATTGATCCGGTAAGTACAATTACTTTATTCATTAAGTCAATGTGACCAATGGTGATGTAATCTGTTAATCCAAAAACTTTACGCACCACCACTAATAAAGATTGTACCATGGCGAAGCCTGAGAAAATCGCACCTGCCACAAAGTATGGAGGGAAGATCGTCGTATGCCAACCTGGAATTACGGAAGTAGCAAAGTCAAAAGATACAATGGTGTGTACCGATAATACCAATGGTGTAGATAAACCAGCCAATACCAAAGACAAACTTTCATGTCTTTGCCAATGCTTGGTGGAACCTGTCCAACCAAATGCAGCAATACCATATAATTTTTTTCTCAATTTTGTAAACGCACGATCACGCACCGTAGCTAAATCGGGTAACAAACCAGAGTACCAGAATAATAAGGAAACAGTAAAATAAGTTGAGATCGCAAATACGTCCCATAATAATGGTGAATTAAAATTCACCCATAAAGGACCACGAGAGTTAGGATAAGGCAAAATGAAAAACGCTAACCAAACACGACCCATGTGGAAGATAGGAAATTGACCTGCGCACATAACCGCGAAAATGGTCATCGCCTCAGCAGCACGATTCACACCAGTTCTCCAACCTTGACGGAATAATAATAATACAGCTGAAATCAAAGTACCCGCGTGACCAATACCCACCCACCAAACGAAGTTGGTGATATCCCAACCCCATCCAATTGTTTTATTCAAGTTCCACTGACCAATACCATACGTTACCTCACGATATAAACTATACACCCCAAATAATAAAAGTGTTACCGCAATAAAAAAGCCAATGTACCATAAACGAGATGGTTTCACTTCAATAGGGCGCAAAATATCCTCAGTAACTTGGTGAAAATTTTTCTCACCATATACCAATGGTTCGCGCAACTGTGATTCGTATTTAATATGCATCTTTAACTATTTCTAATTTTTTAAACTCTATTTATTATTAATGAGCCGCTTCAGTTTTGTGTGCTGCTTTAGTATCATGCGCTGCTTCAGCTTTGTGTTCCGCTTTAGCATCATGACCCGCTGCTACATGCTCCTCACCAACCTCATCAATGTTTCTCACTTTAGCTAAGTAAGTAACATTAGGTAATACGTGTAATTGCTCTAACACATAAAACTGACGGTTCGGATTATCCACGCGTACTTTTGAAATTGCACTATGTTTATCATTTGCATTACCAAAATTGATTGCGTTCGTAGGACATGATTGTTGACAAGCCACTTTCACATCAGCATCAACCATTGGACGAGAATCTTTTTTCGCATCTAATTTGGCTGCTTGTAAACGTTGTACGCAGAAAGAACATTTTTCAATTACACCACGTGAACGAACAGTTACATCTGGATTTAATACCATTCTAGATAAATCATCATTCATATCTAAAACAACATCATTCACAATTCCTACTTGGTTATCAGAAAAACTATCAGCACCTGTATAATCTGCCCAGTTAAAACGACGCACTTTGAAAGGACAGTTGTTCGCGCAATAACGAGTACCAATACAACGGTTATAAGTCATTTGGTTTAAACCTTCAGAGCTATGGTTGGTTGCAGCCACTGGACAAACG
>Ga0208942_1000740_pt1 | contig 12656 bp, 9 predicted proteins | sample GreLakmeSU08MSRF_FD_187704 | JGI IMG/M metagenome (GOLD analysis project Ga0208942, IMG submission 187704) | Freshwater lentic microbial communities from great Laurentian Lakes, MI, USA - Great Lakes metaG SU08MSRF (SPAdes) | ecosystem: Environmental > Aquatic > Freshwater > Lake | place: Great...
TTTTCAATTAAGACTGCTGTTTTTTCAACATCAAGGATTTGATAAAATGATATATTACCATGCCATAAATGATGACTTAACCACATTGCTAAAATTAAAAACACATCCCCAAGTCGGTACAAGGAAACTACTTTCATTGCATTTTTTACAGGCAAATACCTGTTTCTGTAAAAGGAAATTAACAAGAAGGAAGTAACGCCAATCATCTCCCAGCCTAAAAATAAAGTTTCAAAATTTCCTGACACTACTACAATACTGTACCCCAGGAAAAATAATTGAACATTATTAAAATATCTTTTAAACCCAGGCTCACGATGAATATAATATTTACTAAACACGGACACTAGAAAAGTTAGCATACTTCCAACTAAAAGAAAAACCAGTGATATTCGATCAAAAAGGAAATCAATAAAAAAATCAAACTCTGGGGTAGTTAATAAAGTTATTTGTTTAATGTCTAAAGTGGCTGCGCCAGAGGTATACCAGGAAAACGAAAAGCCAATTAAAAAAACCAATTGTATAAAACTAGTGGCTATTGCAATATTTGCAATAATTGCTTCCCTTTTTTTATTAATTAGTAAGCTTATTAAATAACCTAAGAAAGGGATATAAATAAAGAATTGTAAATATTTTTCCATGGATTTAGTTTAAATAATAAATGGGTAAATTTTCAGTGGTGGCATTTTCTATAGTAAAAGCAGACATTTCAGTGGCATTTTCAAAAAGTTGCTGAAAATTTTGCACCTTTTCAGTGTTAATAGAAACGGTGTCATAGGGCACAAACTGGTCATTTTTAAACTGATACAATTGACCATCCATTGGATTAATGACTACTAAATGAATCCATTGTTTTGAATACCAATTGTAAATGTTTTCTGAGGATTTTACTACTTTTAAAACTATATCGGGAACCTGCTCCACTACTACTAATAATCTAACTGGATCATGTACTTCAATCATTTGTAAAGGAAGGCCTGGCCTCAAATCGCCATCACTACTATTGGATACACCAATGAGTCCCATAACGTTATGGGGTAGCTTAGTGCCTGCTCCCAATTTTTGATTATCAATTCTAGAAAAATAATATTCTAAGTTGATGCCCCCACAAACTGGACCAATAGGGCTTATTACTTTGGCTAATATATCCCCAGTTGGATCTATTGTATAATCATAAGAATTTAAAAAAGCCCTACGATCTAAAAATATATTTTTAGTTATGGCACGTCTTCCGATAATACACAATGCATTGGACCCGTGCCCTAATTCAGGCCTTGGCTCAAAAAGAGAAACAGACCTATTTTTAATTTCTTTTCGTACTTCTTTTAAATTTGCCTTCGTATTAATAGATGCGAATCTTCTTGACCTTTCATGTGCATTTAAGTCCAACGCTGTTTCAAATTGAGCCGAAAATAATTTATGTTTTTCACTTAAAGCAGTTGGAAGTTTATCCGTATCATAAAATTTAATTTGGTCTGCAGCAGTATCATGCAAAGCCCCTACAAACCAAGTTGTTTCAGGAATATGTATGCCATTTTCGTGCAATGCCTTTCGAACTTCAATATGATTTGCCATTGTCGAAAATACGCGGGCATTTACGGATCCCGGCCTTCCACTACATGCACCGCAATCATGTGCGCCATGGTGTGGATTATTGGCGCTACTGGATCCATGTGCAACAATATATACAATAGCGGTAAAATTATGAATAAGACCCATATTTCTAAGTTGACTTTCGACGCGCTGGGTCATTTCCGCTATCGTAAAACCAATTTGAAGTCCTTGCTCCATATCATTTGGACTTTTATTTTCAATGGTTAAGGTTGAATTAATTTCCACATGCGAAAACGCATCAGAAATAGCTGGTGTCATTTTAGGGAAAAATAAATTTCGTATAAGCTCAAAAATGGAAATAATTCCTGCGGTCATACTAAAAATAATACCTCCTATAAATGAGTGGGCTATTTTATGATAAAAAATGGAGTGTGGCCTTTTTTGTAAGCTGTCAAACTCTTTTATTAAATATTTAGGGGTAACAGGTGCTGGGCATAATTTTTCGTAAAATTTTCCATTTTGTGGTTGAAAATAAAATTCAACGCCAAAAAAACCTGGGGCGCCAAAAGTGGTACAGGGAGCGGCCACTTTCTCCAAGTGCCTTCTTAGGGAGCACTCTCTTTCATCAATACAAAATACTGCTTGGAAATTAGGAGTCGGATCATTGTTCTTCGTTGTAGCATATTTTGACTTAAACGAAAATAGCACTTGATCATAATAACTCCACTCAAAGGCTTCTTGAAATAACATTAATACTTCATCTTCTATAGCTATAGGATTAATAGCAAAAAAATCATATTTATCCGAAGTATAGGTTGCACTCAAAGGAAGCCAACTCGTCCCAAATTGTTGGTCAAGTGCATCTATTTCAAGCAATAATTCTAAATGAATAAAATCCGTTAACTGTACTTTTTTAGCATCTAATAAAGAACTAGGGTTGTCTTCAATGGCAGAAACCATACCAGACCAACCCCTATGTGCAAATTGCTGATCAAATAAATAATTAAAGTATGGAATTTTATCTCCCACTATTAAGGATAAAAGGTGCTCAGTAGTGACCTTGTCATCCATAAACAATGCTTTAGCGCGACTTGATTTAAAAAAGCTACTATAGCTATTGGATGCAACAATGCGAAGGTTTTCAAGAAACCCTTGCCCATTATCAGGAAAATTCCAAATCGAAACACCTTGATCTAAATAAGCACAGATAATTCTAAATAATAAGGGATGTACGCGATTGTCTAGGTCTATTTTATATTCACTTTTCCATAACCTGCGGATTTTACCCACTTGTTGGTCCTTTTGAAAATTGAACTGCTCCTTTAATAACTTATCTAGCCATACATTTAATTGATCCACACCTTTGTAATCAATAATTATTTTTTTAAGCACATCATGATTAATGCGTCCGAGCTGATACAGATTTCTGAATTCTGCTATATTAAGCGTGACATTGTATCCGAATATATCTCTCGCATTAAAAATGCCCTCGAAAAATGATTTGTCTTGAAACGCATGTAAAGAATTATGGTGCACAAAATCTTTTAAAGGAGATTGTGATGGTAGATAATGTTTTAGTTGCGCTATAATTGCTTGTACTGAATCCTTAGATTCAATAATATGACTTGAGTTCATACAATATTTTATGATAGTAAAATGTAATCCTGCCGGATTTACAAAACCGACAGCCTAGTTAAGAATAAAAGGGGGCTTGATAAAAGCGCCCTAACCTTATGAAAAATTAGGAGGTATAATAGTGACATTAGAATGCCCTTGGGCTAATAGGCCCATCTCGATATTTAAAATAAAACGCTTAGTTGGACTTGGAAAATGAGGGTATTCAAGAAATAAGGAATGGCAGGTTTCAAATTTTTTTGATTTCGCCTCCGACTTTTCTACTGCATCCTCAGTAATATCTTGTGACATTTCCATTTGCTCCCAATTGAAAAAACTTTTAATTGGAATCACCTGAAATGAAATGATAAATAAGAAAAATATAGAAATGACTTGCCTTTTCATAGTAGCAAATGTATGAAAAATTATTAATCCCTACCGTCTAACTCAAAGAATTAATCTACTCTAAGCCTTGTTTAAGAATTATGACACATTTATTCGTATTTTCATTCAATGATGCCCCTTGAACTACTTATTGAAATGTTGGGCTGGATTGCCTCGGTCCTAATTGTAGGCTCCTACGCACTAAATATTACTGGCAAATTGCCTGCCGCAAGCAAAATCTATGTTTTAGCCAATATTATAGGTGGGGTATTTTTTGTAGTAAACACTTATTTTCACAAAGCCTACCCTTCCATGTTCGTGAATGTGGTATGGGTAATTATTGCCATTTATATGATCAGCAAGAAAAAAAGTAATTCCAAAATTGACTAAACCAATTTCCGTTACGCCGTAAAATAAATTTAAAGGTCGATAAATTCAAATTGCCTAAAATTATCAATCAGAGATGTCCTTAAATAAATTCAATAGCACAATTGTAAGTGGGGTAAAATGGCTCGCTATTTATTTAATAGTGGGCGGTATCGTGGGATCGGCTATCGCATTTTTTTTACAAACCTTAGATTATGTAACACTATTACGCACAAACCATATTTGGGTCGTATATTATTTACCTATGGCAGGCTTGGTGATTGGCTTACTATATTACTATTATGGTGACGCAGCGAATGAAGGAAATAATTTATTAATTGAAACGCACCAGTCATTAGAAAATGGGGAAACCCCAAAACCGATTCCATTTAAAATGGCGCCGATGGTTTTTTTGAGTACGCTGCTAACCCATGTTGCTGGCGGATCGGCAGGCAGAGAAGGCACTGCGGTACAAATGGGCGGCGCGATTGCAGATCAGTTCACTGCAATATTTAAAATAAATGCAGTAGAACGAAAAACAATATTAATCATTGGTATTAGTAGTGGATTTGCTGCGGTGTTTGGTACACCATTGGCTGGTGCCATTTTTGCAATAGAAATATTAAGCATTAAAAAAATAAAAATCAATCAGGTATTCGCCAGCTTCTTCGTTGCCAATATCGCACATTATTCCTGCTTGGCTTGGCAAGTAAAACATACGCTGTACAGCATTCCTACTATTCCTGCAATTTCAGTGACTACTTTACTTTGGACAATTGTTGCAGGTATCATTTTTGGATTAACTGCATTTGCATTTAAATCCACTGGAAAATTATTTGAAGGATTGTTTTCAAAAATAAAATTTGCACCGCTGCGTCCATTTATTGGTGGGATTATTATTACCTTATTTATTGTTGTGTTTAATAGTACAAAGTTCATTGGATTGGGTATTCCTTCTATCCAAGATTCATTTATAAATAATGCAGGTCAATTTGACTTTGCCATCAAATTAATTTTAACCAGCTTTACTTTAAGTGCTGGTTTTAAAGGTGGCGAGGTAACTCCCTTATTTTTTATAGGGGCCACTTTAGGTAATATATTAATCTGGTTTATTCCTTTACCCATGGCGCTTTTAGCAGGTATGGGATTTGTTGCTGTTTTTAGTGGTGCTACCAATTGCGTTTATGCGTCAATTGCGTTGGGGTTAGAATTGTTTGGGATGAAAGCCGGTGTTTATATTGGACTTGCAAGTGTTGTTGCTTATTTTACCTCAGGCCCAAATGGAATTTATAGCGCTCAATTAAAAACAGGTGCAAAATATGCTGCGTATAACTATTTTAAGAAAATTACGAAATTATGACCTCATTACTGGACGTGTTAAACAAGTAGGGCCACCGCCACCTTTGACACTAATTTCTGCACCTTCGTATTCAATTACTTTACAGCCGGCCGCTTCTAAACGAGATTTGGTTATGGGATTGCCCTTCACCATTAAACAAACACGTGGTGCTAATGCCAATACATTACAACCCATGCTATCAAATTCTTGATCTGGCACTTCTACTAATTCAAAACCGCGCGCGATTAATAAATTTCTAAATACAATTGGCATTAAGGGAGAATACACCACAGCTAAGTTTTTATCTACAGGGCTCAATACCGACATTAAATGAAATACATCCGATGGTCCTTTGTAATGGGGCATATCTGCGGTAATCACTTGAACACCCAATGGATGTAATAATTCCTTGAGTTGTTGCATACCGGCTTGATTCGTACGATAGGTATTACCTACTGCTAGTGTAGTTGCATCTAACCAAGCTAGATCGCCACCTTCCAAAGTTCCTGGCGTAATGATGGATCCTAAAACAGGTATCCCCTGTTGCGCATAAACGCGCGCTTGTGCTGCAGGTTCATTGATTCTTCCTTCCTTTCCCATGTTACAAATAATCATGCCATGACTGGTTGCAATAGCAGCATCTCTACAATAAATCGAATCCATATTCACAGAAGCATCTTCCGGAAAATATAAAATTTCAGCACCATACTCTTTTAAAATATTTTCAAACGCATCATACTCCCCAAGTGCTTTGTTCATATCGGGTTTGCCTAAAAAATTTAAGGATTCCCAATGCTGATTTATATGTTCCTCATTTATAAAAGCAGCACTTGCTTTTTTTATAAATACGGTTTTTAATTTGCCAAATTCAGAATGCGCTAATTGACTCATATTAAATATTATGGTTTTGGAGAGGTTGAATTCATTTCCGATTTTTCTCTCTTCCAAACAGCAAAAACATATATGGGTACTGAAGACATGGTTAAGAAAAAACCCCAGAAAACAGTTTCTTGTCCTAACCCTATCATCAACCACAAACAAAAAATAAAGGTAAGTGCAGCCAATAAAATAGCAAGTGCTAAATATTTACTTGATTGAAAAGGTAATTTGAAACGCATAATTAAATATGACGCTGTACAAAAAATATAGGGTATTAAAATAGTAGAAGTAGTCATCAGCATTAAAAATTTAAATTGGTCAACTAACCCTTTTGTATAATTCATACACATTAACACCGAAACAAATACACTTGAAATAACCACGCCTAAAACCGGTATCCCTTTTGAATTAAGTTGCATAAAAACGGTGGGGAATAATTTGTCCTTAGCAATGGCGAATGGTAATTGCCCTTGAATTAATATATAGCCATTCAGGGCCCCAAAAGCGGCAATAGCAACCCCTGCACTTACCCAATAAGCTGCACCATGACCCCATATTAATACAGCAGCATCTGCAAAAGGCGTAACACTTGTTTTTAATTGGGCCGCGGGAATCATACCCATAATACTCACTGTACTTAAAATGTATACCACGGTGGCAATCAAGGTTCCGAGTGTTGTAGCCTTGGCAACAGTAGCAGCCGAATTAGTTACACTACCCGAAGGAATCGTCGCACATTCAATACCTAAAAAAGCAAAAAAAGTTAAAGTAGTAGTAGCTGTAATTGCTGCAATATTACTTGTGCCACTTGTATTAAAGGGTAAGAAATTTTCCCATTGAATATAAAATAGTCCCACAACACCAATTAATATAATGGGTACGATTTTTAAGATGGTCGATATTAATTGAACTACGCCAGATGTAAATATACCCAATGAATTTACCCAAGTTAAAAACCAAATGGTCGCAAAACCTGTGATAATGGCAAGTGTTGCATTTGTTGCTAATGCAGGGATGAAAGTACTTAATGCACTGACAAAAGAAACAGTTATAGCTGCATTGGTACACCATACCGAGACCAAATAACCCCATGCTACTAAAAAGCCAGCAAAATCACCAAGGCCTTTTTGAGAATAGGCATAAGGCCCTCCATTGGCCGCTGGTAACAACCTACTTAAATGCGCAAATACTTTTGAAAGTAAAAAAGCGCCAATCGCCGAACAAACCCAGCCTACTAAACTAATGCTTCCAAAACTAGCTAGTGTAGCGGGCATTAAAAAAACACCCGCACCAATCATATTGCCTACTACTAATGAAGTACTAGTCCATAGACCCAGTTTTTTGTCGGCTGTTTGCATTGCCTAAATATACCTGTTAATAATGTTCTCAATTAATTCTTGCTGTCCGCTAATAGCTGCTGGTTCTCCATTTTCAATAGCAAAGTTTCTTAAATCTTCTAGTGTTAATTTTCCTTGCTCAAATTCCTTACCCTTACCTGAATCAAAAGAAGCATATCTATTTGCACGAATTTTTTTGTATTCTGATTTTTGTAAAATGGCATCTGCTGTAATTAATGCACGCGCAAAAGTATCAATACCACCAATATGTGCATGGAATAAATCTGCAGCATCCGTTGAGTTTCTTCTGCGTTTTGCATCAAAATTAATGCCACCCCCTTGGAAGCCACCCGCTTCAACAATGATCAACATGGATTCTACCAGTTCATTAATATTGGTAGGGAACTGATCGGTATCCCATCCATTTTGATAATCGCCGCGATTCGCATCCATACTACCTAACATGCCTGCATCTGCTGCCACTTGTAATTCATGTTGAAAAGTATGACCCGCTAATGTTGCATGGTTCACTTCTATATTCAATTTAAAATCATTCAGTAAATCATATTGTCTTAAAAAACCAATTACGGTTTCTGAATCATAATCATATTGATGCTTAGTAGGCTCACATGGTTTTGGCTCGATAAAGAAAGTACCCTTGAAACCATTTTTACGCGCATAATCTTTTGCGGTGTGTAAAAATTTCGCCAAATGTTCTTTTTCTCTTTTCATGTTGGTATTTAACAAGGACATATAGCCTTCACGACCACCCCAGAAAACATAGTTCTCGCCACCCAATGCGATGGTTGCATCTAATGCCCCTTTTACTTGTGTAGCCGCATGTGATAAAACATGAAAATCAGGATTGGTGGATGCACCATTCATATAACGCTTATTACTAAATACATTCGCAGTACCCCATAATAATTTCACACCACTCGCGTCTTGCTTTTGTTTAAGATAAGCAGTTAAAGCAGCCAATCTTTTTTCATTGTCATGAACATCATTGGTAAAATCAACCACATCCACATCATGAAAACAATAATAGGGCAAACCTAATTTGGTAATAAATTCAAAAGCAGCATCAGCTTTATCCTTTGCACGGCCCACTGCATCCGCATTATTATTCCATGGATATATTAAAGTGGGTTCACCAAAAGGATCAGCACCATTACCAACAAAGCTATGCCAATAAGCAACTGCGAAACGCAACCATTCTTTCATTGGCTTACCTGCAACCACTTTTGTTTCATCATACCAACGATACGCTAAAGGGTTATCACTTCCTTGTCCTTCAAATTTTACTTTTTCAATTCCTTTGAAAAATTCTTTTTCACCTAATACAACTGACATAACTTGATTTTTAAAAAATTAACTAATTTATTTTTTGTTTATAAATACTTTTGTAAAGATTCCTGCCAACCCAAATATAATTCATTAAACCCTTTTGCATTGGTAGGTTCTACTACTTTAATAGGTTTAAAATTACTAAACGCTTCGGTGGCATTTTTATAAGTACCGGAACCTATGCCTGCACCAATCGCTGCACCTACACTACCATCCGTATGGTATAAGGCAACTGGAACATTGGTCGCATTTACAAAAGCATCTGTGAATACATCACTTAAAAACATATTTGAATACCCTGCCCGAATAATGCTTGGATGCATACCGTTCCCGCGCATAATATCAATACCGTATCTAAAAGTAAATGCAATGCCTTCCTGTGCTGCTCTGAAAATATGTGCTTCACTGTGTTTATTGAAATCAATATTTACAAATTGTGCCCCAATCATTTTATTATTAAAAATACGTTCGGCTCCATTTCCAAAAGGCATAATTTGTAAACCATCACTACCTGGTTGAATATGACTAGCCGCTTGATTCATTTGCGGGTAATCATTACCTGCACCTATCATTTTTTTCACCCAGCTATTTAAAATTCCAGTTCCATTAATACAAAGTAGTACACCCAATCTGTTTAACTGATGGGTATGATTCACATGCGCAAAAGTGTTCACCCTTGATTGTGGATCATAGGTAATTTTATCTGTGACGCCATAAATCACACCCGAAGTACCTGCTGTTGCTGCAACTTCGCCCGGTTCCAAAACATTTAAGGATAATGCATTGTTAGGTTGATCTCCTGCTTTATACGTAATAGGAATGCCTGGTTTTAAATTTAACTTAGCAGCAATTTCAGGAAGTAATTCACCATGATTACTAAATACAGGTTGAATATTGGGCAATACTGATTGATCAAATCCATAATAATTCAAAATGTCTTTTGACAATTCATTGTTCTTAAAGTCCCAAAAAATACCTTCTGATAAGGAGGAAATACTTGTTGTAATATTACCCGTGAATTTCATTGAAACAAAATCACCAGGCAGCATCACATGTGCTATCTTATCATAAATAGCTGGTTCATTTTGTTTCACCCAAGCTAATTTTGATGCAGTAAAATTTCCAGGTGAGTTTAACAAATGGCTTAAACATTTTTCAGCACCAATGGCATTAAACGCAGTGTCACCAATACTTACCGACCTACTATCACACCAAATAATACTATCCCTAAGCACTTGCTTATTTTTATCAACTAAAACCAAACCATGCATTTGGTAGGATATTCCAATCGCGCTTATATCAGTAGCTGCGAATTTTTTGGTGCTGTTTAATTTTAATATGGCTTGTTGAATATGCTCCCACCACATTTCAGGGGACTGCTCTGCCCAACCTTTTTCAAGGGAGGTAATGGCTGATTCGGTTTCAGGAAATTGTGCTGATGCGATACATTGACTTGTACTTGCTTCTACGACCGACACCTTGATGGAGGAAGTGCCTATATCTATCCCTAATAAATACATAAAAATAAACTTATTAACCCCAATATTTGGGGGATGATGTTATCACTAAAAATAAGAAATAAATAATAGTATTGGGGAACTAATATGACATTTTAAGTAATAAATAGGACGCTGCTTTGGCAATGATTTTAGCGGCCAAATTAAGTAGGACTTATCCCCTCAAATTTAATGTTTTACTTTTCCCAACCCGTCTCCTTTAATGCTGGGTCATTCTCCTTTTTCAAAAAATCAGCATTGGATAAACTAGTTGATTCCCAATCAGTTATGGCATTATCAGGCACTCGTTCGATAGGTGTTTTCCAAGAAGTGGAGTTTTCATTATACGCTAAATTGGATTGAGAAGCATAACAGGAAATGATGGACCATCTTGGGTGATCCGACAAGTTGGCTTCGGAGCGATGTAAAATGTTACTATGAAAAAACAAAGCATCCCCTGGCTCAATTTCAACATATACCAAGTCCATTGTTTTAAGTGCGTTGTTAACCATGACTATATCAGCACCTACTTGTTCTCCAGCAAAACCATGATTGATACGACCTAATTTATGCGACCCTTTAATCACTTGTAAACAACCATTTTGTTTATTTGCTGGTGTTAATGCCACCATCACACTGATTAGTTGATCCGGAAACATGAATTGATTTTTGTACCAATAACCATAATCTTGGTGCCATTCCCATGCACCCCCCACTTTGGGTTCCTTTTGCATCAGTTTTGAATGGTAATGACAAACGGGTGCATCACTGTCTAATAATGCAGCGACCCCATTCACGATGCTTTCACTTCGCGTCAAATAGCCAAAAACATCATTACCAGGTGTAAACCATAATGATAATTTTGAATTTTTTCCTGTTTGATCCGTTACATTCATGGCATTGTTTTCCATCGCATTGTCCCCTATTGCAGTGCCATAAAGCTTTTCAACAGCTTTTTGTGCTATAAAGTTTTTAACAATCAAATAGCCATCTTTATGAAAGGATTCAATTTGTTGTGGTGTTAAAGTAGTCGTTGACATAGTTATTTTTTTACAATGGTTACTAAATATAATTATTAATTTAGAATTAATAAAATCAGTAATGCTGAATGTATATTATGATAACTAAATTGGTTAATTATTCATTAAATTCATGCAAGGAAACATACAAAATTATGTATTAAATTAGCCTTTTGTTGCACTTTAAAATGTAGAACGATATGAAAATTAGCAAGGTCGATATCATCAATGCACATGAGTGCATCAAACCCTATATACATCGTACACCCGTAATGACCAACCAGAGCATTAATGAAATGACTGGGATAAATTTTTATTTTAAGTGTGAAAACTTTCAAAAAATTGGTGCTTTTAAAATAAGGGGTGGTATGAATGCGACACTCACGCTGAGTTCCGAGCAATTAAAAAATGGAATTGCAACGCACTCCTCAGGCAACCATGCACAGGCTTTGGCGTATGCTGCAAAAACATTGGGCATTAAAGCTTATATCGTAATGCCTAAAAGTTCACCACAAGTTAAAGTGGATGCGGTGAAAGGTTACGGTGCTACCGTAATAATATGTGAAGCGAATCAGGCAGCACGAGAGAACGCTTTAAATAAAGTAGTAGCAGAAACTGGTGCGGAATTTATTCACCCTTATGATGACTATCGTGTCATTACTGGTCAAGCAACCTGTGTTAAAGAATTATTGGAAGATGTACCCGATTTGGATGTCGTAATTACACCAGTAGGTGGTGGTGGTTTGTTATCAGGCACCTGCTTAGGTGGCTTATATTTTAAACCCGAATTAAAAATATATGGTGGAGAGCCTGAAGGGGCAGCAGATGCGGTTTTAAGTTTAAAATCTGGCAAGGTTGAAAAGGCACCTTTTATTGAAACCATTGCTGACGGATTACTGACTACCTTAAGTGAACAAACCCTAGGAATTATTAAAGAACATGTTTCTGATATATTATTAGTATCTGAAGCGGAAATTATAAATGCCCTTCGATTGGTGTATGAAAGAATGAAAATAATTGTTGAGCCTAGTTGTGTAGTCCCATTTGCCGCAGCGATGCGAAATGCCGAATTGTTTAAAGGAAAAAAAGTGGGTATTATTTTAACGGGTGGCAATGTGGATTTAACAAAATTTGGAATCTGGTTCCCAGCAAAATAAAATTGAAAGGTTTATTTATGGTAGTAGGGTAAACTAACTGAAGCTACTATTGCTCTATAGCAAATACTAATTGTTTAAATGACTAAGAAATGGAGTTTTACTCCATTTTTTTGTTGTTTCAATCCATGAGCCAGTATGCTCATTGATATTCATTAAAAAATCCCAGG
>Ga0208942_1000741_pt1 | contig 12656 bp, 14 predicted proteins | sample GreLakmeSU08MSRF_FD_187704 | JGI IMG/M metagenome (GOLD analysis project Ga0208942, IMG submission 187704) | Freshwater lentic microbial communities from great Laurentian Lakes, MI, USA - Great Lakes metaG SU08MSRF (SPAdes) | ecosystem: Environmental > Aquatic > Freshwater > Lake | place: Great...
CAAGCACCTCTTGAGAGAAAGAGTTCTAAAAACGCCGTTTCGTGGGGACAAACTCAGGCCGACTACGGCATTTTTTAGCAGCACCACGAAGACGCAAAAAGCCTGACACAACGCCGCACACTAGTTGATCGCGAACTATCGCGTAAAGGGTCCACCCAACGAACGTTTAGCTCGCGTTCGCGCCATAGCCGAGCTGAACCACGATCGGCCACCCGTTGCCGATCATACTTAGCGTCCGTTGCGGATCGTAGACGAACACTTCGCGCACGAGGCCGGTGCTGTCCTCGACCCAGTAGCCACCGACCACCACGGCAGCACCGGAAGCGTAAGCCACGTTCACCAGGTTGCTCGTGATTATGGCGCCGCCGAGCGGCGCGAAAACAGCGTCCGCGAAACCAGTAAGATCGTACCCGCCCACGGGGTAGCCGACGAGAAGGGTTTCGGCTGCAATGAGTTCTACTGCGGTGGTCCCACTGTAAGGAACCAACGACCCATCGAACAACCGAATCTTTCCAATCGTGGGGGCGGAAGCGTCGGCAATCGAAATTCCGACCGCGTTCGCACCCGCCAACGCGGATTCACCGGTAAAGAGCGGAGTATCTGCCACGTCGAACACCTCATGGAAAGGGTTGCGTTCAAGTCGTACTAACGCCCGGAAAAACCATCAAGATCGGCTGACCGAACAGGCCACGCACTAGCATTGTGCCACACTTCGGAGAGCGATTCGCGAGCGACCTTGAACCACGCCAAGCGAGCTGCACAGCGCGGAGACTGCAAGCAGTGTACAGGATTCCGGATTACGGGTCAGCGCGTTCCGTCACCAATTCGCGCCGAAGGCCTTCAGCGAGTTCCGCGTTCTCGATTGCTTTCGCGTTCACGGGTTCGATTCGTTCCGGTTGAAGCGAGCCGGCAAGCACAGCCTCATCGAATGCAATTAGATACTCAATCTGATCGCTAGTAATCACGTCCATCGGAACCCAGCCCGAATTATTCACCGCATGCCTGAGCCTCGGATTCGAGCGATACAGCCGTTCGTTTTTGATCGCGATGTTAGACAATCCGATATTTTGGTACTGCCCTTTATACCATTCAAGAGCAAAAGGTTTCGCCCACGGTTGTGGCTCAGTCCTGTCTTGTTTCTTCCATTCATCGAAGGGTAACGATGAGAATTGTGTTCTGAGTTGACGCATTTTGGTGATTGCTGACCTCTGATCTTCTCGCATGTCTTCGTAACGCTGCTCGTTCAGCCCTAGTCCGACCAAATCGAAGACTTGCGGAACGACTTGCGTCGTACCCGCCGGTAGCCAGAAATTCGGTTTCAAGCCGTAAACTTTGGGATCAGCGAAACCGAACGGCGCGGGTAAAAAGTTCGTCTTCGCGCCGCCGATTGACCCTTTCTTCGTTTCACCCGGTGTGCCAAGTGACGCGACCGCAAACAACCGAGCAGCGACACCGACTGGACCAGGAACGTAACGAGCAACAGCTGTGAACGCGAGCGTGATTGCAATCACCTTCCTCAATTCATCAGCCACGAATTGACGGTAGACCTCTTCATTCAAATTGGGTGCGGGCGGAGTTGGGTTGAATTGTTTCGCGGGTAAGCCGCGGTCTTCGTTCACGAACCGCGGAAAAACTTCCGGTATCGTTACTCCATTGTCATTCATTTTGTTTTCTTGCCGCGCGATAACGTTAAGGTCTTTCCAACCCGCGCGGCCTTGCGGCCGCGCGGGCTGCTTGGGTGTTGCCGATCAGGTAATCAATCGTGCTTGCCGTTGCCGTTCTCACTCGGCTTAAGCTTCGCCGCCTTGCTCGTCAGCCGGTTGCGGATTCGTTCGTAGTCTGCATCGAGCGGAGAAACCACATCTGCGCCAGCGCGCTTCGCCGCCGCTTGCATCGGAGCCGAGTACGGCTTTCCATCGTCCTTCACCGCGATACCCTCGCGCGCCACCAGCGTATCACCCGCCGACCCGTTGAACGTCGCGAAGTAGCTAGTCAGCTCCGCGTTCTTCCACAGCACCAGACAGACACTGAGCATCTTCACCGGGGCGGACCAGGGCGCGCGGTTCGGGATCTCACGATTCAGCATCACCTCTTCGCGAATTACCAGCGGGCTGATTTTGTTGCGGTCGCGCGACACAGCGACCTTCGCGCGGAACGGAATTGCGTTAACCGATTCGTAATACTCTTCGTTGATGAGGACGTGTCGCAGCGTCCAGTCAGCGTCCCACAGCGGAACGTACCCGCGCCACTCCGGGATTAAGCCACCCGCGCAGAGCGCGCACGTTAGCGCGTCGTCGGTGATCGAAGACACGCACGGTTGCGCGCTGTGCGTGCGATGGGTGTAACACCCGTAGAGTTCACCAGCGACGTAAGCGCCGACCTTCTTGCCGTTGTCAACCTTCAAGTAGGTCGAGTGTGGCGCGCTGTTTTTCTTCCTCTGAGGGTCCGGTTTCTTTCCTGTGCTCATCTGTACACCTTTGGGGTAGTAGTCCCTACTGCCGCGAAGTGCGGCCGCGACTTAAAGGTAACGTCTTGGAGACTGAAGAGCGAGTACTAAGCAACTTAACTTTACACCTTGCAGCGTAAGTCTTAAGAGCGTCGGGTTTGACTTTGCGCTGAAGTGCTGTGATTCAAAGCAAAAACACAGCGGCGGAAGGGGATGTACGCCCTTCCGCCGCTGTGCTTCGTTTTTCGCGAATTTGAGCTGCTGGCCAGCAGCACGGAGGCGAGCTACTACCCTCGATTCCGCAACGTCACAATACAGTTAGGGCAGGGGGAACGCCAGCCGAATTCCGGTCAAAAGTGTTCAACTGAACACTTACCATCAGTACGCGGGTTCGGGTATCCTGTCATCGGTGCGGTGCCCGGTGCCACTGCCCTACTCTACTACAGCACCGAATCACTTCCAACGGTGTACACGATGGATGCTCTCTGCCAGCTCGACCAGCTCGCGCGCGCGGTTCAACACATGCGCGACATCCAAGTCAAAAACCTGTGCCTGCCGCACCGCCTGGCCGACGTGCGTGTCTTCGCCGCCGAGCGCCGCGTCGATGAGCTGGTGGCGCGCGTGGTGGGCGGTTCATGCGCCCCGCTCCCGGCGCATCTCGCCGCACAGCTCTTCGCCGTCCCGTTCTCCGAGGAGCTGCCGCCGCTGCTCCTTCCTTCGGCTTACGCGCTCAACTTCCCGCCTTCCGCCGAGGATCTCCCCGATCTTCCGACGCCGCCGCCGCCGCCGCTTCCGTTCATGAGTCGCGACCTCGACACGAAGCAGAACCAGCAGTGGAAGCCAAGCGAGGATCTGCTGTGAGTTACGACAACTTCCTAATAATCGAAGTCGCCAGCGAGCCAAACAACGCGCAACTGGCTAACTTTCTAATCGAACTGCTGGTGAGGGAACGGGACGTATCGTCCACGGTCGCCGCTGAGCTCGTTGCCGAGCTGCAGCAGCTCGGCCGCGCCGCCGCCGAGCTGCTGGCGCACACCAGGCCGACGACATGCAGCGTGCGTGAGTGACTTGAAAGCTTGCCGCGCAACGACCGGACATGGTTGCGCGGCACGTTCCCAAGTGCGACGGCCTCGAATAGTCATTCGGTCACTTTAGGTCGCTTAAGATCGCAACGTCGTATTTCTGGATCTCCGCCGACGTCGGCCAGCTCGTCACCGCCGCCGCCGAGCTGCACCAGGCCGGCGACTTCACCCGGCCGCCGATGTGGTTCGATCAGTCCGATAACGACCAATGGCCCGCGCATCGTGCGCGGGCCATTGGCATCGGTGGGGGAGCAAAACGGCCCCAAATGAGTTTTACCGGATGAAAACGAACTCGCCAGAGGCTCCAGGATCCACGAACGGCGGTTCGTTCGGGCAAAAGTACGGCGGGAATTAGACGAAGGTTTTGTCCTGTACCTTCAGCGGGGTAATCGTATCGGAGGTGCCAGCGCTCATTACTGCTGGAGTCGAGTAGTTCACTCCAAGGTAGATCTTCCCACTGGTCGCACCGTACAAAAGCAAGCCGTTCACCGTCTGCGGAGACCCGCCCGTACAACTGAATACCGGGTCAACGGCTTTGGAAATGGAGCCGACGTTAGCCGCGACGATCGCCGCCGACCAGCTCGCACGGGCAATCGACACGCTCGCGTACCCGGTGTAACTCGCGATCGTGAAATCCGAGAACACGCTCGCATCCGACACCGGCCCGCCGCCAAGGAACTGCGCCAGAATGAAAGATTCTCGAGCGCTGTTTGAACGAAACAATTCGTCCAGCGCGATGATTTTACCTTCGTTCGGTACTACCCAATAATCGGGCATTGCTGGCTTTCTCTTGTGGCTTGTCGCGGTTGACGTTTTGCAGCGTCTACCGCGAACTGGTTTAGATCTTCAATCGTCGCCGTGTCGAAAGTCATCGCGTGGGGAACCTCGAACCGCTGCGCGGAAAAAGCCTTCGTGAATCCCTCGACCTAAGTGAACGTCTTCAGCGCGATACGGAACGGGTCCAAAGCTTCCTCAGTACCAACAGACATGACGCGCGGAACGTCAAACCGCTGCGCGGCGACGACTTTTGTCAGCGTTGCATCAGCCATAAACCACCCGTAAACCGTTTCCGGCGCGCCGCCCGTGCAATCGTAAATAGGAGTCACTGAAGAAGTGATGTAAGCCACGTTGGTCAGGATTACCGGCGGAGCGAAGTCCAGTCTAGCCAACGTCACCACTGAATACCCAACGAAGGAAGCGGCCGTGAAGTCTGCTAAAACGCTGGAATTTACAGGAGTGTAGTTGTTGCTATACAGGCCAACGAAGTAACCACCGGCGAAAGCTGTGTCGTCGCGAATTGCCCAACCGAGTAAGAGGAGCTTTCCTTCGTTCGGAATCACCATGTTCATCAGCTGTACTCCCTGAGATCCACCCGGTCACGCGGCTGACACTTCAGCCGGACGAACCGACCTCAACCACACCACCGCCGCCGCCGCCGCCGCCGACCAGGTCGCGGGGTAGCAGCACGAACAACTTTCAACTGAACACATCGCCAGCCGAACCGCCGACCTCGACGCCGCCGTGATCGCCAATCGCGTCCGGGTAAGAATCGCCAGCAGCGCCGCCGACCTCGAAACCGCCGTGATCGCCGGTCGCGCCGGGATACACGTCACCGGCCGCGCCGCCGATCTCAAAACCGCCGAAAGTCGGATCGGTAAATAACTGTGGTCGCGCGACCTCGCCGCCGATTGCGTAGCCGCCGAGGGTCGCTCGCGCGAAACTCGACACCCGCACCACGGGGCCGCCGATTGCGTAGCCGCCGAGAGTTACGTCTGTGTAGTTCGGACCATGCCGAACTTGTCCGCCCAACTGGTAGCCGCCGAGCGTCGCCCGCGCGTAGTTCGACACCCGCACCACGGGCCCACCGAGGGAGTAGCCGCCGCCGGTCGCGTGCGTGAAGCTCGACACCCGCACCACGGGCCCACCGAGGGAGTAGCCGCCGCCGGTCGCGTGCGTGAAGCTCGACAGCCGCACCACGGGGCCGCCGAACTGGTAGCCGCCGAGGGGCGAGTCAGTGAGATACGGGGGATGCCGGACCTGCCCGCCGATTGAATAGCCGCCGAGCACCACACGGTTGATCGCGCCGCAGCAGACTGGTATCTGAAAGTCGTCGTAAACGGTAGGCGGTAGATCGTTCGGCCACGGCTCGCCAGTTGAGAGCCATTCGGGGTTACAGATGTGAGTAGGGTTGAAATTCGGTGGTAGCACCCACCGCGCGTCTTGAACGTAATTCGCGGTCGCGGGCGGGTGCATCCCGACTTCGTAAACGGTCGTTGTGTCCCCGTTCCACACCCGATTGTTCATTACGCAATTGGTGCCGACCGGCAAGAATGGGAGATCGGTAAACATCCAACGTTGCCGCACCACGGGGGGATTATCCCCGTGAAACAGTTGTGCGTTGACTTCAAAGGGGAACTGGATCCAATCCACCGCCCGACCGCACGGGTTAACGTGCGTCAGTGGAGAATTTTCGCCGGCGCTCGTCCAGGTCCCACGCCGAAAGGTCGGCCGGTCTTCCGCGAGGAGAGCTTGTAGTAGGACACTGCCGCGTACGGAATGAATCCGGTCACAGTCGCAATGTAACTCCCACCCACCACCCACTCCGAAGGGTTGACCAGTTCGGTAGTGGTCACCGAGCCGCCGCCGACCCCCACCACGCACGCGAACGACCGGTTCATGATCGACTTGGAACCGTTGATCCTCGCAAACTTTACCGGGACGTGCGACCCGGCCGCCGGAAGAGCAACGGCATTCGTCGGAACCACACTAACGGTTACCGTGCCGTCGGCGTTGACGACGAAGCCCATCACGTTCCCGCGTGAAGTCAGAGTGTTGTTCGTGCCAGCCCACCCGTAGCCGCCCGACACCAACGCAGCCGCGTAGATATCAGCCAGCCTCTTCCACTCCGCGCCTACGCCGGATGCGAAGCCGAGAACACCGTAATAAACGCATTGCGACCACATGCCGCGAATGTAGACATCGGATTTCGCTGTGAATCCGGTGTTTCGTAACCTCATCTTGACTGCGACTTCCGGCGCGCTCATGCCGAGGTACTGACCGGAAAACGACTTTGGACCGCCGAGCGGCGGGTCAAGTTCGATGTTATCCCCCGCATTCAGCCTCGCGCTGATGGGGTAACTCGCGCGACAGCCGATGTAAAAAGCGTCACCAGCCAGGAGCGCGCGCCTCTGTGTAGTCATCAGCGTGTTGAAGTCATTCAGAAACGGAGCAAGAGTGACAATCGACGTGCCACCGTCCTTGTCATGGGTTTCGCTCCAGCCGTGTCCGTCGTCGTCCTTGAAGAAAGCCGTAAGCCGAACAATTGGCATTGCAAGCACCTCTTGAGAGAAAGAGTTCTAAAAACGCCGTTTCGTGGGGACAAACTCAGGCCGACTACGGCATTTTTTAGCAGCACCACGAAGACGCAAAAAGCCTGACACAACGCCGCACACTAGTTGTCCGCGAACTATCGCGGAAAGGGTGTGTCCGCCGAACGATCAGATCGCGTTAGCGCCGTAGCCAAGCTGAACCACGATCGGCCACCCGTTGCCGATCATACTGAGCGTCCGTTGCGGATCGTAGACGAAGACTTCGCGCACTAGGCCGGTGGAATCCTCGACCCAGTAGCCACCGACCACCACGGCAGCGCCGGAAGCGTATGCCACGTTCACGAGATTGCTCGTGATTATGGCTCCGCCGAGCGGCGCGAAAACAGCGTCCGCAAAACCAGTCAGATCGTACCCGCCCACCGGGTAACCGACGAGAAGGGTTTCGGCTGCAATGAGTTCTACTGCGGTGGTCCCACTGTAAGGAACCAACGACCCATCGAACAACCGAATCTTTCCAATTGTGGGGGTTGAAGCGTCGGCAATGGAAATGCCGACCGCGTTCGCGCCCGCCAGTGCGGCTTCGCCCGTGAAAAGGGGAGTATCTGCCACGTCGGACACCTCTTGGAAAGGGTTACGCTTAGGTCGAAACGACACCGGGAAAAACCATCAAGATCGGCTGACTAAAAAGTCCACGCACTAGCATTATCGCACACCGTGGAGATCGGTTCGCGTTCGACCTTGAACCACGCCAATCAAGCTACGCGGCGCGAAGTCTGCACGCAGTGTACAGGATTCCGCCTCACGGGTCAGCGCGTTCCGTGACTAATTCGCGCCGAATGCCTCTTGCGAGTTCCGCGTTCTCGATTGCTTTCGCGTTCACCGGTTCGATTCGTTCCGGTTGCAAAGATCCAGCAAGCACAGCCTCATCGAATGCAATTAGATACTCAATCTGATCGCTCGTAATCACGCCCATCGGGGTCCAGCCCGAATTATTCACCGCATGCCTCAGCTTCGGATTCGAGCGATACAGCCGCTCATTTTTAATCGCGATGTTATGCAATGCGATGTCTTGGTATTGTCCAAAATACCATTCAAGAGCAAAAGGTTTCGCCCACGGTTGTGGCCTAGTGGAGTCTTGTTTCTTCCATTCATCGAAGGGTAACGATGACATTTTCGTTCTGAAATGCCGCATTCTGTCGATTGCTACCCTCTCATCTGCTCGCATGTCGTCGTAACGCTGCTCGTTCAGCCCTAGTCCGACCAAATCGAAGACTTGCGGAACGACTTGCGTCGAACCGGCCGGGATCCAAAAATTCGGTTTCAGACCGTAAACTTTGGGGTCAGCAAAACCAAACGGCGCGGGTAAAAGGTTCGTCTTCGCGCCGCCAATTGAACCTTTCTTCGTTTCACCCGGTGTGCCAAGTGACGCGACCGCAAATAACCTAGCAGCGATACCGACTGGCCCAGGAACGTACCGAGCAACAGCCGTGAACGCGAGCGTGATTGCAATCACCTTTCTCAATTCATCAGCCACGAATTGACGGTAGACCTCATCATTCAAATTGGGTGCGGACGGAGTTGGGTTGAATTGTCGCAAGGGTGTAGCGCGATCATCGTTGACGAACCGCGGAAAAACATCCGGTATCGTTACTCCGTTGTGGTTCATTTGGTTTTCTGTTCGCGCGGTAACGTTAGGGTCGTTTCACCCCGCGCGGCATTGCGGCCGCGCGGGGTGATTGGGTGTTGCCGATCAGGCAATCAATCGTGCTTGCCGTTGCCGTTCTCACTCGGCTTAAGCTTTGACGCCTTGTTCGTCAGCCGTGCGCGGATCCGTTCGTAGTCTGCGTCGAGCGGAGACACCACCGACGCGCCCGCCCGCTTCGCGGCCGCTTGCATCGGAGCCGAGTACGGCTTTCCATCGTCCTTCACCGCGATGCCCGCTCGTTCGACCAGCTCATCACCAGACGTCCCGTTGAACTTCGCGAAGTAATTCGACAGCTCCGCGTTCTTCCACAGCACCAGACAGATCGAAACCATCTTCACCGGCGCTGCCCAGGGCGCGCGGTTCGGGATCTCACGATTGAGCATCACCTCTTCGCGAATCACCAGTGGGCTGATTTTGTTTCGGTCGCGCGACACCGCGACCTTCGCGCGAAACGGAATCGCGTTGACCGATTCGTAGTACTCTTCGTTGATTAGCACATGACGCAGCGTCCAGTCTGCATCCCAAAGCGGAACGTACCCGCGCCACTCAGGGATTAAGCCGCCGGCGCACAACGCGCACGTCAGCGCGTCGTCGGTGATGCTGGACACACACGGCTGAGCGGAGTGAGTGCGGTGCGTGTAGCACCCGTAGAGTTCACCAGCGATGTACGCGCCGATCTTTTTACCGTTGTCGACCTTCAGGTACGTCGAGTGTGGAGCGCTCGATTTCTTCCTCAGGGGGTCCGGTTTCTTTCCTGTGCTCATTTGTACACCAGTGGGGTAGTAGTCCCTACAGCCGCGAAGCGCGGCAGCGACTTAAAGGTAACGTCTTAAAGCCTGAAGAGCGAGTACTAAGCAACTTAACTTTACACCTTGCAGCTTAAGTCTTAAGAGCGTCGGGTTCGACTTTGCGATGGAGTGCTGTGATTCAAAGCAAAAACACAGCGGCGGAAGGGGATGTACGCCCTTCCGCCGCTGTGCTTCGTTTTTCGCGAATTTGAGCTATCGGCCGATAGCACGGAGGCGAGCTACTACCCTCGATTCCGCATCCACACGATACAGCCGAAGCAGGGGGAACGCCAGCCGAATTCCGGTCAAAAGTGTTCAACTGAACACTTACCGGCCGTGTGCGGATGTGGGTATCCTGACCTCTCAGCGGTGTACGGTGCCACCGATGAAAATCTACTACAGCGCCGATCACTTCCAACGGTGTACACAATGGATGTTCTCTTCCAGCTCGACCAGCTCGCGCGCGCGGTTCAACACATGCGCGAGATCCAAGTCAAAAACCTGTGTCTGCCGCAACGCCTGAACGACGTGCGTGTCTTCGCCGCCGAGCGCCGCGTCGATGAGCTGGTGTCGCGCGTGGTGGGCGGTTCCTGTGCCCCAATCCCGCCGCATCTCGCCAAACAGCTCTTCACCGTCCCGATTGACGAGGAGCTGCCGCTCCTGCTTCTGCCTTCCGCGTACGCTGTGAATTTCCCGCCTTCCGCCGATGATCTTCCCGACCTTCCACCGTCGCCACCACCACCGCTTCCGTTCATGAGTACCGACCTCGACCCGAAGCAGAACGTGCAGTGGAAGCCGAGCGAGGACCTTCTGTGAACTACGACAACTGGTTAATAATCGAGGTTGCGAGCGAGCCGACCAACGCGATTCTCGCGAGCTGGCTTGCGGAACTGCTGGTGAGAGAACGGGACGTGTCAAGCGCGGTGGCCGCGCGGTTCGTTACCGATCTCCAGGAGCTCGGCCGCGCCGCCGCCGAGATGCTGGTGCACACCAAGCCGACGATCTGCAGCGTAAGGGAGTGACGTGAAACGTTGCCGCGCAGGAACCGGACGCGACGACGCGAAACGTTCCTGATCGCGACGATGTCGAATAGTCATTCGGTCACTTTAGGTCGCTTAAGATCCCAGCTTGGTATTTTCGGATCCCCGCTGACGTCGGCCAGCTCGTCACCTCCGCCGAGCGGCTGCTCCAGGTCAAGGGCACCACTCGGCCGCCGACTTGATTCGATCTCCGAGACAACGGCAAACGGCCCGCGCTTTCTGCGCGGGCCGTTGGCAATGGTGGGGGAGCGAAATAGCTCCAAAAGAGTTGTACCAGACAAAAACGAACTCGCCAGAGGCTCCAGAATCCACGAACGGCGGTTCGTACGGACAAAAGTACGGCGGGAATTAGACGAAGGTTTTGTCTTGGATCTTAAGCGGAGTGATGGTGTCGCTTGTGCCATTGCTCATTACTGCCGGTGTCGAGTAGTTCACTCCGAGGTAGATCCTCCCACTGGTCGCACCGTACAAAAGCAAGCCGTTCACCGTCTGCGGCGAACCGCCCGTGCATGAAAAAACAGGGTCGGTTGCTTTGGAAATCGAGCCGACGTTAGCGACCGCGATCGCCGCCGACCAGCTCGCACGCGGAATCGCAACCGTCGCGTATCCCGTGTAACTCGCGATGGTGAAATCCGCGAAAACGGAAGCATCCGTTACCGGCCCGCCACCGGTGAACTGCGCGAGCAAGAACGATTCGCGAGCGTTGTTGCTACGGAAGAGTTCATCGAGAGCGAGAATTTTACCTTCGTTCGGCACTACCCAATAATCGGGCATTTCACACCCTTTCTTTTGCTTTGTCGCGGTTGACGTTTTTCAGCGTTGTCCGCGAACTGGTTAGGATCTTCAGTCACCTCTGTGCCGACCGACACTACGCGGGAAACCTCGAACCGCTTCGCGGCGGGAACCTTCGTGAATCCCTCGACCTAAGTGAACGTCTTCAGCGCGATACGGAACGGGTCCAAAGCTTCCTCAGTACCGGGAGACATGACGCGCGGAACGTCAAACCGCTGAGCGGCGACGACTTTTGTCAGCGTTGCATCAGCCATAAACCACCCGTAAACCGTTTCGGGCGCGCCGCCCGTGCAATCGTAAATAGGAGTAACTGATGAAGTGATGTAAGCCACGTTGCTCAGGATTACCGGCGGAGCAAAGTCCAGTCGAGCCAAAACCACCACTGAATACCCAACGAAGGAAGCGGGCGTGAAGTCTGCTAAAACGCTGGAATTTACAGGAGTGTAGTTGTTGCTGAACAGACCAACAAAGTAACCACCGGCGAAAGCTGTGTCGTCGCGAATTGCCCAAGCGAGTAAGAGGAGCTTTCCTTCGTTGGGAATCACCATGTTCATCAGCTGTACTCCCTGAAAGCCACCCGGTCACGCGGCTGACACTTCAGCCGCGCGTACCGACCTCTACCACACCGTCGCCGCCGATTTGGCCGCCGAGCTGGTCGCGGTCAGGCAGCACAAACCGCGTTCAACTGAACACGTCACCAGCCGAACCGCCGAACTCAAAACCGCCGTGATCGCCGGTCGCGCCGGGATACACGTCGCCAGCCGAACCGCCGACCTCAAAACCGCCGTGATCGCCGGTCGCACCGGGGTACACGTCGCCAGCCGAACCGCCGACCTCGAAACCGCCGAGAGGCGCGTCGATAAAAGTCTGCGGTCGTGCGACCTCTCCGCCGAGAGAGTACCCGCCGAGAGTCGCGTGCGCATAGTTCGACAACCGCACCACGGGTCCGCCGATTGCGTACCCGCCGAGAGTAGAATCGAAGTAGTGCGGGCCGTGCCGCACCTGTCCGCCGAGCGAGTAACCACCGAGTGTCGCGTGCGCGTAGTTCGACGACCGCACAACGGGGCCGCCGAGAGAGTAACCGCCGAGAGTCGCGTGCGCGTATCCCGACACCCGCGACACTTGTCCGCCGAACTGGTATCCGCCGAGAGTCGCGCGCGCGTAACTCGACACCCGCACCACGGGGCCGCCCCACTGGTATCCGCCGAGAGTGGTTCGCGCGTAACTCGACACCCGCACCACGCCACCACCGAACTGGTATCCGCCGAGAGGCGAATCAGTGAGATACGGGGGGTGTCGGACTTGTCCGCCGAGAGAGTAGCCTCCGAGCACCACACGGTTAAACGCTCCGCAACAGATCGGAATTTGAAATTCGTCGTAAACCGTAGGCGGAAGATCGTTCGGCCACGGCTCGCCAGTGGAAAGCCATTCGGGGTTGCAGATGTGCTTCGGATTGAAATTCGGGGGTAGCACC
>Ga0208942_1000744_pt1 | contig 12643 bp, 8 predicted proteins | sample GreLakmeSU08MSRF_FD_187704 | JGI IMG/M metagenome (GOLD analysis project Ga0208942, IMG submission 187704) | Freshwater lentic microbial communities from great Laurentian Lakes, MI, USA - Great Lakes metaG SU08MSRF (SPAdes) | ecosystem: Environmental > Aquatic > Freshwater > Lake | place: Great...
ATCTCAAGCCCTTTATTGGCTTTAACATATTGTTCAATGAGTACATCTTCAGGGTTTTTGTCGATATTAGTTTCTGCAGTGTCTAAAACAGTTTTGATTTGTGTAAAAAGTTCTTCACCACGAGTTTTGCTATTATTTGTAGCCTGGGTAAGCCAATTCGTTTTACGCACAAGTTTACCATCATCACCTGCAACGGCAAGCATGTCACCACGCTCCAATTTTCCAAGAATTATCAAATTGGCTTGCCAATATTTTTCTACTTCAGTCATAATTCAGTTCCTATTTCATTTTAATTTTAAAAATATATCATCCAATAAATGTGCATTTCAAAACACGAAACTTTAGAATTATAGCAAAAGAATCAACGTAAAAAAGAAATAAAAGGCAACTTAGTTAATTTTAACGTGAGCGCTCTGTAAAGCACAGGTCCCAAAAAGCGCATTCACTTAGGGTTTTTAAATTACTTGATTGGCAAAAGCGTTTGGAGTTGCTCTGCAGCAGTAGTAGGCAACTTGGTTTGCGTAGCCCGAAGATAAGTCCAGGGATTGATTCCGAACTGTTGGCAAGTGGCGGTGTTACCTTCCGTGCGCTCATGTCAACAAACACTTGTAAGCTATTCTGGTTGTTCAGGAATTAATGTGCAACATCAAAAATCTACAACATGAAAACGAACAATTTAAACATCGGCTTGAATGGTCTCTATTTTGACAAAAATTATTGATATCTTACCAGCATTGTTCTGTATTTGATTAATCGACGTTGCTTGTTATCTCTAGTTATTGAAAACTTTAAGGCTAACATGTTATGTAAGAACGGTTTTTACCGACCGGTCACTCATTTATTTACTAGCAATCACAACTATCAAGTATGGCGAAGTCTATGAGTGCTCCATTTTATAATTTTAAAAGATAGAGAATATAGCGAAGCTAAAAGTAAAATAATATCCTTAATATCCTCTTTAGACCCCCGCCATTCACCATAATTAGGATCCATAAAATACCATTTATTTTGATCAATAGCACAAGCCATTGCGTGTCCGCCTGATTTTTCACTCCATGATACAATGAAAGCAACAGGATGATTTCCAAAATTTTTCCCATCGTCCTCGATCTTTTGAATAATTTTATCTATTGTAGCTCTTAGAAAAACTTCTTGTGCTCCATCACAATGGTCAATTTTACCAGTGCGCTTATAATCAATATACTCCCTTGCGTCAAAAAAAAGTTTTTCATACTTAGCAACAACTTTCTCTATATAATCATTGAAATTTGCATAAACCTTATCTCTCTGGTTTGATTTAAATAGAATTTCGGAAACTTCGTTTGGCCCCATTTTTGCAGTCGAACCGACTTTTTTTTCTTTCATTAGTAAATTATATTTCTTTGAATTTTTTAATTCTTCATCAGGAGTAAAGATTCGCATTGCTAAAGCTAATTCACCTCCGACTTTTCTTAGACTGCCCCCCACGAGCGAGATAGTATTTTGAAGTTTCATAAGAGTAAACATCTCAATGGATTTTTTTTGAAATCGTATCGCGTCCGGAGTATGATGTAAAAGAGGAGCGTCGAACATATTGTTAATAGTCCAGTCAACTTTACTTGTTGCCTGAAAACCTTTTTTGTCCCCAACCCATCTTTGGCACCACTTCGCAGCTATACCCCAGCAAATCCCACCATCAACAAAGTCAACTTCTTGATTAGGGTCTTTGGTCACGCCCAACTGATTTGCAAGAAATGTACGCTGATTTTTATCGAATTTAGTGTAGATATTACGGTCATGCAATATGATTTTCTTAATGTTACTTTTGATAATATCAAGAATTGCCTTTCTAGTGCCTTGTGCGTAAAGCGTAGCGCGTAGGTCTATTTTGTATTCATCTAGAATTGTAATATGCCCTTTTAATGCGCGACAAACCAACGACAAATTACTCAACATAGCATTATTAATGTCAGGTACCCGTGATATATTATCTAGTTCTTTTTCGAATTCATCTTTTATTAAGTCTTGTATTCTTGTACTGACAAAAGATTGCTCTATGCCAAAGGAGCGCCCCCACGCACCTTTGACTCCACTCACTTTTACGAATTTTCCTTCGGGTGTGATGCTTAGCTTATTCCCAAATGTGCCAAATCCTGTTATGTTTTTGTCATAAAATTCTGCAAGAACCTTTAAGTTTTCCATGAAATGCACCTTCAAGTAAGATGATTTGGTTATCTGTTTTAATTTATTTTCATTGCTATTATACTTAAGCTTACAAAGCTTACTATCTAAAAATGTGATTACACAAAGAACCATAGTCGGTGTTTGTTCTCTAATGTTTTTAATTACCCACATCTTTAACATTTGCAGTGGTCAAAAGTCTAACTGGCATCAAAGGCTGATGAAATGAAGATTTGTTGACACGGATTGCTTTTTGTTAATCTCGGAAGAAGCCTACCTAATAAGATCATAGGTCGATCAGGATTTGGCGGGTTGTGAATTCCCCAATGTGCAGATCGGCAAACGGATTGGGATGCTGATGGACTTATTAGTCAAATGCCTAGGCTAAACATTACCCCTGGGTAACCACAAATCGCCTGAACTGCAGGCAAAAAATCGGTCTTCACCAAAACGGAAATAAAACTGCTCGAACACATTTTAACGAAGGTTAAATAAATCAAGAAAACAACCTTTGCTACAATCTAAGGGTGTCATTGATTCTGCAAAAAAGAAGATTGAAACACCCAGAATTTTACCAAACAATAGAAAATTAAATTGACTGTGGTTTATAAATAATAGAAAAAAGAATAGGTCAAATATTAAAACCAATTAATTGAGCCAAACAGATGAATGCTTCAGATTTGTTTAAGGACGGTAAATTACAGGATGCTATCAATGAACAAACGAATTCTGTAAAAGATAACCCCGGAAACCAGAACAAAAGGCTGTTCCTTTTCGAACTATTATCTTTTGCGGGCGATCTAGATCGGGCAAAAAAACAGCTAAACGCTTTGGAATACGAAAAGACAGAGGAAATGCTTGCCATTTCTGCCTACCGGAATTGCTTGACTGCAGAAAAGCAAAGGCGCGAAATATTCACAGGCACCAAACCGGAATTTTTCTCAGAGCCCTCTAGCTCCACTTTAACAAGAATTCAAGGGTTCCAAGCTCTTGGTGCTAAAGACTTTAAAAGTGCAAGCGCTTTAATTAGTGAAGCTAATGATAAAGCACCTGCCATAAAAGGTAATATTGATGGTGTTGATTTCGAAGGTTTGCGCGATGCTGATGATTTTTTTGCAACTATCCTTGAAGTATATTCTTCGGATAAATACTTCTGGGTTCCGCTTGAGGATATTGCAAATCTTGAAATATCAGCCCCCAAGTTCCCCCGAGATCTTATTTTCATACCTCTTAAAATCACTTTGAAAACTGGCGAAGCGGGCGCGGTGCACATGCCTGGGCTTTATTTGGGAAGCCATGAAAATTCATCGGATATGGTCCGTTTGGGTAGGGAAAACGATTGGCAAGAGTTGGAAAACGGGTTGATGCGTGGCTTTGGTAGAAAATTATTCCTGGCAGGCGATAACGAATCCGACATTCTTTCATGGCGTAATTTAGTAATTTCTTAAAACTTAATAGATGGATGGATTTACACAATGGTAGCGAACGATTTAAAAGCCCTTACGGGCAAATTGAACCCATTAACCTTGCGAACCCTTGAGGGGGCAGCGGGGCTTTGCCTTTCCAAGACTCATTTTAATGTTGAAATAGAGCACTGGATATTAAAGTTGCTTGAAACCCAAGACACAGACCTTGAACTTATTTTAAATCAATACGAAATCGACAAAGGAAGACTTGCCCGAGATCTGAACGCCAGCCTTAATATGCTGAAGACGGGTAATGGAAGAGCGCCCCAACTTTCCCCCGATATATCTGAACTTATCCGTCAGGCTTGGCTGCTTGCTTCGGTTGATTTTAATGCATCTAGGATTCGGTCGGGCCATCTTTTAGCTGCTGCTTTATCAGATCGTGATTTAGCATCCAGGGTGAAATCCTCAAGCTCTGAACTGGGTAAAATAAAAACCGACAAATTGATTGCAGAACTTCCCATGCTTTTTCAGGAAAGCAAAGAAAACCCTGGCGTAATGGCCTCTGGAAATGAAGGTTCAGCTTCTGCTGGTGGGCCTGGAAAAGTAAACCCTAATTCCAAAACTCCTAATTTAGACCAATTCACGCAGAACCTAACCGAAATTGCAAGGCAGGGTAAAATAGATCCTGTACTTGGTAGAGACCCAGAAATAAGACAAGTTATCGACATCTTAACCAGACGCAGACAAAATAATCCTATCCTTGCAGGCGAAGCTGGGGTTGGTAAAACTGCGGTGGTTGAAGGCTTTGCATTAAGAATTGTGAAAGGGGATGTTCCTGATAAACTTAAGAATGTATCGTTACGCTCGCTTGATATTGGACTGCTACAAGCCGGTGCAGGCGTCAAAGGCGAGTTCGAAAATCGCTTGAAATCTGTTATCAGCGAAGTTCAAGCTTCGCCCACACCAATCATTTTATTTATTGATGAAGCACACACTTTAATTGGCGCAGGTGGCCAAGCGGGCTCAGGGGATGCTGCGAACCTTTTGAAACCAGCACTTGCCCGTGGCGAGTTACGCACGGTTGCAGCTACCACTTTTGATGAATACAAAAAATCTTTTGAGGACGACCCAGCATTAAAGCGCAGATTTCAATTGATTCGCGTTGAAGAACCAGACCGAGCTAAAGCTGTTGATATGGTTCGTGGAATTGCTGCTTCACTTGAAAAACATCATGGCGTTTCAATTTTGGACGAAGCAATTGAAGAATCAGTACGACTTTCTCAGCGCTACATTCCAGACAGGCAACTTCCTGACAAGGCAATCAGCTTACTTGATACCTCATGCGCAAGAGTAGCCTTGAGCCAATCCACCATCCCGCCAGCAATCGAAGATTCCACACGAGAAATCGATCGCTTAAATACAACTATTTCCATCTGGGAAAAAGAAACTCAATTAGGGACTACTCATAGCGAAGAATTGACCGATTTAAAAGGCCAGCTTGAAAAAGAAAAAGCCCGAAAAGTACTTCTAGAAGAAAATTGGGGCAAGGAACAAGAATTTGTTACCAAGATCAGGGATCTAAGAAAAAAACTTTCCACCTCGATAAATGATAAAGCCGAAAACCCACTTTCAGAAACTGATAGGCAATCTCTTCGTGCAGAATTAGTTTCACAGAATGAATCCCTTTCCAACCTTCAAGGTGAAAAACCTTTAGTTCACCCGGTGGTCAATGGAAGTGTAGTTGCAGAAATTGTTTCAGGTTGGACAGGTATTCCTTTAGGTAAAATGGTTCGAAACGAAATCAACTCCTTGCTTTCATTAGGAAATACGCTTAAAAGTCGAGTCGTTGGGCAAGATCACGCAATGGATATTCTTGCAGAACGAATCCAAACATCCCGTGCAAAACTTACCGATCCCCGACTTCCTGTTGGTGTTTTCATGCTGGTTGGCCCTAGCGGTGTTGGCAAAACCGAAACCGCTATCACCTTGGCTGACATGATGTTTGGCGGTGAATCTTCAATGACCGTTATCAACATGTCTGAATACAAATCAGAAATGATGACATCGAGGCTTACAGGCCCTGCCCCTGGTTTGGTGGGTTACGGGAAAGGTGGCGTATTAACCGAAGCTGTACGCAGAAGACCAAACACCTTATTGTTACTGGATGAAATCGAAAAATCACATCCATCCGTACATGACTTGTTCTTTCAAGTTTTTGATAAAGGCAGCCTGACAGACGAAAAAGGCCTAGAGACCGACTTTAAGAACACCATAATCTTGATGACCAGCAATGCGGGAACAGACAAAATTCTAAAGCTTTGTGCCGATCCTGAAACCATTCCAAGCGTTAAAGCGCTTGGGGAACAACTCAGGCCAGAATTGCTAAAATCGTTCAAAGATGCGTTTCTTGGAAGAATTACAGTAGTTCCTTATTTTCCTCTCTCCCAAGAAGTTCTTCGCAAAATCGTAAACCTCAAATTAGATCGGGTTGGAGACAGGGTACGGGAAGGCTACAAGGCCCATTGGAATTACGATAAGTCACTTGTAGACGCAATTTTAGCTCGTTGCAATGAAGCGGAAAGCGGAGCTAGAATTGTTGATAAAATAATCAATACTACACTTCTGCCTGACATTTCTAGAAAAATACTCGGAATGATCGCTGATGGAAAAAAGATCAAAGAAGTGAACCTAAAAGCAAGTTCAACTGAACTTTATGACATTGAGATTTGTTAATACTAGCCAGTTTTTCGGAATGATCGCAATCATGCTTCATTTTCAATAACGAAGCATGATTTGTTTTATTTATCTTCGCCTTCAGGAGAATTTAATCGGATTTTTTCACCTTCCAAGTGAATTGATTTGGTTGTTTTGGCCCTGATTTCATCTGACTTGATTGTGACTGAACCATTGCTTTCCATGGAAATCCCCTGCAAAGCTGACACATTAAAACTATCACAATTCATGGATATTTCGCCAGTTGTACATAATTCAAGCTTTGCAACTGCGATTTTCAGAATAGGACCGCCAGATGTCCAGACTAACTGAAATTCTAATTGGCCATCAGGAGAATAAACTTCCAGACTTTCACCTGTTTTACCTGAAGACAATGTTATTTTTCTTTGGGCTTCAGGTGCAATCCATTGAATAACTGAATCCTCTCCACAATTTTTTTTAAAAGGGATCTTCTTAGTTTTTGAATTAGGAGCAGTTTTCTTATTACTTAACAATTCAATCTTCGTCTTTTTGGTATTCATCAGGTTCTCTTTGAATTAAACTCATCAGCAATTCAAATTTTTTCTACAATTACTTTTACACATTAAACCAAAAACAGTAACCTATAGCAATTAATGGTTTCTATTTTTCATTGTAAAAAATCGGGTGTTAATTAGAACATGACCTTTACACCTCTAAAAGTCCTTGGACTATTCCAGAGGATCAGAGAAAATCCTCCTGAATTGGAATCTTCAGCAAATGATGTAACGATAAGAAAAAAATTTGCAGAGGATTTAAACAAGCTTCTGATAACCCGAAGGCCTTGGGACACCCCAAATAAAGAATTCCCTGAAGTTTTAAGCTCTGTCGTTTGTTATGGACTTCCTGATTTTTCTGGCATGCGTATTTCCGAGGAAGACCAACAGGAAAAAATACGAACGGACATCCTTAATACTTTGATGTATTTTGAACCTAGGTTAAAAAATGTGGATGTCAAAACAATAACTGTTCCCGACGACAACGGCAAAGATTTTGTGGAATTTCAAATTAATGGTGAGTTACAATTATCATCAGATGATCTTCCGGTCATTATTAATGCATATTGGTCGGAAAAAATTGGAAATATCGATTTCAAATAGGAAATAAAAGTGCCTAACCGTCTGCTGGAATTATACGATCAGGAACTCGCAGTGCTGCGAAAACAAGCTTCTGAATTTGGGGAACTTTACCCTAAGGTTGCTTCGCATCTACGCCTAGGTGCATCCAAAAATGAAGACCCACAGGTTGCCCTCCTGACAGAATCAATCGCTTTTTTAAATGCAAGGCTCAGATTAAAGCTGGATGAAGATTTCCCGCTGGTTTGTGAAACCATGCTAAATGTTCTTTATCCGCATTTTCTTGCCCCAATTCCATCCATGTCTGTAGTCCAGTTTGAAGCCAAGGAGGATGTCACACCATCCCCCGAGGGAATAATCGTACCTCGAAACACCAACATTGAGACTCCGCCAGTGCAGCAGGTGCCTTGTCTTTTTCAAACAACTCAAGAAGTTAAAGTTTGGCCCTATAAGATAACCAATGCAAATTTTTACCGACCGCCCTACTCCGACGAAATGATTCCCCTCGGAAAAAATTATACATCCGTTCTAGGTATCACATTGACAAGTTCAAAAATACCATTTGGGGATTACTTGAATTTTGAACCTTCTTTCTTCTGGAGCGGGCCTGTAAACATCGGACAGATAGTATTTTCTCTTATTCTTTTTCAGCGCAAGGATGTATGGTGCAAAACCGAGTCTGGCTTGATACCCATTTCCCCCGACAGAATTTTCCAAACCTGCTTCGACAATAGCTCTAGTATGCTACCAAGTTCAAGCAGAACATTTTCAGGTTATAGGCTTTTGACTGAGTATTTCGCCTTCCCTGAAAAATTTCTTTTTTTTAGCATCAACCTTCGACAAATTCTTTCTAAAGCTGGAAACAAAATTGAACTTTTATTTGGGTTTGATTCCACCCCCGGAGCCAACATAGAAAAAATGGTTTCACCCGAAACCATAAAAACAGGTTGCTCTCCAGTTGCAAACTACTTTACCAAAAGAGCTGAACCGATAAGCTTGGATAAAATAAAAGAAGAATATTGTGTTATTCCTGAAATAAGAAATAAAAATGCCTTTTTAGTTCATTCCATCCAAGAGGCAAGGCTAGTTACATCTTCGGGAAGCAACCAGATTATACCACCCGTATTTGGTTTTTTGCCTGACGGAACCAATTCGAATCTTGGTTGGTCATCAATCAGAAAAACACCCGGAACTGGTGATTCCGGCCCCTTGGAAGCTCCTCAGGTTTACATCCAATTCATTGGCGCTGAATCTGAAGCAATAGAATCAGGATCCATTCTTGACATAAAAACCATTTCAACCAATGGTAACTACCCAACCAACCTTCCCTTTGGTGGCGGGGAGCCAAAACTTACAATGGTTGACCAAGATCCTTCGTTAAATTCTCCAACATTTATGATACCGCCCTCTAGGCCATGCCATGACCACCTTGGAGATAAAAATGAATTTCGCTGGAAATTAGTATCCCACCTTCTTCTGAACCAAGTCAGCCTGTGTGAAGGGCCTGAAGCCGCGGGTGCGCTTAAAAAACTCCTAACTCTTTACAATTTTTCAAACTCTTCAAATAATCAAAAAATAATCAATTCAATTGAATCCGTTTCGTCCAGTCCAACAATTGGCAAAATCAATGGCCTTCTGGGAGGGGCTGTGATTCAAGGAATCGAAATATTGATCGAATTTAATCCTAACTCAAGCGACATTTATTCTTTGCTTGGATTCGGATCAGTTTTAGACAGGTACTTCGCCCTTTATGTTGACTCCTGCTCTTTCACGAGGCTAGCTATCAAATTTTCGGGGTCATCAGATTTAATCCACCGATGGCCCATAAAGATTGGTAGTAAACCCGTAGTGTAAGTGACCATGGGTCAAATTAAATTGCCATCCTATTGCCAATGAATTAAAATGAATCTTAATGATTAATCCATTTGGTAAATAGTTAAAATAGTGACAGTTTTTTAGAACTTGGAGAATTAATGGACTTTTTTGCTTTGGCCTCGAAGATCATTCAGACAAACGATCAAGGACTAAAGCCAAGGTACAAGAACTCTGTAGATCTAAAATATCCTTTTAACAATCTTGAAAAAACAGATGTATCAAAAGATAAACTCTTGGTATTCACAACAATCTTCAGTCTTGCTGGAGCCCTTGGTGTTTTACCTCTTACTATCCGCGAAGAACTTCTTAAAAGGCACAAGGAAAAAGATGATAGCCTAAGAGATTTTATTGATATTTTCAACAGCCGAGCAATCGATTTTCTTGTTGCCGTTCAGGGCAAAAGAACCTTGAGAATCAATTCCAGCATTCATTCGAAACTAGGCAGTCTTGGCACAGCTCTTCAATCAATTGTCGGATTTTATAATTATGGTGAAGAACAAAATCCCTTGGTGGGCACTTCTTTTTATGTTTTTTTCGGAGGTTATTTTTCAGCAAGGGTAAGAAACCAAGAGAATTTACAGCAAATGCTTTCATTTTATTTGGGTGTAACAGTCGAGGTCGAGATGTTTTGCCAAGGTTGGGAAAACATCGACCAAAAATTTCAAGGAAAATTATCTTTTGACAAAAACTTGGGTTCTTCATTGGGTGAAAATATGATACTTGGAAAAAGAGTCCGGATGTATCAGAGACAATGCAGGATTTCTATCGGCCCTCTTGACGAATCAAGATTTCAGGAATTTCTACCAGGGGGTGATTGGCTTAATAAAATAAAAGAAATTGTAAAGGTTTATTGGAATAATTCCGTATCTGTTGAATTAAAACTCATTCGGATAGCAGATTCCATTGGCCCAACTTCCCTTGGAAATAAAAATTATCCTACACGATTGGGAAGAAATTCTTGGCTTTTTTCTTGTGACATTATTATAAATAGAGAAGATTGTCACTTCAAACTAACGGAAATTGGATCCTTTCGTTAGTTTTTAAAATTTAGGATCCTTATTTAAACGAGGTTAATCATGATTATAGGTACTTTCGGCGGAGATCTTAAAGACAAAGGTGTTGGGGTTTTTGGTAAAAAAGTTAAACTATTTTTATTTGATAGTATTTCATTTAATGTTTTCAGAGGAATTAATCCCGTTGGGGCAGGAAATAGTTCTGATCGTTTGGGTTCAGGTGGGGTGCAAGCTGGCGAAGTTTCTCTTTCCAGAACTTCTGATGCATCAGATGCCTTAATTGTTCAAGCAATGTGCACCGCAACAAAACCAATTGACAAGGTTACTTTAACTATAAACAATGGCGATACAAACAGTACAATTGATTATGTCGTCTTAGAATTATCAGAAGTTTATATTTCAAGTTATTCATCAAGTTCAGGCGGCGACAAACCCGGTGCAAGCATATCCTTGAGTTACACAAAATTTTCCTTTAAGACAACCTCAACCAAGAGCGATAATACCTCAGAAGGCAATAATACTTTTGTTTGGGATGTCGCTAAAGCCGCAAAGGGATAACATATTTTCTGTTGTAAATTATTAAAGGCGCAATATGTCCACTTTCGAACAAGGAAAGTCCTGCTTACAAGTTTCTAGCAGTTTGGGGGACAATGCACTTTTACTTTCATCCTTTAGTGGAAGGGAGGAGATTTCTTCTCCTTTCCATTTTTCTTTAGACATTATCTCAACAAGCGATTCTGTTGATCTTTCCAAATTACTAGGCAAAAATATTAGTTGGTGTTACTCCGCCAAGGGCGACAATTCTGGCCAATGGTTTGATGGACGGGTTTATTCGGTTTCTCAAGGGGCAAGTGGTGCATACAACATTAGAAATGCAACAATTGAAGTTGTTTCTTGGTTTTCATTACTTAAAGAAACTAAACATCGAAATGTTTTTATTGAAAAAAACATTAAAGATATAACTCAAGAAATTCTTGGTAAATATCCTGATGCCGCTTTCGAACTTAATCTAACTGAAACATACCAACCTTTTACCTGCATGGTGCAATACGAACAAAGCGACCACGATTTCCTAGCTTGGCTTTGGGAAACATATGGTATCTTTTACTTTTATAAGTTTGAAAAAAACAAACATACCATGGTTATTGCTGATTCGAGCGCCGCATTCAAAGACACTAAGACAAAAGGCATCGAATTCTTGCAAAACTCAGGCAATTATGGGGCTCTCACCTCATGGCAGCACGGTTACAGGTGGGTCAATGGAAAAGCGACCGTAAATGATTACAATTTTGAAAAGCCGAGTTCTAGTCTTGTCTCAAAGGCAAGTGCTTCGGTTTCGATTCCAGGAAATTCCAACTACGAAAAATACATTTATCCAGGTGGATATCAAGTTTCCGCTGATGGTAAAAAAGCCTCCGAATTAGTCATCGGAGCATCTGACACCTTATATGAAACTGTAACGGGATCAAGCACACTGACAGGTTTTAACTCGGGATTAAAATTTAAAATTGAAAAACACCCTGTTAGTTCAGAAGCTGGAAAAACCTACATTTTTATGGCTGTAAGTCACAAGGGAAACGCTACATCCAATCCGTCTTACGAAAATAATTTTCAATGTTTTCCTGAAAAAGTTAAATTCCGCCCTTCAACTAACACATTAAGACCATTGATACCCGGTGTTCATACTGCAGTTGTTGCTGGGCCATCCGGAAAAGAAATATTTACAGATAAATACGGAAGAATCAAAATCCAATTTATCTGGGACACCGAAAAAAAAGGATCTTATTGGGTCCGTGTTTCCCAATTTCTAGCTGGAAAAAACTTTGGTTTCTTTTCGCTTCCAAGAGTTGGCGAAGAAGTTTTAGTCGCTTTTGAAGAAGGCGACCCCTGCAGACCGGTTGTAGTAGGAAGTCTATATAATGGCGAGCAATTAACCCCATACAAACTTCCGGACGAAGCACTTTTTAGTGGCTTAAAATCAAAATCCTCCCCAAATGGGGGCGCTGAAGATTTTAACGAAATACGATTCGAGGATAACAAAGGAAAAGAATTAGTTTTCATCCAAGCAAACAAAGACATGAAAACTGTAATTAAAAACGACAACACCATCGAAATTACAAAGGATTACTCCACCACTGTGTCGGAAGGTAACACCTTACTTGATATCAAAAAAGGATACAGGCAATCCAAAATTTATGGCGATGATAAACTTTCAATCTCCGATGGTGGACTAACAGTTAATATTGAAAAAGGCGAGCGTGAAACAACAATTAAGGGTAACGATACTCTGACTCTTCAATCTGGTAATCTTGAAATTAATGTGGAATCTGGGACATGCGCTACTAATAGCCCAAAATCA
>Ga0208942_1000747_pt1 | contig 12570 bp, 9 predicted proteins | sample GreLakmeSU08MSRF_FD_187704 | JGI IMG/M metagenome (GOLD analysis project Ga0208942, IMG submission 187704) | Freshwater lentic microbial communities from great Laurentian Lakes, MI, USA - Great Lakes metaG SU08MSRF (SPAdes) | ecosystem: Environmental > Aquatic > Freshwater > Lake | place: Great...
ATAGCAGCCAACTGGAAAGAAATCATAGGCATTATCTGATCCTTCTATTCCTGTTCTTAGATCTGGTTTGTATTTTAAGTTAGGAAACTTATCTATGATAGTAGTAAAGACTTCTCTACGTATCATCATAAAACCTGTGGCACTTTCCTTTACCCTTGCAAAGCCATCTTTAAATTCTGTGTTAGGATATAGATTAACATTGAACTGCAAAAGATAATCACGCATTGTTTGTTCATCTATATTATTATTTTCTTTAATACGTTTATGTAATTGCTCCCAGTAGAATCCTTTTACAGGATAGGTGCATGTAACAACTTCTTTATTAAACTCTATAACTCTTAACAAGTTCTGTATTGTAAATCCAATGTCAGCATCAATGAATAAAAGGTGAGTTCCATTAAATTCTTTATTATCTAAGAACTTAGTTACAAACTTATTTCTAGCACGATTGATTAAAGATTCAGTTGGAAGTGTTTCTATTCTTAGATTGTGTCCCATATCATTTAAAGGTTTGATGCAATTAAATAATGAATGGAATGTAAGGTTGCTGATGTTTCCACCATAGCAAGGTATTGCTATTAGGATGTTCATTTTACTTTATTAAAGTATTCAATGCAATCAGCTATAGTTTGCTGCCTAATATATTCATCTCTTATTTCTTGTGATGTGGGTTGTGGCAAAGGAGAATCCCATCTATCTATAATAAACTCACCAGCAGATGTAAGATCATAACTTGCATTAGGTGCTAATGATTTCATTACTGTATTAATACCCCAAGCAAAACCATTTTCATTTGTATATGCTTTGATAGTTTGTTCTATTGATAGCTTAGCCATTTTACCATACCCAAGAAATAAAAGAATATCTAATGCCTTTTGTTACAGGTTCTACTTTGTGTGGATATAAAAATAAAGAAGGAAATATTAACAAATCTCCTTTTTTAAGTTTGATTTCGTAATCTTGGAACATAATAAATTCTCCTCCTTCATAATCATCATTTAAAATTCCTAAAACACTTAAAATTGGTATTCCTCTTCTATTGCCTTCAAATAAACTATCTATGTGATCACAATGCTCTGCCATTTTAGTATTTTCTAAATATCTATTAAATCTTAAATCGCTATAACCATTCCAACCATTAAACCAGCTAAATTTTAAATCATTTATATAATTATTAAGACTATTCCAAATTTCTTTCATAAGTATTTCTTTTGTAGAAACTTCATTAGAATATAAAATAGATAATTCTTGATCTCCTGATTTTTTTTCAGTTTCTTTAGTAAAGGGGTGACGAAACAAATGTTCTTCCCAATAAGATAGTTTTAATTTATTTAATTGATTAACAGTTGAATCACAAATTTTACTATCTAAAAATTGTTTGTTATGTTTTACAAAATCTAATAAATTTTTTTTCACAACTTAAGTTCAGTTAAATTTTTATTATTACCGACTGTTCCTTTTATAAAGACATTAAAAGCAAGACTAATTCTTGTATTAGTTCCTTGTTTTGTTTCTACCATGTGGGTTAATGATGATGGAAATAATATTACATCTCCAGTCTTTACAGAAAACCACCAAGTCTCTGAATTGTATAAATTCCATTCTTTTACTTCTGGTTTTATAGTTGAATATTTATCATTAAAGAATTTAATTTTATCATGTTCTTCATTACAATTAATATAAAATACTCCTGATATTAATGAATTAGGGTGTTGGTGTTTATGATGATATTGATTTGTTTCAGTATAGTTTAACCAAGACTGAGTAATGTAAGGTGTTATGTTATTAGATGCTGATATAACTTTATTAAAATAATCTTTTACTCTTAGATATAATTCTTCTTTTAAACTTTTAAATTCTTCGTTGTTAAGAATATAGTTGTCATTAGAAGTTTTATTTCCTTCATTGTTGTAAGTATCTAATTTTGTCTTATCAATAAAAGATAATTCTTTCGTTGTTATATCTCTATCTATTTTTGAAGTGTATACTGGTGTTGGGAATATCCCATTTATTATTGCTTCCACTTTTCTTCCTTTTATTTTTTAAAATACTATACTTCTACTATATCCCAAGTCAATGTTGATTCGTTCCAAGTATATTTATTTTCGTCTATTGGCATAGCAACTGGTGCGTTCCAAAGACAAGTATTTTCATTTAATATCCAAGAATTAAAAGGTTTTTTAGGAATAAAAGCATCTCTATCTTCATCATAAATATAACCTATTCCTGCATGATTTTTTCTTAAAGGTGTTCCACCAAGTTTATGAACTCCACCATGAGTATTATAAGATGTTTGTTTCCAAATAGCCCAACCAGTTAATTTAGTTAAAAAATCTATACCTATATTTTCTTGTTCAATTCCATCAGCATCTTTTAATTCGTTATTATGAACTGAAAGTACTTCTATTACTTTTGAATTTAATCCTATTTTTGCGAATGATGCCATTATGCTGTGTAACTCCCTGAACCTGTAAATTCTAATATAGTATTGCTACCAGATGTTGTAACTGTTGGAGAACCAGTTGAAGTTGATGAATATTTTGCAGTTGGTACACTTAATATAACAACTCCTTTTCCTCCAGCACCACCAACACTTGGTGAACCATCTCTATGAGCACCTCCACCACCACCTGTATTAGCTGTTCCTGCTGTTGCATTAACTGGTCCACCACCACCAGCACCACCACCTCCAGTACCTCCACTACCAGCATTACCTGGAGTAGGTGAATATCCTCCAGCACCACCACCACCACCTGCTCTTGTAACTGATGAACCTGTTATTGAAGAAGCTGTACCTGCACCACCATTACCACCTACGTTTGGTCCAGTTCCAGTACCACCAACTGCACCAGCACCTCCGCCTCCTCCACCAGCAGAACCAACTCCTGGAATTGATGCACCAGTACCACCATTGTTTCCTTGACTTGGAGATGTACTTGGAGTGTTTCCACTTCCACCACCTGTTGAACTTCCACCTCCACCTCCTGAACCTCCACTACTACCAGCTGCTGCTGGACTAGCACTACCACCTCTACCACCTGCAGCAGAAGTAATTGTTGTTAAACCTGAACCTGAAATTGAAGAATTATTACCACTAGTAGCACTAGCACCACCATCTCCTACTGTTACTGTAATTGCTGTTCCTATATTTACTGTTTGAGTAGATGTACGAAAACCTCCTGCACCTCCTCCTCCACCATCTGTTGGACTTCCTCCTCCGCCCCCAGCTATTACTAAAAAATCTATTGAAACAGTATTTGGTTCTAAAGCATCTGTTCCTTCGTTAATACCTGAATAAGCTAACCAACCTTGTGTAGCGTCTATATAAACTAATCTTACTCCTTCTCTTTCACCAGTTAATATTAAACTATCAGTTCCACCTTCTATTTTATTTGAATTAGGATTAATTGTAAGTGCATTGGTATCAAAAGTTCCTGCATAATCTAAAACTATAACTTCATCTCCAGCACTTGGTGATGCAGGTAAAGTTACTGTAAAAGCAGCTGATGTTGTATTACAAAAAAATCCTTTATTAGCAGTTGCAGTAAATCCTGTTGTTTTAACAGTTGTGTCCCAATCAGCAGTTCCATCTGCTGAAGCAGTAGCAAACTCTAAAGCAGTAGCACCAGAATTAACTCTTAATACTTGTAAAGAAGTTCCTATTGCAGCTAATCCAGTTCCGCCTTTTGTTGTAGCTAATGTTCCAGTAACTCCTGTTGTTAATGGTAAGCCAGTAGCATTTGTTAAAACTCCAGATGCAGGTGTTCCTAAAGCTGGTGTTGTTAAAATTGGTGATGTTAAAGTTTTATTTGTTAATGTTTCAACACCTGTTAATGTTGCAAATCCAGCTGCACTTACTGCAGCGGCTTGCCAAGCAGAACCTGAATAAACCTGTAATGTATTAGATACTGTATTATAATATAAATCTCCTGATGTTAAAGCATCACCATCATTATCTAAAGTTGGATTACTTGCTTTAGCACCTAAATAAACATCATCAAAATTATCAGCTGCTGCTATAGCTGCATCTCTTGCACTGTTTGCAGCATTTGCAGAATTACTTGCAGTGTTAGCAAAATTACTAGAATTGTTAGAAAAATTACTAGAGTTAGCTGCATGGTTACTAGATGTATTAGCAAAGTTACTAGAATTAGCAGAATGATTAGAACTATTACTTGCATGATTAGATGAATTGCTTGCATGGTTAGCAGAAGTATTAGCACTGTTAGAACTATTGTTTGCAAAGTTAGATGAATTGGAAGAGTGATTTGCAGAAGTGTTTGCACTATTAGAACTGTTATTAGCAAAGTTACTAGAATTTGATGCGTGGTTTGCTGATGTGTTAGCACTATTGCTAGAATTATTTGCAAAGTTAGAACTATTACTAGAATGATTTGATGCTGAGTTTGCACTGTTGCTAGAATTATTTGCAAAGTTAGAAGCATTGCTAGCAGAATTAGCTGCAGCATTAGCATTAGCACTTACTCCAGCTGCATTTGCAGCAGAAGCATTTGCAGAGTTAGAGCTACTGTTTGCAAAATTAGAACTGTTAGCAGAATGATTAGCAGATGTATTAGCTGAGTTAGATGAGTTGTTAGCAAAATTAGATGAGTTAGAAGCATGATTGGCTGCAGCGTTAGCAGACGTACTAGCAGAAGCAGCATCAACTAATAAATCCCATTTAGCTACATCAGCATTAGTAGATATAGGTTGTGATCCTGTAGATGTGTGTGCTGTGTTAGCAATATAAATATTATTATTAGAAGTATCTTTAACAATATCTCTTCCATAATAAGCTGTGGCGGTAGCCCAGTTTCCTTTGTATGTTCCAAGCTCTTGTGTAACTGATATTTCTCCATTGGTATCAAATGCTAGAATTTTATTAGCACGATCTGCAGCAGCTACAGTAAACTCTGTAGATGTCATTGTATTTGTTTTAGATAATTTAATTGCTCTTCCTAATTCTTCTTGGATCTCTTGAGCCACCATTGTAACTCTATCTAGAGCTTCTTCGTGTGAATCAGCTGGGAATGGATCGTTAGCTACATAATCTGTTTCTTGTGTTTGAGTTGTTAATCTTCTTAACACAACTGTTTGTGAAGCAGTTGGAGCTGTTAGGAATGTAATGTTTCCACCACCTGATGAACCAACACCAGATACTGTGTAATGAGTTGTTTTTGTTTTAACTGTTTCTGTACCAGTAGAAGATCTTATAATAACCTGAATTTCGTCATCGTCTAATATCTTGAATGTATAAGCAAATACAGTAGTTGATCCATTACCAAAATAACTGACTTTAACTGTAGTTGAGGATATTGTCATAAAGTTCCTTTATTATATTTTAATGGTTGTGTCTATGGTTTTAAGAAAAATTCTTGTCCAGTATTTTTTCTTACATTATTTTGTAATCTATTAAAATACCCAGGATCCATCATTTCTTTTAATTGATAACCAACATAATAATCATATATTGGTTTAATCATCCAAGCGTCTATTGGTGTGTTTGCTTCAAGTAATTTCATTCCTTTTACTCCAGCTTTACCAAAATCTCCATTATAAACATCTTTTAACATTTTTGCAAAACCAGATACATCTGAATAAACTGGTCCAAGCAAGGTAGAAACTGTTCCGCCATTTGATCTATTAAATTCTGCATTTAATGTATCAAAATAAATAGCTCCACCCCCACCTGATGCAAAAGCTCTTAAAGCTGTTCTTTTATCTAATGGATCCGCTGGCTCTTTTCCAGATAATAAATCTTTGGCTGTAATTACAAAGTAACCTGCTATTGTTGTTAATATCAGATAATTTGCAATAGATGGTAAACTTCTACTATATAATGTTCCTGGACCATAACTGCTCCACTCTCTTTGTAATACTTTAGTTGCAACAGAAACCGCATAGGATTTTAAATTAGTCATTAAACGTAATAATTCACCTTCAACACTTCCTTTTTTAGTTCCTCTATTAAGCATAGCTCTTTCTCTTGCACCAGGTTCTATTGGACCATGTAATGTTCTATCAATTAATAACATACGATATGCTGATTGAATTTCTTTTTTAGCAAGACTTATCTGTCTTTCTGAAAAAGATTTAAATTCAGGTTTTGTTGTTTTTAAATAATCAATAACTTCTTCTTTTGGTATTTGATCTATATTTTCTAATGTTAGATATTTTCTACCTTCAAAATCTTTTAATGAAGTTTTTCTAATCATGTTCCATTTTCCTTCATCAATTCCATAATATCCAAATATTCTTTTTGTATCATCTGAAAGATTTTTAAATGGAGTATCTGTTAAATTCCCATAGTGGTTTTGCATAGCAAGAACCATAGATCTTTTAAATCTTTGCATTAATCCTAAAAATCCTGTGTATTTAAAAACATTTGTTTGATAAGATGTAAATTTACCTGCCATTGTATCTTTAGCTGTAAAGTGTTCTAAAAATTGACTTTTAAAAGAATCTGTAAATAGTGCAAAGGGTCCCATTATTTGTTTTAATTCTTCTGGAGTACTTGTTCTTTTTAATTCAGTAAATAAAGTATTTGCAAAAGATAACGCACCCATTCCTTGATGTTTAATTTCAGCAAACATTGACGGAACATCACCAAGACTTGTAATAAATATTTTATCTAATTTACCAGCATTAGATATTGATCTTGTTATACTTGCTACTGTTGCCAGACTTGAGCCAAATGAAGTTGGAGCAATAACTTTAGTTGTTCCATTAACTTCATAAAATTCATTTTTAATTGCATCAAAATTTAATTTTCTTGCTTCTTCACCACCAAAATGATTTCTTAACATTTGAATAACAGTATTTAAATTTGCCTCAGGATTTGTTCCTAATATTTTTGTTAATCCATTATCTTGAGCTGCTTTTTCAAATCCCAATAAAAGACTTTGTTCTAAATCACCTTGACCATATTTTTTATCAAATTCATAAAAAGATGCTCCATCTTTAAAATGAATAACTCTTTCTGCACTTTGTCTTTTTGCAATATTTTTTGTTCCAATATAATTAGATTGATCAATAGTTTTAATACTATGACCACTTAATATATTTTCCCAAACAGCTTCTGTAAAATCTCTTGGATTTTCTCCTTTAAATGTTCTTTCTAAGTTTACTGCATTTATAAAATCATTAATAAAAGATTGTTTGTGTAATTCTTCATTTTTAATATTTTCTCCAGCTGCTCTTAATAATTTTTCAATATTATAAGATTGTCTAAAAACATAACCAGGTTCTCTAGAAATCCATGCACCAAGTTCGTTTTTATCTCTTAAAACAATATCATTGTGTTTTTTAATTATTTTTGCAATCTCAAATGCTTCCTTGTTTCCATACAGTGGAGCATCTGCATAAGATTCTCCTTGAACTCTTTTAGCTTCATTTAAGAAAGGATTGTCCATAACTTCTTGAACAATTGTTTTATGTAGTGGTTTTGATTGTAAAGCATTTAATAATTTTCCATTATGAATATCTATATCAAAATTACCAATATAACTTTGATAATCTAATTGAGCGTTATCTACAGAATAACGAGATTTAAATTTATAAGACTCAGTTCCAACAAGTAAAACTTTTAATCCTTTAATTGGATTGTCACTCCAATTTTCAATAATGTAATTAAAATTTTCTATATTTTTTTGTTTATCATAAAGTTTATTTAATTTTTGTTGTAAAGTTTCTTTTAAATCTTGATCAAGAATTTCTTTAGCTAACTCTAACTCTTTTATTTCAATATCTTTTGATGCTTTTTTTAAATCAATATTATTCTTAATTTTTTGTAATAATTCATTTGCTTCTTGTTCATTAAGAAAATCTTTAACAGCATCTTTAACTTCAATTAAACAATCTTTAATACTCATTATAATCCTTTTCTAAATATACAAGATACACCAGCTTGAATTGATTTTAATAAATCAGACTGTCTATCAATTTTTTTATCAAGAGCAGCTATTTCTGTATTAACAGAATCAACATATTGATTATTTTTATCTGTTAATTTTTTTAATTGCATTTCTACAGAAGTAGATTGATCTTTTATTATATTACTTTCATTATTTAAGTAATTAATATCTTCTGGAAGAACTACTTTAGTTCTATCAATATTACCATTAATTTCAAAATTTTCAGTTGTTTTTAACTCTCCTGGATTATTTATATTTTTTGTTTTTACTGATAACGATTCATTTATTTGATTAGCAGCTATCTTATCTTCATAATTTTTAATACCAATTTTTGTTTTTTCATTGTCTATTCTTTCATTAATAACATCTAATTTTGTTTTTAAAGGAACTAATCTTGGATCTAATTCTTGTTTTTTAATTTGTTTTTCTCTTAATAAATTTAAAGTTTTTTCTAATTTATTAATTTGCAATCCAAGCTCATTATATCTTTTACTTCCAGTTGTTTCGTATGCTTGAACATTAGCTGCTGATGATAATTTTTCTTGTGTTTCAATATATTCTTTATTTGTTATAAGTGTTTCTTTTGTTGCAATAATATCATTATTAACAACTGCAGTTGAATCTATTTTCTTAGCATTTTCTAAAAGAGTTGTTTTTTGAGTTTCTAAATCAATTAAATCTTTTGGTTTTTCAATAGTGTTGCTAGCTGCTTTAATATTATCTTCATTAGCAATAATAGTTCTATCTAAAAAATTTTGTAAATCTATTTTTTTTCCTAATGCTACTTGACCAAGAGAATATTTTAACATGTCTTCTCTTAAAGCTGGATCAGCGTTTGCTATTTTTGTATAAATATTTTCTTGACCAGTTACTGCTTTGTAAGCATCTCCAATTCTTCCAAAAGCAACATGTAATCCACCTGAAGCTAAAGTTCCAAATGTTATATTTCTTAAAGAATCATAGGCTGTATATTCTTTTTGTTCAACAGCCATATTCATAATGTTAATTGGTTCAACAGCAAGGTTACCAACAAATCCTTCTGCTAAACCTTTTTGAAATCTAGCTGCTGTTAATCCTGACTTTGCAACCTTAGATAAAAAAACTTCTTGACCAACAACTGGTATAAAAGATGCTCCTATATTTATAGGATCAACAACAGTAGATCCAAATGAACCTAAAAAATAACTTGTTTTAGCAAGAAAATTTTGTGGTCCACGAGCTTGTATATCTCTTAATTTTAATTCTTGTAACCTTTGTTCAACAAATTTATCAACATATCCTTTTGGTTCATCTCTATAAAATGTTAATCCTAAACCAGAATATTGTTTATTTAGTTCTGCCTGTGGTATTAAAGTAGAATCTTCTTCGGCAGTTTTTATTCTATCATAATTTCTTAATAATCCCCAAAATGGATTTTGATCTACGTCAGCTGAAAAGCCAGCTTTAAAAGCATCTAACCAAGAAGTTGGTGCTTCATTAAGAAATGATTTTTTTTCTTGTTCATTTATAGATAATGGTTGAGAAGAAATGGGAATCATTTTTTATGGAGATTCTGCTGATATGCTTTGATTTCTAGTATATGAATAAATGTTTTCCATATCTATTTCATATATTTTATTTGTATTTTTAGATTTCCAAGGTAATTTACCATCATAGTCTAAGAAATTAATTGTTAATGGAACAATAGTTTTTGTAACAGGATCAATTGCTTCAACTTTTTGAAACTTACCATTTGGTAATTTGACACCATACACTAAACCATTAACTCCATCTAAATAAAAATCACCTTTATTTTTAATTAAATCAATTGTTTTTTCTGGATATGCAACTCCATTTTCTTGAAAAGGAACAATATCAAATTCATTTAAATCTATTCTTCTATTTTTAAAATGTTGTTTTATAATATTTGCCTTAGCATCAATTAAAGGAACATTAACCCTTTCACCATTAATATCTTTAGGAATAAAAAAGTTTTTATTTGAAAAATCATAATCTTGTAAAAATTTTGTAACTACAGCTGTGGATAATTCAGAAGCAGATTTATATTTAGGATTTGCAGAAAGTACAATTGCAGCATCAGTTAATTTATCTCTTAGCGAACCCATTGTTTCATTAACATTGTTATAATCAGAATATGGTTGATTTTCCAAAACAACTCTATATTTTTTTAACCCACTAAATACTTCTTGTTCTAATGCTGGCATAAATGTTTTATCATCTGCTGCTCCAGTTGCTTTTAAAATTGCTTCTTTTCTTAAAATAGCAAAATCTTCTTTTTTCATATTTGTTTTTGTCAAAGCAAGTTTTAACTCTTGATCGTTTACAGACGATGATAATGTAAATCCTAAACCAAATTCTTTTGTTAATTGATTAAATACTTGTGGATATTGAGAACCATAAATTGGTTTAATACTTTCAATAAAATCACTTTTTTGTTTTTCAGTTGGTAAACCATCTACTGTTTTTTTAATTTCTGTTATTTGATTTTTATTTAAATATGTTCTGTAATTATTTGGAACTTGTTGATCTGTGTATTTTTTATCTAACAACTGAGCATAAGTTTTGAATGATACTGGATCTTGTTGAACTAAAAATGAATCAAAAGCATTGTTAATATCATTATCGCTTGCAATAAAATATTCTGCTCCGCCATCTTTTGAAATAGTATTTATTTTTTGATCTCTAATTGTTTTTAAATATTGATTTGCTTTTGCTTTAAGTAAAGGATCTTTTCCATTTAAATTTAATAATTCAATAGATTTAAATTCTTCTCCAAATTTAGAATCTTTTATTTGAGATATAACTGGTTTTACTGCAGTAAGAATATCAAGTTTATCTTTAACTTGTTCATATTCTGGTTTGCCAACAAATCCAGATAATATGTTATCATAATTAACTCCTGTTGATTGACCAGTTCTTAATAAGGTTTTTTCTTCATTTAATAACAATTTTCCAGCATTATCAGACATATGATTTTGAGCTAAAGCTATATATTGTTTTATTTTGTTTTGATCCGCATGCCTATATAAAGTTGGATCTTGAGATACATCTCCTAAAAATTTTTCAGGTTTAGTTCTTGCACTATTATAAGCAAGAGTATCGTCTTTTATATTTAATAATTTTTGTAATTCAATTCTTTTTCTATTAACATTTGCAACTGGATCTGGATCTGTAAATCTTGTATTTAAATAATTATCAATATCAGAATCAACAAAATTTACATAATTAGAATCTGTAGAAAGTCTTGTTCCAATAATTGTTGCAAATTCATTATCTACTCTTTGTTGTTCTTTTTCAAATTGATCTCTTGATTTATTTAAAACAGATAAATTTAATGTTGATAAAGTTCCATTAAGTTTACTTTGAGTTGCTTTTTTTACAAAATTATTTTCGCTAGATAAGTTATCATCAACATATTTTGTTATATATTCTTTTGCTTGTTTTTGAAAACCATCTGCAGCTTCGCTTGGTATTGGGTGATTTTTCCATTTATCATGCAAATCAAATAATCCAACATACGCTTTATTTTCATAATCTAATGATTTTAATTTAGCTTCAGCTTCTTGTTCTCTAATATAGTAATCGGCAACTGTTGATTGTGCTTTGTTTATAAAATCAGAAGTAACTGGAACTTGAAAAGAAGTTTTAACACCTCCAACTTCTGCTGTTGGTCTTCCTTGTGATTCAAATGTAGGTATCTTTGGCATTACATACTTCCTAGTTCTGATCTAATGTATTGAGGTTTTGGAGTTCCACCGCCATATCCTGACATTCCAAGTAAACTTGTTCCTGTACTCATGATTGTACTCATTTGAGCTGATTTAGCTTGTTGTCTTGCAACTTGTCCCTGTATTCTAAAAAAGTTTGCCTCTTCAAATTTTCTTGCTTGACCAATCTTAGCATTATATTCCATAATATTTTTTTCAACTTCTGCTTGTTCAGCATTAGATCTTAATATTCTTAATCCTGTACCAGATAAATCTGCACCTGTTTTTGCAATTCTAGTATTAGTTTGTCCCTGTAGTTGTTGAAACTTTTGATCAAATCTTGATATATCAAATTCTAATTGTTTTTCAATCTGTGCTGCTTCTTGTGTAGCTATTTCTGCATTTCTATTTTGTATAGCTTGATTGTATTTACCTGCAGCACCTTGCTGCTGGTATTGCATATAACCTAAACCACCTACAATTAAATATGGTGCTGCTGCTGCCATTAGTAAATCCTCGCAAATCTATAATGATCAGATCCATCAAAGCCATAGTGTTTCATTAATCCTTCATTAGTAAATCCTAGCCATTTAGCAAATCTAATTCCAATTCCAAAGTCTGCACGAACTGCAGTTTGTAATCTTTTAATATTATTTGTTTTAGCTAATAGATCTAAATTTTGTTTAACTGCTTTTGCAATAGTAATTGGATAACTCCATACATCATTCTTAGCAATGAACCAACCTTCTGCTACATTACCCCATATCTTTTTCATACCTGCTGCAGCTATTACTTCATTATTAATTAATCCTGTAAATGCCATACCTTCTTGTTCTAAGCTCATACACTCAACATTATTATCTCTTTTAATATACTCAGCATCTTGTTGAGTAAGCATGTGGTTCATTTGTGATTGCATTATCAGTTTGCCATGATCTTGTTTATAAGGA
>Ga0208942_1000751_pt1 | contig 12561 bp, 8 predicted proteins | sample GreLakmeSU08MSRF_FD_187704 | JGI IMG/M metagenome (GOLD analysis project Ga0208942, IMG submission 187704) | Freshwater lentic microbial communities from great Laurentian Lakes, MI, USA - Great Lakes metaG SU08MSRF (SPAdes) | ecosystem: Environmental > Aquatic > Freshwater > Lake | place: Great...
TAGCAATTGTAAATAGGGTAATTATATATTTATTTTTCATAATAAAATTATTTCAAATTAAAAATTAATGTCTAAGCCAAATAATATTGTACTAAAAACCGGAGGTCGCTGTGACATCGTGCCGTCAATAGAAACCTCGGGGTCTGTATTAAATCGCTTATCAACTGTGTAGGTAAATAAATTTTGTCCCCTAACATATACTTTCGCCGTGTTTAATTTTGCTTTAGCTAAAAAAGATTTAGGTAAATTATAGGATAAGGTAATATCTCTTAAACGAATATAGCTACCATCGTATAAAAAACGAGAGCTCTCATAACTACCTGCAGAGGATTGGGTACCCAAGAAAACGGGTTTAGGTACATCTGTGATTTGTCCAGGAGCAGTCCAACGACGCGCATATTCATATTTACTTAAGCCATTACTTTGATCCGAGAAACCTAGGTTAGCATCTGTTTTTTGCAAATAACCATACTCGTCATAAATCGTATTTCCCCAATAGGCATATAATTGAAAACTCAATTTAAAGTCATGGTATGAAAAGCTATTCGTCATACCTGTATAAAACTTTGGCAAAGCGCTTCCATGACTAATTCTAGGTAATGCGGTGGTAAAAACATTAGTCGTAGAATCTTTGGCACTTGATGTATACCACAAAGCTTCCCCATTCGCTGGATTTACACCTGCATACCCTCGTTGATAATGCGTATAAAAATCATTTCCAATTTTACGATTATATGCAGCATTGCCAGCGTAAGCTGAATCAATATCTGTAATCGTATTGTTATTAGTAGTAAAATTGAAATCAGTTACCCACTTAAATCCTTTAGCAGATGAAGGTGAAATATTTACAGAAGAAATGGTTAATTCTACTCCCCTGTTTTTCATTGCGCCATTATTTACGGTAATACTAGTAACTCCATTTAAGCTTGGAATAGATTGGCTAATTAATAAATTACTACTTAATCGATCATACCACTCTACCGATCCTGAGATGCGCCCTTTTAATAACGAGAAATCTAATCCAATATTTAAAGGGATGTTTTTTTCCCAAGTTAAATTGTCATTAGACAATTGATTTAAGCTTAAACCTGATTGTAAATTATAATCACTTCCTGCGGTATATAATCCTTGAGATTCAAAGTTGTCAATACCTTGGTTACCTGTATAACCATAGCTTGCTCTTAACTTTAATTCATTCACCCAATTCGATTTAAAGAAAGACTCATTGTGTATATTCCAACCAGTACCTACCGACCAAAAAATGGCCGATCTAAAATTTCTTGCAAATCTTGATGAAGCATCTTCTCTTATCGAACCCGATACAAAAAATCTATCATCATAAGTATAATTAGTATTTAAAAATTTACTAATTAAACTATTCGCCGTTCCTGTACCTGTCGTTAATACAGGGCTTGATCCACCCGCAGGAGTCGTTGTTCCAGGAGCAATACCATTTACTTCAATACTGATGTCTACATCACTTCTCTTTTGTGCTTCGTAACCTGCAAAGGCCTCAAAACTGTTCTTGTCATTGAAGTCTTTTTTATATCTTATAATATTAGTGGCCACCCAGTTATTAATGTCTTGTGTGTAATTTTCAATCGCTCCACCCACTGCAATATATAAGTTACCTACTTTAGGATCATAATAGATACTCTTAAATGCATGGTTAAAATCTAATGCATACGTACCTTCAAATGTTAAGCCTTTAGCAATTTCATATTTAGCAGTCGTATTAGCGGAAAAATTATAAGTTTTTGCATTTCGATTGGTCGTGTTAATAACGGCTACTGGATTATAGCCACTATTATACCCCAACTCATATGTTGAACCATCGCTTTTATACACTGGCAACCATGGCGCCAATCGATACATGGCTCTAATTGGATTAGCAAAAAAGCTTCCTCCTAAAAAATTACTCGTCCTTTGAAAACTTCCACTAAAGCCCGCTTTCAAGGTTAATTTTTTGGTAATTTCTGAGTTTACATTGATACGAAATGTTGCTTTGTCATAATCAATACCCTTAGTGGTTGCATCTGATTTATAATAACTTCCTGAAATAAAATAAGTATTTTTTTCAGTACCGCCACTCGCATTCAAATTATATTGACTGTATTGACCCTGTCTTAAAACTTCATTGAACCAATCTGTGTTAACAGAGCGGTTAACACCATTTGCACTTAATAAGGAATCAAAAGAAGATGCAGGTTTTCCTGAATTTAACCAACCCTCCTTATAATACTGAACATATTCGTCCGTATTTAATGTTTTTTGATCGGGTGCTAGTGTATTGTTATTATATCCTTTTTGATAGGTAAAATTAATTTTAGACTTTCCTGATTTTCCTGCCTTGGTCGTAATTAATACAACGCCATTTGCAGCACGAGAACCATATAAAGAAGTTGCAGAAGCATCTTTTAGTACGGTTAAACTTTGAATATCATTCGCATTCAAACCCGCGATGGTATTACTATTCAATCCGGAAATATCTCCGCTCACTACTGGTATCCCATCAATTACATATAGGGGTGTTGCAGATGCATTGATTGATCCAATACCCCTTATTCTAATTTGCGGCACACTACCTGCTTGTCCAGTAGCATTGGTAGATTGTACGCCCGCCATATTCCCTTGAAGGGTTTCTTGCACAGATGCATTGGGTGCACTCTCAATGGTTGTATTTTTAATAGTACCAATAGATCCTGTAAATGAATTACGCTTTTGATTACCATAAGCGATTACCAAAACATCGTTTAAGTTATTTTCAGACTCTTGTAATAGGACCACATTATTGGTTTCCTTTAAAATAATCACCTTTGAAATCATATCTACCCTGCTAAATTCAACTTTTTCCCCATTGGGTATTTGAATTGAAAATGATCCATCTGCTTTTGAAATAGTGCCCTTTTTGGAATTCAAAAGTTTGATAGAAACGTTTTCCAAAGGACTATTATCCTTTGAATTCAACACTGTCCCTTTTATCAATTTTGGTTGTACAATTTTGGCGGGGGTCTGTGCCAAAACTGGATTTTGTAACAAACAAAATAATAGGCTGACACCTAAGATAATGATAGGTTTAATTTTCATATTAGATTTGGTTTAGAAATAAAGCAAAAGTTCAGTAATTATTGTAAATTATTTTTATTAACTTACAATAATGGGGTTTTAGTACAAGTTTAAGATTTACAAATTAAAAATATTTTTCAGAAATGAAAAAAGAAATTACCGAAATTTTATAAATAATTGAATTATAATGTTTTATGATTAAAAAGGGGAGGGAGGAAATAATATATTTATTACACAAATGTATTGAGAAATACCAGGGTGAAACAGGGAAAGAGGTCATTCAAAATACAAATCGTAAGAATTACGAGGGTCTTGCTATGACATTAAGCGAAATTAGCAAGGAGCTTCCATTTACGGATCAGCAATTGGGACATGATATATACCCACAGGATAAACGTGAAAAAGAGGCTAGTTATCCATTTAGAAAATATGATATTACGGGCGGTCAAATCAAAGATGCACTTATTGGTCTTGTTGCCAATCCTCGTAATTTTTTAGTAGATGCCTGTTATATTTATTTATACCAAATGGGTAGGCTGGCTTTTCTTGAAAATCCAATGGATGAAAATTTAGTCAACGTCAATACAGATGATCATAAAAATGAAGGGGGGTCACTTATAAAGGAAAACCAAGCATTAAAATTAAAATTGTACCAATTTGAAAAAAACTCGCTCAAGAGTCGCTGGAGATGGAATACAATTTTATACATCATCGGTTTCATTGTTATTGCATTGATTTGTTTCTATATTCCATCTAAAATGTATTTTGAATCCAATAATAAACTTGCAGTCTTAAAAAAAGATTTAAATATTCTTCCCTATAAAATAACATTGGATGAAAAGGAAAGGTTAGAGGGTTTGTGGATATGTTATACGGGTTCTCCTCAAGCAAGGGTATCTGATCCAGATAGGTATCAAAAAATTGTTCCTAATATTGTAGAAATAAAATATAAAAATGGCTATTTTATTTATACCAGATATGGTGCTAGCTTTAATCATACAGGATTTGCACAATTCGAAGGACCTAACATAGTTTCTATTTTTTCAAAAGTAGAAGCAAAAGATAATGAAGAGGGCAATGAAAATTTAATTGAATCCCCAAGGCACTCATTATTAGCATTAACCAATGATACCATCATTACTGCTATTTCAGCTTCCTGGAATTTTGATTATGGAAATAATAATAAAATTATAGGAATTAGAGAAGTATATAAAAAACTAGGTAATGTAAGTAATCTGAAAGAGGTAACCAATACATTAGAAAATGCAAGCTGTAAGTGTAAGATTATTAAATGGAGTGAAATGAAAGATGATAAAGTAATTAATAAAATATTTTATATAAAAAACATGTATTTAGATTCTTTATCCCATCGTTTTTTATTGCCCTTAATAAATGAAAATAGTATCATTTTTAAAGACCCCATCAATGATAGTGTGATTATAAAAAAGGAGCTTAAATGAAAATGACATAATATTATTCCGGCAGATAGTATTTGAATACCCTTAATAACAAACCCGCCCCGAAGTATCGGGGCGGGTTTGTTATATCATTTAAAATATCTTATCTCTTGTTAAAAAGTGATTTCGATTCTTGCGTATAAATATCTTCCATTCATTCCCAATTGCGTTACCCTACGTGAATAGTTAAATTGGTTATTGGAAGAAATACCATTATTATTAACAACGCCTCTTTGAAAAGCCGATTGAGATTCAACAAATTTATCGTAAGTAGGACTTGTTGGTACTACATCTAATCTTTTGTATGAACCCCTAGAAGCTACTAGCAAATCAGAATAGATGTCAAATAAATTATTAGCACCAGTAGAAAATCTCCAGGATTTATTTAACTTATAGCCAATACTTAAATCAGTTACAATTTTAGGGCTCAGCACCTGCACATAAAACCAGTTAGTTGTCCCGCCGCCTTCAATATGTGTAACTTCGCCAAAATATGTGTTTCTAAGAAATAAATTAAAATCGTCTTTTTTATAAGAAAGTGAAAAATATCCTTTCACTTTTGGATTACCGTCAATTAATGTTGCTTTATTAATAGGACTCATATAGGTGGACTCTCTACCTAATAATTTTTCAGAAACTTTTGTTTTGCCTAAAATTTCACGCTTTGATAAAGTAGTTGCTACTTCAAATTTCAAGCTTTGTTTTTTCGGCATCTTTAAATTATAAGCAGAAATGATATCAATACCAGAAGTTCTTAGGTCAGTTGCGTTTGCCATAAAAATTCCCCTAGCTGCATTGTTAGCTAATAAAGTGGTATATAACAACTGCGAAACGGCATCTCCTGTTGCACTACCCGTAAATGCATCGGTCAAAATAATACGATCTGTTATTTTTGTAGAATAAGCATCTACCGTTAAGCTAAATTTATTAATTTTCAAAGTGGTTCCAATGCTAGCACTATTAGAAATTTCAGGCCTTAAACTAGGGATACCTAAGGCTTGCGCAGCCTTACTGTCATTAGGTAAGGTTGCGTCGTCATAGGCAACACCTCCCTGAAATACAGTAGACGTTTTAGTTAAATATCTTTGTTGTAAAGCTGGCGCTCTAAATCCTGTACTTAGAGATCCTCTTAATGCAATGTTATCCGATAGCTTATATCGTCCAGCCACCTTTCCACTTAAATTACCGCCAAAGTCCGAATAGTTTTCATAACGACCTGCGAAGTCAAGTAATAATTTTTTAATTGGCTCCATCTCAAAATCAACATATAATGCAGTGGATGTTCTACTCTCATTTTTTGCATTGTCTGGTCTGAATCCAGGAAATACTTGCGCGCCACCTGCAGGAATCCCTGTAGTATTATCAGCTAATTTTACAGTAGTGGGCGTACCGTTTAAAACATCAGTTACACCTCCCGTTTTTCGCATATAGTTTGCCCAAGAGGCTTCTTCCCCTGATTTTTGTTGGTAATTTTCATACCTTAATTCTGCACCATAAGCAACATTTAAATTAATTGCGTTATCTAATTTTTTTGAAAAATCTATATTCGTAGTGTTTTGACGAAACAATAAAGTACCTGCATCAAATTCCGATTGGGTGCTTTTATTATTATAATATGCAGATACATTTAGTGTTTTTTCAATATTAAAATTAAAGCTGTTTTGACCGTAAGTATTACTCAAATCATAATTCCAGGTTCCCATCTTTCCCTTTAATCCTGTTCCTAAAGAAATGTCGTTAATATTCGAGGTGATTTCAGGTAAAAATCCATTTGGATAAATAGCAGGTATATTACTGTTTTGATAAGGCATACGGTAAAAACCGGTTGAATTTCCTACTCTATTACTTAAGATACTAAAGAAATAAAATTCCCCTCCTTTTTTTAAAGCCAATGCCCCGTTAATAACGCCTTGTAAATTTCGAGTGCGCGACTGACCCACCCTCATTTGAAAATAATTACGATCTACGCCAAGTGCGGTCATCAATGCATTACTGGCTGAATCACCTGATTTACGATTATCAATATCTCCTGTTCTTTCGCCAGAACGAATTGTGGGTTCTCTTTGCTCCATATTTAAAGTCACATTAATAAAACTTGCTTTTGTTTTACCAATTTGCCAGCCGTAATTTACAGATGCGTTTGTTTTTCGTCCATCCATAACACTATTATTATAATATTTAGGATCGTTTATACAAAATTGGCAAGGATAAGTTTCACCTAATTTAAAACTACCAGGAGCGGCTTGCTTGTAGGATTGATAAGTAGTCATATTTGCACCCGAACTAAATACGGCTTTTCCGGTTCCAATATTTTTATTTAATTGAATATTAATAACACCAGCAATCGCATCAGATCCATATTGCGCTGCTGCTCCATCTCTTAGTAATTCGATTTTATCTATAGAGGCAGCTGCAATGGCATTTAAATCTGTTCCTACCGAACCCCTTCCCATAGTTCCGTTTACATTCACCAATGCGGAAGTATAACGGCGCTTACCATTAATTAATACTAAGGTTTGATCAGGACCCAAGCCTCGAACAGTAGCGGGATCAACGTGGTCAGTTCCGTCAGCTACTGTTTGTGTAGTAGAATTAAAAGAGGGGGCTACATGGTTTAATATATCTGTTAAGTTGGTTTGTGGAACTTCAGAGGTTAAGGTTTTTAAATCGAATACATCTACTGGGGATACGGACTCCAATTTAGTTCTTCCAACACTTCTTGTACCCAACACCACTACTTCATTTAAGTCGTTATTACTTACACTTAGTTGAATATCAATGGGGTTGCTGTTTTTTAAAGTATATGATTGATTTGAAAAGCCACTAAAACTAACTACAAGCATATCTCCAATTGTTGCCTTAATTGAAAATAGTCCATTCGTATTGGTCTGTGTTTTTACTTTGCTTCCCTTGATAGATATGGTAGCGCCAGATAAGGCCTTTCCTTGTTCATCTTTTACTTTACCAGTAAAATTTGCTTCCTGACCACTTGATATGAATGCAGTAGCAATCATAACCATAATCATTAAAAATTGTTTCATGTTAATGGAGTTTATTGAATAAAACTAATCAATTTAAACCATTAACAGAAAGAATTCAGAGATTAAAATTTTTCGTAAAGTGCGCGTAATTTTTCGCGCGTCATAATGCTTTCCCAATTGGACCCTAGTGCGTTTTCCCATAAAGGTTTTAAGCTTAATGAAATATTAATCATTTCATCAAATTGCGCCTCTGTAAGGTTGTCACATATACCTGTAGGTATTTGAATATTATTTTTCTCCACCATAAATTTAAATTCTTCCACACCTGCTGGATAATATTCTTCCAAATGGTTCATTACAATACAATTACCAATGCCATGTTTGGTTCCCAATAAATAGCTTAAGCCATAACTCACTGCGTGTGCAACACCTACCTGACTATAGGCAATACTCATACCACCAGCATAGGAAGCCATCATTAATTGTTCATCACTCTGCTCATCCCAACCCGTTTTTTCGACATATATTTTACGGCAAAGGTCCAATGCTTTTTCACCATAGCTTTTACTAAACTCATTTAGGTAAGTACCTTCTAAACTTTCGATACAATGTATATAACAATCCATGCCGGTATAAAAACGCTGATTGATCGGTGCATTTTTAGTTAATTCAGGATCTAATACAATTTGATTAAATGGCGTGAAGTCGGAGTTCATTCCCAATTTACGTGTTGGACCGGTCAATACTGTGGTACGACTTACTTCCGCTCCTGTACCACTTAAGGTTGGAATACCCACTTTAAAAACACCAGGTACTTTAACTAAATCCCATCCTTGATAATCGGCCGAGGATCCCGGATTGGTCATCATCAATGATACGGCTTTTGCTAAATCCATCGCCGAACCGCCGCCAATACCAATAATGCCACTTACTTCACCAAATTCAGCTTTAAGCTCCGCAGCTAATGCATCAACTTGTTTTGTTTTTGGTTCCTGTGTTACATCCACATATACAATCTTATCTTTCCCTCTTAATGGAATTCGATTAGCCAATGGCTTGCCAATAAAATAATGATCCAAGAAAAAAATCATGGGAAAATTATCCTTCCGACGAGGAGCTAAAATTTCATCTAATTGATTAAACGCGCCACGACCATAAACAACATAGTCAACTAGTTTTAAATTCTTAAACTGCATTTTTATTATTTTAATATAAGCGGATGTATCAAAGATAAACTATATAGCGGATTGAATTACTTGCTATTTTAATTAATTACCATGCATATTATAAAAGCTTGGCCGCCTTAATTAAATCGGCGGGCGTATCAATTTCAACACCCATATATTCTGTTACGACCATTTTAATGGAGACCCCGTTTTCCAGATAACGCAAACATTCAATTTTTTCAGCTGCTTCTAATGGAGACATTGGCCATTTAGTAAAATTAAGCAATGCTTGTTTTTGAAATGCATAAACACCAATATGTTCATAATAAACTATCGGCAAATCGTTACTTCTAGAATAAGGTATCACGCTTCTTGAAAAAAACAATGCATTGTTATTTTTATCTACCGCCACTTTTACATAATTAGGATCCTGAATTAATGTGGTATCCGTTAACACCTGCATTAATGATGCTACTTGAACAGATGCATCTGAAAAAACAGCAATTACTTTTTCCAAAGGTTCTCTTTTTACAAAGGGCTCATCGCCTTGTACATTTATCACAATATCAATGTCCAAGTCCTGCACCGCTTCAGCAATTCTATCGCTACCGCTTTCATGTGAACGCTTGCTCATAATGGCTTTCCCGCCATGTTGTATAATTTCATTAAAAATAATTTCACTATCAGTTACCACATACACTGCATCAAATAAACCAGTGGCTAGGGTATTTTCATAAGTGTGTCTAATGACCGATTTGCCGCCCAATGTTTGCATTAATTTAGCTGGAAAACGCGTAGCCGCATAACGAGCGGGAATAAAAGCACCAATTTTCATAAATGAAACTTATTTATTAATCCGTTTTAATATTTTTATTAAAAGGGATTTTTAATTGATATAATAATTCTTGGTCACGTTGGTTGTCTAAAACATCCAATCCATATTTAATTTCAGACATGGGTGTGCTATTATACGTGCCCAATAATTTATCCCAAAAGGAAAATATATTTCCATAATTACTATCTGTTTGCGGTCGCATTAAATGATGATGTATGCGATGCATATTGGGCGAAACAATAATTAAGCCAATGGTTTTATCAAACCAAGAAGGTGTATTAATATTTGCATGATTAAATTGTGAAAGCACCACACTTAAACTTTGATATAACATAACCAACCACATAGGTGTACCTAAAACAAAAACGGCCAATATCGCAAAAACGGCTCGTATGACAGATTCTCCTGGATGGTGACGATTCGCTGTGGTCGTATCCACATGGGTGTCCGCATGATGGACCATGTGAAATTTCCATAAAAATTTTACTTTATGTTCAATCATATGTACCAAATACGCCCCAATAAAATCAAGTAATAATAAACCAATTATGGCCGAAGCCATGATTGGTAAGGACAGCATATTTAAAAGTCCAAAATTATTTGCAATTGTCCAATCACTTGTTTTTACCATTAAAAGCGCAAAGCCAAAATTGATAACAATCGTTGTGAAAGTGAAAAAAATATTAATAGAAGCGTGACGCCATTTACTATATTGAAATTTAAACAAAGGAATGGCTGATTCAACCAACCAAAAAAAGGTAATCCCGCCTGCTAAAATAAGCGCGCGATGTAGGCTTGGAATACTACTAAAATAGGACTGTATGCTTTCAAACATGGGCTTCTTTTTAGACCATAAATGTAAATAAAAAACCCGATGTTCTGTGTAGATCAACGGGTTTTAAAACCTGCCCTGAGGCATATTTATAGGGAACGGATTAGCTATTTAACATGAGCGGCATCACTAGCATTAATAAATCTTCGCCAGGTGCTTGCTCTGATGGTTTAATTAAGCCTGCTTTACTTGGTGTAGATAATTCAATAAAAATATCATCTGTATCTGCGGCGCTCAACATTTCAATTAAAAACTTTGCATTAAAGGCAATTTGAATATCCTCGCCTTTGTATTCACAACTCATACGCTCATTACCCTCAAAACTAAAATCAATATCCTGCGCAGCCATTTGTAATTCATTACCAGTGATACTCAATGCAACCTGATTGGTGCTTTTATTACTAAATACATTTACACGACGTAATGCATTTTGGAAATCATGTTTATTAACCGTTAAGCGATAAGGATTGTCAGCAGGGATAACCACTTTATAGTCAGGGAACCTTGCATCAATTAAGCGACAAATTAATTGTGTTGAACCATGATCCACAAATAAGTGATTGCTATTAAAGCTCACCGTGATTGAATCTTCATTATCTGGTAATGCATTTTTTAATAAGTTCAATGGCTTTTTAGGAACAATGAAAGATGCGTTTTGTGTAGCCTTTGTATCAGTGCGCTTATATCTAACTAAGCGGTGCGCATCGGTTGCAACAAACTGAACACCCTCTTTTGATAATTCAAAAAATACGCCTGTCATTGCTGGTCTTAAATCATCGCCACTTACTGCGAATAAAGTTTTATTGATTGCGGTTAATAGTCCTGTGCTTGTCATTTTAAATCCAGTGGTATCATCGGCTGTAGGTTCTTTCGGAAAATTATCTGGATTTTCGCCCATTACCTTGTACTTACCATTATCGCTTGTAATTTCAACAGCATAATTTTTATCAATGTTAAAAGTAAGCGGTTGGTCTGCAATATTTTTTAAAGAATCAATTAAAATTTTAGCAGGAATACAAACACGACCATTCGCTTTGCTTTCCACATCCATTTGAACACGCATCACTGTTTCCAAATCGGTCGCAATAATGTTTAATTTTTTATCTTCAATCTCGAATAAAAAATCTTCTAAAATTGGTAAAACGGTATTGGTATTAATAACCCCTGCAATTTGTTGCAAGTGTTTTAAAAGAGAGGAGGAGGAGACTATAAATTTCATAATTCCTTTGTATTTATTTAACTTTTCTAACAAGACAAACCTAATGCAAAATCTTAAGATTAAAAAGCTATTTTAGCATTTGTTATTGACATTCTTATCTACAAAATGAATAAAATTAGAATTGGTAAAGAGCAGGCTATTCAAAGGATACGGCATTTTTGTGCCTACCAAGAAAGAGCCCAACAGGAGGTACGCGATAAGCTGTACGAATTGGGTATGACTAAAAGTGAAGTGGAGGAGATTATATCCGATTTAATTACAGACAATTTTTTAAATGAAGAGCGTTTTGCTACCCTTTTTACAGGAGGCCACTTTCGAATAAAACAATGGGGTAAAAGTAAAATTCAATATGCATTACAGCAAAAGAGAGTGAGCCCGGTGAATATTAAAAAGGCCTTAAAAACTATTGACCTGGATGACTATAATTCCACATTACTATTTTTAGCCAAGAAAAAATGGAATAGTCTTAAAGGTGATAGGGGCTTAAGTCGGATGGCCAAAACACAGGCTTTTTTATACCAACGCGGTTTTGAATCGGCCTTAATTCAGCCCATTTTACAACAACTAAATAAGGGAAAATAAATACACTGATTTTGAGGGTTAAATGACCCTTAAAAATGCAAACGTTCCTGTAAATCAAAATTTTAGCAGTAGTGATGCACATAGCTTGCAAGCTTAACATTTAAAAAATATATAAATGAAAAAGCTAAGAAAATCCTTGTGGAAAATTTTTGTGATTGCTGTATTTATCAATTTTACTGCTTGCACCAAAATCGAAAAAATAAAACCAGATGTAAATATAATTATTGATGAAAAGGTTCTGCTTATTGAATCCTACAAGTTTAAAATGGTTAAAGATGTTATTATAAAACAAATTATAGAAGTTGATCAAGCAATTAAATTGGAAGGGCTTGATGGATTTGATTTCAATAATGTAATACAACATGAAAATTTAGAAAGTTTTTTATTAAAAGCGAAAGCGAAAGAAGATATACTATTAGCGTA
>Ga0208942_1000754_pt1 | contig 12531 bp, 13 predicted proteins | sample GreLakmeSU08MSRF_FD_187704 | JGI IMG/M metagenome (GOLD analysis project Ga0208942, IMG submission 187704) | Freshwater lentic microbial communities from great Laurentian Lakes, MI, USA - Great Lakes metaG SU08MSRF (SPAdes) | ecosystem: Environmental > Aquatic > Freshwater > Lake | place: Great...
GGTAGGGATGGACAGCCGCCGACAACTCGACGAAGAGCTGGCGCTGCAAAATCGCCCATGTGGGGGGATTGAGCGATGGGATAGTCGCGGTAATAGTTGGGATCGGGTCAGTAGTCATTAAGAGCCACCTCGGCTTGCGCGACATTATAGGGTCTGCGGTACTGTACGGACCGCCTGTCCTTTATCATGTTGTGAGAGTGAATGCCTCACTGCATAGATTTAGCGGCTGAGATGCCACAATGGAGTTACCCATGAATGACTATCTCGCTACACTCCGTGAGATGCGCGATAAAGCGCTTCAAGGGGGTGGCGCAGAACGGATCATGCAATTGCACTCCTCGGGCAAACTAACCGCCCGCCAGCAACTGACGCTGCTCCTCGACGAGGGCAGTTTCCAGGAGCTGGATGCGCTGGCGACGCACAATATCTCTGACTTCGGCATGGCCGAGCAGCGCTTCCCCGGCGATGGCGTGGTGACCAGCTTCGGACGTGTAGATATTCAAACCCCAATCCACACTCTGGTACTGTACCCTGAACCCACTCTTGTCAAGCACCACTTTATGCTAACCCCCACCAACCATTAAGTTCAGGCCAAAGATCGCTTTTGTTTGGTGCTCGCGGAGATTTGATACGCGTATCAAGTGCAAAATGCACAATTCCTTCTATACGACATTGGCAGCCCGCACCTCTCACCGCACCACGCCCGCCACAATGCTGTTCTTATACCCGCCCCACGAAATACCGGTGACACAAATACGGTCCGCATCCACACCGGGCTGCTTTCGCCGTGCTTGTGCCCGCTCCCGCTGTGGAGCGCTGCACTTCACTCATCGCGATCCCCGCCACCTGGTTCAGGCATCCTTTGCCGCCAAGCCAACCATGTTTCGATGCTCCTCTGCAGCACTGGGTACGGCACACCGACGAGTTCGAAAACTTGATGATTCTGCACATCTGCCCGGAAGACACCCGGCTGGACCGCTTGCACGAGGTCGAGGACAAATACGGACTCTTTAGGCGGAGGCCGCAGGTGCCGCCAGGTCACCAGTTTCTGGCCAAGCACCACCTTCACCCAGCAGGGGTTGCGGGGCGGCTCTTGTGAGACGTGGCGGCGGAGAACTACAAGCTGGCCAGCGCCGAGAAAATCGCACAGTTCGCAGCGCTTGCCGTGGAAGGGGTGGTGCGGTATCTGCGCGACTTTATCGAGAACATGAAAGCCGAATAGCTAGCCGAGGTACGGAAACACTACTTCGCCAGCATATCCTCCATCTGCTTGACCACCCACTTGATCGCGGCATCAGCCATGACCCGGCCTTTGGCGGCAGTGGCGTAATCGTGGGCAGCCTGGTAGTAGACAGGATCGCGGGGGGCATAGTTGAAATTCTTGGTGATCTTGATGCCGGCCTTCTCGTAATCCACGCCTTCCCAGTGCACGTTCTCGGGGAAGAGAGCTTGGGCGAAGGAGGTTTCGAACTCGGCGGCGTGAGCCGGGCAGTCCTTTGACTCCATGTGCTCATCGACAAACTCCTTGGAATAGGCCTCCCAATATGCGTGGAAACGCACGTCGATCCCGAGGCGTTGGCGGAAGTCCGGCATCTGCTGCCCAAGGGGGCCGTTGCCAGCGTGGCCGTTGATGATCAATACCTTCTCGATGCCGTGGCGCTTGAGGCTCTCGCAGATGTCGAAGGCCTGGGCGAAGAAGGTTTCGGGCTTTAGGCTGAGGGTGCCCTGGAATTCCATCCAGTGCTCGGAGATGCCCACGGCCATGGGCGTAGCCAATATTACCTGTGGGTAGAGCTGCAAGGCTGCCTGCCAGGCCACATGGTAGGCGCTGGCGGTATCGTGTTCCATGGCCAGGTGTTCGTTGTGCTGCTCAGTACTGCCGGTGGGCAGAATGGCGCCTTTGATCTGGCCGTTGGCCACGCCTTCGCGAACCTGGCGGCGGGTCATTTTCCAGAGCCGGACTTCTCCTGTTTTCACGGGATTCTCCTTTTAGGGTGTTTGGGGACGGATAGGAAATTCAATCCCCAATTCACATCGGCAGAATACGCCCTGCACCCACTCTCGTCAAGTACTACTTTGTGCTAACCCCCACCAACCATTAACTTCAGGCCAAAGACCGCTTTTGTTTGGTGTTCGCGGAGATTTAATACGCGTAAAAAGTGAAAAATGCACAATGCCTCCTATACGAAATTGGCAGCCCACACCTCTCACCGCACTACGCCAGCGCTTGCATCCAGCCCGCCCACGCGCCGCCGCGCCAGCCACGTATCCAAACTTTGCTGCACCACTTGATACGCCATGCTTAGCTCTGGCCGCCGGCGCTTATACACCACAGCCTGCTGCATTCGGCAACTGCCAGCTTCGCGTATCCCAGGCATAACAGCGGCCACGGCACCCGCTGCGTGAGCGCGGCCAGTGCCGCCTCGTGCAGCGCCGCAATCGGATCGCACAGCGCGGTGACGCGGAAACCCGGCACTGCATGGACAAGCCGAAGCCACGACAACCCCCTGCCGCCTAGTCCCACCAAACCAATGCGGATTCCGTGCATCCTAAATCCCACGTCCTGTGTGAGCTGGAAACGCATACGCCGGCTGGTTGATATAGCGCTGCATCTCGATCTGAAGCTCGATCTGCGTGCCCGGCAAGAGCCGCACCTGGAAATAGCGGTCGTCGATTTCGACGCGCTCGTCCTGCGCCTGTACCGCGAGAAATTGGTGCTCGCCAAAGCTGCCGGCCCCCACCACCACCTCGCGTGTTGCGCATACACTCAAATTTACCAGTGTCAACTCCATGCTATCCGCGCCGAGTTTTGTCACCAGCGCCGCCACATCCGCCGGCAGCCCTGGCCGCTGCCCGTCAAAATAGCGCACCCGGCCCTGAGCCAGCCCACCCCAGTAGATGGTCTGCGGCCCACCCGTGGTGAGCTGCACCAACGCCTCGGTCACGACCGGGTTGCGCACCTGCCAGTGGTGTTCGTCCACCAAGTGCAGATCCGCCTCGTCGCCCTGGATCATCTCCACCCGGCGGCAGATCTCGTCGTAGTTGGCCTGCAAGATCTGCTCGGGATAGTTCGGGTGGTCGCCGGCCAAGAAGCGCACCCAAGCTCGGTCGTCCAAAGTGCGCGGACCGCGCGGAGTCACGGTTTGCCACTCGGCCTCGCTTCCACGGCGCAAGCGCTCCAGGAGCTGCCAATCCCCCGGGGCCATTGAGGCCGCCCACAAGTGGATCGGATCCTGCGGCAACGGCGCGCCCCACTCGCCCCAGCCGGCGTCCGTGTGCTTGAAAGGGACCAGCACCTTGCCGTCTTGCTCACGGCCCTGACTCAGCAGCACGTCGAGCTGCGAGCGGATCAAGTCGAGATAGCGTGCCTCGCCCGTGAGCAACTGCGCGCATTCAGCCGCCAGCATCATGGCCGAACCCATCATATGCAGCGAGAAACGCCCGGTCCACCCATAGAACCCGCCCCACCACTGCCCCTGGCGATTTTCTCCGCTCTGCCCGCCCAGGCCGATATTGTCGGGAATGATGCCGCTGTTCTTCTCGATCCGCTCCAGCCAGGCTTCCACGTACTCGACCACCCAGTTTTTGTACTTGGCCTCGCCAGTGTACAAGTAGGCGCACGTCGCCAGTCCCACCACTCCCAAGTTCACCACCACGTCACCGTGCATCACCACCTCGTCGAAACGGGCGTGGATCTGCCGGCGCAGCGTTTCATCTTCGTGCCACTTGGGCGGCAGTGCAAAGCCCGGCCCTAGCGTCGTGTGGCCATGCTCCAAATTGTACTGCACATCCGCGTAGCGCGCGTGGAACAACGGCCCCTTGCTGCCGTTGAACGGCGAGCGGATGATGCGGTGTTGGGGATCGTAGTTGAGAACGGCCGGGTCTTCGTTCAGATAAAACCCGGCAAAGCGCCGCGCTCGCCGTACCATCTCGGTATTACTGGGATCAGCCATGCCCAGATAGTAGAAGTAGATGTAGTTCTCGCTATTGTGAAACCAGTCGTCGTCGCTGATGAACTCTTTGTGAGCGCGGCCGTACTCGTGTTCGATCTGGCGCGTGACCGCGTTCCACTCCTGCACCGCCATCTCGCTAAAGTAAGAACTCCCACCCAGCGCATAGAACAGCGGCCAATTAAAAAACGCCTCGTACAAATCGTCGGCCCACACCCCGTCGCCCGGATAGTCTTCGCGCCAGATCAACGCCCCACCCGGCCGCGTGTACTTTTCGATGAACAGCGGCCCCGCCTCATTCATCGCCGCGATCAATTGTCGCTCCAGTACGGCCCACGCCGGCGGGCTGGTGCGCTGCCGGCTGGTAATGGTCTTGAACATAGGTCTCCTCCTATCAGTTCCCCAACTCTGGATCGAGCAGGCAGTTGGTCAGGTATTCCGGCCCTTGCTCGGAGCCGTAGATCATATTCTCCACCCGCGCTCCGCCGATACCCGGAATGTACACTCCTAGCTCGCAGGAGAGCGCCTCGCCGGCCTGTAAGCGATCGTCGTCGCCGCGCACCACGCGCGGCAGATCGCCGCCCAACCCCAGACCGTGGCTGAGGTGGTGCACGAAGTACTTGCGCCAGCCCTTGGCGGCAAAGTGGCTCACCACCTTCTCGTAGATCGCCGCGGTGCTCGCGCCCGGCACCATGGCCTGACCGTGCAGCTTGTACGCCTCCTGCACGGTCTTGAGCAATTCCCGCTGCTCCTTGGTCCCCGCGCCCACGATGGCGGCCCGCGTCAGTCGCCCCGGTACCCGTGCACGTAGGTCCCCATGTCGATGAAAATCATGTCCCCATCTTTGATCACCCGCCGCAAATCTTCGCCGCTGTCCAGGTAATAGGTTCCGATGCCGCTAGCCGGCGCCACGGATAGGAAATTCAAGCCCCAATGCATTTCAACAGAGTACACCCTGAAGTTACCCTTGTCAAGTAACGCTTTGTGCTAACCTCAACCAACTATTAACTCCAGGTCAAAGACCGCTTTTGTTTGGTGTTCGCAGAGATTTGATACGCGTAACAGGCGGAAATTGCGCAATACCTACAGTCCGGATTTGGCACACCACACCACTCGCCGCACGACGCCAGTGCCTGTTCCACACCAATCCAGGCTCCTCTGCATGTGCCATCTCTACGGCGCAGGACTACCACCTCAATGTCTGGTCGTACTCCAGCTCCGGGATCGGCTCTGCATCGACACCCGCATTGTGCAACAACTGATCATGTCCGGCTTCCGCTCTCAGGTTTGCCGTCTGGTCAAACTCAAGTTCAGGGATTGCCTCAAACACCGCTTCCGGAGCAGCCAGCCGCTGCGCAAACTCCATCTCCAACGGAGGTGAGCGCGCTGGGGCGATTGCTAGCTCACCTACATGTTCCAGTATCTGCCGCACGGTCGCCGGCTCTGTGATGAACCCAACCCGGCGCACCCGCCCGCCGCACCCGCTGCACCTGAGCGCAAACACCCCATAGATGCGCGCCAGCAACTGTGCCCACAAATATCGTGCCGGGTGTCCTGCCCGCGTGGCGCAAAATCTGTGCGCACTGTCTTTGGCCGGGATGCCTTAATCCCCGCCCCCAGCTTCCGGCCAGCCTGCGCCACCACCAACGCCACGGCGAGTTAGGCGCCAGCACTCCAAAGTAGCGGTGCCGATGCTTGCGCTGCGGTGGTAACAATGCCGCAACCCGATCCAGAAACTCACTTGCGCTCAGCCGCAGTTCAATAGTTCTTTGTTGCTGCTGCTCAGGCCTGTGCCCCTGCAACGCCGCCCACGGCACCCGGTAGCGCACCTGCGTCCCGCCTCCTGCCCATACCAGCCGCTCACCGGCAAACATCGGACGCGCACAATATCGCAACAGCCGCTCACGCCCAGCACGATCCTACGCTGCGACCCGCACGCCCGCATCACATTGCTCAGATTTTTGGCGGGGGACGTTGCGGTTGCCTGTTACCGCTTATTTCCATCCCCGATTGACGCCAACTTTTTCGCGTGGCTGAGACAGGTCTTGGTCAGCACCCCGAGGGCGGGTTTGTCGAAGGGGGTCTGCCAGACCTGGTAGATGTTCTCCTTGAACATCTCGGGCGGGTTGATGTAGCCCAGCTCCGGTCCGGTGACGTTCATGACCACGACGGCAAAATCTGGCAGCGCGGCGCGGAGGTCCTGCTGGAAACAGGAGTATGCTTCGTTGGGGTGTGCGACGATGATCGCACCGCCCAGTCGCCACACCCACGCAGGCATGGCAAACGTGCCTGAGTCTCCCAGCGTCTTGACGATCTGGAGTTTGCGGAACATGCGCTCCCGCAGGGTGCGGTCCTTGCACGCGGCGATGTCGGCTTCCATCCGGGCCACGCTGGGCATTTTCTTGATCGGTAGCGGGATGTCGAAGCCAACGGCGGCGACGAGCTTGGAGGGCTCAAACCGCTCGGGGAGCCATACCGCCAGCGGAGCGCCGGACTCCATGACGCCTCGGTAGGTGAGCTTGTGGCGTGGCGGGAGCATGGACTCAAGGGCGGACATGGCGGCGTAACCGAGCTGCCGGCCATGCTTATCGGCGATAGCCGTGTCTCCCACATAGTCGTGCGCCGGCGCGAGTTCACCCGATGCGCCTTGCAGGAAGAGGCACGGCGCGTCGCCCGTGTTGGCTTCGATCACGTCCCGCATCGCGCCGATGAAGTCCGGGGAGATGAGCTTGTTGTCCCACGCGAGCGTGGTGGGGTGGCAGGCGTAGTTCACAAGCGTGGCGAGGACAGAGCCATCGGCATCGCGGGTTACACGGCCGACGACGACAGTGTCGTCCGCAGGCTTGTCAGGGTTGTAACCACAGATGATCCGCTTGCCGGGCTTGTCGGGGTCGGGCAGGTCGCGGTTTGCGGCGAGATTGCAGCGGCCCGTGGCCCAGGTGAATGTTGCACGCTGTGCGGTCGACAAGGCTTCGCGGGCGGCTTCGCGGATCGCTTCACCAAGGTGCTTTTGGTAGGCGGGCAGCAGGTCGCCGCCGGGCAGGTGCGATCGGCTCAGCGCGGTCCAGGGCGCCGAGTGGGTGTGCGTGCAGTTCACCATGATGTGTCGGCGGTCGATGCCCAGCGATTCGAGCACGGGCTTAATGATGAACTCTTCGTCGGTCACGCCTCCCAGATCACCCAGCAGGGCGAGGTCGATGCTGACGATCACCAGGGGCATTTCGCCCTTGTCGCGCTTGATGACCAGCGCGGTGGTGGAGATGGGTTTGTGCGTGCCCTCGGAGCGGTCGCGCTTTGCCGCGCCCCACATGCGGGCGTAGATGCCCACGGGGGGAGTGATGTCGCGTCGCGCAACGCCGACAAACGCAGAGGCGGAGGGCGGGATGACTTCAAGCTTCTGTTTTGTCTTGGTCAGTGGCATGAGTGGTGTATTCCTTGTGATGCCGAATCGGTGTGGAGTATGGATAGAAGATTTCAGGCGGAACGCGGTTTTTGCCGCCGGACCTGCGCTAGTTTCAACTAAGCCTCAGGTAATGGCGGACGGACCTTGGCCATCAGGGCGTCGAGCAGCTTACGGTTTTCATCGATCAGCACGTCGTCGCTGTTCTCCGACGGATAGGCAATTTAAGCCCAAATCCACACTGACACGATACGCACTGAACCCACTCTCGTCAAGTATTACTTTGTGCTAAACCCCACCAACCATTAACTACAGGCCAAGGACCGCTTTTGTTTGGTGTTCGCAGAGATTTAATACGCGTAACAGACAGAAAATGCACAATGCCTGCAATCCGGATTTGGCACACCACACCACTCACCGCACTAAGCTAGCGCCTGCTCCAGACCAATCCGCGCACCGCCGCATGTGCCATCTCTACAGCGCAGGATTACCACCCCAATGTCTGGTCGAACTCCATTTCCAGGATCGGCTCTGCATCGACACCCGCAATGTGCACCAACCGAGCATGCCCAGTTTCCGCTGTCAGGTTTAACGCAACAAAATCACCCTCCAAACCGGCTCCAGCAGCGCTCATCAATATACTTCCGTCAGATCTGCACCATCACCTGCAACAACTGGTTCGGAAAACTCAGGCAAATCCAAGTTGAAATTCCCACCGATGGAGGATCAGCCACCGGAGAACCCGACCTTCCACCACCGAATTTGATTTACGACATGTGGATAGGACCTTGTCCAGAAATGCCCTATATCGAATGCCGAGTCCACCCTCAGTGTGACTACTCACGACCAGGTTGGCTGCAGATTGCACAATTCTGTCCAGGGAATATCACCGGATGGGGCTGCCGTATGTACGATATTGCCCAATGGGGAATGGGCGAGGATATGATCTCCGTCCCAATCGAAGTCAAAGCTACCGGAGAATTCCCGGATCGAGGACATTTAAATGTGCACGTCGGATTTAAAGGTGAGGCGATCTACGCCAATGGGGTGCGAATGATTTCGAAAAACGGTAATCCCAGAGTCCGTTTCAGTGCTGAAGACGGCTGGGCGTGCCGCAACCGCGACATCATGAACTGCAGCGACCAAGAACTACTTCGCCGTAAACCTTCCGACAAGGAGATTTCCCTTCATCACAGTTCCAACCATATAAATGATTTTCTTCGCGCAGTGCGCACAGGAAAAGATCCTGCCTGTCCTGTGGAGGAAGGCCATCGCACGAATACAAGCTGTGTGTTGCATCACCTTTCGATGAAACTTGGCGAACGGAACATTAACGGAATCCGTTGGTTGAAAAAGTAGCTGGTGACCCAGAAGTTGAATCACGCATCCTAATGCCAATGCGAAAACCTTACACCCCGAGAGGGAATCCAGATAATGCCCCTAGTGTAAAAATATAAATTTTAATTTGGTTGAAGATGGGTGGCTAAGTACAAAATGGATAGAATAATAAACAAACACGTTACGAGAATTATTTATTAAATGCAAAAAACCGCTTGGCATTGAAGTAACAAATATCCTTGACCATTCCCCCAACGAGGTCTAAGTCGTCGGGCATCATTCCACTGGCCATATCGCGACCAAGAATCTTGCACAGTAAGCGACGGAAATACTCGTGACGAGTAAAACTGAGGAACGATCGACTATCGGTGGTCATGCCTATAAAGTTGGATAGCACGCCGATCTGGCTTAGGGCCTCGATTTGGCGTGTCATGCCGTCGAGTTGGTCAAGAAACCACCAACCAGGACCGTGCTGAATGCGACCGATGCCAGTGCCATCCTCAAAGCATCCACATAAGGCCACCATAGCTTCGTTTTCGCGTGGATTCAGGTTATAGAGCACTGTTCTCGGCAACTTGCCAGAGGCATCAAGTCGCGAGAGAAAACTCGCAAGTGGTCGGATGTAATCCACCGCAGCGATGGTGTCGAAACCAGTAGCTGGAGGGAGAATGCTACATAGGCGCTGGTTGACAGCGCGTTGGCAGCCAATATGGAATTGCTGTACCCAATCTCGATTTGCATCTAAGACGGCCAGCTTTTCTAAGAGCCATGACTGAAAGCGCTCCGTGCGTCTTGAGTCGATCGTGGATCCTGCACGGGCCTCGGACACAATGGTTGCGGCCTCGAAATCTGAGGCAGGCTCACCTGGCATGGTCTCAAGGCCGTGATCAGAAGCACGGCAGCCTACGGCGTGAAAAGCATCGTGTCGACGAGCGAATGCGGTCAGAAGATCATCTGCAGTTGAAATAACTATGCCCGAGGCCAGGCCAAGACGATCGACCCATACGTTCCAAGTCTTGCCTTGACGAATAGCTAAAGCTGGATCGGGACGCCATGTCGGCCTCACCTGTATCGAGCAGGAAGGATCCGCTAATATGGCTCTGTGATGCTCTAAGCTATCGGTAGGATCGTCGGTTGTGCAAAGAACCTCCACCCGCATTTTTTTCAAAATTCCTCGGGCACTGAATCCGGGATCGGCCAAGCGGGCCGACATCTTCTCCCATATATCCGCACCTGTAGAAGAATTTAACAAGCAATTGCTGATACCGAAAGGTCGTCGCATCTCTAGGTGAGTCCAGTGGTAAAGAGGACTGCGCAAGAGACGTGGAACTGTAGCTGCCCAAGCATCAAACTTCTCACGCGCTGGGGCATCGCCAGAGCAATAACGCTCAGTCACGCCACAAGCTCGCATGGTCCGCCACTTGTAATGGTCTCCCTGAAGCCACAGTTCCGTAGGGTTGCCGAAGTGATGATCTTGGGCCACCAGTGCCGGATCGAGGTGGCTGTGGTAGTCAATAATGGGGCAATCTGCCGCAATTTCGTGGTAAAGCCGTTGAGCTTGGGTGCTGTCGAGTAGAAAATCTTCATCAAGAAATGACATATCGGTGACTCCCATGAATGTCATGGCCCCCTTTGAGGGAAGCCATGGCATTGTTAACTAAAATAAGGGTAGATAAAGTAATTGATGGCCATCGCCAAGAATAGCAAATCGCAAATGACCCAGCGCATTTTGCCACAGCTTTGAGATTGCGCTTTCGCCTGATCCATGAGCTAGACCACGCCGATAGATTGCATGGCGGCACGCATGTAGCCGCAAGCGAAAGCCATTCCCGCATGCCAAGGCGAAGCACAGGACATTCCCGGAACATGGTCGGGAATGAGCATGCCGCGATAATCGTTTTCTTTGAGGATGCGCAACACCTTGAGCATATCGACATCGCCCTCGTCAATAAAAGTTTCTTGGTAATTTGGAACCCGACCGCGCACGTTGCGAAAGTGGATGTAGCCGATTCGATGTTGCCGACTATAAGTATCTACGGTCTGGTAGATATCTCCCTCAGACATCTCTGCAAGGGTGCCAAGACAAAATTCAAGCTGGTTGCTGGGACTCGCCTGCAGGTCGATCAACCGTTGATAGAGGCGCGGTTGGTGCACCAAACGCGGCTGACCGCGAACAGTTGGCATCGGTGGGTCATCGGGATGTGCCGCAAGCGCAACGCCCGCCTGTTCGGCCACAGGAATAAGCGCAGATAAAAAATCCCCTAGGCGGCCCCACAATTGCTCCTCGCTTATGGTTGGCAGGATTCCAGAATCGGCGTTCTCGTCGTAGACCATGTTCCATACCATGCCCTTGGGTATGGGTTTATCGTAACGACTATCCACAACCACGACTTCGGCATGGCCTCGTCCACAGGGCTTTTTCGAACGACCCGCCACACCGGCGATGGAAAAATTGTAGCCCATCATGGGAATGCCCGCTGCTCCCACATTGCGGATGATGGTGGCGAGATTCTGAAGTTGAGCCTGTTTTTTTGGACCATCGAGCAATACGTCGTTCCAATGTGCTGGATCAAAGTTTTCTATGGCGGACAATACTAGGCCGTGGGATTCGATCTGCTTTCGATTAGCGCTGAGTTCCTCGACCGTCCACAGGTGGTTGGGATCTCCAGCTAAACCCCAACCTCGGTCGTCACCGACGGGTTGGTCATTGGCTGGATTGGAGCGCGCTGAACGGAAGTAATCGACCATGTGCAATACAACATGGGTTGCACCACATTGGCGGGCAAAATCGAGGTGAGCGCTATCTAATTGATGGCGGTAAATTCCAAATCCAAGATGCATAATACCTTTTTAAAGAATACCGTATTTTGCGAAGCAGTCGGCAGTTAACATGCCGTTCTCTATTTCCTGACGTACTAGCTTCTCGCCCCGCGCTTTTTCGAAGGCGGCCGTGACAACGGGTTCCACCAAATCGCGAGGGATCACCACCACGCCGTCGATGTCTCCGAAAATAATGTCACCTGGCTCAATCACCGTAGCCTCAATTTCAATACGGCAACGGTAGTCGATCACCTGCATACGAGGGCCAGAATCCTGTGCCCAAGTACCGCGACTGAACACGGGCCAATTCTGCTCTAGCACCTTAGGTGTGTCGCGATGCAAACCGTTCACCACCGCACCCAATGCACCTCGGTTTTTGCGGCAGCGGTCATGATCTCGCCCCAGTTGGCGCTTTGCATCGTGCCACCGCTGGCCGCATAGATCCCTCCATTTTTAAGATCATCTAAAGCTTGCTACATCTTTCCAAATGGTTTGGCTTAATGTCCAAAAACATCCATTAGCAACACTGGCATCGCTCGGCCAGCGAGGGTGAATTTAGGCAACAGCGGACGCACCGCCGGTGGCAGAAACTGAACAAAGCGACCGTTATTGTCGAGAATATCGCCAACCACAGAAGTGTATAGCGTTGTACTCATCAACTCGAAGAGGCTGGCATCGTTAGCCCATTCTGGCATGGTCAATGTCCTAAAAAAATGGGAGATGTATAAAGATGTACTAGGTGAAAGCTGGCGAAAGTTGATGTTTTTTCTTCGGAAACCCGAGTACTTAAAAACCGATGGACGCGCCACCATCAACGGGTAGCACGACGCCTGTAACGAAAGCCCCTGCGGGAGAGGCGAGATAGACGGCGGCGGCACCTATGTCGCTGGCCGAGCCAAAACGGTTTAGGGGCGTCCGCCCAAGAATCTTGCGCTTGCGCTCGGGATCGCTATCTACGGCTTTGCGCATCATCTCGCTGTCGATCCATCCGGGAGCTATAGCGTTAACACGAATGCCCTCGGG
>Ga0208942_1000755_pt1 | contig 12501 bp, 10 predicted proteins | sample GreLakmeSU08MSRF_FD_187704 | JGI IMG/M metagenome (GOLD analysis project Ga0208942, IMG submission 187704) | Freshwater lentic microbial communities from great Laurentian Lakes, MI, USA - Great Lakes metaG SU08MSRF (SPAdes) | ecosystem: Environmental > Aquatic > Freshwater > Lake | place: Great...
AAGCCATGCTGCGACCCGCGGGGCGCTGACACGCTGCCGCTGACCCGGAGGATGCTGCCGCGCGTTGGACCCTGAGCCGCGTTGATGCGCAGTAGGACTGGGCCACCCGTGGCGCCGAGCACCTCTCCCGTTGCGAGGCGGCTATAGCCACTGCCACGCCAGGCCTCCGTCACGAGCACCGGCAGCCCATCGACCGAGTGGCCGATCAGAGGTCGCAGCGGCTCCGCTGCCAATCGTTCGACTTGATGGTTGCCCATGGCGAACCCGAGTGCCAGCACCACGACTCCTGCGATCAGCGACCAGCGCCGCTGCGGAAACTGGAGCGCAAGCAGAATGCCGCTCGCCAACCCCACACCCACAAGCCACGAACCATGCGGCACGCTTGGCAACGCCAACAGCGCGCCCGTCCCGAGCAGATAGCCAACGAGGTCGGGTAGCGCGGGTGCACGAAGACGCACTAGGTGGTCTGCCCATGAACCCACACGACGGACTGCGGTTCGGGTAGGCGCGGCGGCGACTCTAGGGAGGACATGACAACCGCGCGGATGTGGTGTCCTCCCCCGCAGAGTCGTTTAGGGGAGACATGGCGTCTCGGGCAGGGAGGACACCACATCCGCGCGGTTGTCATGTCCTCCCCGCCCAACGGCTGATCCAAGCACGAACCCGCTGTGCCGCTCCCGCACCATCCGTCCACCTGCCGACGCATCGACACAACAACTACGGAGCGACGAAGTCGCGCAGGGCCTCGAACTTCGACGGTCCGATTCCCGGCACTTCCAGCAGGTCGTCCACGGTCTTGAAGCCACCGTGCGCATCGCGCCAGTCGAGGATGCGTTGGGCTGTCGCAGGACCGACTCCCGGCAGGGCATCGAGCGCAGTCACATTTGCACTGTTGAGATGCACGACTCCACTCGTGGCCGGCCCAGCGCCCGTCGGAGCGGCACCTGCACCGGGCGTGAAGGCCTCGGGGACAATCACCTGCTCGCCATCGATCAGCAGCGCAGCCAAATTGACTGTGATGGCATCGGCCTTGGCAGTCACACCACCGGCCTTCTGAATCGCATCGACGATCCGCTTGCCTTGAGCGAGCTGGTAGACGCCGGGCCTCTTGACGGCGCCCGTCACGTAGACCACGAGCGGCTCGTCTTGGGCAGGTGCGACACCGCCGACGCCGTCGATCACCGCGGAGGAGGTGACGATCGGCGCCGGCGGGTTCGCTTCGCCCCCACGACCACGCATGAACGTCACGGCAGCCGCGAGGAGGAGGATCGCAGCGAGTCCGAAGAGGAGCGTTCGGCGGTCGAGGTGGGGCATGGCGCCAGCCTGTCAGCCCTCAGCGAACGTGCGACGCGCGGCGACGCCCAGCAAGCGCGGAGAACGACACGGGCGGTGCGCGCTACTTGACGACGATGTTGACGAGCTTGTCAGGAATCACAATCTCCTTGACAACTTCGCGACCCGCAATGTGCTCGGCGATCTTCGGCAACTCGCGCACCAGGCGCACGACCTCGTCCTGCGGGAGACCACGCGGCAGCTCGATGCGCTCGCGCACCTTGCCGTTGACCTGCGCAACGCACGTAAAGGTGTCGGACACCAGGAGCGCCGGATCAACCACGGGCCACGGTGTCTCCCAGAGGCGGGAGCCACCCAGCTGCTCCCACAACTCCTCGGCAATATGCGGAGCAAAGGGCTGGACGAGACAGACGAGCGTGCCGGCGGCATGACGCAGGACCTGCCCACCAACTGGATCGCCGATCAGTCCGTCGCGCGCCTTCTCGATACCGTTGAGCAACTCCATCGACGCAGCGATCGCAGTGTTGAATTGCAGGCGCCGGTCGATGTCCTCGGTGACGCGCTGCGTCGTCTGGTGCGTCAGCCGCAGCAGGTCGAGCGCCGCTCCCTCTGCCCCGCTCGGCGTGGCGGGCAACGCCTCGCCCGGCACTTCGCTCGCGATGCGCTGCACGGCCTTCCAGAGACGGTCGAGGAAGCGTGACGGTCCGAGCACGCCGTTGTCTGACCATTCCTTGTCCTGGTCGGGCGGGCCCATGAAGAGCACGTACATGCGCAGGGCATCGGCGCCGTAGCGATTGACGATCGCGTCGGGGGCGACAACGTTGCCCTTCGACTTCGACATCTTGGCGCCGTCCTTGTAGATCATCCCCTGCGTGAAGAGGTTCGCGAACGGCTCCTCGAAGCCGACAAAGCCCGCGTCGAACAGCACCTTCGTGAAAAACCGGCTGTAAAGCAGATGCAGAATCGCGTGCTCGACGCCACCGATGTACTGGCCAACCGGTAGCCACCAGTCGACCGCTGCCTTATCGAAGACCTGCGTGTCGTCGTGCGCCGAGATGTAGCGCAGGTAGTACCAGGAAGAATCGACAAACGTGTCCATCGTGTCGGTCTCGCGCAACGCCGCGGCGCCACAGGTCGGACAGGGCACGCTGCGCCACTCCTCGGCCGCAGCCAAGGGCGAACGGCCCTTCGGGGCGTAGTCCTCAATCTCGGGCAAGACCACTGGCAGGTCGGCGTCCGGCACAGGCACGAGGCCGCAGGACGGGCAATCGATGATTGGGATTGGCGCGCCCCAATAGCGCTGGCGCGACACGAGCCAGTCGCGCAGGCGATAGGCGGTCTTCGTCTCGCCCCGCCCCTCCACTGCCAGCCACGCAGCGACCGCCGTCTTGGCCTCCGAGACCGCGAGCCCATCGAACTGGCCCGAGTTGACGAGCAACGCGTCCTCGCCCGCTGAGGTGTAGGCCTCGACCTGCACATCGACCTCTCCGTCCGCCGCAGCGACAACCTGGCGAATCGGGAGACCAAAGAGCGTTGCGAAGGCGTGGTCGCGATCGTCGTGGCCCGGCACGGCCATAATCGCGCCCGTGCCGTACTCGACGAGTACGTAGTCGGAGACCCAGACAGGGATCTCCTCGAGCGTGACGGGATTGACGACGCGACGGCCAGTGTCGACACCCGTCTTGGGCCGGTCGTCGCGCATGCGGTCTGCCACCGACTCGGCGCTACGGCGACGGACGTAGTCCATTACCTCGGCCTCGGCGGCCGTACCCTGCACGAGTTCGCTGATCAGTGGATGCTCAGGCGCGAGTACAAAGAAGGTGGCTCCAAACAGCGTGTCGGGGCGCGTCGTGAAGACGGGGATCTCGGCCTCGCTGTCGACGACGCGGAAGACCACCTCGGCACCGTGCGAGCGCCCGATCCAATTGCGCTGCATCGTCAACACGCGCTCGGGCCAGTTCTCCAACTGGTCCATGTCGTCGAGCAGACGATCGGCGTAGTCGGTGATGCGGAAGAACCACTGGTCGAGATCGCGCGCTTCGACCTCAGCGCCACACCGCTCGCAGCAGCCATCCACGACCTGCTCGTTGGCAAGCACCGTCTGATCCTGCGGACACCACTTGACAGCCGCCGTGCGCTTGTACGCCAGGCCGCGCTCGAACATCTGCAGGAAGATCCACTGCGTCCAGCGGTAATAGGCAGGGTCCGACGTCGAGAGCTCGCGGCTCCAGTCGATCGACCAGCCCATCCGCAACATCTGCTCGCGGATCCGCGCGATATTGTGGGCCGTTACCTCAGCGGGCTTACCACCCGTCTTGATCGCCGCATTCTCGGCCGGCAGACCAAACGAGTCGTACCCCATTGGGTGCAGGACTTGAAAACCGGTGCGGCGACGAAAGTGCGAGACGACGTCGCCCATCGTGTAGTTGGTGACGTGCCCCATGTGCAGATCGCCGGACGGATACGGCAGCATCTCGAGGACATACGCCCGCGGCCGCTCGTCCTTGGCGGGGTCGCTCGGATTGGGCGTCTCAAACGCACGCTCGTCGGCCCAGACGGCCTGCCAACGGGCTTCGATTGCTTGAGGGTCGTAACGCTCCACGAGGGCAGAATACGTTGCGCTCACTCGGAGCACGGCACTGAAGGCGACAAAAACGGGCAGACGCTGTTACTCATCGCGAAAGGAACTCAATGCGAAAGGCAGTAGTGGTATAAATCCATATCATCGTTTACGACGGAGGAGAGAACCATGGAACTGACTTCGACACAAGAGACAATCTTGTGGGCCGGAACAATCGGGATGGCGCTCGGCGCGATTATTATCGCGGCGATCGGCTTCCGGCTGCCGAAAGCTGAACGCCATCACGTGACGGCGAGCTTCTTCGTCTGCGCGATCGCAGCGGTTGCCTACTACGCCATGGCGACCGGCCTCGGCACGATCACGGTCAACGGGAATGAGATTTTCTTCGCTCGATACGCCGACTGGGTGCTGACGACTCCCCTGCTCTTGCTCGGCCTCATAACGGTCGGCATCGCTGCAGTGGCGGGTGGCGAAGCTGGGCGTGAGCGCGCCGGATTGATCGGCTTCGTGATTGGTGCGGACATTCTGATGATCGTGACGGGCTTCGTCGCGGCACTCGACAACGACGACGATAAGTATGTGTGGTACGCAATCAGCTGCGTGTTCTTCCTGCTCGTCCTCTGGGCTGTCTACGGTCCCGTCAAGGAGTACGTGTCCAGCGCAATGAAGCCGCTGTACGTGCGCCTCTTGACGATCCTGACCGTCCTTTGGCTGATCTACCCCGTTCTCTGGTTGCTCGGCACCGAGGGTACGGGCACGCTCGACCTGACGGGTGAAATCGCCGTCTTCGCGGTGATCGATGTGATCGCCAAGGTCGGCTTCGGCATCCTGCTCGTCACGGGTGTTGGCAAAGCGGCCAAGCACGTCGCTTAAAGCGTTGTTGCTGGTCCGAGCTTCGAGCCTCCGTGGCTCGAAGCTCGGACCGCTATACGCTCCCCCAGCGCGCGAGTGCACCACCATCCGCACGGGTGGCGCTGATGCGCAGCAACCGGTTGTATTTCGCCAGTCGCTCTGACTGCGTCAACGACCCGACCTTTAGCTGACCGGGTCCAGCGGCGATCGCTAAATCGGCGAGCCAGTCGTCCTCTGTCTCGCCTGAGCGGGCACTCACGACGACGCGCCAGTTGGCCTCGCGGGCACGTGCCGCTACGGCGAGCGCGTCGGACAGCGTGCCGACCTGATTGGCCTTGACCAACACCGCATTCGCGGCATTGGTGGCGATCGCCTGCTCGAGGCGATCGAGCTGCGTGCAGAGGAGATCGTCGCCGATGATCTGAACCCGCGACCCAAGCACAGCGGTCAGCTGGGGCCAGGGCACCCAATCGTCCTCGCCGAACGGATCCTCGATGCTGACGATCGGAAAGTCCTGAGTCCACGCGATCAGGCGCTCGGACCACACGTCCGCCGTGACGGTCTCGTGGTCTGCGGCGAGGTGATAGCCACCCTCCGTGACAAGCTGACTCGCAGCGACATCGAGGCCGATCGCGATCTCGTCGCCGGGCACAAAACCCGCGCGTTCGATCGCAGCCACAAGTATTTCGAGACCATCGCGATTGCCAAGATCGGCGGCGAAGCCACCCTCGTCGGCTCGAAGTAGCGTTCGTCCGCGAGCGCGCAGTTCGTCAGCCAGTGCGGCGAGTACACGCGCCACGTGCTCGATTGCCTCCGGAAACGTCGTTGCCGCCACGGGAATCGCAAGATAGTCCTGGAGATCAACGCTGTGCTCGGCGTGCAGCCCGCCCGACAGGGCGTTGACCATCGGCCTTGGCAGCACGGATGACTGATCGCCACCCAGGTGCTGCCACAGCGGCACGTCTTGCGCCAGCGCGGCAGCGCGCGCTGTCGCCACCGAGGCAGCGAGGATCGCGTTGCCGCCGAGACGCGAGCAGTTTGGCGTTCCATCGAGGCTGCGCAGCGTGGCGTCGATCAACACGCGCTCGGTCGCATCCAGTCCTTGGAGGGCCGCACTGATCTCGCCCTCGACGTTGGCGATGGCCCGCAAGACGCCACGACCGGAGTAGCGCGCCGCATCGCCATCGCGCAGCTCGACAGCCTCGTGCCGTCCCGTCGAGGCGCCGGAGGGGACGCTGGCGCGGGCGGTGAGTCCCGAGCTGAGTGTGACCTCGGCCTCCACGGTGGGTCGGCCGCGCGAATCGAGCACCTCGTAGGCGCGCAGGCTGGCAATGCGGCTGCTCACGGCGCTCCCACCTCGACGCGCTCGATCGCCTGCAGCACCGTCGTCGGTGGACGCAAGAGCAGCGATCGGCCAAGTGCTCGCGCCAGGGTCTGCGAGCGCTCATCGAGATACTCAGCGGGCGACTTGCCGTCGACGCGCGCCACCATCAGGATGCCGAGCTCGCAGATTGTCGCGGACTCGTCGATTAGTGCCTCGGCCTGCTCGCGATAGGCGCCATAGAACCCACGCGCCAGCGCCGCAAACAGGGCCCGTTGGCGCGGCATGTGCAACGCCTTCAGACAGAGGTGATTGAGACAGAAAGCGACATCGAAGACCGGGTCGCCCCAATGCGCAACCTCAACGTCCAGCACCAGCATGACGTCGGGATACGCAATCAGGTTCTTGGGTGCGTAATCACCGAGTACGAGCGCACGGCGCGTTGCGAGCAGGCGCTCGATCTCGGCGTCAATTAATGCGGCGAGGTCGGGGTGTCGCGCCGCCACGCTGCGGTGATACGGGTCGATTCGGCCCTCCACCATCGTCTGCACGTCGTCGAAGTCCGCCGCCACCTGAGCATCGCCGGCCGAGGCCGTGTGAATTCGACCAAGCAAGTCCCCCGCCCGGTATCCGTCACGGAGATCGAGCTGGCTGGCCAACAGCAATTGCTTCCACGGCGTGCCGCCCGGCGGCGCGCACGTCATGCCAAAGGCGTGGTTGGCGTCGTCGGTAAAGACCACCGAGGGCGCAACACCCGGTCCGAGGAGACGATTGATCGTGCTCAAACAGCGATGCTCGACTGCGCTGCGGCCGACATCGTAGGCCCAGACTTGGGCGACCCGAAGAAACGGCAGCGCCTGCTTGACCACCAGACAACCGGTGTCCCACTCCACGCACCAGACGTCGTTCGAAATGCCTCCGCCGAGAGCACTGACGGTGCAATCGTTCGAGGCCGGCACGACGCCGCGTTCGACGAGATACGGCACCAGCGTGGTGGCAGTAAGTTCCACCTGCGCAGTATCCACGATTGCACCTACCCTTAGCCCGTGGAGCAACCGACAGCGATCGAAGTGCGAGGCGCGAGTCGTCGGTATGGCAGCATCCAAGCGCTCGACAACGTGACGCTGACCATCGACGCGCCCGCCACCGGACTGCTTGGCCAGAACGGTGCTGGCAAGTCGACGCTGATGAAGGCGATCCTTGGGCTCGTGCGCTTGGACGCCGGCGAGATCGACGTCCTCGGGCACAATGCTCGCCGCGACGGCGAACAGGTGCGGCGGCGCATTGGCTATGCCCCCGAACATGAGTGCTTGCCCCCCGAGCTGACGGCCGCCGATCTCTGCCGACATCTCGCAGAGCTGCGTGGACTCTCGCGCGCCGACGCGATCAGGCGAGCATCGGAGGTGCTGTTTGCGGTCGGCCTTGAGGAGGAGCGCTCGCGCGTGATCGGTGGTTTTTCGCTGGGCATGCGCCAGCGCGTCAAGCTGGCACAAGCACTCGTCCACGCACCCGAGCTGATTATTCTCGATGAGCCGACCAATGGCCTCGACCCCGCGCAACGTGCCGAGATGCTCGACGTCATCCGCCGCGTGTCGCGCGACCTCAACGTTCGCGTGCTGATTTCGTCGCACATCCTCGACGACATTCGCCGCACCTGCGATGCCGTCGTAGTAATGCGCGACGGGGCCGTGACACTGGCCCGTCCACTCGCGACGGAGGCCGACGAAGCCGACGTCTTGCGCGCCGAAACCGTCTCAAATTCTGCACCGTTCGTAGCCGCGATGACGGCCGCTGGCCTCGACTGCACCGTGATCGACACCACCACGACACGCGTCGTGATTCGTTCTGAGCGCGACCGCGACGTTCTTCGCGACACGGCAGCCAGCACCGGCGTGGGACTGCGCCGTCTCCACCGCGATGGTCCGTCGATCGAAGACGAGCTACTCGAGGCGATCGGATGAGCGAGGCCAAGATCCACGATGTTCGTTACCGACCGTACGACGGCGAGGTGTCCGGTAGTAGCCGCCGCGCGATCGTCTCGATGGCTCGCTGGAGCGCCCTGCGAGCGCTCGGCGCACGCCGCCCATGGACCGCGAAGATCGTGCCGGTCGGGCTCGCCTTGATCGCGCTCGGACCCGCAATCACCGCGCTCGGCGTCAAGGCTCTGCTCGGCTCGACGATTACGCAGCAGCTGCCCGGCGATCTCGTTCCCTACGGGCCGTACTACCAGCTGATCGGGTTTGCCATCCTCGCCTACGCAGCGATCGTGATCCCCGAGACGATCTGCCCCGATCGCCGCAGCCGCGTGCTGGACCTCTACCTGTCAACGGCGCTGAGCCCGCGGGAGTACGTGCTGGGCAAAGTCTTCGCGTCTCTGATACCGCTCTTAGCTGTCACGACGCTCCCGCTTGCCTTTCTCTACGTCGGCAACGTCTTCTTCGCGACGCACCCACTGGGCTACGTCCAAGACCACCTGCGAGAGATTCCCGCAATCCTCGGCGGTGGGCTGTTGATCGCACTCGTCTACACGCTGCTCGGCCTTGCAATCGCGTCGTTGACAAGCCGTCGTGCGTTCGCGAGCGTGGGCTTCATTCTGCTGCTGATCATCTCGGGGTTGGTCAGCGGCGCCTTGCGCGAGGTGGCAAATCTCGGACCCAACTCGCGCCTCATCAACCTCCAAGGCCTCCCGATCTGGCTGGCCCAGAAAATGATTGGCGGTGAGCCGAGCTTCATCAAGAACGGGCCGCTCCAGCAGGTGAATACCCCAGACGTCGGGTTGCTGATCCTGATCAATGCGATCTTGATCGTCGTCTGTGTCGGTATCCTCGCGTTGCGCTATCGCCGGAGCGACGCATGACGCCGCTGCTCGAGTTTGATCGCGTCTCGAAGTGGTTCCGCGACACCGTCGCCGTCGGCGATGTCTCCTTCGCCATCGAGCCGGGAGTGACCGGCCTGCTCGGCCATAACGGTGCCGGCAAGTCGACGGCGATTCGTCTGGCGACGGGCCTTGCGGGACCCGACGAGGGATCGATTCGTGTCCTTGGACTCGATCCGCGTCGCAGTGGCACGGCGCGCGCAGCGATTGGGCTGGTGCCCGATGGTGATGGGCTGTGGCCGGGCCTAACGGCGCTCGGACTGGTCGTCTCCTGCGCGCGCCTGCGCGGTGTCTCAGCCCCGCAAGAGGCCGCCCGGCGCGCCCTGAAGACCGTCGACCTGCTCGACGTAGCCGACCGCGACGTCAAGGGCTTCTCGCAGGGCATGCGGCAGCGCGTCAAGATCGCACAGGCGCTCGTGCACGATCCGCAGGTCTTGATTCTCGACGAGCCCCTCAACGGACTCGACCCCCAGCAACGCGAGACCACCATCGCCTTGCTGCGCGACCTCGGCAACCAGGGTATCGCGACGCTATTTTCGAGCCACGTGCTGACGGAGGTTGAGCGTGTCGCCGATCGCGTGCTCGTGCTCGTCAATGGCCGCCTCGTCGCTGAGGGATCGCCGCAGGGTCTTCGCGAGTTGATGGACGAGCGCCCACGGCGCATCCAAGTCGTCACCACGAATGCCCGTGCCATGGCCGCTGGTCTGGCCGGATTGCCTGGGGTCGTGAGCGTCGAGGTCACCGACGACGGCGTCTTGATTGAGACGCGCGACGCGACATCGCTTGCCAGGACACTCCCCGAGTTGGCCGTCGCGACGAACGCCCAATTGCGTTCCGTCGAACCAACCGACGAAAACTTGGAGAGTGTCTATGGTTACCTGACCGAGCGAGCTCGAGGGACGCGTCGATGACCGTCACGCGTCTCACCGTTCGCGCGCTGCTGCTGCGTCGCCGCTCGCTGGCGTTGCTCCTACCGGTGTCCTCAGTCCTCTTCTTCGTGGGACTGGCTATTGTTCGCGGCGATGTCGTTCCGGACATTCAGGCGATCATCGTCGGACGCCTGCTCGTGACGACCGTGGCGCCGCTCGTGGCACTTGTCTTGGCCGTCACGGCGATCGGTGACGAGCGCGAATCGGGCACGATCGTCTACCTCGCCACCGCCCGCATCTCGCGACTGCGGATTGCTGCAGAGAAGACGCTGGCTGCAGCCATCTGCACAGCGATCTTGCTGTCTCCTGCGCTGATCGCGATCGTCATTCTTGGCAACCATCTCGGCGTTGGCACCGACAACATCCTGCGTGGCCTCGCCGGCACGCTGCTCGTAGCAACGGTCTATGTCGCTGTCTTTGTAACGGTCGGGCTGCTCTTGCGACGCGCACTGGTGGCGGGCATTCTCTACATCCTCGTCTGGGAGGGCGCGATCGCCACGATCGCTCCCTCGGCCGAGCGATTCAGCATGACTGCATGGGGGCGCGCAATCACCGACAGTGGGATCTACGGATTGACACCGGACCTCGTACCCACTCTCGCCGCAACCACCGGCGTGATCGCCTTGGTGGTCGCCACCGTACTGGCCGTCGTGCTGGCCGGTTGGCGACTCGGGCGCATGGACCTGCCCTAAAGCCCCTCCAAATCTGAGAAAACTCTCAGGTAACGCGCGTCAGATTTCAGCACACTCCGGGTCAACACCAACGACCCATCACGCGGCAGCAGAGCGATTTTGTTGCCGACATCGTGCTCGACAAACAATCTGACCCAGGAGCCACCATGAAGACACCTTCGCTCACCCGCCGCGGCATCCTCGCCGTCGCGGCCTCCACCGGCGCAGCAGCGCTGCTCGCACAGCCCACGGGACTCATCGATACAGCACGAGGCTCCGCCAACTCGAACTGCGACCCACACGCCAGCATTACGCCGTACGGCACAAATCAGGCGGGGATCACCACGAACGCCCCAGAGCACCTCCAACTGGCTGGTTTTGACCTCGTCCCCGGCACCACCCGCGAGCAGCTGATTGCGCTACTGCAGACGTGGCACGAAGCAATTGGACTCCTGACGAAGGGACTGCCAATGCCAGATGCGGGCGCGCCGGATGTGGCTCCCGCCGACACCGGTGAGGCACTCAGCCAGAGCGCCGACCGCTTGACCATCACCATTGGCTTCGGACCGTCGCTCTTTGACAGCCGGTTTGGGTTGACGGGTCTGCGTCCGGAAGCGCTCGTCGACCTCCCAGCCTTCACGGGCGATGCCCTCGACCCGACGGCCTCTGATGGCGACCTCTGCCTGCAGTGCTGCGCCGAGACCCGGCTCGTAGCCGAGCATGCACTGCGCACGCTGGCACGTCTGGCCACCGGTCGCGCCACGCTGCGCTGGACACAATCGGGCTTCAATGAACTCCCCACCAATCCAGCAGACGGGGCCGGTCGTAACCTGATGGGCTTCAAGGATGGCACTGCCAACCTCAACCCCAACGATCCCACCCGCATGGCGCGCAACGTCTGGGTCGATCCGAGCGACGGGGCAGCCTGGCTCGCAGGCGGCACGTATCTGGTCTACCGCCGCGTGTTTGCAAAGCTCCGCGAGTGGGACGAGAGCGTGCTGTCCGAACAGGAGGATGTCTTCGGGCGCCGTCGGGCAACCGGAGCGCCTTTTGGTGGCACGCGCGAGAACGATCCTGTGCGCAGCGAACTGATGCCCGTCACAGCCCATATCCGACTGGCTAACCCGCGAACGGGGCAGGACAGCGAGGATGAGCGAGTCTTCCGTCGTGGCTTCTCGTTCCACGACGGCCTCGACACAACCGGCGAGTACAACGCTGGCTTGGTGTTTATCTCCTTCCAGCGCGATGCTCGCAGGCAGTTCATCCCACTCCAGACGCGCCTGGCGGCAAGCGACGCCCTCAACGAGTACATCACGCACACGGCCTCGGCGATCTTTGTGATCCCGCCCGGTACGACCGCAGCGGGATACATCGGCGAGACACTGCTGGGTGCAGCACCGCCACGCACCACGACCCCGAACCCGGCCGCTGATCTGCGGACCCCGACGGTCCCCGGCGCTCCTGCCGCTCCTGCGAAACCAGCAGCGCCCTCCGCACCACGAGCTCCAGGTGCAACGCCTGAAGCGCCAAGGCAGGTGCCTCGACCCAAAGCGACCAAAGCCAAGCTCAAGCGCAAGAAGGCTCGGTGATCAACTTCCTATTGGGGTCAGACCCTTTTAGGAAGTTAGAGGCCGCTCGATTACTCGGGGAGGCGATCAACTTCCTATTGGGGTCAGACCCTTTTAGGAAGTTAGAGGTCGCTCGATTGCTCGGGGAGGTGAGCCAACTTCCTAAAAGGGTCTGACCCCAATAGGAAGTTGATCGACGATGGAGCCAAGGGGGATCGAACCCCTGACCTTCTGGCTGCCAGCCAGACGCTCTCCCAGCTGAGCTATGGCCCCGTCAGCAGCGCACGATAGCAAGCCGGCTATGAACGCCTAGACAGACCGTGCCACTACTACTCTCGCCGCGTGTCGCTACCCCTCAGCGACGAGCGTATGCGCGTGGCTCTAGCCCGCAGCGACGAGCGTATGCGCGTG
>Ga0208942_1000756_pt1 | contig 12499 bp, 8 predicted proteins | sample GreLakmeSU08MSRF_FD_187704 | JGI IMG/M metagenome (GOLD analysis project Ga0208942, IMG submission 187704) | Freshwater lentic microbial communities from great Laurentian Lakes, MI, USA - Great Lakes metaG SU08MSRF (SPAdes) | ecosystem: Environmental > Aquatic > Freshwater > Lake | place: Great...
GCTATATCATTTTAAATCTATAGATTTTGCTGATGATGCTGATACAACTATACAGTATAAAAACACAAATGGTTCTGAGTATATTAAGTATGATAATCTGTTAAACAGCTATAATTATTTAATTTATGTAGATGGGAATAATATAAATGTATTTCAAATTAATAGATATTATAATTTAAAACATATATTATATGTAATATATAATGCGTTCGAAGATATCATAATAATTTCTAAACAACATACGCACACAGAAAAGAGTAATACATTATATCAATATACAAATACTAATTTAATTTTTGTTTACAAACAACAACCCGATGCCGATATTGATATAGAAAAAATACGAAATTTTACAAAACTAATATTAGATAATAAAAATACATTAAAAATTAAAATTGGGGATTATAATCTTATAAAAGAAGTTATTGACGAAGACAAGGGCGTGCAAGTGGCGCAAAATATGGCGGATGTTGCACGACAACAACCACGGGGGCAATCAGAGCAATCACAACCGCCAGGACCGCCAGGACAACAATTACTAACATCTATAGAAATGCAATTACAACAAGAAAACAATATCTCAACTTTTTTTGAAAATAATTTAAAAGGCATGTTTTCTTATTTGAATAATACAAAAGAGCTAAAGATATCACAAGAATCAAAACAATTAATATCAGCATTAGGTCTTATTAATTTAATTAATGGTTCAGGTACATATACAATCCCAGAAATACAAAACCAATTTATAGGTGCTCAGAGTATTATTAATTTAATTAATGGTTCAGGTACAGATGTAACGCCACAACCAGCACTGCAATTACAACAAGAAAACAATATCTCAACTTTTTTTGAAAATAATTTAAAAGGCATGTTTTCTTATTTGAATAATACAAAAGAGCTAAAGATATCACAAGAATCAAAACAATTAATATCAGCATTAGGTCTTATTAATTTAATTAATGGTTCAGGTACATATACAATCCCAGAAATACAAAACCAATTTATAGGTGCTCAGAGTATTATTAATTTAATTAATGGTTCAGGTACAGATGTAACGCCACAACCAGCACTGCAATTACAACAAGAAAACAATATCTCAACTTTTTTTTGAAAATAATTTAAAAGGCATGTTTTATCATTTGAATATGAATAATACAAAAAGGACAGCATTACCACAAGAGCTAAATATATCGTATGCATCAGACCAATTAAGAACAGCATTGCGTATTATTGAATTATTTCAAATTTCGCAAACTGAATAATTAGCAAGCTTATTTCCGATACAAGCTCAAGAACCCGAAAATAATACCTTAACTTTTGTTGAACAAAATTTTAAAGATATTTTTTCATCTTTAAAGAAAATAGGTCAAGACATTGTTATAGATAGCGATGATGATAGCGATGATAGCAAAGAATAAAGAGAGAGAGAGAGAGAGCAAAAAAGAGCAAGAAGAGAGCAAGGAGAGCGAGATAGAGAGCAAGGAGAGCGAGATAGAGAGCAAAATAGTGTTAACAAAATTTTAACAGGTGCATTTATATATTTCGCTATTGATAGACCATTTGATAACGCATATAATAGTGATGGCGAAATTAAATATACAAATCTCGGAATACATAATAAATTTTTGGAAGAATCTAATATATCTTGGAGTGATTTTAACAAAACTATGGGCGAGTTTAGCAAAGGTAATTATAAAGATAAGGAAAAGGTAAGAAATTATTTTGAAACTGTTAAAAAAAGTGATAAATACAGGAAAGACAATAAATTAAAGGAAAATATAGATTTGATTATGAGAAATATAATAGATAATGATGTCTAATAATATATTTTATATATAGGGTTAAACATTTCCGATAAAAGCACCTTATCTCGGCCATTATATATAATCAAAATTATCAAAATTATCAAAATTATCAAAATAATATTGATGACTACGACACAATTCCATATTACGATTTGCGCAAAAAATAGCTATATATATTGATAATAATCATATATTATAGCTTGAATATTTTAGAACTTCTACGCTATATAGCATTCGCCATTTTATTATCATGGTATTTAGCCTTCTTAATTTTATATTTATATTTTTAAATATCCGAGAGTGTAAAAATTAAAATAATTTATTTATATTATATAAGTAGATATAATATAAAAATGGGAGATTCAGCAAATACTCAAGGAAACAACTATATTGATTTTGAATACGATGACGATGATACAGCTATTACTAAAATTGCAGGTGAAAGGCGCCATATTAAATTCGGACCCGCTCCCGAAACAGATAGTACATATAAATACAATGGTATATTAACATGTTTAAAACCTGGTGCAAAATTATACTCGTTTTCTATATTAATTGATAATGATAATGATGATATATTATCTTCTTTTATAAAAACTTTAAGTAACTCGAATGATATAAAAATTGTTGATAAAAAAACAAATAATAAATACATTTATAATTTTACAAATAGTAGTACAGATTTAAATAATGTTTTTCAGGGTACTAATGATAACTATATGCTAATTATAGGAGAGTTAGAAGATGATAAAAGATTAAAGGTGTTAAAAATAATTTTAATAAGTAATAATAATATTAGTTCATCAATTAATACAAATAAATATTACACTGATTTATTAACAGCGGAAGAATATTTAAATCTATATTATATAGAACATTTCTCATTAAATATACCAAAATTTATATCAGATAAATATAATCCATATAGAAAATCAATACAAATAAAAAACCCTACTTCATCAAGAACAGGAGAAGGAGGAGGAGAAGAAGGAGGAGAAGAAGGAGGAGAAGAAGGAGGAGAAGATAAAGTAGCAAAAAGTGTGAGTGGTGATATAAATGAAGCTATTACAATGGCTGATGGTCTCTTTAAGGAAGTTATACATGGTGAGCTTGATAAATTTCATGATGGTGAAGGCGCAGTTGGTCCAGTCACAGGTGATAATGGCAATGGTGAAATCGCAGATGGTTCATCCACAGTTGTTCCCAGCCCAGGTTCTCAAGGTGGTGGGAAAAAATTAGCCAGCAAGGTCAAAAAAATTAAAAATAAAAAAAAATAAAGTTGTTTAAAAAATAATTTATATTAGTAAAATCTTATAATATAAGTGTGTATATCTATTGACTAATATTCTGATCCTATACAAGAGTATCATCAATATTGGTACAAGTCTGCTTGCATTGCTGTTGAAAAGTTTTGCATAATTTTTTTATTTTAAAATTGTGTTTATATTTTTCATCTTTCTTTGCGTATTCATAATCCTTCTATTTTTTTTTGGGGGTTCAGGCTTATTTATACGAGGTATAGGAGGTATAGGAGGTAATGATGTTGCAATTTGTAAATCAGCTGGGTATCTTGATTTAATTTTTTTACTTAAATCATCATAATTTTTCCATAGTTTATTTTTAATATCATAAATTGTGGCTTTATCTATTGCTTCTGTAATAGTTTGATTATATTTTTTTAAAGCTAACTCTACAGCTGATTTATCAGGATAAGTAGATTTACTTTCATTACTATACACATCAGATATTAGAAAATCTCCATCTAATTCTATATCCATTATTCTTGATTCTGATAATAGATAACTTTCCTCATTTATTATTTTGTTAATAGTTTTTTTACAATCAGGTGTCAAATAACCTGTAGATAATTCTATTAATAGAGATATGTTAATGTCTTCTATTTTTGGTATTCTTTTACCTTGATATAATATATTTATTATATCTTGATAGGCTTTAATCATTTCAATATCATCACAATATTGAGTACCTGAAATTCCATCAATAGCTTTATGTATTTTAAATGATTCATTACTTTCTATTTTTTTGCCAACAAAACCCATTTCATTAAGTTTATCTATATATTTACGGTCAATATGGTCGTTGTAATTTCTAAAAAGTTTGTTAAGTTTATTATAGCAGATTAATTTTAAACTTCTTAATATAATACCGTGCTTCGTATATGAAAATAACTTGCCTGTTATTGTTAAAATTCCTTTGAATATTTCGAATATAATGTCGAGGAGTTCATCAAATTTAGTTTCTTCTGGTGTTTTTTGTATTATGGGATATGTTTTATTTTTTGTTTCGTCATATTCTTTTACTATATCATCAACTAATTCACTTTTTAAAGTACTACTATATAACGGATTGCTATCAATTATTTTGAGTAAAGATTTGTATATTTTTAATACTTTACTTTGTGTATCTTTATACACAGGCACATTCAAAATTTCGTGTAATATATTTAATACCTTATCTTTAAATTTATTCAATTCTTGTATTGTGAAATTTTTATAATTATAAAATAATCGCGTTTTATTCAAATCATTTTGTGGGTTTTTTTTATAATTACCCAAATTCTTCAAATACTGTTCTGTTAAAAGAACTTTTATTATTGTTGGCTCTGAAAGTAGATAACTTTTTTGTGTTAATATATCTCTAATAGTTGTTTTACAATCATTATCTGTCATACCGTCAGATAAAGCTATTAATGTTTCATAACATTCCTCTGTTATATCTAAACCATATTTTGGAACTAATATATTTATTATATGTTGATAGGCTTCTATCATCTCAGAACTATTACATCTTAGTTCAGGTAATGCATATGTATATATAGATTCTTTTATAATTTCATTTATGTTTTCTTTTGTTTTATTAATTATAGCTGTATATTTATTGTCAATTTCTTTATTAAAATTTCTACCATACAGTTTATAAAGTTTATTATAACAAATCATTTTTAAGCTTTTTAATAAAATAGCTTGTCTTTGTAAATCTAACTGTTTTGTATTATCATCATTAAATATATAATTAAGAAGTTTATCCAAATTAGTATCGGGTTCTCTTTTTTTTATTGTTTCTGCTTTTGCTGCTTTTTTATCTGCTTCTTCCTTTGCTTTTTTTTCTACTACTTGTTCTTCTGTTTGATTTTGCTCGGTTTCTTTATTTGTCTGGTTGGCTATTAATTGATGTCTTTTTTCTTCTGCTACCTTCAGCCTTTCTCTTGAAGCGTCTTCATTCATTGATAAATACACTATATTTTCATCCGTGCCATTAATTATCATTTCGTAATATTTTGAATTATTTTCAGATGAAAAAATATCTACCAATTTCATAATTATTTGCATCATACAATTATATACATCTGTTTCATCTGTATTAGAGCTTTCCTTTTTTAAAATTATTAAAAATTTTGTATTTGTATTTTTTTTTAAAAAATTTATAATACTATTTTCTTCTATTTGTGTTTCAGAGTTGTTAATTTTTAAATCATAGCCATCACTTTTTTTAGTTAATATTGCTATTCCACCAGGATAAATAGCTTTTATATATTGATCGGTTGTTATCTTATGTGGATTTTTTACATTTTCGGATACATAATTTTTAAATGTATCATAATATTGATCTGCAATTTTATTTAACTCTTCTTCTTCTTTTGAATCTAAATCTTTTTCTGATTCAAAATCAATAGAAGATTTACATCTATCACCAGGACATTTGTTTTTTAATAATAAATAACAATTATTACTTTGCGTTATATCTTTATAATCGCTATTTTCGCTATTATTAATTAAACATAATAATACATATTTTATAACTATTTTAAATATATTAATATATCCAACTTCGTATGTTGGAAAATATTTCAACGCATTTGCATTGGCAGTATATAGAATCGCTCTTAAATCGCCTTGTATTGTCTTATCCAAACAATGTTTAAGAAACCCTAATTTTTCTTTAATTGATAAATCAGATATATTTTTTTTTACTCCGCCGATGAACCTTCGCTTTTTAAGCTTTTTTTTTGTGATTTTTCCCGCATTATGTGTAGGCTTTTTATTCTGTTTTTGCGTCGGTTTTGCTTTTTGCATTTGTATTGTTTTCAACATCTTTATACTATATTATATAAATAATAAAAAAATAATTATATATGTGCCTTGTTGTATATAGTTTATATATTCTCGCGCTACGAAGTTACGGAGTTACGGAGTTACGGAGTTACAAAGTTACAAAGTTACAAAGTTACGAAGTTACATTATCGTCTCATCTAATACAAGCTCATTAAACATAATACCTATCTTATTGCAGTATCTTGTATAATTACACCGACCGAAAAGAAAAATGAGACAAGAATATTTATTTTTTATATATCTTAAAACTATGTTTTAGGTAATTTGTTAAATGTTCTCGCTTTATTTTGGTAGTTATTATATCTTTTATTACTCTTTCTATATCTTCGTATGTATTAGGACTTTCCCTTTTGATATAATGTTTTAATTGACTGAAAAATTCTTCTATAGCATTTGTTTCTGGATGATATGAGACACTATATAATAATTTATTATTACTTTCTTCTATTATTTGTCTTATTATTTTTGACCTATGTATAACAGCATTATCCATTATAATTAAATAGTTTTTATATTTATCTTTAATACTATTGTTATAAAACTCTATTATATTAGTTGTTTTTAACCCTCCTTTTATGTCTTTGTATAATACATAATCAACTATTTTATTAGCACTAATAGCAAATAATAAATTATATCTTTTATAAGGATACTTATATGTTTTATCTATTACTCTTGATCCGCTTTTACTTCTTCCATATGATGGTTTCATATTTAGATCTTTAATCGTGATAAAAATGGTTGTAAAAATATTCAAAAAGTGTTTAACTATTATATAGAATATGATGAACGACCAGAAAGGTATAAGAGAGGAGTTGATTTACAAAAACTACAAACCGCGATAGTGCCGTCAAATTGTAGTTAGTCGCTTAAATGCGATCATTTACACCGATAGAAAAGATGAATAAAAGAATTATTATATTTTTTATAATAGTCTTGTCTCATTTTTCTTTTCGGTCGGTGTAATAGAGGTTATTTTCGCTTTGTTATGGTCTTCTTTTTTCCTGTACTGGTACATTCTATATCTACAGGAGTCTTATAAGTAAGTGTTGAGACTGAGGTCTTATTGTTATAATTTATTTCGGCGATGCATTCGCTATCGTCTATGCTGTCCTGAATTAAATCTATATGCGATACAATAACAATTGTATCAAAATATGCTAATAGTGATTTTAGGAAGTTAGGAACTATGGATAAATTATATTTGTCAAAACTTACAAATCCCTCATCAATATATAACTGCTTACATATCGCCTTGTTATTTCCAAACAAACACAATCGTAAAGCCAGAGATATCACGAACTGCTGGAATCCCGATGCTTGATTTATAGAAATAATCTGCTTATTATTATCGCCGCCGCTGCCGCCAATATTAACATTCTTAATTAACCAATTGATATGTATCATATCTCGCGATACATTTGTTATGTAGTCTAATTCAAAGGGTTTTGTGATAGAATGACAGATATTTTTTAGCATCTTATTCGTATTGCGAAGTAATTTTTTTAGCACTACATTATCATAGAGATTAATGCGGAAATCCTGAAAGTTAATGATAATAGTGTCTAAGATAGTCAGCATATTATTTATTTTCTCCAAAATATCTCGCAATTCATTGAGACTCTTGATATTCGCGCTATTATAATTGAATATTGCCGCCTTTTCTGTTATATAATCGCGCTGTTTTATGATGGTTTTCTCGCTATCATTTATAATTTCCTTCAATTCTAAAACCCTCTCGATAATCGGCTTAACCTCGCTATAACTCTTGTATATTTCGTTATTTCTATAATTCTCTTGTATCTCCTTGATTTCAAGGTATTCTCGCGAATGTATTACATTTATATAGTCATTGTATCTATCCCATTTATTATAACTATCTACTAACGAGCGATATGCTATGATGCGCGGTTTAATATTCTTATTATAATTAGCTATATCAGCGTATTCTTTCATATTCCTGTCAATCTCGTTCATCTTGCTCGTATTCTCGCTATATTTAGTTTCCCACACCCGATACTTTTCATAATTCACTATGTTATCAAGGTGCTCTCTCAATTCTCTCGCCTTTTTATAATAGCTCCCCGCATATTTATTGATATTTTCAAGCTCTTTTGTTCCTTCGCTAATTATCCTATTATATTTCTTCTTATTCTCCATCAGTTTGTTGAGCTTTTCTGTTAGCTTATCGCGCTTCTCTTTGTATTTAAAGTATTCGAGCCATTCTTGTAATATAGCATATCTATCTTTCGTATTTTTATATGTTTCCATCTTATCTATGAGTTCTTCGTAATTTATATTGATATCCAATTTATTTTTAATTTTATCAATATCCTCATCATACCTATCTATTATAATTCGCAGTTCCTTGATTCTGCCGACCCAGCTTCTTTTACAGCAATATTCGCACGAAGGATTAAAATGGTATTCCTCGTTACTTTCAAACAACATCAACTCGTGAGCATATTTCAATCTATCTTCTTCGGTTTCTCTTAATTCCCTCATTATATCTTTGTATTCCTCGACAGATTCCTCGTTCTCTTTTAAAAACCCGACAATATAACTGTAATCTATTTTTTCAATTTCTCCCATAACTTCATCGGCATTCTCGCAATTAATCTCTCCGCGCGTAGCTACAATTTGTATATTTTCTTGTTCCTTAAAGCATTTATCAAAGATGATTTCGTTGTTCTTCAATCTGTTATTATAGTCATCTATCTTATTTTTCAGATTCTCCTTGTCTTCAAGGCATTTCTTATAACTTTCAAGTGATAAATCTTCAATCGCGCAAGGTTTAATATTCATATTAAAGTTCCCTATACTTTCTATGATTTCATCCATATATTCAAGGCTTCCATATAATTGCCTGATATTGTTTAAACATTCCTTCCTCGCCTTGATAGGCTTATCAATCTTGCTGGCCTTATTAGGCTTTTCAGATATCAAAGATTTTGCCAAAATATCTAAGTCGTCATACTCATTCTTGAGATTCTCAAGACTTTCAATAACATCATTCTCGTCGCAAGTATTATACTTGCTATTATTATCATCAAATATATCAAAGTATTCCTTTAGATATTTACGCTCATTATTTATTATAGATATATCACAAGGCTTAGCAATCTCTTCAATATCGTGTCCTTCGGGACTGTAAGGCGCTTTACTAAGTTCTATGATATCTTTGCCTTTCAATATAAACTCTAATTCGGCAAGTCGTTTAACATTGATATCATAGATATCTTGTGATACAAGCGTTTCTAAATTAATTTTACTTTTCAACCCTTCATATTTATAACAGGCATCTGTGCTCAATTCAATATTTCTATTACTCAATATGTTATTCTTGTTATTGTATTCTTCTACAAGAGCACTATAGGCATTTTTTAGCAATTCTAAATCTTCTCTCATCCGTTCAATCTCTTCGCCGTGATTTTCAGAATAATTAGATGTTAATAGTAATTTTTCATAGACATCTTTCTTACTCTCAATATACTTATGTAATCCCTTGTATTTGTTTATTGTCTTATTAAAAACATTATAAAGAGTATAAATATACTCAATATTAAATGATTTGTCTATCAGTTCCAGCGTGGATTTAAAATCCATCTTCAATATATCGCAATCTATATTTTGCGTAATCATAGAAGTAGCAAGGAAATCCTCCATATTCCCGAACAATCTCGTAATCTCATTATTACAAGCAGTATCTTTCTTAATTATCTCAATAGCTTCGCTGGTTCCGCAAGATATTTTTTTATATATAACGGTATTGCTAATGAGCAATTTATTGCCTGCATTCTTCCTCGTATAATTTCTAACAATCCTATAAGTATCTTTTGCTCCAGCCGGTAGCCCGTCAGACGGCAGTCCGTCAGCCGGTAGTCCGGAATCTCTGAAGACATCTATGTCTATTATGGTATATCCTTTGCTTTTATTATGATTTACGACACCGCTTGTCAACGGGCTTTTTTTCGTGTTTTCTCCCCAAATTGCCAAGAGCAATATGTCATAAATAGCAGATTTCCCAGTTCCATTTTGTCCCTTAACCATAAATATTTTGCTATCTAAATCTGTCATATTTAACCAGTTTTTATTTTCATAGCATAACAATCCTTCCCACTCAAGATATCTTATTTTATAGAGCGACTTAGGTGTTATCGTGGTATCATCGGTAATATTACAGGTATTTATTACAGCCATAAGTTCTTTATTTATCTTTAAGCATTCTTCTCGCAATTCCTCGGGATAATTGGCAACATCTATCAATAATAATTCTTTGTCATTAATAATCTTATTTAGCAAAGAGAGGTTCTCTGGTGTTAGCAAGGGTTTAAAATAGTTTATCAGAACATCATTATTAATAATTTCTTCATTACACGATGAATATATGTCGGTATCTATTGTACAAGAGGTACCGGAGCTACCTGAGGTACCTGAGCTATTTCGCGATTCATTATGTGCGAAGTTATTGAAATTGTCTATCTTCTCTGTAATTACATATTTGATATTGTATTTTTCCAAGATGCTATTGAGATTGAAGATGTTAATATCAGAGAACCTTTTGATATCTAAGTTTTTAGGAATTATATCTATATTGTCTCTTATATAATCTTCAAGCCTTTTCTCATATTTTCCATTAATCCTTATCATAATATCTTTGTTATCTTTGTTATCGCTGTGCTCGTTGCTTTCTCTAATGTTGATAAAGCCTTTATTGTTATAGACATTTATCTTTTTAATGTCTTTGTTATATAAGTCCCATATGAGATAGCCGTGATTTACTATGTCTTCTCCAAAGTTTTGCTGTATTAAACTTCCGGCATATCCACAAATCGTCTTGTTTTTATAAGAAAATACTTGTCTTTTATGGATGTCTCCTAAAAGCACATAATCAAAATCGCTCACCCACTCTAAAGGATAAGGGTTAAAAGTGTCTTCAACTGTTTTTCCGTTGTAAAGTTTAGCTGCCGCGAAAGAACCGTGAAATAGAGCAAGTTTATACTTTACATTACCTAAGATACTAGGAAATGGTGGCAAATCTTGTAATCTCCCGCTATTTCTATAATTATCCAAAGTTTCGTCTATGCTAACAAAAGATATACCTATATTATCTATGATAAATGAGGTAGTGGTATTTAATACAAATACATTAGGTATGGCAAATGTCGTAGAATAAACGAGCGAAGGCTTATTGATATCACTCTGATCATAATCGTGATTTCCGGAAATAATATAGGTTCTGCCTATCTCAGACAGCGCTTGGATAAACTTGCGATACATTATGAGACCATAATTACCAATTACACTCTTATTGTGAAAAATATCTCCCGTAATAACTATAATAAAGTTGTCAAAAGGTAGCTCTAAGACTTCTACTTGTTTTTTAATAGATACTATGGTATTCTTGAACACTTCTTTATATTCTTCATATCGCGAATAAGTATTATCGCCATTCCTGATATGTAAATCAGATAAATGAAATATATGTGTTAGTACCATATTTTAATGATATTCGGATATACAAGAATGTATATATCATCATATATCAATTTTTATATCTAAATATAAAAGGCATATAAGCTCTATTGATAGACTTATACTTGCTATTGACAATAACTGTAAAAAGAAGTATAAATTATCAAATATTAAGAAGGATAACAGTCCCACAGTAAAAGCTAAGAATTTATAAAGGAATGTATGATAAATTACAGAAAAGGAAAAAGCGTAGAATAAAAGATAATAAAAAGAAAAAGTGATTAAATAAATAAGGGATAGAAAGATAATATGGAGAACGTGATATTTAGCGAAGAAATTTACAGGGAGATTAATAATTTAAAGGTACCGAGTTTGATAGCTAAAAAGTTGAAGGGATACTCAGCAGAGTTTAAGGCGGCTTATAACAGATATGGTAATAAAATAAGGAACCGGAAATTTAGAGGAGATAAAAATACTGAGATTAATGAAAGGAGGAGGGAAGAGAGAGCGAGGGTTACGAGCGCTGAGATAAGACCCATAGAACATAAAGTAGCGGAGATTGACTTAGCAAAGGTAGATAAAACTGCGAAACGAGGATATAAGAAGGTTGGTGCATTGGAAGTGGAGAAATTAAAGGAGAGTACAAAAAGCAATTACAAGGCTGTGATAAGGACATTATATAGCAAATATAAGAATGTAGCGATAGATGAGGATAATTCAATAATGAGGATGTTAGAAGGGAGAAAGATACAATGCGAGTGAGATATATAGGGATTTTAAGTTTATTATAGGGGAGATAGAGGATATAGCGAAGAATAACTGCGGATACTTGAGTAATATCTATAGCATATTTAAACAGAAGAGATTGATGGGTGGGGGAGCCCGCCCCCAACGCGGGTAATTGATAGGGTGGGGAAGCCGCTGGGGAGAGCTTAGCCAATGCGGTTTTATTAAGAGGTTATTAAGAGGTTATTAGGGAAAGAGTACAATCAAATTAAAGTAGTTTCAAAGAGTATTTAAGACTTTCTTCTACTGAATGGCCGACGGAATCTGCGATTAACTTTCTTTCTCTAAACGATGCGCCTG
>Ga0208942_1000757_pt1 | contig 12466 bp, 11 predicted proteins | sample GreLakmeSU08MSRF_FD_187704 | JGI IMG/M metagenome (GOLD analysis project Ga0208942, IMG submission 187704) | Freshwater lentic microbial communities from great Laurentian Lakes, MI, USA - Great Lakes metaG SU08MSRF (SPAdes) | ecosystem: Environmental > Aquatic > Freshwater > Lake | place: Great...
GTTAAATTTGCCCCAGTTAAATTTGTAAGCAATAAATTTGTATTCGATAAATTTGCCCCAATTAAAACCGCCCCCATGCAATTCGCTCCTCTTAAATCTGCATTGGATAAATTTGTATTCCTTAAATTTGCCCCAGTTAAATTTGTACGCAATAAATTTGTATTCGATAAATTTGCCCCAATTAAAACCGCCCCAATTAAAACCGCCCCCACGCAATTCGCTTCTCTTAAATCTGCATTGGATAAATTTGTATTCCTTAAATTTGCCCCAGTTAAATTTGCCTCCTTTAAAACCGCCCCCACGCAATTCGCTTCTCTTAAATCTGCATTGGATAAATTTGTAGAACTACATTTTGCTTCACTTAAATCTGCTTTCCATAAATTTGTATATGAAAAATCTGCTTTCCATAAATGTGCTTTCGATAAATTTGTATTCGATAAATTTGCTCGGCTTAAATGTGCATGTGAAAAATTAGCTTCTTTAAAGTCTAGATTAGAAAGATCGGCCTGATCTCCGAACCTAGTGCCAATAAAACTAGAACGTTTAAATGTTGAAGTTAATTTAAATTTGATTTTGCTTAAATCGCAAAATAGAAAATCTAATCTGGCATTGCCAAAGTTATCTCTAACTTTTGCGATTGCAGAATCAAATTCTTCTGTACTAATTTGTGTGGTATTTACGACTGCGGGGGCAGATTGCGTCCGCATAAAATTATCAAATTTATCTCCAGCTTCTGCAACTGCAGAAGCAAGTTCTGTGGTATCTTCGACTGCGGGGGCAGATTGCGTCCGCCTTATCGGCATAAAATCTCTCATAAATTAAATTTTAAATGTTATTTTGTAGCCGAATACTAAGCACACTCGATTTTAAGAATCAATTTTTTTTATAAGCGCAAGCAAATTCTTGAAGATTTTCAGCCAAAAAATTATTTTGATTTTTCTTTATTATTTTTAATGATTTCAATCAAATCTTGAGCGCGCAATTGCGAAATTTTATCTTGAGTTTTTTCGAGCTCTTTAAGAGCTTCTTTTGCAAGTTTCTGAGCTTTATCATCTTCTTTTAAAATATAATTATATTCTGCTAACGCCAAAAACGCCTTCCCATCTTTATTATCAAGAGTATAAGCGCTGGCAAGACTTTTAAAAATAAGCGCATTTTCACTTTCATATTTTTGAGATTTTTGTAAATTTTCGATTGCCAAATTTAATAAAAATTTATCATTACTTTTTAACTCTAAAATAGCATTAGCAAAGGCAATTTGTGCTAGAGTTTTCGATGATTCATCGAGATAATTTAAAGCTTTTTTATAATTTAAAATTGCTTCGTAAATTTTATTTTCATTAAATAAAAATTCGGCTTTAAGTTCATATAAAAAACCATCTTTTTGATTATTTTTTATGAGTTCATCGAGTAATTTATGCGATTCTACAAAATCATTTTTTCTAAAATATGCGATTGCTTTGGCAAGCTGAGAATCTTCATCAAAGCGATTTTTTCGAGATCTAAAAGTTGTTTCAATATCATCTAAAAAACCATCAAGTTTTGCTTGAACTCGGTGAAAATCTTTAGTAATTTTTTTATCAAATTTAGCGTTGGCATATTTATATTTTAAATTAAAATTTTTGATTAATTGAATTCGTGATGAGGATATTGGGTGCGTAAGATCGTAAGGATTTATAATATTTTTAGAGCCAACCGATTGTTCTTGAAAATAACTCATAACTTCAAGAAGCCCTTTGGTCGGGAGTTTAAGTTTTTCAAGATATTTTAGCGCTAAAATATCCGCCGACTCTTCTTGCGAGCGATTGAATTTTAATGCTAAGCGATTACCAACATGCGAACTGCTTAAAATTATGGCGCTTCCAACTTGAGGATTGCCAGAAATTATGGCGCCAATTCCGAGCAAATATCCCAAAAGAGTGGCGTTAGCATTATTGCTAAAGGCTTCGCTTCCCTTAGCAAGATGAGAGGAGGCGATATGTCCAATTTCGTGGGCAATAACTCCAGAAATAACGCTTGGATCTGAAAATTTTTTGATTAAACCTGAATTAATAAAAATATTTTGTCCGCCCGAAACAAAAGCATTAATTGAATTGTCATTTACGATATAAATTTTAAGATTTTTAGTATCGAGTCCGGCGACTTTAAAAATTGGATAACAAATATCGCGCAACATCTTCTCCGTTTGCGATTCGCGAATTATTGAAATTTGCGCACATAAATTTTTTGCTAAAATAAAATTATGAATTATCATCAAGTTTATAAAAATTATTAATCGCAATAAAAACTTATATTTTTTTGGTAAATTCATGAAATTATTAAAAAGTTTTTGTATTTTTGTTGGGTTTTCTTGCATGGTTTTATTAGCTTTCTATTTGATTATGGAAGATGATAAAATTCCACAAAAAAATATCACCACAAATATTAAAATCAAAAGCATTATCAACAATTGCAAAAAAACACAAGACGATGAATTGTCAATTTTATTCGATTAAATATTTGTGCAAAAAATTGAAAATTCAAAATACATAAATAATTTTTTACAAAAAATTCGTGCCGAAGACGGTTTGTCAAAAAACACGATTTTGTCTTATGGCAAAGATCTAGAACTTCTAGAAATTTTTCTTCAAAGTAAAAAAATTTCTTTTGAAAATTGTACCAAAGAAATTTTAAAAAAATATTTTAGCGAAGATGCTCAGCAAGATTTAAAAAACTCCTCAGTTTCTCGAAAAATTTCATGCTTTAAGCATTTTTTTAATTTTTTAGAGCAAGAAGATATTATTAAAATCAACCCAGTTCTCGAAATTCACGGTCCCAAGCGTCATAAAATTTTACCAAAATTTTTATCAGAAAATGAAGTCACTAAAATGCTCGATATTTTGCTTAACGACAAATCGGAGTTTGGCATAAAACTCTCTTGCATGCTTGAAATTCTTTATTCGGCAGGGCTTAGAGTTTCTGAATTAGTTAATTTACCAATTAACGCGGTGATATTTAAAGATTTAGAAATTGATGATTTTTTAATCATAAAAGGCAAGGGCAATAAAGAAAGAATTGCGCCATTAAATGAAACTTCTAAAATTATTTTAGCAAAATATTTAATTTTAAGAAAAGCGGTTGGACTAAATCATTCGAAATGGCTTTTTGTGGGCAATTTTCGCTCATGTAAAAAGCCTAATCAAATTAAAATTCACCAAACTATTTCTAAAGATTTTATCGATAAGCCACTATCAAGACAAAGATTTAATAAAATGCTTAAAGAGCTGGCGATAAAGGCGCAAATCGAGCCTTCGAGAGTTCATCCGCATGTTTTTCGGCATTCTTTCGCAACACATCTTCTTAACAAAGGAGCGGATTTAAGGGTTTTACAAGAATTGCTTGGGCATAGCGATATATCAACGACTGAAATCTATACACATATCTCTGAAAACAAATTGCGCGATGCTGTTTTAAACCATCATCCGCTTTCTAAAAATAATTTTTAAAATGAGTACTTTTACAGAAAAATATAGCAAGGAATCAAAAAAAATTCCGCAATTTAATCTTTTCGAGCATAAGAAAATGGCGCTTGAAGAGCGAGATAAGACAAAGCTTTCTATAATAGAAAGATTAGAAAATGAAATTGAAAAATTATTGCTCATAAAAAAAGTTAGAGAAGATAAAAAATTATTAAATATTTATCAAAAAGATATAAATAATGTGATGCAAGAGGGGTCGTATAATTTAATCGAAATGATTCTTTTGAAAGAAATAGAATTGCTTGAAATTGGTGATTTTGAAGCGATTGATATGCTAAACAAACTTACAAAAAAAGCCGAAGAAAAAATTAATAAATTATCGCAAATTGCATTACAAATGCATCAAGCTCAATCTAATATTATTAGCGCGCCAATTCAACAGATTCCAGATAGAATTTTTTCGAAACCCGTGGAGCCTTACAAACCTTCTATTCAATATGAAGGCTTCCATTTGGAAAAAACTTTAGGTGGGGAAATTATTCAAGCTCTGGACCCTGAATTAAAACATTTGGTTGGCAATGATATAATAAATTCAAAGCCAGAACAATTGTCACAAAAAATTATTAATGAAATAAGAGACTTGAAACATGGCTTGACGCCTCCCGAAAATAATAACTCTATGGCTAAAAATCATTAAAACCAAATTGGGTTAAGAAGTTATTTTAGTTTCTAAACTCATGAAATATAAAACTTTTTTCTATATTTCTTCGCCAAAAACTCGTTGATAAAATTCATGAATTACTGATTTTTCATCATCAATAATTTTGTTGTAGAAACTTAAAACAAAGGCATCTTTAACTGAATTAAAAATTTCAATGTTGCGCCCCCAAGAAATTAAAGTTCTTAGCGAAATCAAGTTTGAAATATCACCATTTTTAAAGGCTTCACGACTTAAATTAGCCATTCTTACCATTAATTTTGAAGTTTGTTGATGTTCTTTCGATGATAAAAAAGCTAATTTTTTTTGTAAAATAGTAATTTCATAATCTTCGGATAAATAATTCAAAGATGCCACAATATTCCAGCGATCCATTTGCGCTTGATTGATTAAATTGGTGCCATGATAAATTCCTAAATCATCGCCAGCTCCAAGAGTATTTGATGTTGCAAAAAGACGAAAATTTGGATGAGGGGTAATGATTTCGTTTTCTTCGAGAAGGGCGAACTTGCCATCTTCTTCAAGCAAGCGCTGAATAACAAAAGAAACATCGGTTTTTATGGCATCATATTCATCAAGTACCAAAGCCACTCCGTTGCGAAGGGCAAAAGGAATTATTCCTTCTTTAAATTCGGTAATTTGCTTATCATTTTTAAGTTTTATTATATCTTTTCCAACTAAATCCAGGCGCGTAATTTGTGAATCAAAATTAATGCGCATGCATGGCCAATTAAGCCTCGAGGCGATTTGTTCAATGTGAGTTGATTTGCCAGTTCCGTGCATTCCTTGAATCAAAACTCTTTGATTATAAGTGAATCCCGCTAAAATTGCTTTACTGGTTTTTTCGTCAAATAAATAATTTTTATCGAGAGTTGGAACTAGATCTGATGAGGTTCCAAAGCCTTTTATTTCAAAGTTACAATTAATGCCAAAGGTTTTTTTGCAATCAATTTTTACTAAAGAATTTTCAATTTTTGACGACATTTTTAAAAAGTTAAGTTATTTTAAGAAAATAATATTATAATTTTAATTTAAATTATTCAAATAAACAAAATATTTTCATGATAAATTTTAAAATTTTTACAATTTTTCCCGAACTTTTTCCGCAAATTTTAGCTAAATCAATAACGGGCGATGCACTCAATAAAAATTTATGGCAATTGGAAATAATCAATATTCGTGATTACGGCTTTGATGAGCGTAAAACCGTTGATGATGCCCCTTTTGGAGGAGGCGCGGGGATGGTTTTTAAACCCGATGTTTTACATCACGCTTTAGAAAAAAATATTTCACAAAATATTCAAAAACCTAAAATTATTTATCCGTCACCGCGAGGCAAAGTTTTTAATCAAAAAATGGCGCAAGATCTAGCGCAAGAATCGGAAATTAATATTATTTGTGGGCGCTACGAGGGAATTGATCAGAGAATTATTGATATTTTTGAGGTCGAAGAAATTTCAATTGGTGATTATGTTTTGTCGGGCGGAGAAATTGCCAGCTATGTCTTAATCGACGCCATTTTGCGCAATGTTAAAGGCGTTCTTGGAAAAGAGCAATCGCTTGAGCAAGAAAGCTTCGGCAACGTGGATAACGATGATTATGAATTTTTGTTGGAGTATCCACATTATACTCGCCCGGCAAATTTTTTAGAGCGGGAAGTGCCTTCAATTCTACTTTCGGGGCATCATGCTAATATTGAAAAATGGCGCAAAGAACAAGCTGAAAAAATTACTCAAAAAAATCGCCCCGATTTATTTCAAAAATATTTATTAAGTAAAAATAAAAAAACTTAATGCGGATGCTCTATGACTGGATCTTGAACTCCTAGAGTATTCATCATGTTATAACCAGAGGTGTTTTTTATTAAGTAATAAGGATTGTAAACTGGGCTATAAAAATCAGAATATCTTTGTGCAATATATGGATGTACGGGAGCTTTATATTCACCATCTGTTTTGACCATTTCATCATTAAATTTTTCAAGTAAATCTTGTTGTTTAATGGTTTCAATTGAAGATTTAAGTTTATCTTTTTCAGCATTTTCTTCAATCATAATTTTGGAATTACTAGATTCATTATTTTGTAAATCTGAGTTGTAAATCAAGGGTTGCGGAGGCATATTTCTTTGCAAATCTTTGTCAATATTTTGTTGCGAATATACCTCGGGAGTATCGTTTGGTTTTAAGTTTTGACGATCTTCTAAAAGAGATTTAGTTAATTTTAAATGATAAATATTTTTAAACCGTGAATTTATAAAGTTTAAAGCTTCAAAAATATTGTCATTAACTTTAATGTCTAGGCTTCCATTGTAATCATTGGAAAGCTTTGATAAATTAAAAATATCAAGAATTTTAAATAAAGTTGGGTAATAATATAAATTTAATTCACCAACATAATTAACATAACCTTGATGAGCTAAAAAACCCATGTCATCGACTATTTTAAAGCGCGAAGCTCCGTAAATTAATGGAATCGAATGGCGAGAACATTTTATATTGTCTAGAAAAATCTTTCCTGGATTCGAAGCGAGAAGTATATAATTGCTATTTTCATCAATTTTTGAAATAACTTTTTGCTTGTAATCATCATAAAATTCAAGTTCACATTTAATTTTTGAATTTTTAAATAAGGGCTGGTTATTATAAAAATAATTAATTGAAATTATTGAAAATACTTTATTTTTATCGAAGATGGAAAGATCCGAAGCTTCTTGGCAATAAGCTTCGAGCGGTTTAAGTAAAACTAAAAAAAGAATAATTATTTTAAAAATCATTTAATATCTCAAATATCAATTTTTTTATTGCTTTATATTTTTTAAAACATTTTTTTTATATTTAAATAACATTTCATACTTTTTTTAAAAAAAATACTTGCAAGAAAAAAAAATATATTGAATAATAATTTTTGTCGGGAGTGTATCAGAATACAAAAGCTTTTACAGCGAATATGAATACACACGCTGGGTTTGCGTGGTGGTGGCTCCCGACACTAAAAAATTTCAAATCAAAATCCCTAATATTCTTTATATTGAAACCCTAATTGTTAAATTGTTAAGTATATTTTTTTGGTTTCTATCATCATCGTAATAATTGTCATTATTAATTTTTTCTATAAAATTTTTAACTTTAAAATATACAAAAATATCTTTTGTTGACAATGGTTCAACGATAATTTTTGACCCACAAAAGCAATTATAAATCTTGAAATAGTTTTCATTAAAAATCATTTTTGGAAATACTTTAACGGCATTTTTTGAGGTATTTCTTAAGGTAAATTTTTTTATAATAATGCTATTATTATTTACTAAATCAAAATCGTTATAACCAATCTTTTTATAGTAATCTATTGTAAGATTGTAATTTTTAATTTCATCGATATTTTTATATTTCAAAGCATCTACTTTAAGATTGGGTTCAACTGATAAATCAATGTTTGCTAAGTTGTCAGTGAGATCGAAGAAAATTGGGATAGGGTATTTAAATTCCTTCTTAAAACTTAGAAAATGTGAAATAAAATATGGGTTACAATTTTGATTTTTAATGCATTGATTATTTCGATATTTCAAATATAATAAAGAAATAATAACAATTAAAATAAAGCGAATAAAATAATTAAAAAGTAAGTGCATTTTTTAATAAATAAATTTGAATATTAAAATCAATTAATAAACAGATGATTCAAAACAAAGTCAATCATAAAATTCCATTTGAAATGTTTGAAAAATGGTTTAATGAAGCCACAAATAATTCTAAAATTATTGAGCCAAGCGCCATGTGTCTTGCCACTTCAGACCTTGAAAACAGGCCATCTTCGCGCATGGTTCTTCTAAAAAAATTTGATGATAGAGGTTTTTGTTTTTATACCAATTTAACTAGTCGCAAAGGTCAAGAATTAAAACAAAATCCAAATGTCGCATTGTGTTTTTATTGGGGAATGTTGGGTCGTCAAGTAAGAATTGAGGGGGAGGTTGAGTCGGTTTCAACAGCTGAGGCCGATGAATATTTTGCTTCAAGAAGAAGGGAGAGTAAGATAGGAGCTTGGGCTTCAAAGCAATCTCAAAAAATGGAAAATTGGCAAGAATTTGAAAATAGAATTAGCGAAATAACAACGCAATTTGAAAATCAAGAAGTCGATCGACCATTTTTTTGGTCGGGATTCCGTGTTAAACCGCGTGCGATTGAATTTTGGGAGGAGGGCGATTTTCGTATTCATCATCGCCATCTTTACGAAAAATCGCCCGATGGTTGGATTATTAGTAAAATTTATCCGTAAATCTTTATGAATTTTTATAGTTTGTGTGAAAATTTTTTACAAAATTTAGCCGAAAAAATTGAATTGCAAGATGTTGATTCTAACTTAGAGGTTGAATATCAAGAAGGCATTCTTGAAATTGTAATTAGCAGTAACAAAAAAACTTTTATCATTAATCGCAATGCGGGCAATCAAAAGATTTGGTATTCTTCGCCTTTTATCGGCGCGGATTATTTTTCTTTTGATGAATCTTCGCAAAATTGGCTTAATGCTCAAGGCGAAGAATTATCAAAAAAATTATTTAATGAATTAAATCAAATTATTATTTTAAAATAACAAAATTTATGAAAAAAATTTTATTAATTGAAGGTGACGGAATTGGTCCAGAAGTGGTTTTGCAAACTAAAAAAATTATTGATTTTTTTACTAAAAATACCGACAAAAAATTTGAAACAGAAAATGCACTTTTGGGTGGAATTGCTTATGATGAAAAAGGCACGCCATTTCCTCAGGAAACTTTGGATTTAGCCAAAGAAGCCGACGCCACTTTGCTTGGAGCTGTTGGCGGTCCAAAGTGGGAAAGTTTGGAATATAAAAATCGTCCCGAGCGTGGCTTACTAGGAATCCGTAAAGAATTAGCGCTTTTTGCAAATCTTCGTCCCGCTAAGGTTTTCGATGCTTTGGTAGATAGCTCAACTTTAAAAAGAGAGGTTGTTGAAGGCTTGGATATCATGATTGTGCGTGAATTGACGGGAGATTTATATTTCGGCGAACCAAGATATGTAAAAACTCTTGAAGATGGCTCTAGGCAAGGCGTAAACACCATGACTTATAATTCAAAAGAAGTTGAAAGAATTGCTAAAGTTTCATTTGAATTAGCAAAAATTCGTGGCAAAAAATTATGTTCAGTTGATAAAGCTAATGTTATTGAAACTACGGAAATGTGGCGTGAAGTTGTTTCGGAAATTGGTACAAAATATTATCCCGATATTGAATTAAAGCACATGTATGTTGATAATGCTTCGATGCAATTGGTGCGCAATCCAAAGCAATTTGATGTGATTGTTACCGGTAATATGTTCGGCGATATTTTGTCGGATACCGCTTCGATGCTTACGGGTTCGCTTGGCATGTTGCCATCGGCTTCGCTCGGCGAAAAACAAAGCAACGGCAAGCAATATGCTTTATATGAGCCAGTTCACGGTTCGGCGCCCGATATTGCTGGCAAAAATATTGCTAATCCATTGGCAACTATTTTAAGTTTTTCAATGATGCTTCGCTATTCTTTTGGCTACTTAAAAGAAGCCGATAAACTTGATTTAGCGGTTGAAAATGTTTTGAAGTCAGGAGCTAGAACCGCAGATATCGCAACTCAATTTCAAAAAACTGTTTCATGTTCTGAAATGGCTAATAAAGTTGTTGCGGAATTAGAAAAATTATTAACTATATCATAATCATCTTTAACATCACGAATCAAATAAAGAGTTAGTTTTTTGTGAAACCATTTTTAAAAAAAAATAATAAAATTTTGTTTACAAAAATATTCAAAAACACAATTCTCTTATGTGGTTTTTTGCTTATATTTTTGAATAAAAATGCATATGCCGACATAGTAAGATCAACTACTTTTGACGACAGACTTTCTTGCGAAAAATCTCGTGGATCGTGGCGAGATTTTGGTAATAGTTGCGTCGATAAATGTACTTTTAGATTTGATAAATATGCCGTTTGCTCTTACGCCATAACCTTCGGATGTGATTGCGGAAAAAATCGTTGTCTTTATGAAGATAAATGTATTTTTGTTGATGAATATAAAAAAATCGATGATCAAAGAATTCTGGAAGATCAAAAAACCATCGATGAAGTTAAACAAAAAAGAGCGACTCGAGCAAAAAAATTTCAAAATGATTATTTAAATAAGTTGGCTGGAATTTATGGCGCCGACCCGAATTATCGAGATCCAAATCGCTATCAACAAGAAAGGCCATTGCCACCAAATACCTTTAAAAGCACTAATAGAGTATTGATTTATAATCATATAATAAAAAAACATAATGATAAAATTTTAGCTATTAATAAAGCCAATGAAAAATCTAAAGCTAACCTCGATAATCAAGTTGCTCAGGATAAAAAAGATGCTAATAATCCAAAATTAATTTCGCTTCTCAAAGAACCCGAGGTTAATAAAAAATTAATAGAAAATAAAAATAATGTTGTTAATAATGCTCCAGTTGTTCTTAAGGAGTCTGAGGAGGGCGAGCCATTCGTAGAAAATTTGCCCCCCGAACAAGATTCTTTCTTAAAAAATTTCTCAAAAAATATAAATATTCAAAATGCTCTTGATGAAGTTAATAAAGTTACTAAAGTTGATGAGGTAGAGCAAAATAACGATCCTACAAATATTCCTCCGGTTTATTTAAAGCAACAAAACGGGGAAACTGATTTTAAAAATGGCGATGTAATTAATAATATTGAAGGCATCCCACAATTTGTTAACTAAAGAATGATAATAAATAAATCGCTACAAATTTTAATTCAATTATTCAGAAGGCTTGCGGGAATTTTTGTGACAATTTTGGCAATTTATTATGCTTTAATATTGATAACTTTTGATGTTAATGATCCGTCTTTTAATACATTCTCAACTGAAAATCATATAAAAAATTTTGGTGGAATTTATGGCGCGAGAATTGCCGATTTATCCTTTCAAATTATGGGTTTAAGTTCTTTTATTGGAGTAATTTTTACTTTTAGTTTAGGGCTTCAAATGTCTAATATTGCTGGTGTTCAGTATTTTTTGAGCAAGTTGATAATTATCCCAATTTGCATTTTAAGTTTTTGTTTGATGTTTGCTCTCGTGCCTAAGCCTTCTTGGTGGGAATTCAGTTCGCTCGGCGGTGTTAACGGTTCATTTTTATTGTTAAAATTACAACAATTCCCAAAATATGCAATTTTTATAACTAGTCTTTCATTAGCTTTAATGCTATTTTCAATAATCGTTGAAGTTTCTTTGAAAGACTGGATTTACTCGTTCAGATTTGCCTTTACCTGGTTGCGTTATATTTTTGAAAAATATTTATTACCAAAAGATTTAAATAATATTTTTGATAATTTTTTATCTAAAAATTCGCAAAAAATTATACCAAACAATGTAGATAAAAAAATTATTGAAAATAATCAAGAATTTGAATATGAAAGCGACATGCCCTTTGAAAATGAAGTCGTAAAAACTAGCAATGAAGATTTAAAAAAACAGCTTAAATCATCAAGTAAAATTAAAAAACCTAAGCAACGCAAAAGCTCTTATGTGTTGCCGACTTGTGAGTTGTTAACCGATCGCTCCGCCGAAAATAAAGATAAAAAAGTACCCAAAGAACTTGTCGAAAGTCAATCCAAAATGTTGTTAAAAGTTTTGGATGATTTTGGTGTGCGCGGTGTCAATGTTGGCACTAAAGTCGGGCCAGTTATCACGCTTCATGAATTTGAACCAGAAGCCGGCACGAAGGCTTCGCGAGTTATTTCTTTGTCCGACGATATTGCGCGCTCGATGAGTGCGGTTTCCGCCCGTATTGCGGTTGTAGCTGGCAAAACTTCAATCGGCATTGAGCTTCCAAATCCAAAGCGTGAAATGATTTTTTTGCGTGAAATTCTTGAGTCGCGCGATTACAAATTTTCGCAATTTTCCTTACCGATGATTTTAGGAAAAGATATTGGTGGCGAATTTATGATTGCCGATTTGGCAAAAATGCCACATTTATTAATCGCTGGAACGACTGGCTCGGGAAAGTCGGTCGGCCTGAATGTTATGATTTTATCTTTGCTTTTTAAACTGCGTCCCGATGAATGTAAATTCATTATGATCGATCCAAAAATGTTGGAATTATCAATTTATGACGGCATTCCGCACTTACTATCACCTGTAGTTACCGAGCCAGGAAAAGCTGTTATCGCTTTAAAATGGGTAGTCGCTGAAATGGAAGAACGCTATCGCTTGATGTCAAGTTTTGCCGTGCGTAATATCGCTGGTTATAATGAGAAG
>Ga0208942_1000759_pt1 | contig 12463 bp, 10 predicted proteins | sample GreLakmeSU08MSRF_FD_187704 | JGI IMG/M metagenome (GOLD analysis project Ga0208942, IMG submission 187704) | Freshwater lentic microbial communities from great Laurentian Lakes, MI, USA - Great Lakes metaG SU08MSRF (SPAdes) | ecosystem: Environmental > Aquatic > Freshwater > Lake | place: Great...
GAATGGTGTTGGCTGCGGCCAGGGGGTACTGGTCGTCGGGCAGATGTTCCAGCAACATGTAGCCGTTGGGGTCGTGGGAGTGCCAACGGCGCAGAGCCGTGGACATGTCCAGCAGCCCTTCGCCGGGGATGGCCTCGTCGATGTGCAGTACAAGCCCATTGCCAAAGCGGATGTCTTTGCAGTGAGCCACGCCAGCAATCGGCCCCATCAGATCAAAGATGTGGTTCAGCCGCGCCGTGCTGTGGTAGACGTGCTGCACCGTGGGGAAGTGGTTGACGAAATCCATCACCACCTTCATCCGGGGTGAACCCACTTCGGCGATCAGTCTCTGATTAGCCTCAGGCGAGTCCAGAATCGTAAGCAGATGGGTTTCGATGACGACCACCTGGCCAACAGCTTCGGCATTGTCAGCGACGCGGCGCACAGTTTCCACAAGCCGCTGCCAGCTTTCCGGGCTGTGATTCTCGGTTGCCGGGAAGTACGACCCTCGCGGACTCAGGCTGCCCGTGCGGATCAGGCATACGTGCGCACCCAGTTCCTTCGCCATCTCCACGCCCCGCCCGATCACCCCGACGACCTCATCCCGCGCCGACTTTTCCGGCGCAAAGAGACAATTAGCGAAGCCAATGCCGAACTGCACGATGTCCATTCCCGCCGCGGCGAAGACGTTGCGCACCTGGGCGCATTCGCCGCTGGTCACCTTCTCCAGCCCCCGGCCTGCTGCGTGAAATCCCACGCCGCTCAGCCCCAAGGCCCGCACCGCGGCCAGATGTTCACTGTTGATCGCGCGAAAATCCGACGGCATCATTCCTACAACACCCAAACGCATGGCATTCTCCTTGGTGAATTTAAATGAAAATCGTGAAGAAGTAAGCGACCGCAGACGGCAGACGAAAGACCGCCGTGTGTGGCTGCATTAGGTTTTTTGTGTACGCTGCCAGTTAATTCTGATAACGACAAAGAGTATACCGATCAGGGCAAGCAGACAAGCAGAATTAACGGATTGTGGAAAAGGTAGGCGAACGTCCCAATCACGAGCGCCACCAGCGCCGCCGCCACAAAAGTGACGATTGCGATCGGCCCCTTGCCCAGACCGCCCAGCAGAGGCACGCCCCCGAGCAACCGGCTGACGGGGCTGAATAAGAGCAGAAAACTGGCCCAATAGAGGACCGAGCCAGCCACCCGCATCCCCCACAGCGCAAAGCGATACTCAGCGCTCATCTCGGCCAACGCGTCGGCCCGCCTACTGAAGAAGGCCCGGTAGAGCCAGTCCCGCTCCCGGTAAAAGTACGGGGCGATCTGGCCGCCTTCCACCTGACCGAAGAGGGTGGCTGTCCTGCCGCTGGGGACAGTCTGCAAGCGGATAAGCAAATCACCCACTGCGTTATTCTCTAACGTTCCTCTGCCCACGAAAATGTATTCGCCAGAGATGGCGCGATATTGGTCCAGAATCACTCGCTCCCAGTCAAGAACCAGGGGATCGGCGTCGGGCAGATCGAGGGATCGCCGATGGACTGTGAAGGACGGATAGGAAATTCAAACCCCAATTCATGTCGGCAGAATACACCCTGAACCCACTCTTTTCAAGTACCACTTTATGCTTACCCCCACCAACCCTAAACTTCTGGTCAAAGACCGCTTTTGTTTGGTGTTCGCAGAGATTTGATGCGCGTAACAAGCGAAGAATTCACACTGCCTACAATCCGGATTTGGCACACCACACCAGTGCACCAAGCCAGCGCCTGATCCACACTAATCCATGCTCCGCCGCGCCAACCACGTCTCCAAACTCTGCTGCACCACTTAATACGCCACACTCCGCTCTGGCCGCCAGCGTTGATACACCACAGCCTGCTGCACTCGGCAACTGCCAGCTGCGCGTATCCCAGGCAAGCCAGTGGCCACTCTCACAATCAAGGTCCAAGCTGAAACAGGTGTCTGTTCACACGGCTCCCTGAGGCGACCGGCGGCAATTGAACCCTGGCTAAACCGGATCAGCCCAGCCGGTAGAACGCGATGGCATTGTCGTGGAACAGCCGCTTCAGTTCTGTTTCCGTGCAGCCGCTGACCGCCCACGCCAGCGTTTCGACCCAGCGCGGGTAGGTCGTCGCCATGGAGGCCACCGGCCAATCGCCGCCATACATCACCCGCTCAAAACCAAAGCATTCCAGCACGTGATCGATGTAAGGTTTTAGGTCTTCATTTTTCCACGCTTTGAAATCAGCTTCCGTCGCCAGGCCCGACATCTTGCACCAGACATTCGGAAATCCGGCCAGAACTTTCAATTCCTGTTTCCAGGGCTCCATCAACTGGCTCTTGATGTCCGGCTTGCCGATGTGATCCAGGATGAATTGGACATCCGGACACTGCCGCACCATCTTGATCGTATTGGCCATCTGACCGTGTGAAATATTGATATCGAAACTGAGCCCATACTCGGGCAGGGCCTGCACGCCTTTCACAAAGTCGGGGCGCAAACAGAACTCAAGGTCAGGCTCAAATTGGATGATGCGCCGGATGCCTTTGATCAAGGGGTTGGCGGCGAGTTTTTCGAGGTCGGCCTGAACGGCATCGCCTTTTTCCAACGGTGCCCACGGCACAATCCCTGTGATGCGCGGTTCACTTTGCGCCAAGTGGGTGACCCAATTGGCCTCGTCCATGAATTGGGACAAGTCGCATTCACATTGCAGAAAGACCATCTGCTCCACCTGCACCGGACCGCAGGCAACGCGGTAGTCTGCAGGCAGGTAAGGCTTGTTCAACAGCTCATTCGAATCAAGCCAGGGATAACGCAGGTATTTTGGATCCCACACATGCAGGTGGGTATCGACCAAAGGGAAGTTGATCATCGTATCCTCCTCGCAGAATCATTTGGAACCGGCTAATACCGTCGTTTTTCCCAGGCCTTCTGGGCCCATGCCCATATAACCGCCATCGACAGCAAGATCGGTCCCGGTGATAAATGAAGCATCCGGGCTGAGCAGAAAGAGCACCGCTGCCGCGATCTCGACTGGATCGCCACAACGCCGCAGCATATGATATTCACCCCAGATGGAGTCCCATCTTTCGCGGCCACCGCCATCGAGCGCGGCAGCCTTATAAACTTCCTGCGTCCAGACCCACCCAGGGCTGACGCTATTCACGCGAATATGGTAAGGAGCAAGATCAAACGCCATGCAGCGGGTCAGGTTGAGCACCGCGCCCTTCGCTGCGTTGTACGTCCAGCGATTGGGCTGCGCCACGAAGGCGGAAATCGATGAGATATTCACCATAGCGCCGCCGCCGGCGCGTTTCATCGGCTCGAACACGGCCTGCACCATGGTGGCGTAGCCGATCGGGCCGACCTGCATCATGCGCTCCCAATCGGCGCGTGTGGCATCGAGGCCTTTCGCAATAAAAGAGAAAGCATTATTGACCAGGAAATCAATCCTGCCCCATTTCCGGATGACAGCCTCCACGGCGGCATAAGAAACCCGTTCATCCGCTACATCCCCCTGACAAAACAAGATATCGGCGTGGGCGCCTTGCAGCGCTCCAGCCACCGATCGCCCCTGATCATCATCGAGGTCCAGGAAACATACGGCAGCGCCCTCCTTACACAATTCCTCCACAATCGCCCGGCCAATACCGGATGCCCCACCCGTGACGATCGCCACCCGGTCTTTGAAGCGATTTAATATGGGTTGTCTGTCCATGTTGTTCACCTCCAGCTACGAATAATCGACTTACCCCTACAAGCCGCTGTTCGAACGCAGTACCCTTTCTTTTGGATGTTGGTCGATAACTCAAATTATAGAAGAATATAAAACGAAGGCAAGCTTATTAGTCTAACAACCGCAACGGATAGGAAATTCAACCCCCAATCCACGTCGACACAATACGCGCTGAACCCACTCTCGTCAAGCACCGCTTTGTGCACACCCCAACCAAACATTGACTTCAGTTCAAAGAACACTTTTGATTGGTGTTCGCAGAGTTTTGATGCGCCTAACATGCGAAAAATGCGCACTGCCTGCAATCCGGATTTGGCACACCACACTACTCGCCGCACGACGCCTGTGCCTGATCCACACCAATCCACGCTCCTAGCGTGTGCCATCTCTACGGCGCAGAATTACCACCCCAATGTCTGGTCGAAATCCAGTTCCGGGATCGGCTCTGCATCGACACCCGCATTGTGCAACAACCGATCATGCCCAGCCTCAACAGCAGCGCGCATCTGGGTCACTGGCGCTTACATTCCCATCCACTATGCGTAGGTGCCCAGTTGCAGTTTTGCAGCGCTAATCTGCACATGTTCCTGCACAACATCGCCGGCAGCCCACACCGTCGGCGGATACTCATGGTCGGTGATTGCATGGTCAAGCTGCCCCACAAGCTCGGCATTGTTGGCGCTGAGTGTGATGTATAAGAATGCCGTCGAACCTTAAGTAGCCGGACGCACGCCGCGCCACTACAAGGTTAGCTGCAGCGCCTGGCTGCCCATTGGCAAGGAGTCGATGCGATAGCCAATCAGCTCAAGCTCATCAGCGCACCGTGTCGAGATCGATCAGTTCCCATTCGACGAATGGCAGCAGATTGTCTGCATCAATCTCAACGGCACCTATCTCGTCAGCCGCGCCGTGGCGCCCGGGATGATCCGTCAGGGGGCGGGCCGCATCGTCAAAATCGCCTCGACGGTCGGCCTCGCCGCGATGCGGCTACAGAGCCCGTTCGTCGCGGCCAAGACTGGGATCATCCATCTCGCCCGCTCGATGGCGCTGGAACTCGCGCCGAAGGGGATTCTCGTCAACGCCGTGGCGCCAGGCTCAACTCTCACCGCCGTGATTAGAAAACTGTTCTATGGCGAGGGCGGCTCGTTCCAGAGGCACCGCCGCGTTCCTGAAGCACGTGCCGCTTGTGCGCCCGGGGGAACCCGAGGAGATCGCGCAAGGGGTGCTCTTACTTGCCGCGCCGGCCAACAGCTTCGTCAACAGCCATTGCCTCACGATCGACGGTAGCTGAACCGCCGGCTACTGGATGTGAGGCGGCTCAGGCCTTGAGGAATTCGCGGTTGACGCAGTTGGTCAGGCGCCCATCGCGGAGATAGGCGACCACCACCTCGACCGACTTGCGGTGCAGATCCTCGAGCGACGCCGGGCTGTAGAAGGCGGCATGCGGGGTGAGCACAAAACGGCCGTTAATCCAGCTCTCGCCCTCGCGCCACGCCTTGATCAGGGGATGATCCGGATCCGCCGGCTCCTTCGGCAGGACATCGAGCGCTGCGCCGCCGATCCGGCCGACGCGGAGCGCCTCAGCGAGTGCATCGAGGTCGACGATCGGCCCGCGCGCGGTGTTGACCAGGACGAGGCCCGGCTTCGCCACGGCGAATGCTTTGGCGTCAATCATGCCGCGCGTTTCCTCCGAGAGCGGCGCGTGGATGCTGACCACGTCGCTCATCGACATCAGTTCGCCGAGCGTATTCACGCGCTCGTAGCCGACCGAGAGGTCGATGCCGTTCGGCAGGTAGGGATCGTAGAAGACGACGCGCATGTCGAAGGCTGCGGCGCGACGTGCGGCGGCGAGGCCGATCCGTCCGAGCCCGACGATGCCAAAGGTGGCGCCCTTCAGCCGCGCCATGAGCGGCGCCGCGCGATAGTCCCAGCCGAGCCGCGGCTCGCGCTTCATGCTGGCATCATAGGTGGCAGTGCCGCGCCGAAGTGCGAGCATCAGGGCGAGCGCGTGGTCGGCGACCTCAGTCGTACCGTAGTCAGGCGCATTGCACACCGGCACGCCACGCGCGCCCCAGCCTCTTAGGTCGAGATTGTCGAAGCCGACGCCGGCACGGACGACGATGCGGACGTTTGGGAACACATCCGGCTTCTCGGCGAGGTCGGCACTCGGGGAATAGTTTACGATGGCGTCGACGTTGCGGGTTGTCACCGGCAATGGGCTCGACTCGCCTTCCAGCGCCCGTGCGAGGATGAAATCTACGTCGGGGAAATGACGACGCTCGACGACGGCATCGTCGGTTCCGTACCAGTTCGCACACAGGATTCGCATGGTGTCCCCCGTAAGGCTAGTGGAGCGAATTTGAAGGTTAGGAAATTCAAGCCACAATCCACACACAATACGCCCTGAACCCACTCTCGTCAAGCACCCCTTTGTACTCAACCCAACCAACCTTTAACTTCAGTTCAAAGAACACTTTTGATTGGTGTTCGCAGAGTTTTGATGCGCCTAACAAGCGGAAAATGCGCGCTGCCCGCAATCCGGATTTGGCAGACCAAACCACTCACCGCACCAAGCCAGCGCCTAGTCCACACCAATCCACGCTCCGGCGCATGTGCCATCTCTACAGCGCAGCATTATGACCCCAATGTCTGGTCGAACTACAGTTCTGGGATCGGCTCTGCATCGACACCCGCATCGTGCCCTCACCGATCATGCCCGGCTTCGACAGCAGCGCGCATCTGGATCACCGGCGGGTACATGCCCATCCACACTGCGTAGCTGCCCGGTTGCAGTTTTGCAGCGCAAGTCTGCACATGTTCCTGCACAACCTCGCCGGCAGCCCACACCATCGGAGGATACTCATGGTCGGTGATTGCACGGTCCAGCTGCCCCACAAGCTCGGCATGGTTGGCGCTGGGTGTAATGTGGAAGAGCGCTGCTACAAAAATGGCTATCACCCCTTCTGACCAATAATTTACGCGACGTATTTTCATAGTAATTTTTCATTACGTGTTGGCGCGGTTGGTTTACTTTGGGGTTATTGTGGGAATATAAAGCGAATGGACGGGGCCATAATGTCCTCGGCCTGAGATTGGGACTGGAGGGATTTTTCCTCCCTCGGTGTCCAAGCCACGACCATAATGACCACCAATTGCACCGTGACTTTTATTCCAGCGATGATGATGTAAGCGCGCGTACAAGAGCCCCGGCCTACAATTTGGACTATGGTAAATAGACTGGCTCCGATATTGACCTTACGATTGGCTTTGTAGGGCAATATCTTGCCGAGATAAATCATCACGATGGGTACACTGGTAATGACGGCGGCTACGGCGCCGACAGTTACCACATCGTCAGGAGTTTAGATGGAGACTCCCATGACCAGCTCCGCAATGATCGACAATTTTTCAGTAAATGCAAACCCAACGACGTAGCTGCCAACAATGTTTTCTTCAGTCAGCCAAATATCAAAGCACTCGAAGCGCGTAAGATTGATCGCTATCTAGCCACTGGGCGCGATCCCCATCTCCCTAGTTGGAAAGAACGCTTTGCCACACAACCCGACACTCCAACTCCACTGATTCCTAGCCCACGGTCAAAATGGCCTCCAAACTGCCATCCGCTATCGGTCATGCTATTTATGCTGTCCGCAAATCCACCGTTGAACTTGTCATCGGCATCACCAAAGAGTTACTCAGGTTTCGTAAGTTCTCCGTGCATGGACTAACCGTGATGGCTGGCGAATGGAAGCTAATCTGCCTAGGATCATATTTGAAGCGACACCATAATTTACAGACCGCCTAAACCCGACTTTATCGCGCCCTCTATTCACCGAGTGGCCACTTTTACCTCTCCAATCAAAATTCATTTTTGGTATTAACTTCTAATAATGATCCTACGATACTTTTCCTTTCTTTTTCACAACCATTTCTGCTAAAAAAATCCGAAAGTTTGACTTAATTCTGCCGCTCGCGCATCCCTCTTCGACAGCCTCATAGGCCGTCTCTCCCTGCTGGCCAAGGTCTCCTGGATCACCCACCCCCGGGGTGGACGACCCGAAGAGACCATTGCTCGGGTACGCACACGGCTCGGGGATGAGCGAAAAATACAGGATCGGGATTTGGTCATCGTGGTGGCCAACCGCGTGAACGCACCAGTCGTTCCCAGGAGTGATGGGGGTATTTTTGCTCTAATTTCCTTCGAAATGGCCGACACGGTGACCGAGTCCCGATTTTGCAATGTAGGACGGCTTCAAATCATCTGGGCGTCGGCCTGCGCCTGGCGGATAACAAGATTGGGTGAGAGCGTCTGCCTTCCCGTGCATTACCCCGCCGAGTCCAGTATGGCGAAGTCGCCCGCTCCACATTTATTACCACCTCATCAACCCACGCGCCTACTTTGAGCGTGGCATGCACGTCAGATTTTTGGGTTAAGCTATAGGGGCAAGTGCATTAGAGAGGTGCATATCGAGTACATTTTTTATAAACTAGACATTTCCTAATAACTTCCCTGAGGAGGGACAGACAATGACACCATCACTTCCCACTGCGCCGGTGGGCAACACAGCTTTGCGGATCACCCGCCTGGGACTTGGTACCGCGCCAATCGCCAACCTCTATAGCACGGTGACCGAAGCCCAAGCCATCGAGACAGTCCAGCGTTCTTTTGAATCGGGCGTTCGCTACTTTGACACCGCACCACTCTATGGACGGGGCGTCGCGGAAGAGCGCGTCGGGATGGCTCTCCAGGGTGTCCCCCGAGACCAGTTTGTATTGCAGACAAAGGTCGGCGGGCTTGTGCGGGAGGACGGCTCTTTCGAGTACGACTATAGCCGAGATGGGGTGCTGCGCAGTTTTGAGGAGAGCTTGAAACGCCTACAGATGGACAGGGTGGACATTCTTCTGGTTCATGAATCGAATGTCTTGATGGAAGAGGCGGGTCTCCAGCAGGCCATCAACGAGGCATTCCCCGCATTAGTCGAACTGCGCGAGCAGGGGGTGATCGGCGCGCTTGGTGCAGGGACAAACCAGTGGGAGATGGAATGGGAGTTTGCCAGGCACTCGGACCCGAACATCTTTCTGCTGGCCGGACGCTATACACTATTGGAACAGACCAGTCTGGGATTTTTGGACTATTGTCAGCAGCGCGCAATCAGCGTCGTCTTGGGAGGAGTCTACAACAGCGGTATTCTGGTCACCGGGCCAACAGCCGATGCGAAGTTCAATTACCGGACCGCGTCAGAGCCGATCCTGAAAAAGACCCGCCAACTCAAGGCCATCACCGACCGCCACAGCGTTCCTCTGCACGTGGCGGCCTACCAATTTGCCCGCAATCACCCAGCCATCACCGGGCTGATCATCGGCTCTGTCAACCCCAGCGAAGCCAAGGACAATCGGGCCATCTGGGATGCGGAGATTCCCGCTCAACTGTGGGTAGACATCCGGGCGGCGGGACTGGTTGAGGCGGGCTCACCACTGCCATAAATCAGCGTCGTCCCATATTACGCACAATCAGGTTGATTTACCCCGCGCCAACGGCTGCGAAAATCCATCTGCCCGCGGGTAGCCAGGTGCGAGCGAGCATCGTGCCACAGCGCTGTCCACTGTCGGTGGTCCGTGAGCACATTCTCAGGATGTTGGCTGCTGCGTGCCACAAAGCCGGGGAACTCGTCGCGACCCGTCGGCATCCCAACGGGTGAATAGCGCAGGTCAAAGCTGAAGCGGATGTCATCGCTGTGGTTGGGCAGTGAAGAATGTTTGGTGAGGCGGTGAAAGAAGACGGCACTGCCCGCCTTCATGGGCACCGGCGTTACGAAGTTTTCACGGAACTTCCCGGGGATTTCAAAGCAGTGGGGGGCCAATCCTTCGCGGTGGCTGCCTGGAATCATACAGAGGCATCCGTTTTCCTCGGTCGCATCGGTAACTGCGATCCAGACGCTCAAAATGTCAGTCTCATCGGCGTCGGCCGTGATCACCCCCTGATCCTGATGCCACGGGGTGGCCTCTAAATAACCATTACCCGGAGCGTCTGGTGTGCGAACTGACTCCGGCGGCTTGATGCGCGCATGTTGGATCGGGTTGGAATAGATCTCCGGGCCAATCAGCAATTCGACCACATCCAGCAAGCGCGTGTGGGTGAGCAGGTTAAATATCGCTTCGCTGGTGTGGACCGGTGTCTCCTCGCTATAAACGGCCACTTTGGGCAGAGAAATATCGAGGTGATATGCCTGCTCGTTGCTAATCTGGCTGATAACCGTGGCAGCCCGGCGGTTAAATGGCAGGTCCCGATAAGTCGAAGGAAGCGTGCCCTTAGCGTGCCAGCAGGTAATCAACTCATCGAGCAGGGCGGTGTAATCGTCGAAAACCGGTTTCAGATCGAGCTCACAGTCCAAAAGATTCGCAACAACGACGTAGCCATTTCGGTCAAATTCCTCTCGGATGGCTGTGGAGATTTTATAATTCATGAAGATAGATTCCTATTCAAAAGTTATGCCAAGCAAATTCTTGGAAGCAGATATTACGGGGAGATTCGTTCTCTGGCCGCCGGGGCGGGAATACCAAAGTTTTCACACCGACATTGCGCTTTACCCCAGGGCTGCGCCTCCACATCCTCCAAGTCATTGCGTTTCGTTCCACTTGTTTCGAAACTTTCTAGACAATAACCGGAAAGCTCAACCACGTGCATGGTCCGAGGACAGTGCCAGCATCGGACGCGATTCTTGGCACCAGACAAGAGAATGAAGTTTTTGTGAAAACACGTCAATACAACAAGTCACCGATGCGGATAGCAGAGCCAATTTTAGAGGATACAGTAGCACAACGCTTTCGTCAAATCCCTATTCGCGCGTGATCGCGCCGGTATTCCCCACTTGGAACATCATGCCACTTCATTATTTTCGAGATATATGAAAATTTTGTCGCAGAAAATACCCCGCCTTTCATCGCCACCACTGCACCAGCACCCACCGCCCCAAATCACCGACTGCTCCACGAAAGAAACTAGCGCGCACCCTGACACGCCGCGCCACTTCCACTCCTCCACCACCTCCGCGTCGGCCTGCTTTATCAATGCGCGCACGCGCGCCAATCGCCCAGCACCTTAATGCTCGAATCAATCAGCTTCACAGCTGCAGCGTCGCCCTGCCCCGCACTCTCCGTGCTTTTCATTTTGCTCATAGTTGTAAATGTAAAAACCTCGATCCCAATCACATACTTTCATAACACCCCGCTGCGCCGCGCTCAGCACATGCAAAGCCCCGTCTCACCAGCCGCCACCAAACATAGTCAGAGGGTCAAAATCCGAAATACCGGCACCACTTGATACGCCACACTCCGCTCTGGCCGCCGGCGCTGATACACCACAGCCCGCTGCACTCGGCAACTACCAGCTGCGCGTTTCCTGGGCATGCCAGTGGCCACGCTCGTAATCAAGGCGTAAGCTGAAATTCCAACAGTAGCGCGGTTTTCAACCACACCGCCATGCCCAACTTCGACGGCAGCGCGCCTCTGGATCACCGGCCCGTACATTCCGATCCACACTGCGTAGCTGCCCCGTTGCAGTTTTGCAGCGCTAATCTGCACATGTTCCTGCATAACCTCGCCGGCAGCCCACACCGTCGGCGGATACTCATGGTCGGTGATTGCATGATCCAGCTGCCACACCAGCTCGGCATTGTTGGCGCTCGGTGTAATGTGGAAGAATGCCGTCCAATCCTCCGTAGCCGACAGCAAGGCGCGCCACCACAAGGTAAGCTGCCGCGCCTGGCTGCCAGTTGGCAATGCGTCGATCCGACAGCCAATCAGCTCAACCTCATCACCCAGTCCAATTTTTACCGGCACAGAATCAGCTGGCAGCTTTACGGTGATGCGCGCCCGCTATATCGGGAGGCATTGGGGGACGATCAGGATCTTGCGGCGCGGGAAGCGCTCGGTCAAGATGCCGCCGCGGGCGGCGAAGAAGAACAGCGGAGCCACGCCGATGGCCGCCTTCGTCCCCAGGAGCGCCTCCCAGCCGTTCAACTCGACGACCAGCCACTGCTGGGCCGCGTTCTGCATCCAGTTGCCGATCAGAGACACGATCTGGCCGCCGAAGTACAGCCGGTAGTTCCGGTGCCTCAGAGATGAGAACGTCCGCCCGATCAACCCCCGCGTCGCGGGGTCTGCGGACGGAGCGGGGGACACGCTCACTCCAGTTCATCCTCTGCATGCCAGATTGGCACCATCCTATCGACTTGGGCTGTCCCGCACAACCCTCCATGCCGTTTCATGCACGCTGGAAACCGGCCGTTTTCGCCATAATTTTTTTTCTCCAGATACTACCCACAAACCAAAATTGGCTTCGTTCCGCAAAACGGTGCGCGGCCGGACTCGCCCGGCTATGCACCTCCAGAAAAAATGACCGCGGGGGTCGATTTCCAGTCTGAATACGAATTATGCCTGTACCGTTAATGTTGCGTCTTGCGCATCAAAATTGCCCCTGGGGTCATTTTTGATGCGCTTCGTTCGAGCAATGATGTACCGTGGCACGGCTATACGATTGAGCTATAACTCATTGTGTCGTAACGAGTTATGTGATAGATTGGCGCACCCTATTGCACTGGAGGATGTTGCGGCAATAGCATCACGCCTCTGAACGGTCCCGCTCCACGGTAACCGGAGCGGCGGTTGATCGGGGAGTCAGCAACCAGAAGTAAATCATAGCCACCAAGGCGACGACCGCGGCGGGGAGGAATAAACTTCCCGGTGGAAGC
>Ga0208942_1000760_pt1 | contig 12449 bp, 8 predicted proteins | sample GreLakmeSU08MSRF_FD_187704 | JGI IMG/M metagenome (GOLD analysis project Ga0208942, IMG submission 187704) | Freshwater lentic microbial communities from great Laurentian Lakes, MI, USA - Great Lakes metaG SU08MSRF (SPAdes) | ecosystem: Environmental > Aquatic > Freshwater > Lake | place: Great...
GCTGCGCGCCAGCCGCAGACGTTTCTTGGCATCACACCCGAAGGCCGTGCGTCCGCCGTCACCACCACCGGCAATCCCGATTGCCAACTCGTCCTGCGCGGCGGCAGTAACGGAACGAACTACTCGGCTGCGCAAGTAGGTGAGGCCGTGACGTTGCTCCAGAAGCAGAAACTTCCGCCCTCGCTGATGATTGATTGCAGCCACGCCAACAGCAGCAAGGATCCCGCCCGCCAACCCGAGGTGCTCGATGCCGTGCTCGCTCAAGTGACGGCTGGTGCGCGCCACATTCACGCGGTGATGATCGAGAGCAATCTTTTCGCTGGTGCGCAGGCGCTCACTTCGGATCACAAGGCGCTGAAGTACGGCGTCTCCATCACCGACGGCTGCATCGGTTGGGACACGACCGAAACCACGTTGCGCCGCGCGCATTCGTCGCTCAAGGTGCGGTTCTAAAGGCTGTCCTATGAGTTTCTAAAAAGAAAAAGCCACGGGGATTATCCCGTGGCTTTTGTGTTTTTGAGAATGCTTTTTAGATCGCGGCGGGCGCGATTTCTTCGACCTGGGCTTCCTTGAGCAGGAAGTCCACGACCTTGGCGATGAGCAACTGCTCGTGGATCTCGCCGAAGCCGTCGCGCTTCTGGAGCTCCTTGATGAACTTACCCGGCTCCATCTGATATTGCTGGGCGAGCACGAGCACTCGGCGCGTGATCTCTTCCTGCGTGACCCTGAGCGACTCCTTCTCGGCGATGCGGCGGGCGAGGAAGGTGAGTTTCACGCGTTCCTTCGCGGTGCTCGCGGCACTCTGATAAATCTCGTCCTTCTGCTTCTCGAGCAACTCACGCGGCACACCGCGCTGCTGGTTCTCGGCGACGATGTTATAGACCACGCTGCGGGTCTCGGTCTGCACGACGGTCTCGGGCAGCTCGAAGGTGACACGGCCGAGCAACTCGCGCACGAGTTGGTCGCGCGTGGCACGTTCGGTGCGGAATGCGCGGTCGTTCTGCAAATCGGTGAGGACGCCCTCGCGCAATTTCTCGAGGCTCTCGGCGCCAAAACCTTTGGCCAGCTCCTCAGTCAGATCGGGCAGCACCTTTTCTTTCACATCGACGATTTCGACGTTGTAAACGCCATCCTTGCCTTGCAATGGGGCGGAAACGAAATCGGTCGGGAAGGTGACTTTCACCTCGCGCGTGTCGCTCTTCTTCGCGCCGACGAGCTGCGGTGTGAAGCCGGGGATGAAATGGTCTTTCTCGATGCGCAGCCAGAAACCGGTCTGCTGCGTGATGCCGCGCGCGGTCGGCGCGAGATCGGTGAGTGGCTTGCCGTCGCAGGTGCCGGTGTAGTTCACCACCACGAAGTCGCCATCGCGCACCTCGCGTTCCACATCTTTATACTCGGCACGTTGCTCGCGCAGCACGTCGAGCGCCTTCACCACATCGTCGTCGGTGACTTCGGATTTCTCACGCTTGACCGGCAAACTCTTGTAATCCGGCAACTCAAACTCCGGCGCGGTCTCGATGGTGGCTGCGAATTGCAGCGACTGGCCGCGTCCGAACTGGATCTCCTCGATGTCAGGATAGACCACCGGCGAAAGTTTCTGGTCGGTGACCGCTTTCTGGTAATGCTCGCTGATCAGCTTGCGCTTGACCTCTTCGTCGATCCGCGGACCGTAGGCACGTTCCACAGCGGACTTCGGCGCTTTGCCGGCCCGGAAACCCGGCAGTTGCGCGCTCTTCTGGAAATCGGCCGTCACCGCCGCAAACACGGCGTCCACCGCGCCCGCTTCCACTTCCACGCGCATGAGTTTTTTGCACGGGGCCAAATTTTCAACCGTTACATTCACAGACAGACCTTTCGTTTTTTACTGCGCCAAGTGGCGCGAAGGTCGGTCAGCGTAGGTGGGGCGCGTCTTCGCGTCAAGTCCCCGCGCTGCACGCGGCTGCCTTTTCCCACTTGAATGCTTTGACGGCACGCGTGGTCAAAGCAAGCGCTCGCGGTTCCATCTCTGTTTCGAGGCTGGACGCGATTGCTCTGAACCTGAGAAAGTAACCAACGATGAAAATCACATTGAAAGTCGTCGCGGCACTGGCTGTGGCGGGAATCGTGGCCGCCAGTGCGCAAACCGCGCCGGCAAAACCGAGCTGGAAAGATTCCAAATCCAAGCTCATCCAAGCCGACTTCCCAATCACCACCGCCTGCATCGGCGCGAAGTTCCCCGCCGGCAACAAGGCGAACAAAGGCATGGCGATGATTGTCGGCGAAGGTGCCTTCATGAGTTTCGACACGGATTTGCTCCGTTTCTCCGCCGGTTGGGTCGCAGCCGCGGCCGCCGAGAAGGGCAAGACCAACCTCGTCGGCTTCATTAGCGACAAGGGCGTGACTTTCAATGGCAGCCACGGCGGCCACCCCGAGGCTCTCGGCGAACAGAAGTTCGGCACCAAGTCCGGTCCCGGTTGGGCCGACGCCGCCGGCTCGTTTGCCGATCCGCGCAAGGAACCGTTTGGTCCGCTGCCGAAATCGTGGGCCCGCTGGGACGGCCACTACGTGGTTGGCGACAAAGTCGTTCTCGCTTACACCGTTCACGGCACGAAGATTTACGACCAGCCCGGCAGCGTGGAGCAGGACGGTCAGACTGCGTTCCTGCGCACGATCAAGATTGACGCGGCGAAAGCGGATTTGACTGCGCTCATTCTCGACGGCGAAGGCGCTGCGAAAATCGAGAACGGCGCGGCGGTCCTGGATTGCGGCAACGGCGTGATCGCGCGTGTCGAGTTGGTCGGCGCCCCGAAAGGTGCCGCTCTGGCTGTCGCGGACGGCAACCGCGTCGTGTTGAAAATCGCCAACGCCACGGGCGGCTTGTTCAACGTCGTGATTTGGAAAGGCGCGAAAGCGGATGAGGCGAAGTTCCCCGCGCTCGCCGCCGTGAAGCCTGCGCTGGCGGATTTCGCCAAGGGCGGCAAGCCGCACTGGCCGGAGACGGTGGTCACCAAAGGCGTGATCGAGAGCAGCAAGACGCCCGACAGCGCGTTCGTCACCGATGTAATCACTGCGCCGGACAAGAATCCGTGGAACCGCCGCGTGCGTTTCGGTGGGATGGATTTCTTCAGCGACGGCAAGCGCGCCGCGCTCAGCACGTGGGACGGCGACATCTGGATCGTCAGCGGCATTGATGAGAAGCTCGAGAATCTCGAGTGGCGTCGTTTCGCCTCGGGCGGCTTCGAGACGCTCGGGCTCAAGATTGTGAACGACGTGGTTTACACAAGCGGCCGCGATCAGATCACGCGTTACCACGACATCAATGAAGACGGCGCGGCCGATTACTACGAGAACTTCAACAACGAGATCACCAGTTCGCCCGGCTTCCACGAGTTCGTGTTCGATTTGCACACGGATAAGGAAGGTAACTTTTACACCGCGAAGGCCGGTCCGGTGAAGGGCGGCGGGCGCGGATTCGGCGGCGGCGGCGGCAACGGCGATATTTCTGCCCACGCCGGTTGCGTGCTGAAGATCAGCAAGGACGGATCGAAGCTCGAGGTGTACGCCACCGGCGTGCGCGCGCCCAACGGCATCGGCGTCGGCCCCGACGGTCAGGTGACCACCGGTGATAACGAAGGCTCGTGGGTTCCCGCCTGTCCGGTCAACTGGGTCAAGCCCGGTTCCTTCCTCGGCGTGGAAGATCTCAACCACGGCCTCGACAAAAAAAGCTTCCAGCAGCCGCTCATGTGGTTGAGCAAATCGTGGGATAATTCCGGCGGCGGCCAGACGTGGGTCACGAGCGACAAGTGGGGCCCGTTCAAAGGCGAGTTGCTGCATTGTTCCTACGGCCAGTCCTCGCTCTATCTGATCATGAAGCAGGAGGTGGGTAACGTGATGCAGGCCGGTGCGGTGAAGATTCCGATCAAGCTCACGTCGTCCGCGATGCGTCCGCGTTTCAATCCGCGTGATGGCCAGCTCTACAACGCCGGTCTGCGCGGTTGGCAAAGCAACGCCGCCAAAGAGGGCGGGTTCGACCGTGTGCGTTACACCGGCAAGCCCGTCCAGTCCGTCTCGGGATTGAAGGTGGATCGCTACAGCGTGAGCCTCTCCTTCACCCAGCCGCTTGAGAAATCTTCGGCCGAGGACGTGCAGAATTACAATGGCGAGCGCTGGAACTACATGCGCACCTCCAACTACGGCTCGCCCGAAATCTCCGTGAATGATCCGGCGAAAAAGGGCCACGACAAGCTCGATATCAAATCCGCCAAGCTCAGCGCTGATGGCAAGACCGTGACGCTCGAGATCGCCGACCTCAAGCCGGCGATGCAGCAACTCCTCAACTTCAACAAGCTCAAGGCCAAGGACGGCTCCGAGATCACGCAGCGCGTCCTGCACACGATCAACGCGATTCCTTGAGTTTGCGGCGCCAATTCGTTAACACAACGGGGGGCGGGCAACCGCCCCCGTTTGAATTTGAACAGGTGAACACGGTTCGCGTGTGAGCCGCGTGTTACTCATCGAGTCAGCAATCTTTTGAAGATGAAGATGAAGTTCCGTTCCGTCATCGCGTTTCTCGCCGCGTGGCCCATCGCGCTTCTTGCCCAAGCTCCCGCAAAGCCCGCGCCTGTCGCGGCCGGGCTCGCTGTCACTTTCAAAGCCGGCGCCGCCACCGACACGGCCACCGCGCCGAATGTCTGGCTCCACGTCGCCGCTGGTCAACCCGCCACGCCGTTCATTCCCGCGGGGCCGTTCGCTGCCGAGTGGCAGGGCGTAGTGAATGCCGACTTGCGCGGCGATTACGCCTTCGAAGCCGAGTTGAACGGCGCAGTGAAAGTGGAACTGAACGGCGCGATTGTGCTCGAGGGCGCTGGAAAGAACGGCGTCACGCCGCGCTCGAAGACAATCCGTCTTTCGAAAGGGGCGAATGCGTTCAAAGTGATTTTCACCAGTCCAGCGCAGGGCGATGCTTATCTGCGGCTGCATTGGTCCGACAAGCCGGACAAGCCCGTGCCTGCCGAGCCGATTCCTTCCACGCAACTCGCTCACACGCCCAGCGGCGAGACCGCGCGCGGCGCGCAGCTTCGTCTCGGTCGCGAATTATTTCTCGAGCACCGTTGCGCCAAATGCCACACGCCGCCCGCTTCCGCGCAAGGCGCGCCCGAGTTGGTGATGGACGCGCCGTCGTTCGATGGCATCGGTGCGCGGCGACATTTCGCGTGGCTCAAGGAATGGATTCTCGATCCACACGCGCAGCGTGCTGGCGCGCAGATGCCGAAAGTTTTCCACGGCACTTCAGCGCCGGCTGATGCCGATGCAACCGCGGCTTATCTGTCTTCGCTCAATGCCGTCGGGCCAGCGCTGACATTTCTCAAGCCGTACAAATTGGTGGCGGCAGTGGCGAATGCGGCCGAAAGCCCCGCTGCGCAGCAGGAGGAAGGGAAAACTCTACTCGAGAAGCTGCATTGCAACGCGTGCCACAACCTGCCCGGCGCGGCGGCTGACGCGAAGAAGATTTCGCTCGATCATCTGACGCGCAAGTTTCCCGGCGGCAAACTCGTCGAGTTTCTCCGCGCGCCGGAGCGGCATTACGCGTGGACGCGGATGCCGGACTTCCGGCTCACGGCCGAGGAGGCGAATGAAGTGGCCAAGCTGTTGCTCGAAAAATTGCCGGTGTTCAAACTCCCCGGTGCGCCGACCGATCCTACAATCCTCGCGCGCGGCAAGAAGCTGGTGGCAAGCGCCGGTTGCTTGAGTTGTCATGCGTTGCCGAATATGAAAAACGAGTTCGTCAGCAAGCCGCTCACGCAACTCGTCGCCGCGAAGTGGAACGGCGGTTGTCTGGCGGAGAAGCCCGCTGTCGGCTCGAAGTCGCCGCAGTTCCATTTCACCGCCGAAGAGCGCGCGGCATTGTCCGCTTTCGCTGCGACCGATCGCAAATCGCTCGAGCGCCACGCGCCGACCGAGTTCGCAGCGCGTCAGGCGCGCATCCTCAACTGCGCCGGTTGCCACGGACAGGTCGAGGGGTTTCCCGCGATTGAAATTGTCGGCGGCAAACTCAAGCCCGAGTGGACGCGCGATTTGCTTTCCGGCGTGTTGGTCGATCGCCCGCGTCCGTGGCTGAGCGCGCGGATGCCGGCGTTTCCCCGCCGCGCGGAGTGGCTTGCGGCCGGTCTCGCGCAGACGCACGGGCTGTCGCCGCGTTCGCCCACCGAGCCGCCGATGGATGCGGACCTGGTGAAGCACGGGCAAAAGCTCGCGGGCGTGGACGGTGGTTTCTCGTGCATCTCGTGTCACGGCGTGGCGGGTCTGGCGCCGACTCAGGTGTTTGAAGCGCCCGGAATCAACCTCGCGCTGAGCGCGGCGCGGCTGCAGCCGGCGTATTATCGGCGTTGGATACTGAATCCGCAGCGGATCGATCCGCAGACGAAGATGCCGGTCTATTTCGACGAGGAAGGCAAAAGCCCGCTGGCCGAAGTGCTCGGCGGCGATGCGGCCAAGCAGATCGACGCCCTGTGGCATTATCTGCGCCTCGGCGAGAAGATGCCTCCTCCAGCTACGCAATAGTTCTCGAGATTGTAACTTTTGTGGGGCTGGCGTAGTCTAATGAGTGAACGGTCCGGCATATGAAAACTTCCACACTCCGCCTCCTCGCGACGCTTCTCTGCGCGCAGATCATCCTCGCCGGTTCGCTCGCGATTGCCCCCGCTGCCGAGAAAGCGCCCAGCGCGGCTGAATTGAAGAAGCGCGAGGATGAGTTGCGCAAACGCGAGATGGAGCTCCGTAAAAAGCAGGAAGTGGAGCAGCAAAAGAAGTTCGCCGCGCAGAAGAAGAAATTCCTGGAACAGCAGGAGAAAGCGATTGAGCAGCAGAAGAAGGCCATAGCGGCGCAGAAGAAGGCTTACGACGCCGACCAAAAGCGGTTGGCCGAGATGGTGAAAAAGAAACAGGAAGAGGACGCGAAGCGCGCGGCTGCGGAGAAGAAGAAAAAGCAGGAGGCTGCGAAGGCGAATCCGGCGCCGAAATCCACGCCTGCCGCGACCGCCAAAGCGACTCCGGCCAAGACCCCGAAAGCCGTTCCTGCTGCGGTCGCTCCGCGTACGCCCGCCGTGAGCCGGCCGGTAGTTTCGTCCACGCCCGGCGCGCCAGCGAGCACGGAGCCGAAGTGGTCCACGCTTTTCGACGGCAAGTCCACGGCGTTCTTCCGCGGCAGCGCTGGCGATGCGTTTCCGAAGGAAAGCTGGGCGGTGGAAGGCGGCGCGCTCAAGTCCATTCCCGACGCCACACCGGCGGATTTGCTCTCACGGCTCGAATACGAAAACTTCGAGATGGACTTCGAGTGGAAGGTCAAGCCGGGCGCGAAGAGCGCGCTGGTGTATCGCACGAAAGAAGCCGATGGCACCAGCCACGTCGGACCGGCGATGGCGCTTGTGAACGAAGGTAAGGATCCGAAGCTCGCGCCCGGCGCGCTGGCGGGACTGCTTGCCCCGAGCGCTGTGGAGATGAAACCTGCGGGCGAGTTCAACCAAGGCAAGCTCGTCGTGCTCGGCGATCGCGTGGAGCACTGGGTCAACGGGCAAAAGGTGCTCGAATACGACTGGAATAGCCCGGAGCTGAAGAAGTTGGTGGGTGAGAGTAAACTGGCGGCAAACGCGGATTTCATGTCGCGCAAGAACGGATATCTCGCCTTCCAGCACGGCGGTGACGAGGCGTGGTTCCGCAACATCCGTCTGCGCCGGCTTTCCTTGAAGTGATCTACGGCACAGGCTTGTCTTCGCGCGGTTAACCGTTACAACTTTCCCCCACGTTTATGAAACTACATCGTCTCCTCTGCGCGGCTCTGTTTGCTGCGTCTCTCGTCTCCACCGTGTCGCCGCTATCCGCCGGCGAGTGGGTTGTTCTGTTCGATGGCAAGACTGCGAAGGGCTTGCGCGGTTACAATCAAAAGGAATTTCCAGACAAAGCGTGGAAGATTGAGAACGGTACGCTCAAGACGCTCAGCAAGGCCCAGGGCGGCCAACCAGTGGATCTCGCCACGGCGGAGAAGTTCGCTGACGTCGAGTTCGAGTACGAGTGGAAGGTCGCGCAAGGCGGCAACAGCGGCGTGATGTATCGCGTGAAAGAGATTCCCGGCAAAGCGGCTTACGCGACTGGTCCCGAGATGCAGGTGCTCGATGACGAGCGGCATCCCGACGGCAAAGCGAATTTTCCGAAGCGCACCGCCGGTTCCCTCTACGACCTCATCGGCAAAGGGATGAAGGAGAAGAAATACAACCCCGCCGGCGAATGGAACACGGCCCGCATCGTCTGCAAAGGCAATCTGATCGAGCATTGGTTGAACGGCGAGAAACTGCTCGATTACAAATGGGGCAGCGATGAAATCAAGGCGATGCTCGAGAAGAGCAAGTTCAAGGGTTGGCAGGGTTTCATGGAACAGGCCGAAGGCCACATCGTCATTCAACACCACGGCGAAGAGGTCTGGTACCGCAACATCCGCGTCCGCAAACCCTAATTTGAATATGAAGAAACTGACTCTCGCACTTCTGGCCGCCGCGTTTTTCACTGCGACGGGTTTCGCCGCTGACAACGAACTGACCGCCGATGAGAAGACCGCCGGTTGGAAGTTGCTCTTCGACGGCAAATCCGCCGCTGGTTGGCGCGGTTACAAACAGAAGACCGTTCCCGCCAAGGGATGGAAGGTCGAGAATGGGGTTCTCGAAAAGATTGTCGGCGAACGCGGCGGCGACATCGTCACCGAGCAGACGTTTCTCGATTTCGAATTCGCATGGGAATGGAAGCTCGCGCCCGGCGGCAACAACGGCGTGAAGTATCTCGTCACCGAGGAACGCGCGGGTGCGCCCGGCCACGAGTATCAGATGATCGACGACGGCAAGCACCCCGACGCCAAAGGTGCCGGCACGCATCTCACCGCGGCGTTTTACGACGTGCTGCCAACAATCGAGAACAAGCCGATCAAGCCCGCCGGCGAATGGAACCAGTCGCGGCTCATCGTGCGCGGCAATCATGTCGAGCACTGGCTTAATGGTAAGAAGGTGGTGGAGTACGAGCTCGGCAGCGATGTGGTGAAAGCCGCGCTGGCGAAGAGCAAATTCAAAAACGCGAAGGGCTTCGGCGACAAGATCAAGGGGCATCTGATGCTGACCGATCACGGCGACGGCTGCGCCTTTCGCAACCTGAAGCTGCGCGAGTTGCCCGCGAAGTGAGGCGCGACGTTTTGCGTCCTCGCCGCGATCGGCGCGAACAACTTCTCTCATTTGCCGATTGACGGTTCGCGCGCGCGTCGCGATTTTAACCGCCTGTTTTATGGCTAAAATCCAACGCGCCCTTTTTTCTGTCTCCGACAAAACTGGTCTGGTTGATTTTGCACGCACGCTCATCGCTGCGGGCGTGGAGTTGCTCTCCACGGGCGGCACGGCCAAGGCCATCCGCGACGCCGGCCTTGCCGTGAAGGACATCAGCGAGCACACGGGTTTTCCCGAGATGCTCGACGGCCGCGTGAAGACGCTGCACCCGATCGTCCACGGCGGTCTGCTTTACATCCGCGGAAACGCCGAGCACGAGGCGGCGGTGAAGGCGCATGCCATCCAGCCGATTGATCTCGTGGTGGTGAATCTTTATCCATTTGAAGCGACGGTCGCGAAGCCGAACGTCTCGCTTCACGACGCCATCGAGAACATCGACATCGGCGGGCCTTCGATGTTGCGCAGTGCGGCGAAGAATCACGACAGCGTGACGGTCGTGACCGATCCGGCCGATTACGCCGAGGTGGCCGCGCAGATCAAAGCCAGCGGCAACACGACGCACGAACTGCGCCGCACGCTCGCTGCGAAAGTGTACGCACGCACCGCTGCGTACGACGCCGCCATCGCCGCGCATCTCGCCAAAGAATTCAGCGCTGACAAATCTGCGCCGGGGCCGACGCTCTTCGTTGGCGCGCCGCTCGTGCAGCCGCTGCGGTACGGCGAGAACCCGCATCAGAAAGCCGCGCTGTACGGCCGGTTTGGCGAGTATTTCAAACAGCTCCACGGAAAGGAGCTTTCGTACAACAACATCCTCGACCTCACAGCGGCCACGCAGCTCATCGCAGAGTTTCGCGATGACGGCCCGACGCTGGCTATTCTCAAGCACACCAATCCGTGCGGCGTGGGCCAAGGCGCAAGCTTGCGCGAAGCGTGGGAGAAGGCGTTCGCCACGGACAAGCAGGCGCCGTTTGGAGGCATCATCGCGGTCAACAAGCCGCTCGACGGTCCGTGCGCCGAGGCCATCGCAGAGATTTTCAGCGAGGTGATTGTCGCGCCGGAATTCACGCCCGAGGCACTGGCGATTCTCACCAAGAAAAAGAATCTGCGACTGCTGCAAATTACCAAGAGCCCGTTCGATGCGAAGCCGTGGGACGTGCGCAGTGTCGGCGCGGATTCATTCTTGCTACAGGAGCGCGATCTCAAGTCGGCGACGGTGGCGGACTTGAAAGTCGTCACCAAACGCGCGCCGAGCGAGGCGGAGATGAAGTCGATGCTTTTTGGCTGGCGCGTGGTGAAGCATCTCAAGAGCAACGCCATTCTTTACAGCGCCGCCGATCGCACGCTCGGCGTGGGCGCGGGCCAGATGAGCCGCGTGGATTCCAGTCGCATCGCCGTTTGGAAAGCAGGCGAGGCGGGATTGTCCCTCAAAGGCAGCGTGGTGTGCAGCGACGCTTTCTTTCCGTTCGCGGATGGTCTGATCGCTGCCGCTGAGGCCGGCGCAACGGCTGCCATTCAACCCGGCGGCAGTGTGCGCGATCCTGAAGTGATTGCCGCTGCCGATGAGCGCGGCGTTGCGATGGTCTTCACCGGCACGCGGCATTTCCGGCATTGAGATTGGGAGAAGGCTGCAGCGGTCGAGAACGGCATTGGAACGAAGTCAGTCCGCCTATTCTGCGAGGCGTTTCTTGGCGGTGTTGACGACGAGCTTTACGATGGACGGCATCTCGGGCGCGTCGAACCGCTTCACGAGTTGGGCGTAAAACTTCTTTGCATCGGCCGGCCGCTTGGCTTCCCAAAGTAAGTCGCCCGCGGATCTCAAAGCCTGCAACACTTCCCACTCTTCGCGGGGATATTTCTCACCGACACGCGCGTAGAGGCGCACGGCTTCGTCAGTCGCGCCTTGCATCGCGCGGATGTTGCCCAGACTGCGCAGCGACTGCGCGCACCAGTTGGGCTGGTCGCTGAATTGGCGGAGCAAATTCTCGTAACCACCCGCGGCTTGCGTGAGCAACTCGGCTTTTCGCGCGCCCGCCGCCTCGGCGGATGGGAGATGAAACTCCTTCGTGACGCGGTCGAAGGCGGCCTTCGCGGCGGCGACTCGTTCGGGAGAATACTTCGTGGTCGCGCAGCCAATCAGGGCGAGGAGAAGAGCAACGGAAAGGAAACGGCCCATGATCACTTAGTGACGTTCGATCCGTGGCGTGTGGTGAGTTGGTAGGTGAAGGACTGGAGTTCACGAGGCTTGAGCGGGAGGACGAACTTCACCTTCGTAGCATCCACCTTCTCAAACTTCTGCTCCGTGACCATGCCCCAGTCGCCAGCAAAGTTCCTGCGGATATCCAACACCACATCGATCTCCTTGGAGTTCTGCACCTCGAACTGCCAGGTCTCCATCGTGCTCCAACCTTTCACATTGCCGTTCTGGTCGAAGGCCAGATCGCTCTTCACCCAGTTCATCAACGTGGGCTTCACGAGAACCTCGGCGTCATTGCCCAACTCCATCTCGACCGTCTCGCCGATGGGGATGTACTTGACGCTGGTGCGTCCGACAAAGCTGAAGAGCTTGTCGTCGGAGACAGTGCGGAAAGCCATGACGTTACCGTCGGGCAGGGGCTCCTTGCCGAGCTTGGAGGGGACGGCGTTGGTGAACTTGTAGTAGCGCATGACGGCATCGCCCCAGCGCTCACGCTCATACTTGTAGTAGCTGATGATCGGAACCTCTTTCGTGACGAAGGAAGGCAGCCGCTTGCTCCACCCGTTCGCTACCGTGTCCCGGCCCTCCACCGTGTAGAGGAAATATTCGCCGAGGGCATCCTTCACCACTTCGCGTTGGCGGTTCTCGGCGACGCCCGCCGCTTTGGCCATACCCCCAAACATCTCGCCGCGGCGCATAGCTCCCGGCGGAGCTGGAGCGGAGGCCGTCACCGCCACGCCGGCTCCGTTTTGCGGGCGACCTTGGTTGGCGAGCGCAGCAATCTCTTCGACCAACCTGATAACCCCGACGACGAGGCGGATCTGGGCGTTCTCGTAATCTTCACCGGAGCGGTTGTTGACACGGACACTTCCGGCGAGCTGCATGAGCTTCTCGGCTCTGTCCGCTTCCGCCACGTAATCGGCGCTCCAGCTGATGCCGCTCGTGAAGTAACGGATCTCCACCTTGACCTCGCCCGCCACCTCGCTGTTGATGCGCCACTCAAGTGTGTTCGTGACACG
>Ga0208942_1000761_pt1 | contig 12444 bp, 10 predicted proteins | sample GreLakmeSU08MSRF_FD_187704 | JGI IMG/M metagenome (GOLD analysis project Ga0208942, IMG submission 187704) | Freshwater lentic microbial communities from great Laurentian Lakes, MI, USA - Great Lakes metaG SU08MSRF (SPAdes) | ecosystem: Environmental > Aquatic > Freshwater > Lake | place: Great...
GAGATAATGCAGTATCGATTTACATCCACTGGGGCGATGAACGGACATGCGGTCGGAAACTTACTTTTGGCTGCGCTTTGGGATAAAGATGGCGATCCGGTCCAAGGAATAGATCGGGTGGCTTCGTTATTGAAAGTAGTTGGTCGAGTGCTTCCGATGGCAATTGAACCGTTAGATATTGAAGGCACATTTCAATCATCAGTTGGTAGAACAATTACTCGAGGGCAGAAAGAAGTTGCGATCGCTAAAGGTAAATTAGAATCATTGCGGTTAATCCCAGAGAATGCGACGGCGACCCCGGAAGGGCTGGCAGCTATCGCAAGTGCGGATTGGATTACATTCGGACCAGGATCTTGGTTTTCTAGTGTTCTACCACACTTTTTAATCAAGCAACAGATTGAAGCGATCATGAGTTCTAAAGCGAAAAAATTAGTTATATTGAATTTGGATGCAGCGCCATCGATGCGCGGTGATGAGTTTGCCGGAAGTTCACCTGCAGAACATTTATCAATATTGCAGAAATTTGCACCGGATTTTCACTGTGATATTGCGCTAGTTGATATATCGGTTGCGCTAGATAAAGGGTCAATGGCAGCCGCGGTTTCTGCAATTGGGGGTGAATTAGTTGTGGCGGATATCGCATCTGTGGGAAGTGTGCATCACGATCCCAGAAAATTGGGTCCCGTAATCAGCCACATTTTCGCGCGATAGATGCTTGGATACGGGCAGGACTAAAGGAGTAAATACATGGCAATGACAGCATCGGTAAAAGATGAGTTAAGTCGTCTCTCGATTACCAAACCTTGCTGCCGCAAAGCAGAGGTCTCATCAGTTTTAAGATTTGCTGGTGGATTACATCTAACTTCCGGAAAAATAATGGTGGAAGTAGAACTTGATACCGCGCAGAGTGCGCGGAGATTACGTAAAGATATTGCTGATATTTATGGACACGAAAGTGATTTAGCTGTTATTAGCGCTGGTGGTCTGCGCAAAGGAAGTAGATACGTAGTTCGTGTTCTTAAAGATGGTGATGCGCTGGCTAGACAGACCGGTTTAGTAGATAGCAACGGTCGCCCAGTTCGAGGTTTGCCGCCACAAGTTGTATCGGCTGCGCTATGTGATGCTGAAGCAGCTTGGCGTGGTGCGTTTTTGGCGCATGGTTCATTGACCGAACCAGGAAGATCTTCCGCTCTTGAAATCACTTGTCCCGGCCCAGAGGCAGCGCTGGCGTTAGTTGGATCAGCGCGGCGGTTAGGTATCGTGGCGAAGGCAAGAGAAGTACGTGGCGTTGATCGAGTAGTAATTAGAGATGGCGATGCCATCGGAGTTTTACTAACTCGACTAGGAGCACATGAGAGCGTGTTGGCTTGGGAAGAGCGGAGAATGCGTCGCGAAGTTCGTGCGACTGCGAATCGATTAGCGAACTTTGATGATGCGAACCTACGTCGTTCTGCTAGAGCAGCGGTTGCGGCATCAGCACGGGTACAACGCGCCATGGAGATTTTAAGCGCAGATATTCCAGATCATTTGCGTGAGGCTGGCGAACTTCGAATTCAACATGGCCAAGCGAGCTTGGAAGAACTTGGATCACTTGCATCGCCACCTATGACTAAGGATGCAATTGCTGGTCGGATTCGTAGATTGTTGGCGATGGCCGATAAACGAGCACAAGATTTAGGGATTCCCGATACCGAGGCAGGGCTATCACCCGATTTATTGGGGTGATGCGCGCAAGGTCGACTGTTAAGATTGGCTATTCCCAGAAAGTCGTGGTCTTTTAAATAATTAAGTTGAATTAATTTTCGTTCCAGCTAATGGGAACTTACGAAGTGGAGTCATTGTGGTCAAAGTCGGGATCAATGGATTCGGTCGAATTGGTAGAAACTTCTTCAGAGCAGCGCTCGCTCCAACTTCAAATATTGAAATTGTGGGTATTAACGATCTGACCGATAACGCAACTTTGGCACACCTTTTGAAGTATGACTCAATCCTTGGTCGACTCGGCCTACCAGTAACTTTTACCGATGACACCATCACGGTTGGTGGAAAAACAATTAAGATTTTTGCAGAACGTGATCCAGCGCTACTTCCTTGGGCTGCAGTTGGGGCTGAAGTGGTTCTCGAATCGACTGGCCATTTCACTAAAGCTGCCGATGCTAAGAAACATATAACAGCGGGAGCAAAGAAAGTGATTATCTCAGCGCCTGCAACTGACGAAGACATCACCATCGTAATGGGAGTAAATCACACGCAATATGACGGCGCCAAACATCACATAATTTCCAACGCTTCTTGCACAACTAACTGTTTAGCGCCGATGGCTAAAGTTATTAACGATACCTTCGGAATCGTCCGCGGATTTATGACCACGGTGCACGCTTATACAAATGACCAAGTCATTTTGGATTTCCCGCACAAAGACCTACGTAGAAGTCGGGCGGCTGCAACAAATATCATTCCAACTTCTACTGGCGCTGCAAAAGCAATTTCGCTAGTTCTGCCAGAGTTAAAGGGCAAGCTAGATGGATACGCGCTTCGAGTTCCAGTTCCAACAGGTTCAATTACAGATTTAACTTTGGAACTTTCCCGCGAAGTAACTGTGGCAGAAATTAATGCTGCCATCAAAGCTGCTTCCGAAACTACGCTTAAAGGCATCTTGCTCTACACCGAGGACCCAATTGTTTCATCGGATATTGTTACAGACCCACACTCTTGCATTTTTGATGCTGGCATAACTAAAGCAAATGGCACAACTGTGAAAGTTGCTGGTTGGTATGACAATGAATGGGGTTACTCAAATCGATTAGTTGATCTAATCGGTTATGTAGGTAAATCGCTCTAATGTCTATCCCAAGCCTCGCCTCTCTTGATGTAAAGGGGAAGCGAGTATTTCTGCGTTGTGATTTAAATGTTCCGTTAAAAGATGGTGCTATAACTGATGATGGCAGAATTAGAGCTTCGCTTCCTACAATTAACGCACTTGTTGAAAGCGGCGCATCGATTGTTATTTGTGCCCACCTTGGTCGCCCTAAAGGGGAGCGCAAGCCAGAGCTATCTCTAGCTCCGGTTTCTATTCGGTTATCTGAACTTTTAAATCGAGAAGTTGTATTTGCAACAGATGTGGTTGGCGAATCGGCTAGAGCAGCAGTTGCTTCATTAGATTCTGGCGATGTAGTTCTACTTGAAAACATTCGTTACGAAGCCGCTGAAACAAGTAAGGATGAGAGCGAGCGTTTTGCGCTAGCTATGAAACTAGCGAGCTATGCCGATGCATATGTGGGGGATGGGTTCGGAGCCGTTCATAGAAAACACGCTTCCGTTTTTGAAACCGCGAAATTACTGCCTCGCGCTGCCGGTAAATTGATTTCAGCTGAAGTTGAAGTATTGCAGAGATTAACAATGGACCCGGTTCGCCCATACGGAGTAATACTAGGCGGCGCAAAAGTTTCCGACAAAATTGGCGTGATCTCGAACTTGCTAGAGAAAGTAGATGTTTTGGCAATAGGTGGTGGAATGCTCTTTACTTTTCTAGCAGCGCAAGGAAAAGAAATTGGTAAATCACTTGTTGAAGTGGAATCTATCCCTACTGTGAAAGTGTTATTAAATCGTGCCACCGAATTAGGTGTAGAAATTTTATTGCCAACCGATATTGTAGTTGCTCCAGCTTTTGCAAACGAATTACCTACAGTTGTTTCTGCTGATGCAATTCCAGTGCATCAAATAGGTTTAGATATTGGTCCGGATTCATCAAAGAAATTCGCCGAAGCCATAAGAAAGTGTCATACCGTTTTTTGGAATGGCCCTATGGGAGTTTTTGAATTCTCCAATTTTGCAGCAGGTACTAAAGCAATTGCAGAAGCACTCACAGAAGTAGATGGTTTGGCTGTTGTAGGTGGGGGAGATTCCGCTGCGGCAGTGCGCGCCCTTGGGTTTACTGATTCACAATTCGGTTATATTTCGACCGGTGGCGGCGCTTCTCTTGAATATCTCGAGGGCAAAGAGTTGCCAGGTTTAACCGCGTTACAGTCTTAAATTGAAACGTAAAACTTAGAGGAGCCAATAGTGCGTAAGCCGTTAGTTGCTGGTAACTGGAAGATGAATCTCAATCACCTTGAAGCGATTGCGGTAACCCAAAAATTAGCTTATTCAATTGATGATAAAGATTATGCCGCGGTTGATATCACAATAATTCCACCGTTTACCGATATTCGTTCGATTCAAACTTTGGTTGATGGTGATCGCTTAAAACTAACTTATGGCGCACAAGATCTTTCACCCGATTCATCCGGTGCTTTTACTGGCGATATCTCGGGTTCCATGCTTAAGAAATTGGGTTGTACCTATGTTTTGGTTGGCCATTCCGAGCGGCGTGCAATTCATAAAGAGGGCGATGAATTGCTCAACAAGAAAGTGAAAGCTGCGCTTGCTAATGAATTAACGCCTATTTTCTGCATCGGCGAAGAATTGTCGATCCGCGAAGAAGGTTCTCATATACAACATGTTTTAAATCAAATCCGAATCGGTTTACGCGGTTTTCACAAACCAGATCTAAAAAAGATTGTTTTTGCATATGAACCAATCTGGGCAATCGGTACTGGGAAAACTGCAACCCCGGAAGATGCACAAGAAGTATGTAGCGCTATCCGTGAGGATCTTAAGAAATTTGGTAGCGATGAAATTGCGGAGAATGCAAAAATCCTTTACGGTGGTTCCGTTAAATCCGCAAATATCGTCGATATTATGAAACAACCTGACGTGGATGGCGTTTTGGTAGGCGGAGCGAGCCTCGATCCCGAAGAATTCGCCCGCATTTCGAAGTTTCATCGCGTCCTCTAGCGCGGTATCCTTACGCCTTGGAAATGTCCGTTACAGCTAAATGAAGTTTGTAGTTTTAAACTTGTTAGGGGTTCTTAGGTGAAGCTAGCGCTCTCGCTCCTTTTAATTATTACCAGCGTTTTAATGATTCTGCTTGTGCTTTTACATAAAGGTAAAGGTTCCGGACTCTCAGATTTATTTGGTGGCGGAATTTCTTCGACATATGGCGGATCATCTGTAGTCGAGCGCAATCTGGATCGGATCACAATTGTGGTTGGCGGTCTTTGGTTTGCAAGTGTTGTCGCACTAAGTTTGTTATTAAAGAGTCAATTTTCTTAACAGTTAGAAAGGGAAATCATGGCCGGTGGTAGCGCAATACGTGGATCTAGAGTTGGCGCGGGTCCAATGGGAGAAGCCGAACGCGGCGAGGCGATCGCACGTTTTCGAGTTTCTTATTGGTGCTTAAACGGACATGAAACCAAACCTTCGTTTGCTGAAGATGGCACTGTCGTTATTCCTGATCAATGGGATTGTCCGCGTTGCGGATTCCCTGCAGGTCGCGATAAGAGCAACCCACCAAGCCCAGTAGTCAATACTCCCTACAAAACTCATCTTGCATATGTAAAAGAACGTAGAACTGAAGCAGAAGCGCAGAAAATTCTAGAAGATGCGCTTCGCAATCTACGTGGTGATGACGAGGAATAAAGTAGGGTAGACTTCACCTGCATCGCATTCGTGGTGTAGTTTTATTCATACGAGCGTCACATACGCTCTCTTGCGAGTCTTAGCTACCAATCTTTACGAGACGCGCTTGTTGTCTCGATTGGTGTTTACATGTCATTTCTTAAATTGGGCGTTAGCGCTGCGCTCGTACGTACTCTTACTCAAAACGGTATAACGGAACCGTTTCCAATCCAATCTGCATCGATTCCTGATGCAATCTCTGGTCGCGACATTTTAGGTCGAGGCCAAACTGGATCTGGCAAAACTTTAGCTTTTGGACTTGCGCTACTAACTCGGCTTGCTGATCGCAAAGCTGCTCCGAATAAACCGTTAGCGTTAATTCTCTCGCCAACCCGCGAACTCGCAATGCAAATCACCGATGTAATCGGAGACTTAGCGCCAGTAGTTGGTTTGAACGCTCAAGTAGTTGCAGGTGGACTTTCGTATCAGAAGCAGCAACAAGCGCTCCGCCGTGGCGTAGCAATCGTGGTTGCAACCCCAGGTCGTTTAATGGATTTAATGGAGCGGAAAGATGTAATTCTCTCTGATATTGAAATTACAGTTCTAGATGAAGCTGACCAAATGGCTGATATGGGTTTCTTGCCTTCGGTTCGCGAAATCCTAAACAAAACTAAAGTAGATGGTCAACGAATGCTCTTCAGCGCAACGTTAGATCGAGACGTAGATTCCTTAGTTAGAAAATATCTAAAAGACCCAGCTACGCACTCAGTCCAAAACGAAACCGCATTGGTTACGAAAATGAGCCATCACGTTTTGGTTCATGAAGCTAACCACAAAGATGAAATTACTTCACAAATTGCAGCAAGAGATGGTCGAACCATTTTCTTCGTGCGGACTAAGCGTGGCGCAGATAAATTAACAGAGAAACTATTACGCGCTGGTGTAAAAGTTGGCGCGCTACATGGTGGAAAGACGCAAGCCGTACGGACTCGAACCCTAGAACATTTCAAAACTGGTAAGACTTTAGCGCTGGTAGCAACTGATGTTGCAGCTCGCGGCATTCACGTCGATGATGTTTCTTTGGTGGTGCATGTTGATGCGCCGGCAGACCATAAAGATTATTTACACCGCGCGGGACGTACTGCACGGGCTGGCGAAAAAGGAACGGTAGTTTCACTTGTGACCATGTCGCAACGTGGTGAGTTAAAGCGAATTACTGAAAAAGCCGGGATTCGCCCAACCACAACTTCAGTCTTGCCTGGTGATAGCGAACTAATAAAAATTACTGGTTCTCGTAAACCTAGCGGCGTACCGATCGTAACTACAGTTACAAAAAGCGATTCAGTAGAGCCTAAATTTCCAAAACGCAATCGCCCTTCTAAAGCGCGTCGAACCTCAAACGCACGGAATTCATCAGGTCGGAGCGAAACATCTCGTTCTACCACGCCACGGAGCGAAGGCTCCCGCAGCAATTCTGGACCAAGAAAATTTGGCTCAGATCGTGGCGCAGCGGGAAAACCAAAGAGTCGTACTGTTGAACGTAGACGGGCTCGTTAAAGCGATTTAATTATTGCAAGTAATTGCGAAATCCCGTTCGTTCGATCACGTAAGTGAATTCGAAGGAGCGGGAATTTTCGTTTTTGAAGGGCTTCACCGTCGCCGAGCGCTTGCGCCATAATTAGAGTTTCAAATCCGTAACCTTGGTTTGGGATGGCGATATCTCTAGCGCAATTACCAGTTATTTGTATGAATGAGCCAACTTGTGGGCCACCTTTATGAAACTGCCCGGTCGAATGTAAAAATCTAGGTCCCCAACCAAAAGTGGTTGGCTTCTCAGATTTCACTGCAATAAGTTCTCGAATTTCTGAAATCTCATGGTCCGAAACCCGATTTAAATAGGCCATGATGGCGATGTAACCAGCTCGACTAATTGCTTCCGTCAAGTATTGTGCAACCGAGTCAAACTTTTTATCGGAATAGATTTCAATCGATTCGTTTGCAAATGCAGGCGCAGGAGTTTCCACTTTGCCATCGATCCATCTTGTTAGGAGCGCTCCAGTTTGATTTTTAGCTTCAGTCACGTTTGGTTGGTTAAAAGGATCAACTTTTAACGCCACACAAAGCAGCGCCGTGACCCACTCCCAAAAAATGAATTGAGATCCAAGAGTGCCAGTAACCGATAGCGGACCAGCACCGTTAAAAGTAATTACTGGATGAGATCCACCAATTGCAGAAGTAGGCGAACTTATAACTATTGGCAGTACGCCTTTCCCATTTTTTCCAGTTGATTCAGCGATAAGTTGTTCGATCCAATCGCTGATGCCTGGCAGCGCGCTATCGCTATCTAGAAGTGCGGTGAAACCATAAGTGGGTTGGGCAAGCAGATAAGCCATTTGCAAAACAGGTGAATTACTCTCCAGAAATTTTTCCGCAGCCTCGAACGCATCATCTAATAAAACCGAAACATCAACGCCGATAAGAGCAGCTGGAGCTAGACCGAATGCCGAGAGCGCGCTAAATCTGCCACCAACATTTGGATCGGCGTTAATTATTCGTAAACCTGCAGTCCGTGCCGAAAGTTCAAGCGGTGACCCAGGGTCAGTAATTATCAGCATATGTTCGGATGAGTCCAGGCCCGCCATTTCAAACTCACTTTTAAAAAGCGCGAGCTGTGCGGCAGTTTCTATAGTGGAACCAGATTTGGATCCGACTATTACGATGCTGTTAACTAAATCAGTTTTCAATGCCAACGAAATCTGTTCTGGGTCAGTGGTATCAATTACGGTTAATTCTTTATGGAAAGTTTTGCTAATTACTTCAGGAGCCAGAGATGAACCACCCATACCACAGAGCAATACTTTGGTTAATTTTTTCTCTCGAGCCCACGCGGTAAGCGCATCTAGTTGGGGGAGTAATTCCCGTGATGAAACCGGCAGCTCCAACCAATTCATTCGGATTTTGGCTTCTGCTGCAGCAGATTCGCCCCAGAGATTTTCATCTTTATTTGCTAATTTTTTAGCAGCATCAATTAACTCCAAATAGAGTTTAGAGTTTTGATCAACTTGTGAAAGCGCAGTACCTGAAATCGAGATGCCGATTACGTTGCTCAATTGCTTGCTACTTTCGTAACGGTTTCGATTAATTCAATCCAAGGCGATACAAATTTATCGATTCCTTCTAGTTCCAATTTAATTGCTACATCTTGTAGTGAAACTCCAGTTGCCGCTAGCGCGGCTAAGTCTGCAATCGCGCTATCGAAATTCGGGGTGAGCGCATCACCGCGAGCAATGCCGTGATCTTTTACGGCATCAAGTGTTCCTTGTGGCATCGTGTTGACTGTATCTGGTCCCGTAAGTTCGGTTACATATCTAGTGTCGTCATAAGACTTATCTTTAACCCCAGTTGATGCCCAGAGTGGTCGCTGGATATGAGCACCATTTTCAGCCAATATTTTCCAGCGAGCGGTAGTTTTTAAAGTCTTAAATTCCTGATAGGCCAACCTGGCATTAGCAATCGCAGTTTTCCCGAGAAGTGCAGTAGCAGCTTCGGTGCCAAGGGCTTTTAGTTGGGCATCAACTTCGGAGTCAACCCGGCTTATGAAAAAAGAAGCCACGGAATGAATTTCAGTTATGGACTTACCGTGAGAAAGACGTTGCTCGAGTCCTGCCATAAATGCTTCTAGCACTGCTTTATATCGTTCAACTGAGAAAATAATAGTTACATTTACACTGATCCCGTCGGCAATCAAGGCGGTAATTGCTGGCAAACCTTCGATGGTTGCGGGAACTTTGATTAATAAATTAGGACGGTTAACTATTTTCCAGAGAGCTCTACCTTGAGTGATTGTATTTTCAGTATCGCGCGCCAACCTTGGGTCTACTTCAATACTTACTCGACCATCTATGCCATTGCTTTTTTCATGGATCCTAGTAAAAAGATCGCAAGCATTTCGCACGTCATCAGTTGTTAATTTAGTGATGATTGATTCAACATCTTCACCGGCTTTCGCTAGCGCTTTGATTTCACCGGAGTAGAGGTCAGATTTGCTGATTGCTTGCGAAAAAATGATCGGATTAGTCGTTACTCCGGTTACATATTCGTGTTTAATTAAGAAACTTAATGAAATGGCGTTTGGGGCTTCGATCAGCCGTTCTCGAGAAAGATCATCAAGCCAAATCGATGTGCCGGTCGCAACAACATCGCCTAATCGGGCTGACATTTAACGATTCTTTACGCTCTTGAGCGCGCGGTGTGCAGCATCAACGACTGCAGCAGTAGTGAATCCAAATTCTTTAAAAAGAGTTTTAGCCGATGCGGAGGCACCGAAGTGCTCGAGTGAAACTGTTTCACCACAATCTCCAATTAGTTCGCGCCAACCTAACGCAATTCCAGCCTCGATACTGACACGCGCTAGAACTTTTGGCAGTAATACTAAATCCCGATAACTCCGTGGTTGTTCGGCAAACCATTCCAAGGAAGGTGCACTCACTACCCGGGTTGCGATTCCTTGTTGAGTTAGCGCTTTTTGGCTATCTAGAGCAAGTGCAACTTCAGAACCGGTTGCAATCAAAATTACATCTGGCGTGTTGTCGCAATCACTTAAGACGTAAGCGCCGTTACCAACTTGCGACGCTGGTGCCATCTTGGTGCGATCAAATACTGGGAGGTTTTGGCGAGATAACAAAATTCCAGTTGGTTTCTTGCGACGAATAATTTCTTTCCACGCATGTACAACTTCGTTGGCATCTGCTGGCCGCACCACAGTTAATCCAGGGATCGCGCGCAGTGAAGCGATATGTTCGACCGGTTGATGCGTCGGGCCGTCTTCGCCTAACCCAATTGAATCGTGGCTCCAAACATATGTGACTGGTAACTGCATCAGCGCTGAAAGCCGAACCGCACCACGCATGTAATCACTGAAAACCAAGAAGGTGCCACCAAAAGTTTTCGTTAACCCATGAAGTGCGATGCCATTCATGATTGAACCCATAGCGTGCTCACGAATTCCGTAGTGAATAATTCGACCGTAGGGGTTTGCGTTCTTGAGCCCGCTAGTTAACGGCAAGAAAGATCCACCACCTTCAATAGTGGTGTTATTGCTCTCAGCAAGGTCTGCTGAACCGCCCCAAAATTCTGGGAGCGTGCTTGCCAGCGCTTGGATAGTCTCGCCCGATGCTTTTCTAGTTGCAATTTCTTTTTCAATTGCAAAAGTTGGGAGAGTGTCTTCCCAATTCACGGGCAATTCTTTTAACTGTAGCCGTTGTAATAAGTTTGCGCGTTCTTGATTATTCTTCCGCCAGAGATCAAAATCTTTCTGCCATTCCGCTTTTAGAGCAGCGCCGCGGGTTTTAACAGCTCGGACATGGCTTTCAACTTCGCTTGGGAAGTAAAAGTCAACTTCAGGGTCTAAACCTAAAACTTTTTTAGTGGCAGCAACTTCTTCTGCTCCCAACGCGGAGCCATGGCTCTTAGCAGTATTTTGCAATGCCGGAGCGGGCCATGCAATTACCGTTTTCAATCTAATCAAAGTTGGCTTTTCTTCTTCGGAAACTGCACCATCCATTGCTTTCTCTAACGCATCTCGATCAACATCGCCATTGCTCATTGTTGCTACTTCAATCACGTTCCAGCCGTAAGATTTGTAGCGCATTGAAACATCTTCATTGAAAGCTAAGTGAGTGTCGCCCTCAATCGAAATCCGATTATCGTCATAAATTACTTTAAGGTTTCCAAGTTTTTGTACCCCTGCAAGTGAGGAAGCTTCGGCGCTAACACCTTCTTGGAGATCTCCATCGGAACAAATAACCCAGATATTGTGATCAAAGGGACTAACTCCGGAATTTTCTGAATCGAATAAACCGCGTTCATATCGAGCGGCCATCGCCATACCAACACCATTTGCAACACCTTGGCCTAGCGGTCCGGTCGTTGTCTCGACTCCGGCAGTATGTCCATATTCGGGATGGCCAGGTGTTAACGATCCCCAAGTGCGGAAATTTTTTAGATCATTAAGTTCTACACCGTAACCACTGAATAACAATTGAATATAAAGGGTTAACGATGAATGGCCACAAGAGAGAATAAATCGATCGCGACCTAACCAATTTGGATCACTTGGATCATGCTTTAAGAACCTTTGAAAAAGGGTATATGCAACGGGAGCGAGCGCCATTGCGGTACCAGGATGACCATTCCCGACCATTTGTACGGCATCCATAGCTAGCGCCCGAGCTACTTTGACCGCTTCATCATCAACGCTATTCCATGGAACTCTATTTAATGGCACGGTCATCGCGAGAATACCTTTCCAGTAATGGCTAGATTCCAAGCAGAAATCCAAACTAGCGTAGCCCCTAATAGGTGAAAGCCAACCAAGACAATTGGCACTCCGTTGAAGTACTGCACATATCCGATTAAACCTTGAGCAAGTGAAACCGTTAATAGTAATAAAACTTTTCGGCCAAAATTACGTTGTACTTCTGTACCTTCACTCATTCGTACTGTGAAAAAAAGAGCGATAGTGAGCAGAACAAATATAATTACGACCTCAGCATGAATCCGTGATATTAATTCTGGATCAAAATCAAACCGTTTAGCTTGCGCATCTCCGGCATGCGGCCCAGTTCCAGTCACAATCGTTCCAAGTGCAATAACTAAAACGCTAAGCGCAACGACAGCCTGCGCTAATTTCTTCGTAGTGGAACGTAATTGAATTTTAAGATCTTTACCCAATGCTCGTTGTCGTAATGAAAGCGCACCAGCTATTAATACAATTGAAAGTAAGAAGTGGCCAGCAACTGGAATTGGATTTAAATCAGTCAGCACGGTGATGCCACCCAATACTCCTTGACCAAAAATGCCAGCGATTTGACCGAGCGCTAGCCACCGCAATTCTTTTGCTCGGCGTCTAATCACGATAACAATTACGGCTAACGCGGCAAGAAG
>Ga0208942_1000762_pt1 | contig 12438 bp, 13 predicted proteins | sample GreLakmeSU08MSRF_FD_187704 | JGI IMG/M metagenome (GOLD analysis project Ga0208942, IMG submission 187704) | Freshwater lentic microbial communities from great Laurentian Lakes, MI, USA - Great Lakes metaG SU08MSRF (SPAdes) | ecosystem: Environmental > Aquatic > Freshwater > Lake | place: Great...
ATAATTTTCCTGTCTCCGCCGCTCTTACACACTCTTCCATTGAAGCTAACATGGGAATATATCCATAACCACCTAATATATTGACCATTTTTGCACTATTGGTAGCAAGCCGCTTCCAGCCATTGGCCGTAGCAATTTCTCTGGCATACGATTGATAAAAGCACATCCCAGAAAACACCGTGCCGCCAGCATCTTCAATGGTTTTAGTAAGCCCCATTCGGTCTGAATCCGCTTTTACTTGCGGGCTTGTTACTGCAAGTAGGGGAATTTTAAATTGCTTGCCTTCACACAAATCGGCTACTGAACGCATTTCAATTAAGCTTAACTGTGGCGCTGAAAAAACTACCACATCAACTTCATCAGTTACTCGATAAGAGCTTTGCAAAGCTATCACGTCTGAGTAAGCAATCTTGTTAGGCGCTAGCTGATCAATTCCTAAATCTTGGGGTCTCAGTGCTTCAGGGGTAATCTCAGCAATATGAAAAAGTGCCGTAGAACCAAAGCTGGCCATTGCCGCCCCAAAGTGCTTGAGGCTATCTGAAGTGGGTACTGCACTCACCCCTTCCAAAATGGGTACAGCCCAATAATTGCCTGTTTGCTTGCCAATATAAGCGCCTAAAGCACCCCATTCGTTTAATGAGTTTGGCATCCAATCAATCGAAAAACGTTGTGATGGCCGACGATAGGAATTAAGGTGATATCCATAACGCGGTGTTCTACCTGTTAATCCTGCTGATAATGCCGATGGGCCACCCTCAAAATTCGAGCGCGCACCACAAATTGAATTTGAATAAATAACTACACCGGTATCACCAAAAGCGACATGCTCGCCATAAATCGGCGCCATGATAGTTTGATAATTTATGCAGGTATCCGTCATCGATACGCCCATCTTCACAAAGGCGGCGATAGCACGCCGCTCAAGATCGAGCATTTTCTCGGTTTGGCCTAATTGCTTCGCTTTAGTAAAGTCTGTGCCACGTGGGTCGGTAATCGTCGGAATACTAACTACCCGATCTTTAGAGGTGTTTTTTGCCAAACTCTCAAGCCAAACTACACCAGCCTCACCAAGACTTTCTGTGTCGGCCATAATGTGAGCCTGCGCTACCTCAACAAAATCCTCAGCCTCAAAAAAATTACCGACTTTAATTTGATGCTGTATCGCCATTTGCTTTACTGGCCCAAATTCACCAGCTAGCATTGCTTGTTCTTTTTGGTTTAATTTCATTATTGTTATGGCCTTAAAAGAATAATTACAAACACGTAGAAGCGCTCTAAACCTCGCAGGGTATATACCCTTAATTTATAACAGTATAAATTAATCTTTCAGGGAATCGAAGCTATTTACCAAAGCCTTGGCTTAGCAAAAAACTCTATGAAATCAAAGGGATTAACGCTTTAAGAATAGCGCGAGTAGAACGACTGCCGCGATTTGAGCAGCAATAAAGCCTAAGGTATCGGCTGGAGCGATTCCTACAAAGGTGTTGGTTAGGCTTCTTGCTACTGTTACCGCTGGGTTAGCAAAGAAAGTGGAGGAAGTAAACCAATAGCCTGCAGTAACTGTTAGAGCAACTAACATGGGTATACGGTCCTTAGCACTTCTATCACCAAGATAAATTACAGATAACAATATTAAAGTGGAAAAAAATTCGCTAGCCCACATACCCAGACCAGTTCTGACTTTGCTTGATTCTTGCAAAATGGGTAAGCTAAAGATGAAATGGGTAAGCCAAATGCCGGCAATAGCGCCAGTAAATTGGCAAACCCAATAAGCAAGCATTTTGCTTTTATCGATGTGTCCTAATTTCCAGAACATTAAACTCACAACGGGGTTAAAGTGCGCTCCTGATATTGGTCCAAGCAAGGTAATTAGGACATATAAACCAGCACCTGTGGCAATGCTATTACCCAGTAAAGCAACAGCATCATTACCGCCACCCAAGGCTTCACCCATAATTCCAGAGCCGGCAATAATGGCTAATAGTAAAGCTGTGCCAATAAATTCACTTGCGTAAGTTTTCATGCTTGAATGTGAATTGCCTTCAAACTGATTGAATCAAGCTTCTCTAAAGGCATTACCGCCATTATATCTAAGCGTCTTTTAAGGCCATTCTTCACGTCGTTAAACGCTTTATGCTTTTCCATATCTGTGCCCTGTACTTGTGATGGATCAGGAAAGCCCCAGTGCGCAGTAGCTGGTTGCCCTGGCCAGAATGGACAAACTTCACCGGCAGCGTTATCGCAAACAGTAATAATAAAATCCATCTTGGGGGCATCAGGTTCACCATAAACGTCCCAGCTTTTCGATTTCAATTGGCTCCGAACCATTCCTAATTCTTCAGCAATGTCTGCAGCAATTGGATTTACGCTGGTACCAGGCGAAGAGCCAGCAGAAAAACCGATAAATTTCCCGCTCGGATGGGTAGAGGCTAAGGCCTCACCAATAATTGAACGCGCTGAATTATGAGTACATAAAAAAAGAATATTGTATTGCTTCATTTGCAAGCTACTTTCTTATTTACTTTTTTAATAGCGCACGTCTTGCCACTACAGCAGTTTTCTAAAAGAAATTCACTAAGATTCGTTACTAAGGCAACATTAGGTCGATAAATTAAATTGCGGCTTTGTCGCTCAACCACCAATAGACTTGCCTGCACCAATTCCTTTAAGTGAAAACTTAAAGTGGCATTAGGAATGCCTAACTTTTCAATGATTTGCGTGGGAGTTAAGCCAATATCGCCCTTCTGCACAATGAGACGAAAGATATTTAGTCGACTTTCTTGCCCTAAGGCGACAAATGCTTGGATAGCTCCACTATTTTTCATAATTCCATAATAATGGAAATTTATTACAGGCGTATGACAGAATGCGTTTTTGACCTACTCAGGCTTAATACCAGCATCTTTAATCGTTTTAGACCATTTCAGTGCTTCATTCTTTTGAAAAGCACCAAAAGCTTCTGGGGTCATTGGCTTAAATTTAGCGCCCTCAGTTTCTAAACGCTTTTGCACTGCGGGCTGTTGCATGATTTTGATAATCTCAGCATTCAGTTTACTAATAATGGGTTTTGGCGTGCCTGCAGGAGCAAAAATGCCAATCCAGTTACTAACATCAAACCCAGGTAATGTTTCAGCCACCGTGGGCACATCTGGCAGTGAGCTGGCTCTGCTACTACCGATCACTGCTAAAGCCCTTAATTTATCAGCTTTAACATATGGCAAAACTGTTGGCATCGTTGCAAACATAATCTGTGTTTGGCCTCCAATTAAATCAGTGATAGCAGGTGCATTACCTTTATATGGAATATGTGTCATATCCACTTTTGCTAAGGACTTAAATAATTCGCCAGCCAAATGGCTTGTTGTTCCCATGCCGCCAGAGCCATAAGAAACTTGGCCTGGACGTGCTTTAACATAAGCAATTAATTCATTGACATTTTTTACGGGAATTGCGGGGTTAACAACCAATAAGCCTTCAGCATCTAAAACATAAGCAACTGGCTCAAAATCTTTTAGTGGATCATAGGGCATATTTTTTATGAGGTACGGGTTTACTGCATGACTACCAATATTACCCATTACCAGGGTATATCCATCCGCTGGCGCTTTTGCCACAAAGTCTGCGCCAATATTGCCGCCGCCGCCTGTTTTATTTTCAACCACGACCGGCTGACCCAAAGACTCGCTTAATCCCTGGCCAACTACACGAGAAAAAGTATCCGCAATTCCCCCTGTAGCAAATGGCGAAATAATCTTAATTGGCTTATTGGGATAAGGCTGACTTTGCGCATTTGCATTAGCGATGAAAGCGATAAAAAAAATAAATACACGGACAAATAAAAATTTCATGATTGTTAACCCTTTAATCAATTAATTTAAAGCTTCTTCAAATAGTATCTCAAAATCTTTTTTATTCAGTGGTCGTGGATTCGAAGCGCTTGAATGGTCTTTCAAGGCACCCTCTACCATTGCAGGAATTATCTCTCGTGTTACACCCAAGGCACTTAATGATTTAGGTAGATTGAGTTTTTGGTTTAAATTCTCAATAAATCGATCCAGTGAAGTGTCATTTGGCACCCCCATAGCTATTTTTAACTCGGCAAACTTTTTCGTGCAATACGATTCATTAAAGCGCAGCACTGCGGGCAGAATTACCGCATTTAAGGTGCCATGATGAAGTACCGGTGACTTCAGGCCGCCTAATGGGTGTGACATAGAATGAACTGCGCCAAGCCCTTTTTGAAAGGTTAGGCCGCCTTGCAGCGAAGCCATCATCATGTTCCACCTAGCATCTCGATTAGAGCCATCTGTAAATGCTACCTCTACCCATGCGGCAGCTCGTTTAGCTCCATCAATTGCAATTGCGTCAGCCGGCGGGTTAACGCGGGGAGATAGATAAGTTTCAATGCAGTGAGTCAAGGCATCCATACCCGTTGCCGCGGTAAGACCAGCAGGTAAGCCGAGCGTCAGCTCAGGATCACAGAGCGCTATTTTTGGAATGAGATGGGGGCTGATAAAACCTAATTTACGACCGTCTCGAAGAGAGATTAAAGCTGCCCGCCCTACTTCACTGCCCGTGCCAGCAGTAGTAGGTACTGCAATCACCGGTACAACTTTTGAGCTGATCTTTTCAAGACCACCTAAAATCACTGCATATTGCTCAATGGGTCCTGGGTGGGTAGCTAATAAGGCCACGCCCTTTGCGAGATCAATTGATGAGCCGCCGCCAATTGCAATGATGCCATCACATTTTTCTGCTAAATAAACTTGGACGGCATCCTCCACCGCCTCTTCGGTCGGATTTTGTGGGGTATTGGCAAATAAAATTGGATTAAATTTTTTAAGTAATTGTTCAATATCGGCCACGATTGCGGTTTTACTGAGAAATGGATCGGTGACTAGCAGCGGTTTGCTAATTCCCAAGCTGCTTAGTAAGCTTGCAAGAGTCTTAATCGCTCCATAATCGAATTCGATGCGAGTTAAGTATTGAATAGTTGCCATAACTAAAAAAGTTGCCTTAGTTTTTTTATCATTGGCAACTCAATTAATTTACCCTCGTAAATAATGGGCCTACTGGGATCTAATGCATACATCGCCAGTATTTTTTCCGCCCGCTCGATCTCTTCTGTACTTGATGAAAATGCTCTCTTAATCGTGCTAACTTGACTGCCATGCTTGGTCACCATACCCATCATGCCTAAAGCTTTAGATCTCAAGCAATAGTTAAATAGCTTTTCTTGATCCACAGATGTATCAACAAATGGTGCAGGAGAATCAAATACGAAAATACCACCCAAAGCAGCTGCATGTACCACTTTAGAGCGGCTATATAGCAATGGCTCCCAATCCATCTCGCAACCAATTGCTGTTGACAGATCAAATCCGCCGAAATAAAGTCCCTTTAACTTTGAATGTGCATTAGCAATAAGTGAGGCATGCTTCAAACCCTTAGCCGTTTCAATTATTCCAAATAAATTCATTGGAGAATTTTTTTCTTCCAAAAAATGACCAACCTGGATTAACTCCTCTACTGATTCAAGCTTGGGAATTAATAAGATAGAAATAAAGGCGGGTTCATTGACTAGCATTGCTAAGTCACTTTGCCCATCTTCTGAATCCAGAGAATTAATTCTAACCATATATTGCGCTGACTTTGTCGGTTTATACGTTTGTAAAAATTGTTTGAGTGCCAAGCGACCATCCTGCTTAAGGTCTAATGGCACCGAATCCTCTAAGTCAATACAAACAATATCAGCAGCACATTCAGTTTCATTAGTTAATTCACTCAGGCGCAATCCACCCCAAAATAAAGAAGCGCGATGATTTTTATTTAAATGATCGGGCATTACAGGTTTATTTTTTCAACATATTATCGTAATTAACTTTTAGATGCGCCTCTACAGGATCAGCGCCTGCGCGAATTTCAGCAATAACGCGATCTTCGGTGGCCTTCACTTTTTGGGCAAAAGCCAGTACTTCTGCAATATGCTCCATCGGCACAACCACGGTGCCATTTTCATCTGCCAAGATAAAGTCGCCTGGCCGCACTGGTATTCCAGCTAACTTAATTGGTATGCCATAGCCCGCACAAGAAGAGCGCCCACGAACAGATTGCTGTGCAATGCCTTTGGCATAAACAGGCATGCCATAAATTTTATATTCATCAACATCACGTACAACGCCATCAGTGACACATCCAACCAAACCATTATGTTTTGCAGTTGCCCCAGCAACACCGCCAAAGGAATTCACAAAGGGGTTTTCGGAAGCATCTACTACCAGTACTGAGCCTGCTCCACCAAGCACAATCGCCTTTAGCGTACCAATGACGGTTGACTCTTCTGCCTGTCCAAATGGTAAATATTTCAAAGTAGCTGCTGGACCAGCAATTTTAGCGCATGGGTATATTGGCAATATGCCTTGAGGGGCGCCATTAATGCTAAGCCGATCTAAGGCATCAGATACATTTGAAGCCGATACATTTAAATATTGACTTATTAACTTTGAATCTACAGTAGCCACTTAAGCTCCCCCTTAAGAATAGTAATAATATTAATTAATCTAACGTCGCACCCGAATCACGCACTGCCCGTGCCCACTTGCTAAGCTCCTTCGCCTGAAAATCTGCAAATGGCTCACTAAAGTCTGTATTTGGCACCACGCCTAAATTACCTAGCTTTTCTTTATAGGCTGCTGAAGCCGCAACCTTTTCTGTATTAGTCTTTAGTAAGGCATACACGTTCTTGGGAATTTTGGCTGGCGCAAAAACGCCCCACCAAGCAATCGACTCAAACTGAGGATAGCCCTGCTCTGCTACTGTCGGAATATTGGGTAGCACGGGCGCGCGCACTTTACTAGTTACCGCTAAGGCGCGCAATTTACCCGAAACAATATGAGGTAATACTGATTGAATTGGATCAAAGACTAGGTCAATTTGGCCGCCCAATAAATCGGTCACTGCTGGTGCGCTGCCTTTATAGGGAATGTGTTTTAAATTCACCTTAATTGTCGACTCAAATAAGGCTGCTGTTAAGTGGCCTGGTGTGCCATTACCAGCTGTACCAAACTGCAGCGATTCAGGCTTTTGTTTGGCTAGCTTAATTAAATCATCTAAAGTTTTTATTGGGCTACTAGAGTTAACGGCAATCACGATTGGTGCGCTAGCTACCAATGCAATGGGCGTAAAATCTTTGACAGCATCATATGATAATTTTTTATACAAACTAGGATTAATCGCATGTGTTCCAACCGTACCCATAAAAAGCGTATAGCCATCTGGCGCTGCACGAGCGACAAAATCTGCCCCAATAGTACCTCCAGCACCGCCTTTGTTATCAATAATCACCTGCTGCTTCAGATCCTCACCCAGAAATTGTGAGAGTGGCCTAGCCACAATGTCAGTTGGTCCACCAGGGGGAAATGGCACAATTAAGCGCAATGGCTTATCAGGAAAATTTTGCGCAACTGCTGAGCTACCGATACCGCTAAGTAGGCCAATAATGGCAAAAAATAAGCCTAATTGATAGCGACTAGAATAAAAATGATTTTTAAGCATTTAGAACACCTCCCTAAACAGTAATCCGCCACCTGATAAAATTAATATCAGACCATATATTACCTTTAATTTATTTAGGCTGATACCTATATGCGCTCTTGAGCCACCCCATACTCCAATTGCCATAAATGGAATTAAAAATAAGGCAAGCAAGGCAATCTCAGTCTTTAAAAGTAAGCCGGTAATAATCATCAATATCAAACGTAATAAAACTAGAGAAAAAATAATAGCCGTCATAGTGGCTCGTAATTTACCTGCATCATGAATACGCATAGCCAAATACGAGGCATAAATTGGGCCGCCAGTGGCAAATAAAGCAGTAAATATGCCGCCAATAATGCCAAATGGAATTGACCAAATTTGTTGAATAGTTTTATCAGTGGTGGAATTGCGTTGAACTAAAATTCGCACACCATTTAGTCCGGCAAAAATTCCTAGGGTAATTAATAAAGGACTTTTAGGAGCATCCAATAATAAAGTAACGCCAATACCCATTCCTGCTAATGTAAAAGGAGCCAACCAATAAAGTTCTTTAAAGTTAGCCTGCTTAAAGGATTTTTTTCCTTGGTAAAAAGAGGCGCATAGATCTAAAACCACAATCAGTGGCACTACGGTCTGCAAAGGATAAAGCTGCACTAATAAAGGTACCGATACAATTGACGAGCCAAAGCCAGAAATACCAAAGATGAAATAAGCCAATAAAATAATGGCCGCAGCAGCAACTAGAGTTAAGGTCATTTCCAATTTATATTAATGCGCTTACTAATAAGTTAAAAATTGCATTAGCGGCCAATAGATAGAGGCAGATTTTTTTAATCTTCGCTTGTGTAATTAGGTGTTCTTGATCAATGCGATGGGCTATATAAAAACCGAGCAAGAATGCAGGTAAGCCTACTAAGAGCAAAGGTAGCCAAGTTAAATCGCTACTAATTATGCTAGCAGTAATAATAGCAAATAGCGCCATACCAGAAGTCACTTGTGAAAGTAATGCGCGGGACCGAGAAAACTCTAGCGAGCTGGCATTTAAGTACAGCGCAACGACTGGCCCACCAAAACCGCATGAGCCCAATAAGAGGCCCGCACCAGAGCCGATAAGAGTATCTTTTAGATTTGATAAGGCAACTTGCATATGGGGTTGAAATAAAAAATAAAGAGCAAAACAGAGAACTGCAAAGCTAGCCGCAATTTTTAAAAATTGCACTGGAAATTGCATGCTAACTGCAATTCCAATGGGTAGACAAATTGCTGCGCCTAAAAGTAAGCGATACATGCGGGGGCGGTCCTCCTTTGCAACTCCCCAATTTCTGGCTAGCCAAACTCCGCCAAGAAGCTCGATGAACATCACCACGGGAATTAATACCGCCAAGGGCAAGAAGCCCATTAGTAAAGGTGACATCACCATCGCGCCACCAAAACCACTTAAACGCCGAAATAATCCCCCTAAGATGGCAGAAACTGCTAGAAGAGCAATTGCAAACCAATCAAAGGAGTTCAACTAACTTCACTTAAATCATGCTCGTCAGAAATCAATTCGCGAATTTGCTTGCGCACTGCTAGATAGCTTGGGGTATCTTCAATCATGCGCCTTGGCTCAGGTACGTGAATCACTTTTTTAACGCGACCAGGTCTGCGGGTCATCACGATAATTACGTCTGATAAATTAATCGATTCTTCAATGCTATGTGTTACTAACACGACCGTTTTACTTTCTTCTGCCAAAATGCGAATCATCTCTTGTTGCATCATTGCCCTATTTTGCGCATCCAAGGCAGCAAAAGGCTCATCCATCAACAATACAGTTGGATCAACCGCCAGCGCCCGCGCAATTGAAACCCGTTGTCGCATGCCACCTGACAACTGGTGGGGGTAGCTCTCGATAAAGGAGCTAAGACCCACTAGGGCAGCAAAATGCTCAACATCTTTTTTTATCGTTGCCGAATCAACGCCCTTAATACTGAGACCAAAAGCAATATTATCGCGCACCGTAAGCCATGGAAATAATGCATAGTCTTGAAAAACCATCGAACGATCTGCGCCAGGCTCTTTTACTTCTTTGCCTGCGCATTCGATTCGACCAGCTGTAGGCGCTTCAAAACCAGCAATTAAATTTAGGAGGGTCGTCTTACCGCATCCACTATGACCCAAGATCGAGACGAACTCGTTTTTATTTACCTCTAATGAGACATCGTCCAAGGCCTGAACCGCTTGGCCTTTATTATTTAGTGCGGGGTAAATTTTACTAAGGTGCTCTACTTTTAAAGCTGACATTAATTTAATCGCTATCTATAAAGAAAACATTACGCATTTAAAGCACGTGACCATGGCATAAACTTTCTGGCTGCATAACGGATAAGCCGATCAAGCGTTAAGCCAATCAGACCAATCGCCAACATGCCATCTAAAATATAGTCGGTACGCAAAACTGTTCGCGCATCATTAATTAAAAAGCCTAGCCCAGAGTTTGCGCCGACTAGTTCAGCTGCCACCAAAGCCATCCAGCCTACTCCCAAGCCAATCCGTATACCAGTGACAATTTGCGGTAAGGCGGCGCGCAAGACTACCCGGGTAATCACATTCCACCCCCGCGCACCCAAACACCGAGCTGCGCGGATTAAATTAGGTTCGATATTTTTAACAGCATCGATCGTATTTAATAGAATCGGGAAGAAAATACCTAAGAAAATAATGAATTGGTTTTGCGTATTACCAACGCCAAACCACAAAATGCTCAATGGAATCCAAGCGATGGGTGGAATGGGTCGCAAAATTTCAATAATGGGGTCAACTTGTTCGTTTACCCACTTAAAACAACCCATCACAATTCCCAGGGGAATTGCTACGCTGGCATAACAAAAAGCAATAAATTCACGTGCCAAGCTATCGCGGATGTGCTTCCATAACTCACCCGAAAAACTCAATTCAATTGCGCCGTTTAATACTCCAGACGGCGGTGGTAAAAGTGTGGCCTGCGTTTTATCCAAGATATACCGGCTGGCAAACTCCCAGCCAGCCAGTAATATCAAGAGCAGAATTAAACGCCGTAACTGCTTAACGGAATAAAAAAAAGGCATTATTTTTTGTATACCTTGCCATCAAATGACCAGTCTTTGGTTAAATCACCCTTTTCTGGGAATGGCTGAGGCTTCGTCGTATTAAGTGAAGTCATATAGGTTGGATACGGGGTTTTATCCATTGGCGTAATCCAATTAGCGGGCAAGAAAGAGGGTTGCTTGGGAATACTCCAGCCCAACTTAGAAAACGTTTTATCCATAAAGCGTGTATCTACAGCGCGCGCAAAATCAACTCCGGTGAGTTTATTTTGAATCCGCTTACTTTCATATAGCCAGTTATAAATAGGCTCATTGGCACGACCCCAAAATAATGGAATAGGATAAATGTAGGTTGGCTTATCCAAGAGGTTATAAGCAGCAACTTGTTGACGCAAAATTTCTGTGGAGTAATTCTTCAGATTAGGATCTTCTTGCATTGCGGTTACTGCAGCATCCGGATTTTTACGAATCCATAGAGTAGCTTCAGCAATAGCATCAGTAAAAGCCTGTACTACGTCTGGTGCGTTATCAATCATTTCTTGACGCGCATAGAAGGTACCCTCGTAAATGTTGTAAGGGAAGCTATCGCTAACGATGCGTGCATTTTTACGCTCCTTCACCATAATCGTTGGCGTTGGATCCCAAGGAACTACGGCATCGATACCCTTTGGCATTGCCATCTGTTCGCCGGGAGGCATATTTTTCAAAATAATATCTTTACCCACTTCAAGGCCATTGGCCTTAGCAGCTGCCTGAATATAAAATTCAGCTGAAGATCCCGTCACAATGCCAATAGTTGCAGGCGGATTTGAACCTTTAAAATCTTTAATTGATTTAATTTTTGAATCGGTCGGTACCAACATGGCATGCAACAAATTCACATTAATAACGGCAATCGTCTTAACGGGAATATTTTTATCCACTAAAGTTGTGAAGGGAAAATTACCGCCATTACCAAATTGAAAACGGCCTGAAATAATGACTTCATTAATCGCTGGGCCCGAAGGGAATGCTTGCCACTTAGCCTCTACCCCACGCTTGGCCAAAAAGCCTTTTTTATCCATGACTAAATTAATCGTATTTTGACCAGACCAAGGTGGTTGAAAAGCCACCTGAATTGGCCACCAGCCTTTTTCTTTAAGCCAGGCAATAGATTTAGGGGAGATTTTTTCATCTGCCCCTTCTGGCCAGCCATAATCAGTAAATTGCGTGGTTTGGGCAGCGGCTGGTAATGCTAGCCCAGCCACCATTGCTATTGCTAAAGCACTAAATACTCTACGAGTAATAGTTAAAGCTTTCATAGTTATCTCCTGTCTGTATTGCTATTAATAAAGACTGCTTTTTTATCTTACTTTTAATAAAGTACTGCTTTTGATCATTAAGTCTAACGCAATTCTATCCTGCTACATGGCTCTGTTACTTAGTCTGTTACTTAGCCCTGTTACTCAACTTCATTTACTGCGCAAAGGTCAACTCTACACCACCAAAACGCGTGCGAATCTTGGCATATTCCTTGCGCTGAACTAGGTACTTCATTAGCTCAGAAAAGGGCTGCAACTGCTTACCCTGCTTGAGGGCTGCTAAGGTGCCATCTTGCAGACCTAAAGCTAAATTAGGAGGGTAGAAGGCATGCAGGCAAAGTTGCTCACGCGAAACTGACTTACCCCACTGTTTTCTTAAGTCACTTAAAGCGGGTTTAATGAAATCACCTGGTCGCTGGCTCGGGTCATACTCCACCCCGGCACGGGCCATCACCTCCCCACTTGGCTGACCAGCTAATTGACCGTAATGACCACGCAAATAAAGCTTAACCTCATCAGGTATGGTTTTATAG
>Ga0208942_1000763_pt1 | contig 12426 bp, 14 predicted proteins | sample GreLakmeSU08MSRF_FD_187704 | JGI IMG/M metagenome (GOLD analysis project Ga0208942, IMG submission 187704) | Freshwater lentic microbial communities from great Laurentian Lakes, MI, USA - Great Lakes metaG SU08MSRF (SPAdes) | ecosystem: Environmental > Aquatic > Freshwater > Lake | place: Great...
CGTTGGGCGAGGGTCAATTTAGAACCTGTCGCCCCCTAGACCATCTTCGAATCGCTCATTTGGGCCAAGCTTTGAGCCAATTTGAACTCAGTTATTGTCAAGGCTGGGGTGGAAAGGCAAAACCACAACGCGAAGCATTATCCTTACGTCCATGAGCTCTCAATGGAAAGTAGTACTTAAACGTAGCTGGCCCACGATTCGGATTGTTCTCTCGATTGTCTTGCTCTGGAAGGCTACGAGCGGTATTGATTGGCAAGCCCTGATTGAATCCGAGTTACAACTTCAAGCCCAGTGGTTAGTGGCAGGGGGTCTTTGCATTACTGCTGCCTTTATCTGCGGAGGTCTACGCTGGGGTTTATTTATGCAGCGTGCCGGCTTTCAAGGAAGCCTGATGGGATATGTCGCGCTGTATTTTTCAGGGGGTCTCATTAATCAAGGCCTGCCTAGCACTCTTGGGGGCGACAGTTATCGCGCCATCGCTGGAACCCATCTCACTCAGAGTGGGCAATTGAGTCATCAAAAAGAACTGGCTGAAGAACTAAGCCATGCGGATGATCTCAAGCAGCAAAGTCCTAAATTGCGTTTGGGATTTTCCATAACGCTATTGGATCGAGTTGTAGGTCTCATGGGTAACAATATCTTAGGCGGTATCGGTCTTGTTCTTGGTGGCGCCACCCTTGGTGCTTGGGGTATTGAGTTGGGGTACGTCGTGTTGGCTGGCATGCTGGGGATTGGTGCTCTACTTGCTTTTGCTCTAAGCTACCAACCCTTGTTGCATTGGATTCAAAAACTTCTGGGGCGTTTTGATCTACAGCCCGCGCTTTCGGGAATTCGTCTTGCCTTTGCATGGCCCAACAATATTGCGCAAGGCATATTTGCTGTATCGATCCATTGCTTCAATATTCTGGCTCTAGGGTTTTGTCTCAAAGCGTATGGTGCCGATGTACCCACAGAGGCACTGATGATTGGTCTTCCCGCTTTAAGTCTTTTGCTCATGCTGCCAATTAGCATCTCCGGCTGGGGCTTGCGTGAAGCGACCCTAGCTTCTGTCCTTACCCTTTGGGGGATTAATCCCTCACTCACGGTTTTAGGATCGATTAGCTACGGCGCAATTACCTTATTGTGCGTCTTGCCTGGCGCGTATAAATTGCTAAAACGAAGTTAAATGGTCGTGGGCATAAAATAGAGCCTAGGTCACAAAGGATAAAAGCAGAATGGCAATTAGCGTCAATGCAATGCGTACCATTGATCACTGGGTTGGGGTGCCACTTTGCGCCATCGCTAGCCCAATTGTTGCTTTACTTGATCTACTTTCTAAGCCATTTGCTCGGTCGAGCGAACCCAAGAGACTCCTCTTCATTGAGCTCTCTGAAATGGGTAGTGCCATTCTTGTCGATCCAGCGATGCGCAAAGCCCAAGCAAATGGGGCCGACATTTACTTTCTAATTTTTAAAAGTAATGCTGCCAGTCTGGGTTTATTAAATACCGTTCATCCTAACCATATTTTTACGATTGATTCCTCTAGCTTGTGGAAGTTAGCGTTCGATACTCTACGCTTCTTAGTGAAGGCACGTTTTTATCGGATTGATACAGTGATTGATCTAGAACTGTTCTCCCGCTTTACTGCCCTACTAACTGGATTGTGTGGTGCAAGACGTCGTGTTGGCTACCATATTTTCCATGGAGAAGGATTGTGGCGTGGCACGATGCTAACGCGCAAAGTACATTACAACCCGCATATTCATATTGCGAAGAACTTTATATCGCTCGTACATGCCGCTTTTGCGAAAGAGGAGGAACAGCCCTTTAGCAAAATTACAATTTCCGATCAAGAGATTCAGCTTGCTCACGCTGTGATTGATCCGATGGTCAAACAACATCTGCAACTGCGCATTGAGAACCTGGCCCAACAAGCCATGATCCCATTTAAGCATGGACAGCAACGGATTATCTTAATAAATCCTAATGCCAGTGATTTGCTTCCTCAACGCCGTTGGGCACCAGAACGATTTTCAGAGCTAATTACTGCAACACATCAGCGCTGGCCAGAGGATCTCATCCTAATCACGGGTTCGCCGGCTGAGCATACTTATGTAGAAGGTGTTCGCTTGGCAGCCAAAGTAAAACATGCCATCAATTTTGCCGGTCACGTGCGCTTCTCGGAGTTACCAGCTCTCTATACACTGTCGCACGCAATGGTGACCAATGACTCAGGTCCTGGTCACTTCTCGTCCGTCACTGATTTGCATACTGTCGTTCTATTTGGTCCTGAGACCCCTGCTTTGTATGGCTCACTTGGTAAATCGATTCCGATTACTGCCCAACTAGCCTGCTCGCCCTGCGTAAGCGCTGCTAATCATCGCAAGACCCCTTGCCAAGACAATGTGTGCATGAAGGCTATTTCGGTCTCTCATGTCCTAGATCGTCTCGCTGTTCAGATCACTGCGGCTGATCGCGCTCGGGCTTTATAAAGACTCTTGACCTATGAACTTTGGTCGCGCTTGGGCTGTACCCCTGATCCCACTGTGTCTCTGGCTGATCATACTGGCAAGCGGTAAAGAAGTTGAGGTCTTTCTTTGGCTCAATCAAGCGGCCCAAGTTCTTCCTAACTGGGCTTGGGCTTGGTTCACCTTTTTAGGAAATGGCTGGGGCATCTTTGCCCTGTGCTTCCCGTTAGTGCTTTATGCGCCTAGACAACTCTGCGCAGCTTTAATATCCGGCGCAATTGCCGCACTTATTAGTCTCACCCTCAAGCCCTTAATTGGCTTACCCCGCCCTGCAGGAGTCTTGAGTGAAAATAGCTTTTATTTACTCGGCGATCCCTTGTTGCATCACGCCCTACCTTCAGGGCACACCCTAACTGTATTTTCGGTTGCAAGCGCGTTGTTCTTTTCTACCCCTCACCCCAAACGTAACCTGTTCAGTGTTTTATTTGTCCTAGCAGCTCTCACAGGTATCTCTCGCAATGCCGTTGGTGCCCATTGGCCGGGGGATGTGTTGGTCGGTTCAGCATTAGGTATCTGGTGTGGCTTAATTGCAAGTCGCTGGGTACTAAGAATCAAAGATCACCAATTAAGTCCTACCAGTTCAATTGCACGAGTCATTGCAGTGGCTGGTTTTGGAGTCTTATATGTTTTGCAAACCCGCGTGTTGGATTTTCCTCATAACCAAGCGTTGCAATATGTAGGTAGCGCCATTGTGTTGATAACGCTTGTCTTATTTGTCTTGCGACAGAACAAGCCCCAATACAATGTTTAGTTATCGCCATGCATTTCATGCTGGCAATCATGCGGACGTCTTAAAACATCTCGTATTAATCCATAGCATTCGCTATCTGCAAGAGAAAGATGGTGGACTAATGTTGATTGATACCCATGCAGGTGCTGGACTTTATACCTTACGAGAGGGCTATGCAACAGTGAGTCAAGAGGCACTTACCGGAATTGATCGTATTATTGGCAATCAAGATCCTCAGACGAATTACTCTGAGCTTGAAGCATATATTGATCTTGTCAACAGTGTTAATCCGCCGGATCGAATTGATTTTTATCCTGGGTCACCATTCATTCTGGCAAAGCTATTACGAGCCCAAGATCGTTTACGCCTCTTTGAGCTCCATTCGAGCGACATTGACCTATTGCAACAAAACATCAAGTCACTTCATCTAGATCGACAAATCGAAGTTCGCAAAGAGGATGGTTTTGCTGGACTGAAATCTTTACTACCACCGCCCAGCCGCAGAGGCTTAATCTTGATTGATCCTTCCTATGAAAACAAACAGGATTACTTCTCTTTAGAAACCTGTTTGGCTGAGGCATTAGAGCGTTTCGTAACTGGCTCCTATCTGATGTGGTACCCCATTCTCAATCGCACTGAATCGCTGCAGCTACCTAAACGATTGAAGGCGATTGCCGAACGCTTCGAGCGCACTTGGACTCAAGCAGAGTTCCGTATTACGAATGAGCCAGCAGAGCGTCGTCTTCAAGCCAGTGGCATGTTGGTCATTAATCCCGTTTGGACATTAAAGGCCTACTTAGAGAAACTACTACCTATCCTACAAAATACCTTGGGGGAAGACGCTGGCGCCTCTTATCAGTTGCTCAGTAATCAAACATAACTTCGTTGCGCCGTAAGAACGGAATACTCCACGGTGGGTTATAGCGCGCTAACTGTGGTTCACTTGTAGGCGCAATGTTTTTGGCTTTTAACCAAGTCCTTAGCTCTTGAGCCTTCTCTTGAGTCTTTTCTTCCGAATTAAATCCAGTATAGGTAATGACTGCTTTTTTCTGAGGCGGGATTTCTCGCAACTTTACCTCTGGGCTTGTTGGCGTTGGCAGATTTGCTAGGGTGTATTGGCTAGGCATCACAAAGTACATACGCCATTGACCAGGACTCGTTTTTTGGGTCTCCATGGTCACGGGGGCGGTCATCGCAATCTTCTCGCTACTGCCCGATTTGGGTTCCATCGTGACGGGTACGGTCATGGCAATCTTCTCACTACCTTGCTGGTCATCGGCTAGTTTGGTTTTAGATTGGTTCTTGCCAAAGATATAACCCGCAATGAAACGAAAGCCTTTACTGCCCGCATCACTCATATCGCCATCCACATAAACCTCGGCCACAATCATTGGCGCATACTGACGTAACTCAAAAGGTGGAGAGCTTTCAATTACAGTGTATTTTGGTTCCTCAAGGGCCATTACTGAGCTCGCAAATAAGAAACAGAGTCCTGCCAGAATAATCGAATAGGCACGTTTTACCATTTTCCTTCCAATACAAAACCTTTGGTACTTGCTTGTAAGTTCACTTGAGCTCCAACTGGAAGTGTTAATTTATCTTTAATGTGGCCAAAAGGCAAACCGGTCAGAATCGGAATGGATTTCGGTATGCGCCCACGAATCAGATCAATGGCAGCATCTAAGTTATAGCCACGATCGACCTCGTACAAACGATATTGACTGAAATGCCCCAAAAGAATAGCGCGCTGTTTACCTAAAATCCCTGCCTCATGCAATTGCAGCAGCATGCGCTCAATGCGGTAGGGGTGCTCATTGATGTCCTCAATAAAAAGGATGCCACCATTGACTTGTTTCTCGGTGGGGAAATACTCGGTTCCTAAAAGGGTTGTAATAACACTCAGGTTTCCACCCCAAAGCATACCCTCAATGTTTTTGGATAAATCAACATCCCCTGCCCAACGCTGAATATCAGGCACTGCAATACTAAATCGACGACTCTCTACCGCGCTCTGAAAATGAGTCCAGGTAAATTGACTAGGAGTCTCGGGTTCACCAAACTCATTCAGGGGGCCAAAGTCATAATTAAGCATGGGTCCAGCCAAACTAATCGTGCCCGTCTTGGCCAGCAAACCTAGCTGAAATCCTGTGAAATCACTATGTCCACAGATTTGCAAGCCTTGTTTTACTGCAATGGCAATTGCCTTCCAGTTGATCTGGTCTAGAAGACGATGTAAACCATATCCTCCGCGAACTGATAGCACAATTTGACTAGGGTCAAGATTGGCGATCGCATTTAACTCATCCAAGCGTTCTGTATCAGTGCCTGCAAAACGTTCAAACACTCTCTGGGCACATTGACTATTGGAGACCATGACACCCTGCTGCTTTAGCCAAAGCAAGGCACTTTCTGGGCTTCGCAGATCAGAACTGGCGCCCGATGGAGCAATTAAATGGATCTTCATATACGCCGTTGTCTAAAAAACTCTCTGAGTAACTCACTACACTCCCCTGCTAATACCCCACCTTGCACCTCGGTCTGGTGATTAATCTGCTTTATTGAAAATACATTACCAACACTACCAGCCATTCCGGTTTTTGGATCCGCCGCACCAAACACAACACGTTTTACTCTAGCATGAAGCATGGCACCACAACACATCGCGCAGGGCTCTAAGGTGACATAGAGGGTAGAGTCAGGAAGTCGGTAGTTCTCAAGCGATTTTGCAGCTTCCCGAATAGCCACCATCTCTGCATGAGCGCTGGGGTCATGCAATGTAATGGGCTGATTAAACCCCCTCCCAATCACTTGCTCTTGGTGAACTAAGATCGCACCAACGGGCACCTCTCCTTGGGCACCAGCCAATCTAGCCTGCTCGATGGCAAGACGCATGAAGGCTTCGTCCTGAATGGATACCATCCGGTCTTAAGCACCCTGCGCGTGATAGTCGGCCCAGCAATTTGGGGTCTCATACAAACGAACTGTCTTGAGCACAAGCTGTCCCTTGGTTTCTGCTGTAAAGATGGGGGCTAGGATATCAAAGGCAAACTTCACCAAATTCTCAACGGTGGGGACATCCTCTAAGATCACTGTTTTGTGACTAGGCAAACTCTCCAAGAATTTCACCAAGACGGTATCCTGTTTTGCGACTAGAAAGGCATGGTCCCAGGGCTCTACCAGGTTCTTTAGTGCTAGTTGCTTAATGTCTCCAAAGTCGATCACCATGCCATCGTCAGACTGACCGCGCGATGCATGTACCGGGCCCAAGACCGTTAACTCAAGAGCATAGCGATGTCCATGGAGATGCCGGCATTGTCCACCATGATTTGGGATACGATGTCCAGCATCAAACTCGAGACGGCGTGTAATTGTAAGGCGCTGCATTACTGAATTCCGATCATTTTATGGGTTTGCACACTTAAGCGCCACAGAGGATGTTTTTGACACAACTCAACAGCATAGGCTGTATTTTCTCTCAATTGAGGTCCATCCATAGGTTGTAAATAACGATGTCTAAAATCCATGCCCTCAAAACGGTGTAAAGTTGTTTCAATGGGTTGATGTTCTGTCTGAGGCACAACTAGCTTGATTTCATCAGCCTGCTTCACCACTAATTCTGCGTTAGCCTTAGGACTTAGGCATACCCAATCAATTCCGTTAGGGATCTTAATCGTGCCATTCGTCTCAATTGCAATCTCAAAATGACGTTGATGCAGAGCCTCAATGAGTGGAGCATCAAGTTGTAATAAGGGCTCACCCCCAGTCATCACTACATAGCGATAATGATCCGTACTCATCGTTTCCAACCATGCGGCTTCAATTGCATTGGCTAAATGGTCGGCACTATCAAATTTCCCACCGCCCACACCATCCGTACCAACGAAATCAGTGTCGCAAAATTGGCAAATAGCTGTTGAGCGGTCTTCCTCTCGCCCGGACCAGAGGTTGCACCCAGCAAAGCGGCAGAATATGGCTGCGCGCCCGGCTTGCGCACCTTCTCCTTGCAAAGTAGCAAAGAGTTCTTTAACGGAATACATGACAATGAATATCTAAATTAATTTTTTATTCCCACTCGATTGTGGAGGGGGGTTTACCGCTAATATCAAAAACAACTCGGTTAATACCGCGCACTTCATTGATGATTCGGTTGGACACTTTACCCAATAGCTCATGAGGTAGATGTGCCCAGTGGGCGGTCATAAAGTCTTGGGTTTGCACTGCTCGCAGAGCAACGACATACTCATAGGTCCGACCATCACCCATCACACCCACTGATTTAACAGGCAGGAAGACGGCAAAGGCCTGGCTGGTAAGCGCATACCAGGATTGTTGAGTATTTGGATCAATCGTATTTCGGAGTTCTTCAATAAAGATGGCATCTGCACGTCGCAGAAGATCTGCAAATTCTGGTTTGATCTCACCTAAGATTCGGACTCCAAGTCCCGGGCCTGGGAAGGGATGGCGATCAACCATCTCTTTAGGTAAGCCCAGGGCAATACCAAGTGTTCTTACTTCGTCTTTAAACAGCTCTCGAAGCGGCTCCAATAGCTTGAGGTGCATATCCTCTGGAAGTCCACCAACGTTGTGGTGACTCTTAATCGTATGGGCGCCCTTCTTACCTTTGCCAGCTGATTCAATCACATCAGGATAAATGGTTCCTTGTGCAAGCCACTTGGCATTCTTAATCTTGGCAGACTCTTTCTGAAATACTTCCACAAACTCTTTGCCAATGATCTTGCGCTTTTGTTCTGGGTCAGTCACACCCCTCAGCTTTCCTAGGAACTCATTAGCGGCATCGACATGAATCACCTTCACGCCAAGGTTACGAGCAAACATATCCATAACCATCTTGCCTTCATTAAGGCGCAAGAGCCCATGATCGACAAATACACAGGTCAACTGATTACCAATTGCACGATGAATGAGGGCTGCAGCAACACTAGAGTCTACGCCGCCCGATAGGCCCAGAATTACCTCATCTGCGCCAACCTGCTCTTTTATTTTGGCGACCGCTTCTTGAATGTAGTCTCCCATCACCCAATCAGAACGGCATTGACAAATGTCATGAACAAAACGATTCAGAATTTCTTTGCCTTTAAGAGTATGAGTAACCTCCGGATGAAACTGAAGTCCATAGAAATGCTTCTCTTCATTAGCCATGCCTGCAATGGGACACGAAGGGGTCGAGGCCATCAACTTAAATTGAGGGGGTAGCTCAGTGACTGAATCGCCATGACTCATCCATACTTTCAGAATGCCGTGCCCCTCTGCCGTCCGGTGATCTTCAATATCCTTGAATAAATCAATGTGGCCACGTGCCCTCACCTCGGCATAGCCAAACTCCCGAGCCTTGCCTAAAGACTCTGCCGAGGCAACCGTGCCGCCAAGCTGGGTTGCCATCGTTTGCATACCGTAGCAAATACCCAAGACAGGCACCCTAAGATCAAACACTATTTGTGGGGCGCGAGGGCTATTTGGCTCCGTAACCGAGCTTGGGCCACCAGAGAGGATGATCCCCTTGCAAGACTGACTTCTTACAAACTCTTTAATTTGCTCTGGATCACAATCGTATGCCCAGATCTCAGAATAGACCTTAGCTTCTCGAACGCGACGTGCGATCAATTGGGTAACTTGAGAACCAAAATCTAGAATCAGAATCTTATCGTGCACGGCTTTTGGATTCTTAATCGATATGGTAATTAGGGGCTTCCTTCGTGATCTTTACATCATGGACATGCGACTCGCGCACTCCAGCAGAAGTAATCTCCACAAAACTTGCCTTCTCATGTAACTCCGCAATGGTCTTACAACCGCAGTAACCCATTGAAGAACGAATACCGCCTGTTAGCTGATGCAAGATACTCAGCACACTTCCTTTATATGGCACTTGACCTTCAATGCCTTCGGGCACTAATTTGTCGGCATTAGCGGCGCTAATATCTTCTTGGAAGTAACGATCGGCGGCACCATCGGACATCGCGCCCAATGAACCCATACCACGGTAGCTTTTATAGGAACGTCCTTGATATAAAAATACTTCCCCTGGAGCCTCTTCAGTGCCCGCAAACATACCGCCCATCATCACTGAATTTGCGCCAGCCGCTAATGCTTTGGCAACATCCCCGGAATAACGGACGCCACCATCAGCAATCAGTGGGATGCCAGTTCCTTTTAAAGCCTTCGCAACATTCACGACCGCAGTAATTTGGGGAACGCCAACACCAGCCACAATCCGGGTGGTGCAAATTGAGCCTGGGCCAATACCAACCTTCACGCCATCAGCTCCATGATCTGCTAATGCTTTAGCGGCTTCGCCTGTTGCGATATTGCCACCAATCACTTGTACCTGTGGATAGTGTTTCTTGACCCACTTGACTCGATCGAGAACACCCTGACTATGTCCGTGGGCAGTATCCACCACAATAAGATCAACACCAGCCTTCACCAACAACTCAACGCGCTCATCATTATCAGGGCCTACACCAACTGCTGCCCCGACACGTAACTTTCCCTCGCTATCTTTGCAAGCATTAGGATGCTCAGTGGCCTTCATGATGTCTTTAACGGTCACTAAGCCTCTTAACTCAAAGGAGTCATTGACAACCAGCACGCGCTCTAAGCGATGCTTGTTCATTAAACGCTTTGCCTCTTCTAGGCTAGCACCTTCTTGAACAGTTACAAGACGCTCACGCGGGGTCATTTTTGATTTCACTGGTGCGTTCAGATCCTCTTCGAAGCGCAGGTCACGATTGGTAATGATGCCGACTACTGTTTTTCCTTGCAGAACAGGAAATCCAGAAAAGCCATGCTCTTTGGATAACTGAATCACTTGTTGCACAGTCATGTCAGGATGAATTGTGATGGGATCCCGCAAGACCCCAGACTCATAACGCTTCACTTTAGCGACTTCTTTCGCCTGCTCTGCAGGCTTAAGATTTTTATGAACAATTCCAATACCACCCTCGGTTGCCATTGCAATTGCCAAACGTCCTTCGGTCACGGTATCCATAGCAGCCGATACCAAAGGAATATTGATGGTGATATCGCGGGTTAATTGGGTAACCAAATTAGTGTCACGCGGAAGGATCGCCGAATAAGCCGGCACGAGGAGCACATCATCGAACGTTAGTGCTTTTTGTATGAGTCGCATGCAAAACCCCTAGTCGCAAAATCAGATTATAGAGGTTCTCGGCTATTTACTCTTAAATCCCTTCTCGATCATGGCCTTAGCACTGAGATATCGCTATTGCAGGGCCTATTTTGGGGCCTTTGCTTTTGCAGTTCGTGCGCTTGCCCGAAGCTGTGCCTTTGCTTTTAACTGACCGTCTTTATCTCGATTTGCTTTCTTGCGACGCGCCATTTTAGGATCAATTTGCAAGGGGGCATATAGCTCGAGGCGATCACCCGCATAAATGGGGCTATCCCAATCCTTGCGTTTTCCAAATACGCCGTAGCACCCCTTGCGACCAATGACCGGATCATCCTTGGTTTGGGCAATTTGAAGAGTTTGCAGCGCCCAGCCTACGGTTTGCAATCCTTCCTTGGGTACAGGAAGTTGATATATCTGCAGTGTAGGTGGATCGACCCGAGCATCGCACAGAAGTATCTCAACGGTCTTAGAAGAATTAGCTGCCATACAGTTGATCTGCTCGTTTGACAAAACAATCCACAAAGGTACCTGCGATATACGAAAACACTGGGCCAATCACCTTATCCAAAATGACATTCTTAAACTCCCAGTGCAAATTGAACTGAATCTTACAAGCGTCCTCACGCAAGGCAATAAAATGCCACTGCCCTGTAAAACTCTTAAACGGGCCATCAACAAATTGCATATCGATCGAATCGGGTCGATGATTGGCATTGCGAGTATGAAAATACTGCTCAATCCCTTTGAAGTGGATCTTTATTTTGGCATCTAGCACAGTCTCCGTTTGCTCATAAATATCCACACCACCGCACCAGGGTAAAAACTCGGGATAGCTCGCCACATCCGTCACCAAGCTGTACATGCGCTCGGCGGAGTGCCCAATTAAAACGGTCTTATTGACGTCTGCCATAATCAATATGATGGAACCTATAAAAACTTTAAACCATGAGTATCGTCGATAACAAAAAAGCCTTCTTTGACTATTTTATTGAAGACCGCTATGAGGCCGGTCTCGTCCTTGAGGGGTGGGAGGTTAAGGCCATTCGTGCGGGGCGGGCTCAGATCAAAGAAGCGTATGTCGTGGTGCGCAATGCAGAGATTTTTCTAATCGGATCGCACATCAGTCCACTCTCCTCCACTTCGACCCATGTGCATGCAGATCCAACACGCACTCGTAAATTACTCCTCAACGAGAGTGAAATCCGTAAGCTAATCGGCAAGGTAGAGCAACGTGGCTATACCTTGGTGCCGCTCAATATGCATTTCTCGAAAGGGCGGGTGAAATGCGAAATTGGGTTAGCCCGCGGCAAGAAACAACATGACAAGCGTGAGGCCAGCAAAGAGAAAGATTGGGAGCGTGAGAAGGCGCGCATTGTGCGCGGCCAACTCAGCTAGGGATTATTTGCCAAAAACTCCCACGTCTGCACCACACTATCTGGGTTTAGGGAGATAGAGGTAATTCCTTTTTTGACCAACCACTTCGCAAAGTCTGGATGATCGGACGGACCCTGACCACAAATGCCCACATACTTACCTTGCTTGACACACGCATCAATCGAGCGTTCGATCATAAATTCCACAGCGGGATCCCGTTCATCAAAATCAATTGCCAGTAACTCCATACCCGAATCACGATCCAAACCAAGCGTTAATTGGGTCATATCGTTTGAGCCAATCGAGAACCCGTCAAAGTATTCGAGGAACTGATCAGCCAATATGGCATTAGACGGAATCTCGCACATCATAATGAGTCTTAGTCCGTTAACACCTCGCTTAAGACCTAGCGTTGCCATCATATCGATGACCCGTTTAGCCTGAGGAATCGTGCGTACGAATGGCACCATGATCTCTACATTATCAAGACCCATATCCTCACGAACCCGCTTCATGGCCGCACACTCTAGAGCAAAAGCCTCACCAAAGTCCTCCGAGACATAACGCGATGCACCCCTAAAACCAAGCATCGGGTTCTCTTCATCGGGCTCATAGCGCGATCCACCAATGAGCTTTTTGTACTCATTGGACTTGAAATCTGATAA
>Ga0208942_1000771_pt1 | contig 12383 bp, 13 predicted proteins | sample GreLakmeSU08MSRF_FD_187704 | JGI IMG/M metagenome (GOLD analysis project Ga0208942, IMG submission 187704) | Freshwater lentic microbial communities from great Laurentian Lakes, MI, USA - Great Lakes metaG SU08MSRF (SPAdes) | ecosystem: Environmental > Aquatic > Freshwater > Lake | place: Great...
TGGATGTAAACCAACGCATCATCTCTTCAAAATCACCCGCGCCAAGTCCCGCTTTTGCAAAGCGGGCGAGCAAGTTGCCCCGTCGTGAAAAATTTCACAAGCGTTTTTTATGAACTTCTTTTCCGGACCGCCGTTCGCCTCAAAAACCGCCGGCGCGCGCTGCAGTGACGGCTAGCTGATGAGCTTGGCCAACTCGTCGGCTTTGCCGGCGCAGGCGGTAATCATCTCCTTCACCTGATCGGGGCCAAACTCGGGATGGCGCTCGACCACGAGCTTGCTGAAATCCTCGTTCCACGTCTCCGGATGCGCATCGCAGAGCGAGGCGACGTAGTGGACGGCGTCCGGCCGGAGCCGGCTGTCCGCGACATTCTGGTCCTTGATGGCGCCGGTGAGGTCTTCGGGCATGTCCCACACCGCGCACACGGCCGCGCCCAACTCGGCGTGGCACCAGCCGAGAGTTTCCTTCTCGACCTCGTGCAAAGCGCGTTCACCCTTCGAGGCGGTGCTGTAGATGAGGTTGTAATCTTCGCCTTTGCTGGCAGCGATGAGCGGCACGGCGATGTCCTGCAAAAATCCAGCGGTGAAACAGAGGTTGGCGACGGCGGGCTTGGTGGCCTCGGCGATTTCTTTGGCGAGAACGGCACGTTTGCCGGCGGTCTTCCAGAACTGCTGCAGCGCGAGGTACTGCGGCAACTTCTGCGGGGTGGTACCGCGCGCGCCGATGAGCATCACGATGCGCTCCAGTTGGGAATTGCCCATCATCGCGATGGCGTGGTCGAGCGTGGTGATCTTCGAACGCGGCGCGTAAGCGGTGGAGTTCACTGTGCGCATCACGCGGCTCGTCAGGTCGGCGTCCATCGACATCACCTGACAAACTTGGTTGGTGCTCGAGTCGGGATCGCGCAGGCGCTTGAGTGTCTCGAAAATCGTTTTACGGAAACGCGGCAACTCGAAGTTGCCGAGGATCTCCTTTACGCGTTCCGCTGGATCTTGTGACATGCGTCTTACTTCTTGGTTGGGGTTGCGCTGCTTGACTCCGCTTCCTATTCACCGCGTCGGCCGAGCAGGTTGCCGAGAATAGTCATCAGGCCGCCGAGGCCGAAATAGCCGAAAATGGTAAGCGCGTTGGTGAGAATCTGCGCGAGGGTGGACTTGGGCAGCACGTCGCCGAAGCCGAGCGTGGTGGCCGCGACGACCGCGTAATATTGCGGCGTGTACCACGTCCGCGCGAGGTCGCTGGGGATGGCGAAGTCGGGCGAGATGGCGCCGACGCGGCGGTCGGTGTTGTTCCAATACGAGTTCTGCGTCGGGTCCTGCGTGACGCGCGTGGCGACGGTGAAGTTGCTCGGCGTCTTCTCATCCTCGGCGAACTCGGCCTTGCCCTCCACGTTCACCAAGTCGCGCTTGGCGTCGTAGCTCAGCTTGACCTTCTCGCCGGTGGCCATCTTCACTTTCAAGGCGATTTCGCTGAAGGTTTCCTTGGACGCATCCACCGAGATCTTCACGCCATTCACGGTGAAAACGCCGTTGCTGACCGATTGCACGAAGCCAGCCTCGCCCAGCGGCTTGTCGGTTTTGATGCCCGCCGAAGTTCCGCCCATAAAATAGAAAATGCACCCGAAAGTGGCGACCACACCGGCCTGCAGCAGGGACCAGCGGAGGAGGCTGCGGCCGCAATCCGACGTGAGCCACCAGAGGAAATAGATGCGCTTGTGCATCTTGCTCTGCTTCTGGAACTCCTCGAGGTAGTTCTCGTCGGCGATGTGGCGGCGGACGAGGTAGGCGCCGGCGAAATCGACGTCGCGGATGTCCGTGCCGATCCAGTAGGCGGTGATGTAGTTGGTCACGCCGCGGAACTGCGCCCCCTTCATGCAGGTCTTGTTGAAAGTGGCGTGGTCGAGATTGGCCTCGCGGATGTCCGCCTCGCTCATATCCGCCTGCGAGGCGTGCACGTGGGAGAGGTTGGCCTCGAGCATGCGCGCCTTCGGCAACTTCGCGAGCGTGAGGTCCGCGTGGCTGAGGTCCGCATTCACGAAGGTCGCGCCCGGCAGGCTGGCGCGCTTCAGCGTGGCCTTGTAGAAATTTGTGCGACCGAGACCGGCGTTCTTCGCCGTGCACTCATCGAGGTTCGTCTCCTTGAAGCTCGAGCCGAGGAATTCGCCGCCGTCGAGCTTAGTCTGGAAGAGCGTCGCCTTGTCGAAGATCGTGTTCTGACAAATCGTGTTCTCGAAGTTGCACCGGCTCAACTCACAGCCGGTGAAGTTCACCTCCGTCAGTTCGAGGCCGGAGAAATCCTTGCCGAGAAAACTTTTGCCCGAGAGATTCTTCAGATGCTCCGGCACCGCCTCGCCGTTGTCATAAGCCGTGCGGAGCGCTGCGAGAATCTCGTCGGCGCTGAGGTTGGCGGCGGAAGGGGTATTGGCGGCGGGGGCCGCGTCGGGTGGTTGGCTCATGGTTTTAAATCTGGTTGCGCTGCCGGTTCTCCAACAGGGATGGAAACGCGCGAACAGTGTCCTAGCCGGAATGGCCGTGCAACGATTTTGTGCGCGCCGCGCTTGCCTTCGCCCCAGCCGCGGTGCTTAATCGCGCCTAAGAATCTATGGCCGCGCGCCCCAGCCAGAGCGCCGAGGATTACCTCGAGCGCATCCACGAACTAATCGAAGAGAAGGGCTACGCCCGCGCGGTGGACATCGCCCATTCGCTCAAGGTGAAGCAAGCCTCCGTCACCGCGATGGTGCAGCGACTCGCCAAGGCCGGCTACCTGAAGTACGAGAAGTATCGCGGCCTCCTGCTCACGCCGAAAGGCCGCGAGGTCGCACGCCACATCCAGCAGCGGCACGCCACACTCGAGCACTTCTTCACATTGCTCGGCATCGACCCCGCCACGCAGCATCAAGACATCGAGGGGATCGAACACCATCTCAGCCACGAGACCGTCGAGCTGATTTCCGACCTTGCCATCTTCCTCGAGAAAAATCCCGCCACGCTGAAGAAGTTCCTCGCCAGCCGTCGCAAAGATTCTTCCGACAAGATTTGAGCGTATGAATTGGCCGCCGTGGAACACGCTCCTTGATGAGGCGCAAGCCGAGGTCGCCCTCACTCTCGACGGTCTGCCGGCCGATTTGCGCGAACGTGCCGAAGCCTTGCCCGTCATCTACGAGCCGCATCCGAACGACGATCTCGTGGCCGACGGCGTCGATGACGATCTGCTCGGCCTCTTCGTCGGCGAAGAGCTTTCCGACATCGGCGCCACAGCGTTTCCGCTGCCCGCGCAAATCCTGCTCTTCCTCGACAACATTTGGGATTACGCCGACGGCGACAAGAAACGCTTCCTCGAAGAGGTCCGCACCACGTATCTCCACGAGCTCGGCCACTACCTCGGACTCGACGAAGACGACCTCGATGCGCGCGGGTTGGGCTGAGCGGCGGAGTCCACCGCCTTGCGTTGCAAAATCAGATCGTACGTCGGGCGCGTGCGGCCATCCTTAAACACCACGCCCTCCGCTGACCACGCTTTGACGGCGGAAACGTCCCCCGCTTTTGCGCGGCAGGAAATCGCCACGATGCCGTGCGCGTCTACCGACCGCACTTCGCCGGCATCGCTCACGCCGTTGCCATTGGCGTCGTGCCACAACGCAAGTCCGGCAAGCTCGCTCCCTTCCAGCCGCCCGTTGCGGTCGTTGTCCAGCGCGCTCAACGCCTGATAACCGTCCTGCCAGAACATCCAGAATGTCACCGACCCGAACAGTTGCAGCGCCGACGTGATTTCGCCGCGTCCCGCTGGGTCATACACCAACCACGCGGCGTCCGGTTTCAGCCAGGTCCACGAATGTTTCCAGCCGGAGCCATCGGCGTCGAACGGCACGCTCGCGGTGGTGTTGAGCAGATCTTCCACGCGCAATCCATCGCGCAGCGGCAGCGCCACTGGCGTAATCGGGCGGTTGATCCGGCTCACTTTTTCCACACGCTCTTTCAATTCCGCGAGTTCATCCGCGTCCTTCTCCGCATCCAGCATCGGCTTCAGATAACCCGCGCCTTCGGCCACGATGGAGTGGAAGCTCAGCCCGGCAGTTTTCATGTCCTTCTCCTTCTGCCACGCCGCATCGATCACCGAACGGAATTCCTTGATCGCGTCCGCCTTCTCGCCGTCCTGCTGCAGGCACCACGCCAAACCCAGCCGCGCGGAATTATTTGCGGGTGCCAGCTTCACGGCCTCGCGATAACTCGCCACGGCCTTGGCCAGATGCGCCTTCGCCGACTTCAACGCCTCCGCATCCTCCGTCGGCTTGGTTTGGAAAGGCACATGCGCCGGCGTGTAACTGAACCAGACGCCATTCGTCTCGCGGCCTCGCCAGACCGGCGCCGTCTCCGTCTTCAACGCAAATGCCATCGCGTGCGCCCGCGCGATGTTGAACCGCGACGTCGCGTCCTTCGGATGCTGCTTGGCGATGGCCTCCAGATTCTCGATCACGCGCGCCACCGGCACGTTTTCAATATCCGGCCGGATGAACCTGGCCGACAACTCGAAGCTGCCAACAAGGATTGCCAGCGTGCACAGCAGCCGCAAAAGGGATGTGGGTTTCATATTGGATGATGGAATTGTACGGAACCGTTTTCTTAATTTCATTTCATCAGACGTCAATCCAATCCATTTACTCCTTTAAAAATTGTGTTGGCTTGCCCGCCGTCACAGATACGATTCGCCGCTGCGTGGCCCATGGCTGCGCGTGATTTGAACTCGACCCAAGAATAGCAACTGGATGAAAGCCGTCGCCGTCGTCCCCAGCCAGCGCGAAGTCCGCCTGCTCGACCATCCGCAGCCCAGCCTCGCCGCCGACACGCAGGTGCGCGTGCGCTCGCTCGATGTCGGCATCTGCGGCACCGACCGCGAAATCTGCACCTTCGTTTATGGCGCGGCGCCGAAGGGCAATGATTACCTCGTGCTGGGCCACGAATCGCTCGGGCAAATCATCGAGGTCGGCAGCGCGGTGAAGAATCTTAAGCCCGGCGACCTCGTCGTGCCCAGCGTTCGCCGTCCCTGCCCCGATCCGACTTGCCGCCCGTGCCGCGCGGGGTTGCAGGACTTCTGCGCCACCGGCCGTTTCGTCGAGCGCGGCATCAACCAAGTCCACGGCTACATGACCGAGCAATACGTGGAGGAAGCGCAGTATCTGAATTTCGTCCCCGCCGCGTTGCGAGATCTCGCCGTGCTCAGCGAACCGCTCACCATCGCCGAAAAAGGCATGTCGCAAGCGTGCCAAGTGCAACAGCGCCTACCGTGGGCTTGCACGGAGCCGGGCAAGCCGCGCGGCCACGGACTGCGCGCCGTCGTGGTTGGCGCGGGTCCCATCGGCATTCTCGGGGCGATGAAGCTCGTCGTGGAAGGTTTTGACACCTGGGTCTATTCGCGCTCGCCCAAACCGAATCCGAAGGCCGCGCTCGTCGAATCTTTCGGTGCGAAATATATCTCCGCAAAAGAAGTCACGCCCGCGCAACTCGCCGCGCAGGTCGGCAACATTGATCTCGTGTACGAAGCCGTCGGCCATCCGGACGCCGCTTTCGCCGTGCTCGAAGTACTCGGCCTCAACGGCGTTTTCATCTTCACCGGCATCCCCGCGTCGGAGGGCCACATCACCGTGCCCAGCTCGCAACTGATGAGGAACATTGTACTCAAGAATCAGGCCATCGTCGGCACTGTGAACGCCGATCGCGCCGCGTTCGAAGGCGCCATCCGCGACCTTGGCGAATTCCAGAAACGCTGGCCCGCCGCCATCAACGCCGTCATCACCTCGCGCCACAAGCCCGATGATTTTCGCGAGCTGCTCACCGGCAAAGCCACCGGCATCAAGAACGTCATCTCCTTCGCCTGAATTTCATCGCGAGAACACACAACAATCTATGAGCAAAAACTGGATCGATATCTCGGTGGAAATGCGCGACGGCATGGTGCACTGGCCCGGCGATCCTGAGTGCCACGTGAAACTGCACGTGAAGCTGGGCGACCCCATCCCCGGTCAGCCCGGCAAAAAGATTCCGTGCAACCTCACGCACCTCACGCTCAGCGCCCACACCGGCACGCACATGGACGCCCCGCGCCACTTCGTCGCGAACGGCACCACGATGGAAACAATGCCGCTCGATGCTGTCGTCGGTCCCTGCCGCGTGATTGAACTGAAACACAAAACAGCCATCACGGTGGAGGAGCTCAAGCTGCACAAACTTCAGCGGGGCGAGCGCGTCCTCTTCAAGACCCGCAACTCCACGAAAAGCTGGCGCATGGCGAAGACCGCCACGTTCGACGAAGATTTCATCTACATCCCCGCCGACGCGGCTCAATACCTAGTGGACCGCGGCGTGATGACCGTGGGTGTGGATTACCTCAGCGTCGGCGGCTACAACAAGGACGGCGTGGAATGCCACCAGATCATGCTCGGCGCGAAGAAGCCGATCTGGATCATCGAAGGCTTGAACCTCGCGAAAGTGAAGCCCGGCAAATACGACCTCGTCTGCCTGCCGCTCAAGATCGTCGGTGCCGACGGCGCCCCCTGCCGCGCCATCCTGCGCAAGCGGTAGATTCAATACGCTGATAAACGCAGCCGCGCCGGGGGGATAACGCGTGCGGCCAGCGGTTCGCCCGTTCAGACCGTGTTGGGATCGGGATGCGTCCACGGCGCGCGATAGGCGCGGCGCAAAAGTTTGTTCGCCTCCGGATCGTTCGCGATCTGCCCTTTCGCCGCGTCCCACGCGAGTGTGCGGCCGGTCTGCTGCGAGAGGTTCGCGAGGATGGAGGAGACGCTGGAGATGACGCCCTGCTCGATGTCGGCCACCGGCTTGGAACGCTTCTCGATAGCCTTCAGAAAATCCTGCATGTGCCAGCGAACGGCCGAGGCGACGTGGCGCTCGAGGTCCTTCTCGGTTTTGTCTTCGGGGAATTTCTCGTATTCGAGAAGCGGCTCGCCCGTGAGCGCGGCTTCCTTTTTTCCAGCGGGGAAGAACTCGTATTTGTTCACGCTGGCTTTGAGCGTTCCCTTCTCACCGTAGATGAACGCGGCCCACGGATAATCGGGATCGGGCGCGGAACCCCACGTGCGGTGCGCCCACGTCACGTTCAACCCGGGGAACTCGAAGGTCGCGGTCTGCGTGTCGGTGATGTTCGCGCGACTGGCTTTATCCATCAGGATACCGCCGGCGGAGCTGATGCGCGTGGGCCAGCCGAGGTCGAGCATCCAGCGAACCATGTCGAGCATGTGGATGCACATGTCGCCGACGATGCCGTTGCCGTATTCCATGAAGGCGCGCCAGCGACGGGGATGAATCAGCTCGTTGAACGGCATCTTGGGCGCGGGCCCGGTCCACATCTCGTAGTCGAAATTCGCGGGCGGCGCGATGTCGGGCGGGTTGCCTTTCGCGCGCATATGGTAGTAGCAGCAGATTTCGACGTGCGAAATCTTGCCGAGCAATCCGGCCTTGATGACGCGGTCGCGCGCTTCAATCAAGTGCGGTGTACTGCGGCGCTGCGTGCCGACTTGCACGACGCGTTTGTATTTGCGTGCGGCGGCAAGCATCGACTGGCTCTCCACGACGTCCACGCCGGTCGGCTTCTGCACATACACATCCGCGCCGGATTTCACGGCCTCGATCATCTGCAACGCGTGCCAGTGGTCGGGCGTCCCGACGAGCACGATGTCGAGGTCCTTCTCCTTGAGCATCGCGCGCCAATCGCCGTACGTGCGCGGCTTTTTCTTCGAAACTTGGCGCGTGGCCACGATGTCCGCGGCGTCCGCGAGCATCTGTTTGTCCACGTCACAGAGCGAGATGACCTCGACGGGCGCGACTTGAATGAGGCGGAGGAGATCAACCTTCCCGTACCAACCGGTACCGATGAGGCCGACGCGTTTCTTCATCCCGCCGAACTCAGCGGCGTAGCTGGGCAGCGCGGAAATAGCGAGCGCTGCGGTGGAAGTGGTCTGGAGGAATTTGCGCCGATTCATCGCTTCTTTATAAGCGGGAAGTCGCCGAAGACAAGCGCGCTGAACACGAGTGGACTTTGAAGGCCGATTCACCTAAAACCTGTCGCCATATGAAAATCGCTCGGATACTTCGATCCGCTTTTGCGCTCACCGTTCTGCTGGCCAGCCTTTGCGCCGCCGCTGAAAAGCCGGCCGATGCCGTCACCTCCGCCCCCGATATTTTCGCGATCAACAAACGGCTCGGGCGCGGCATCAATCTCGGCAACGCGCTCGATGCGCCGAGCGAGGGCGCGTGGGGCGTCACGCTCAAGGCCGATTATTTCAAGGCCATCAAAGCGGCCGGCTTCGACAGCGTGCGCCTGCCGATCAAATGGTCCGCGCACGCGCAGACGAACGCGCCGTTCACCATCGATGCGAAGTTCGCCGAGCGCGTGGATTGGGCGATTGATCAAGCGCTCGCGAACCAGCTCAGCATCATCGTCAACGTCCATCATTACGGCGAGATGGATGCCTCGCCGGACGCGCATGAAACGCGGCTGAACGCGCTCTGGTCGCAAATCGCTCCCCGCTACAAGGACCGTCCGAGCAACGTGATTTTCGAACTGCTCAACGAGCCGCACGACAAGCTGACCGAGGCGAAATGGAACAGTATCTTCCCCAAACTTCTCGCCACCGTGCGGAAGACCAACCCGACACGTGCCGTCATCGTCGGCCCCGGCAAATGGAACTCAATCGGCGCGCTGCCGAAGCTCGAGCTGCCGGCGAATGATCCGCGCCTCATCGTCACCATCCACTACTACAGCCCGTTCGAGTTCACGCATCAGAATGCGCCGTGGGCCAACGGTTCCGCCAAATGGAAAGGCCGCACGTGGACCGCGAGCGACGCCGAGCGCGCGGCCGTCAGCAAATCTTTCGAAGAAGCAGCGGCGTGGGCGAAGACAAACAACCGGCCTATTTTCCTCGGCGAGTTCGGAGCGTATCAGGAGGCCGATATGGAATCGCGCGTGCGCTGGACGCGCTTCGTGACGCGTGAGGCCGAGCGACTCGGCTTCAGCTGGTCTTACTGGGAATTCTGCTCCGGCTTCGGGGCCTACGATTCGAAGACCGACACGTGGCGCGCGCCTCTCAAAGCCGCGCTCATCGGGCGCTGAGAACGCGCGATGAGCGCGGCACCTCGATGAAGGCGCGTCCAATCCTGCGCCGGCTTTTCCATATCCAACCCCCGCGTTCAACCAAATTGAAAAAGGAGGGTTGACACCCCCCGCACCTTCTGGTGTTATCGCCCTCCCTTTTAACGGGATTTTATGTACGCAGTCATTGAAACAGGTGGCAAACAGTATCGTGTGATCGCCGGCGACACGCTCGAGATCGAGCGCTTGGAGACCGAAGCGGGCAAACCCCACACTTTTGAGCGCGTGCTCCTCGTGAGCAAAGACGGCCACGCGACCATTGGCGCGCCCACCGTGGCGAAGGCCACCGTGGTGGCAGACGTCGTCGAGCACAAGCGCGGCAAGAAGGTTATCGCCTTCAAGATGCGCCGCCGCGAAGGTTACCACCGCAAGGTCGGTCACCGGCAAGAACTCACCGTGGTAAAGATCACCGAAATTAAGGCGTAACAGGCTTATGGCACACAAGAAGGGCGCAGGAACAACAAAGAACGGTCGCGACAGCGCAGCAAAGCGACTGGGCGTGAAGGAATTCGGCGGCGAGTTCGTCACCGCCGGCTGCATCATCGTCCGTCAGCGCGGCACCAAGTTCGCCGCTGGCAAAAACGTCGGCATCGGCCGCGACTGGACGCTCTTCGCGCTCGTCGACGGCAATGTCTTGTTCGACAAGACTCAGCGTCGCGTGCATGTCACGCCCGTAGCAGTGGCGGCGAACTAAACGTCTATTTTCAAAAGGCGAGGCCCCGCGCCTCGCCTTTTTGCTTTCTACGGCCGCGGCGGAGACGATTGCCCACCGCGCCGGTTTTGAAGTAAGGTTCCGCAAGCAAGGTTCTCGCGATGTTCATCGACGAAATTAAAGTTTTCGCCCAAGCCGGCCACGGCGGCAAAGGGGCTGTCGCGTTCCATCGCGAGGCGTACGTCACCAAAGGCGGCCCTTCTGGCGGCAACGGCGGCCGCGGCGGCGACGTGATTCTCGAGGTCTCGCACGACCTGAACAATCTCATCGGCCAGTTTTTCGTTCCGCGTTTGATCGCCCAGAGCGGTCAGGGCGGCATGGGCAAGGGAATGGACGGCCTCTCGGGTGAAGACCTCGTCATCAAGGTTCCGTGTGGCACGATGGTCTGGGCCATGTCCAAGCCGGAAGTGGACCCCTCCGAAGAATCGGAGGACGAGACCGAGTTGGAAGACGACCCGACACTTCCCACATCGCACGCGCGCTCGGTCATCCGCAGCAGCAGCAGCGGTGAAGTGGCGAAGGAATACAATCTGGCGGACGGAGAAGAATCGGCGCCCGTGGTCGGGACTTTCGTGCCGGAGAAGGGCGAACTTATCGCCGATCTCACGAAGCACGGCGAACGGTTCATTCTCTGCAAAGCCGGCCGCGGTGGTTTGGGTAATCGCAATTTCGCCACCTCGCGGCATCAGACGCCGCGTTTCGCGCAGCCGGGCGAGCCAGGCGACGAAGGCAACTTCCTGCTCGAACTACGCATCATGGCGGAGGTCGGCATCGTCGGCTACCCGAACGCCGGCAAGTCTACGCTGCTCGCGGCGATCTCGCACGCACGTCCGAAGATTGCGGCGTATCCGTTCACCACGTTGCATCCGCAGATCGGCATTCTCGAATATCCGGACTGGCATCGGCTCACCGTATGCGACGTGCCGGGCATCATCGAGGGCGCGCATTTGAACGTCGGCCTCGGCCACAAATTTCTGCGCCACATCAAGCGCTGCAAAATCCTCATCGTGTTGCTCGATATGGCCGGCACCGATGCGCGCGAGCCGTGGGATGACTACAAGAAGCTTCTCAGCGAGCTCGAGTTTTATGATCCGTCGCTCCTCGAGAAGCCGCGCTACGTGGTGGCGAACAAGATGGACGAGCCGGTCGCCGAGTCGAACCTGAAGAAGTTCAAGCAGAAGTTCCGCCGCGTGAAGGTGATTCCCATCTCCGCCGCGTTTGACCTCGGCATCCCCGCGTTCAAAGAGTTCCTCCGCGAAACTGTCGCCGAGGCGAGCGAAGAGAAGTGATTTAATCTCGGTGAATTGATTTATGCTCAAAGCTGGCATCGTCGGATTGCCCAACGTCGGCAAGTCCACCCTCTTCAACGCCGTCACCCGCACCCGCAAAGCGGAGGCGGCGAACTACCCGTTCTGCACCATCGACCCCAACGTCGGCATCGTCACCGTGCCGGACGACCGGATGTATGTGCTGCAGAAAATCGCGAAGACGAACGTCGTCATTCCCGCGGCGGTCGAGTTTGTGGACATCGCCGGCCTCGTGAAAGGCGCGAGCACGGGCGAAGGTCTCGGCAACAAATTCCTCACCCACATCCGCGAAGTGGACGCCATCGTGCAGGTCGTCCGTTGCTTCGATGATGCGGACATCCACCACGTCGCCGGCAGCGTGGATCCCGTGCGCGACATCGAGACCATCAACACCGAGCTCGTGATGTGCGACCTCGACGCCGTGAACAAGCGGTTGGAGAAAGTCGCCAAGGACGCCAAGCGCGGCGATAAAGTCGCGCTCGCCGAGCAGGCCGTGCTGCAGAAAATTCAGCCGCACCTGGACGCCGGCAAGCCCGGCATCACCCTCGAACTCACGCCCGAAGATAAAGCCATCTCGCGTTTCTTCTGGTTGCTCACCGACAAGCCGACTCTCTTCGCCTGCAACGTGAAGGAGGCCGATCTCGCCAACGCCGAGACGAACGCTTACGTGCTGAAAGTCCGCGACTACGTGAAGCAGCACATGGCCTGCGAAGCCGTCGTGATCAGCGCGCAGATCGAGAGCGACCTCGTCGACCTCTCGGCCGAGGAGGCCAAGGAATTTCTGAAAGAGCTCGGCGTCGATGAATCCGGCGTCGGCGCGCTCATCCGCAGCACGTATCATCTGCTCGGCCTTCGCACTTATTTCACGGCGGGCGAAAAGGAAGTCCGCGCGTGGACTATCCACAACGGCGACACCGCGCCGAAAGCCGCCGGCGTGATTCACTCCGATTTCGAGCGCGGCTTCATCAAAGCCGAGACCGTCGCCTACGACGACCTCGTGAAATGCGGCTCCGTGGCCATCGCCCGCGAGAAGGGCCTCTACCGCATGGAAGGCAAGGAATACGTGGTGAAGGACGGCGACGTGCTCCTCTTCAAGTTCAACGTGTAGGCCGACCCAGGATTCGCCAGCGGGGTGGTTTTCATGGGTTGACAAGAAATGCACGGTCCTTTAGTGAGAGAAGCCGTATTCCTGCGGTCAACTCCA
>Ga0208942_1000775_pt1 | contig 12368 bp, 9 predicted proteins | sample GreLakmeSU08MSRF_FD_187704 | JGI IMG/M metagenome (GOLD analysis project Ga0208942, IMG submission 187704) | Freshwater lentic microbial communities from great Laurentian Lakes, MI, USA - Great Lakes metaG SU08MSRF (SPAdes) | ecosystem: Environmental > Aquatic > Freshwater > Lake | place: Great...
CGGCTTTCACGGCTTTCTCGATCATCAATTTCGCCTCGTCCATCCGCTCGCCGCGCTCGACCCACATGTAGCCGAGATAGTTCAACGCGTCGGCGAAGTCGGGCAATTGCTTGATCGCGAGCAGGAAATACTTCTCAGCCTCGGCGTGGTTCTTGTTCCGTTCCAACGTTGCGCCCAACTGGAAATAGAACTGCGGCGTCAGCCGCTGCGGTTCGGTGGCGCGCGCGTGAGTTTCAGCGGCGACGAGATGGCGGAGCGCTTTGGGATAATCTTTGAGGCGCGACTGCACGAGCGAGGAATAGAATTCCAGAATGAAGTTCGAGCGGAACCGCGCGCGCGCCTTGTCGAGCGTGGCGAGCGCTTCCTGCGGCTTTTCCAGCGCGAGCTGCATGCTGGCCAATTCGTGATAGGCCGTCTCCATCTCAGGATCGAGCAGCACGGCTTTGCTCAAAAACTCCACGGCGCGGGCGAATTGTTTTTCGTCCGCAGCGATGAGGCCAAGCAGATAATTCCCCTGTGGATTCGCAGGGAAATCACGCAGGAGCTCCTCAATCAACTCGGCAGCTTTCTTGCGATTGCCCGACTGGAGGTACAATTCCGTCAAGCGCTCGCGCACTTGCGGATTCCCTGGGAAAAGCACCTGCATGCGCGCATACGCTTCGGCTGCCTGCGCAAATTCGCCGAGGCTACGGAACGCCTCGCCCATCCGCTGCAACACTGCGGCGCTGTCGGTGTTCAAACGCTTGGCTTCCGCCAGAAGAGTGAGAATCCGCGGATGCAGGCGATCCATCTCCGTCGGATGCGCCCGTGTGATGGCAAGATAAAGCTCCGCGAGGCTCGTGTAGAAACCGGCGTCGCCGCCTTTCTGCTGAGACGCTTTTGCGAGCACCTTCAACGCCTCGGGCAGGCGCTCGTTCTGCAGATAAATCTGGATGAGGTTCTGATACGCCTGCGGCAGCTTCGGATTTTTCTGCAGGGCGGAGTCGCTCGCAAGAATCGCCAACTCCTGTTTGCCCGCTTGGGCGTAGGCCACGCCAAGCAACGCGTACAGGTTTGCCGACGCCTTTGAATTTCCCGTCGCTTGAATGAGCAGTGAGATAGCGCGGTCGCTATCCTTTTGGCGAATCAACCGACGAGCGGCTTCGACCACCACCGGTTCGTTGGTGGAGTCCGCCATCGCCGCTTGATAAAACTCTTCCTGCGCCTTGGCTTGTTCTCCACGCAACTCGTAACTGACGCCCGCACCAAAGTGCGCCATCGCTTGGATGCGTCGCTCCAACTCCTCGGCGTCGCGAGTGGGCGCGACCTCGACCGGTTGGACTGGTTTGAACTTCGGGAGATACGCGGTCTCGTCGGTGGCACAGCCAATAAAAAGCAATCCGCCAGCGAGCAAGGCGGCCCAGATGGAGGATTGGTTGAGTCGCATAATGAGAATCCGCGCGCAGCGACTTGCTGCGCGCGGCCCCAAAGGATTGCGCGGTGCCCGGCTACTTCTGCCAGGTACGCTTCTTGTGTCGATTGGCGCGAAGCTTCTTACGGCGCTTGTGTTTGTTGATCTTCGCTTTCCGGCGTTTCTTCAGTGAACCCATATATATGTTCTTTTAACGGACGCTCAGTATACCACCTTGTTCAAGGGGTATTCAATGATTCCTTCCGCCCCGGCGGCCTTGAGCTGCGGAATGATCTCGCGGACGATATGCTCGTCGATGATTGTCTCGACCGCAACCCAGCCCTTTTGGCTCAGGCTGGAGATGGTCGGATTGCGGAGCGCGGGCAACGTGGCCAGCAAGCTCGCTAAATTCTTTTCGGCGATGTTCAGCTTTAATCCCACCTTCGCCTCGGCATCGAGCGCGCCCTTCAACAGCATCGCGATGGTCTCGATCTTCTTGCGCTTCCACGAATTCTTCCAAGCGTCGTGATTGGCGACCAATCGCGGCGTCGAAGTGAGCAATGTCTCCACGATGCGCAGCTTGTTCGCGCGAAGCGAGGCCCCGGTCTCGGTCACATCCACAATCGCGTCCACCAACTCGTGTGCCTTCACTTCGGTGGCGCCCCAAGAAAACTCCACTTCCGCCTTCACCTTGTGCTTGCGAAGAAACTGTTTGGTAATGTTCACCACTTCGCTGGCGATCCGTTTGCCCTGCAAATCTTTCACCGACTTGATGGGCGATTGCTCCGGGACAGCCAAGACCCAGCGCGCGGCTTGGCGTGTCGCTTTGCTGAAAAGAAACTCGCCCACTTCATGTACCTTCGAGCCGTTCTCGACAATCCAATCGTGCCCAGTGATGCCGCAATCGAGGTAGCCGTGCTCCACGTAGCGGCTCATCTCCTGCGCGCGGAACATCCGAATCTCGAGCTCCGGATCGTCCACGTACGGGATGTACGAACGGTTGCTCACCTGGATATTGAAGCCAGCCTTAGCCATCTTCTCCAGTGTAGCCTCCTGCAAACTGCCCTTCGGCAGCCCGAACCTTAAAATCTGTTTGCTCATCTCTCGTCTTGGCCGCGCTTCGGCCCCTTGGCTTTGGCGCGGGAATAAACTTTCGCGGACGCTTTGACCCGCGTAGAGGGGTTGGTTTGCCATTGCCGCCGCGGAAAAGCCAACTTTTTCTTCGCTTTCTTCATCACACATCATCCGGTGATGGCGCGGCGCGGCCTTCAATTCAGGCAACGGCCACCTTCACCACACCCTTGCGAATCAGTTCTCCAATCGTCTGCGGATAGAGCACCCGCTCGGCCTGCTGGATGCGTTCGTGCAGCGTCTCGCCGGTGTCTCCGTCCAGTACCGGCACCGCCTGCTGCGCGATGATCCGCCCCGTGTCGATTCCTTGATCCACCCAGTGCACCGTGCAACCGGTGACCTTCACGCCGTGATCGAGCGCTTGCTTCCACGACGCCAAACCGGGGAACGCGGGCAACAACGCCGGGTGAATGTTAATTACCCGTCTCGGAAAAGCCGCGAGGAAACCGCCTTTGAGAATCCGCATGAAACCCGCGAGCACCACCAAGTCCACCCGCGCCTCGCGCAGCGCCGCTACATAGTTTGATTCCGCAGACTCATCCAGCTTCGTGCGGAATGGGCCCGGTGCGATGAAGCGCGCCGGCAGACCAAAGTCCACCGCGTGTTTCAGAATGCCCGCCTCGGCCACATCGCTCAACACCACGGCGATCTCGGCTGACAATTTTGCATCGCGGCACGCCTGCGCGAGAGCCACGAAGTTCGAGCCTTTGCCCGAGCCGATCACGCCCAGCCGCACTTTTCGTTCACCGCTCATTGCCGCAGTCGTAACAAATTGGCCAAAGAGCGGCAAAGGAATTGCGTCAATTCACTTCAGGCTCGTCGGGATTCACGCCCAACGGAATCTCGTAGTTTTGAAAATGCTCCGGCCGGAGCGGATCCGAGATCATATTCTCCTCGCTGAACCATTTACCGAGATCGATTAGTTTACAGCGCTTGGAACAAAATGGGGCGGCGGGGACGCCGAGCCAGTCCCCCGACTTGTTGCACGTCGGACATTTCACGAGCTGTTTCATCAGTGGCAACGCGGTCTCGCCGCGAAAACTGTTGCCTGCCTAACCCACGCCCACTAGCTTGGCCAGCATTAATACGATGAACTTGATTTGGCACCGGCTTCACCAATTTGTCCGCCTCGGCTCGCTTCCTCTCTTCGCCGCTGCTGGTTTCACAGCTCACGCGGCTCTCTTTCCACCGCCCGGACAACGCCCCGAACCGCTCGGCGTCCACGCTCTCGTCGGCGCGAGAGTCGTGGTGAAGCCCGGCGTCACAAACGAGAACACCACCATCCTCATTCGCGATGGGAGAATTGAAGCTATCGGCGTGAACTTGGCGTTGCCCGCCGACGCACGAATCTGGCCGATGAAAGGGCGCACCATCTACGCCGGATTCATTGATCCGTATCTCACGCTCGATTCCAACGCGCGCCCTGTGCAAACGACGATGACCATTCCAATCGAGGCCACTAGCGGCGCGGGATTCTTCGGCGTCCCCGGTGAAGAAAAAGATCCCGGCACTCCCGGTCCCGGTGCAGCCTTGAGCACAATCACCCCGGAGTTCCGCATGGCGCGCGGTTACACGCCGGACGCGAAGGCGCTGGAGAGCTTGCGGGAAATCGGTTTCACCGCGGGAAACCTCGTGCCGAACAAAGGCATCCTTCGCGGCACGAGTGCGTTTGTTCTGCTGACGGAAGGCAATCCGAACGAGCTCATCCTCAAGCCCGACGTGGCGCAACACATCGCCTTCGATCCTCACGCCGCCGGCGAAGACGCCTACCCGCATTCGTTGATGGGCGTAATCGCAGCCATCCGCCAGACGCTACTCGACGCGCAGCATCACGATAAACTCAAGGCGGCTGAAAACCCTGCGAAGCCGGCTCCGTTCAATCCCTCACTTGATTCTCTCAAGCCGTTTCTCGATCGAAAAAAGTCCGTCATCTTCGAACCCGGCAGCGCACTGATGGTGGACCGTGCCGCGCGCCTTGCCTCCGAGTTCGATTTGAAATCCATCATCGTTTCCAGTGGACAAGAATGGCGCCGACCGGAGCTCGCCAAGTCGGCGAACGCGGCCTTCATTGTGCCGGTCAATTTCCCTGCCCTGCCAAAACTGCCCGAGCCGGACGACTGGGATCAGGCCACGCTCGACCAACTTCGCGCGTGGGATTGGGCGGCGGAGAACCCCGCCCTGCTCCGGCGCGAAAAGATCACGATCGCGCTCACGCTGCACGGATTGGCCGACCGCAAATCGTTCCGCAAAAATCTCCAACTCGCCCGCGATCGCGGCCTCTCGGCAACTGACGCTCTCGCCGCGCTCACCACGGTGCCGGCCGCGTTCTGTGGCCTCGATGACCAACTCGGCACTATCGAGAAAGGCAAACTCGCCAACCTCACCATTGTCGATGGCGACTACTTCGATCCAGCGGCGAAGCTGCAGGCGGTTTGGATTCAAGGCCGCATCCATCCAATCACACCGCCAGCAGTGCCAGTTGAAGCAAAGGCAAATCTGCCCGAAAAAAATGCGGACACCAAACCGGAGAAGACAGACAAAGTTGCCGAGTTGCGGGCCGCTTTGAGCCGAGTCACGGCCAATGCCCCGTCGAAATTTCGCGGAGCGCTCACGAACCCGCCTGCCATACTCATTCGCAACGCCACAATCTGGACCTCCGGTCCGCAGGGGCGTTTGCTCAACACCGATCTGCTCATCATCGGCGAACGCATCAAAGCCGTCGGCAAGAATCTGAAAGCGCCCAGCGAGTTCGCCGGAAAAGGTTTACTCGAGATTGATGGCGCGGGCCTGCACGTGACGCCCGGACTAATCGATTGTCACAGCCACAGCATGATTCTCGGCGGCGTGAACGAGTCGACGCTGCCCTCGACCGCGCAGGTGCGCATCGGCGATGTGGTCAACTCGGAGACCGAGAATATTTTCTGGCAACTGGCCGGCGGCCTCACCACCGCGAACCTGCTGCACGGTTCAGCCAACCCGATTGGCGGCCAGAGCGCCGTCATCAAACTGCGCCACGGCAGCGCACCGGAGGATTTGAAATTCGCGGCAGCGCCGGCCGGCATCAAGTTCGCTCTCGGCGAAAACGTGAAGCAAGCGAACTGGGGCGAGAAACACACGCGCCGTTTTCCGCAGACACGGATGGGCGTGCGCACCTTCTTCCAGAACCGTTTTCTCGCCGCGCGCCAGTATCAATCTGAGTGGGAAGAATTCCGAAAGAAAGGCGGCACACCGCCGCGTCGCGATCTCGAACTGGAGACCATCGTCGAGATTTTGCGTGGGGAACGCTGGATCCATTGCCACAGCTATCGGCAGGATGAGATTCTCACTTTCCTTCGGTTGATGGAGGATTTCGGCGTGAAAGTCGGCACGCTTCAGCACGTGCTCGAAGGCTACAAAGTCGCTGATGAAATCGCGCGGCACGGGGCGGGCGCGTCGTGTTTCTCGGACTGGTGGGCTTTCAAGTTCGAGGTGTACGATGCCATCGCTTACGCCGGCAGCCTGATGCACCAGCGCGGTGCGGTCGTCTCCTTCAACTCCGATTCCTCCGATCTCGCACGGCGCTTGAATTTGGAAGCGGCCAAGGCCGTGAAGTATGGCAGCACGACCGAGGAGGAAGCGCTGAAGTTCGTCACGTTGAATCCAGCCAAGCAATTGAAGATCGACCAGCGCGTCGGCTCGCTCGAACCGGGCAAAGACGCCGACTTCGCTCTGTGGTCAAAGTCGCCGCTCGATTCCGGAACGGTCTGTCTCCAAACGTGGATTGAGGGAAAGAAATTCTACGACCGTACGGCGGCTGCTAGCCGAGCTGCTGGCTTGCGAAAGGAGCGTGACGCGCTACTCGATAAAGCGCGCAAAGTCATCGCGCTCGGCGGATCTGACGGCGCAAGCCCCGCTGCGCAAGCTGCTTTCTTTCGCGAGGTATGGGAACACGCCCGCGACCAGCATCTCCACGAATGCCTTGATTGCAAAGGCAAGCACGACAAGCCATGAACACGTTCCACTTTTCATTTATCCCGCTCGCTCTCGCACTGTTGACCGGCGTATCGGCTTCGTCTGCGCGCGCCGAAACGTTGCTCTTCCGCGCCGCCGTCGTTCACACGATTGCCAACGGCGACATCACGGACGGCGAGGTGTTGGTCAAAGACGGCAAGATTTTTCTCATCGGCAAAGGACTGCCGACAATCGGCGCGCAACTCATCGAACTGAAGGGCCAGCATCTTTATCCCGGTCTCATCGCGCCCAATAGTTCACTCGGCCTTGTTGAAATTGGCGGGGTCCGAGCCTCGGTGGACACCACCGAAGTCGGCGCGTTCACACCGGATGTTCAATCATGGATCGCCGTCAATCCCGACTCCGAACTCATCCCCGTCGCGCGCGCTAATGGCATCACGCACGCGCTTGTCGTTCCCTCTGGAGGCATCGTCCCCGGCCAGTCCGGACTCATCGCTCTCGCCGGTTGGGGCGTGGAAGGAATGACCGCGAAGCGCCCCGTGGCGATGCATCTCGAGTGGCCCGACATGTCGCTCAACACCACGCCGAAGGAACATCTTCGCGACGCGAGCAAATGGAAATCTCCTGAAGACCAAGCGAAGGAACGCCGCAAGAAACTGAAGGAAATCGAAGATTTCTTCGACGAAGCGAAAGCTTACGCGAAAGCTCGAGCGGCCGCGGCGAAGGATTTCAAAGCCCATCCCGCTTGGGAATCCATGTTGCCAGTGGTGCGAGGCGAATTGCCGCTCTTCATCTACGCCGAGGAGTTGCGGCAAATCAAAGCCGCGTTGCAATGGTCCACCAATCATAATCAGCGCATCGTCATCGTCGGTGGGCGCGATGCGGCGTTGACCGCGGATGCGCTGGCAAAAACGCAGACGCCGGTCATCTTCGAGCACGTCTTTACATTGCCGCCGCGCGACAGCGATGCGCACGACGTGCATTTCCGCGCTGCGGCGCAGTTGCACAAAGCCGGTGTGAAGATCGCTTTCGGTCTCGGCCTTGGCGGATGGGGCGCGTCCGGTTTGCGCAATCTCCCCTACTCCGCCGCGCAGTCCGCGGCCCACGGATTGCCCGAAGCCGAGGCACTCAAGTCGCTCACGCTTTATCCCGCGCAGATTCTCGGCGTGGCGGATCGACTCGGCTCAATCGAACAAGGCAAAGAAGCGTCGCTCATCGCCACCGACGGCAACATCCTCGACATCCGTTCCAACGTGAAACGGATGTGGATCGCCGGCAAAGAAACCAGTCTGGAGAGCCGCCATACGCGGCTTTACGAGAAGTACCGGAACCGGCCGAAGTTGAATTGATGCGCCTCTTATGAGGTAAGGGGCGCCTCGCGGCGTGCATCGAGGAACGACCTCAATTCCGCCGCCGCTTTCCCGCCGAAGCCCGACACTTCAGCGATTTGCTCCACTGTCGCGAGACGCAGTCGATGGACGGAGCCAAACTTCTTCAGCAACGCCGTCTTGCGCGCTTCACCGATTCCTGGAAATTCATCGAGCAAACTTTCGGAGATTTTCTTGAGGCGCAGTTGAGCGTTGTAGGTGTTCGCAAATCGGTGCGACTCATCGCGCACACGCTGGAGCAGTTTGAGCGCGCCGCTCTCGTGACTGATCCGCAACGGCTCCTTTTCCCCCGGCCGATAAATCTCCTCGAACTCTTTCGCGAGTCCGATAATGGGAATGTGTGCGAGACGAAGTTTCCCCAATTCCGCGCACGCGGCGTTCAACTGCCCCTTACCGCCGTCAATCAAGATCAAGTCGGGAAAGCCGGCTATCGGCTGATCGGGCGGAGACGCGTCGCTCGATTCAACTTCGCGGCGCAGACGCGTGTAACGTCGCCGCACCGTCTCAGCCATGCAGGCGAAGTCGTCCTGCCCCTCGACACTCTTCATCCGGAAACGTCGGTAGCTGGCGCGGTCGGGGCGCCCTTCTTTGAAACTCACCAGCGAAGCCACAGCGAAGGTGCCGCTGATGTTCGAGATGTCGAAACCTTCGATTCGCGCAGGCAGTCGGGGCAGTCCCAACAGGCGCGCCAACTCCTCGATGTCGCGCGACGGAATAATCGTGGTCGGCAACGAATACGGGATGCGCTCGAACTTCTCCGTCTTGCGCGAGGTGTGGCGCAGCGCTTCGATGAAGTCGCGCAACTTAGCCGCGCGCTCGAACTCCTGTGCGGCGGCGGCCTTCTTCATCTCCGCCTCCAACTCGGAGAGCATTCCGTCGCATTCGCCATCCAGAAAATCGCACGCGGCCGTCACCTGTGCTCGATATTGCTCAAGTGTGATATTGCCGATGCACGGTGCAGTGCAGACTTTCAGATGCGCGTAGAGGCAATGTTTGTAATCGGCGGCGGTCGGCGTGAGCGGATGGCAGCCGCGCAGACTGAACTTTTGCCGTACGAGATTGAGCGTGCGTCGGACCGCTGAGCCGCTCGGAAAAGGGCCGAAGTAACGCGCGCCGTCCTCGATCTTCAGCCGCGTGAGAGTGAAGCGCGGAATCGGGTCGTTCAGATTCGCTTTGATGAGCAGGAAATTCTTGTCATCGCGGAAGCTGACGTTGTAGCGCGGCTTGAACTCCTTAATCAGCTTTCCCTCGAGCAGCATCGCCTCGGCATCGCTGCGCACTTGATGAATGTCGAAATCGTGAATCGCCTCCACCAGCGCGGCGAGCTTGAGATCCCAGCCGCGACGTCGCGAGGCCTGAAAATACTGGCTCACGCGGCGGCGAAGGTCGCGCGCCTTACCGACGTAAATCACCGTGCCGAAGCGATCCTTCATCAGGTACACACCGGGCTTGTGGGAGACGCGACTTAGCTTGTCGCGGATGTGATCGGTGACGGGCACGAGTCAGTTTCGCGTCGCCAGCGACGTCGAGGCAAAGGAAATCTGCTTGAGAAGAATGCGGCGGCGGTAATCTTCTGCGGCTACTTCGCAAGCTCGGGCTTTTCCATGAAGGCGTAACAGAGCATGTGCAGGATGCCCATGTGCCCGTCCTCCGCGCGGCCGTAATGAGTGTCGTTGACGACGATGGTGTGGTCGGCGATTTCGGCGAGCTTGCCGCGTTTACCACCGACGAGTGCAACGGTGTGGACCCCTTTGGATTTAGCCCACTGAAATGCTTTCAGGAGATTCGGAGAGCTGCCGCTGACGCTGCAGGTGATGACGAGATCGCCGGGACGTGCGTAATTCTCAAGCTGGCGCACGTAAATATCGTCGTAGCTGTAGTCGTTACCGAGGGCGGTCATCCAACTCACGTTGTCGTTGAGCGAGAGGACGCGGAAGCGTTTGCCAAGCTTGTCGGAAGAACCTTTGCCGAGGTCGGTGGCGAAATGGGAAGCGTTGGATGCGCTGCCGCCATTGCCGAAAACAAAGATCTGTCGATCCTCTTTGAGGACGGCGGCGAGCTTCTCGATGACGCTGGCGACAGCGTCCGTGGGGATGGAATCGAGCGCGGCTTTTTGTTTGGCGATGTAGTCCGAGATCCAACTTTTCATAAACCGACAATATTGTGGGGCAAGCCTGATGCGAGCCAATTCGACATTTTGCTGTTCGCCGCACACAGCCTTACGCTTAAATGGTAGCGATTTATGGACGCAGAAAAACAGTCTCCCGAACGGAAAACCCTCGACGATCGCGCCAAGCTAACCGAGTTGGAGCGCATCCGCCACTCGTGCGCGCACGTGATGGCAACCGCCATCCTGCGTCTGTGGCCGGACGCCCAATTCGCCTACGGGCCGCCGGTTGAGAACGGCTTTTACTACGACCTCGAATGTTCGCACCGCATCTCGCCGGAGGACTTCGAGAAAATCGAAGCGGAAATGAAAAAGGAGACCAAAGCGAACAACGTCTTCGAGAAACTCACCGTCACGCGCAAACAAGCCATCGCCGACGCGCAGAGTGGGCGACTCGGTGGACTCGTCGAGCGGCCGAGCAACGCGAGCAAGTTCAAGCTCGATCTGCTCAACCAGATTCCCGAGGGCGAACCGATTTCCTATTTCAAGAACGGCGATTTCATAGATCTCTGCGCCGGGCCGCACGTGATGCGCACGGCCAACATCGGGGCGTTCAAGCTCACCAGCGTGGCCGCCGCGTACTACAAGGGCGACGAGAAAGGCCCGCAGCTCCAGCGCATCTACGGGACGGCCTTCAAGAATAAGACGGAGATGGATGCCCACTTCACAATGCTGGAGGAGGCCAAGCGTCGCGATCACCGGAAGATCGGTGCGGAGATGGGGCTGTTCGCGATCGACACCGAATTTGTCGGACCGGGCATGCCGCTGTGGCTGCCCAAGGGCACGGTGCTGGTCGAGGAACTGGAAAAGCTGGCGAAGGAAACCGAATTCGCCGCCGGCTACGTCCGCGTCCGCACGCCGCACTTGGCCAAGGAGAAGATGTACAAGACCAGCGGCCACTTGCCGTATTACGCGGAAAGCATGTTCCCGGCAATTGAGGTCAAGGAGAAGGGCGGCACGAGCGAGGAGGAACCCGAGCGCTACTACCTCAAAGCCATGAACTGTCCGCATCATCACCGCATTTTTGCGGCGGAGCCGCACAGTTACCGCGACTTGCCGTTGCGCCTCGCGGAATACGGCACTTGCTATCGCTACGAGCAGAGCGGCGAGTTGTTCGGCCTCATGCGCGTGCGTTCGCTCAACATGAACGACGCGCACATCTATTGCACCGAGGAGCAGTTCGCCGACGAGTTCCGCGCCGTGAACGACATGTATCTGAAGTATTTCAAAATCTTCGGCCTCGAAAAATATCAGATGCGCTTCAGCACCTCCGCGCCGGAAGGGCTGGGCAAGAAATACGTCGATGAACCGGAGCTTTGGAAAAAGACCGAGGACATGGTGCGCAAGGTGTTGAACGAATCCGGCATCAACTACGTGGAGGTCGCCAACGAGGCGGCGTTCTACGGGCCGAAGATTGACGTGCAGGTGTGGAGCGCCATCGGGCGCGAATTCACGATCGCGACCAATCAGGTGGACTTCGCCGTGCCCGCCAAGTTCGGCCTGACCTATCGCGACAAAGACAACTCGAACAAGACGCCGCTCTGCATCCATCGCGCGCCGCTCGGCACGCACGAGCGGTTCATTGGCTTTCTCATCGAGCATTACGCGGGCAACTTTCCGCTCTGGCTCGCGCCGGAGCAGGTGCGCGTCATCACCATTGGTGATGAAGAACCGCTGCTGAACTACGCCAAACAAATTGTCAGCGAGCTGCGTGCCCAGCAGGTGCGTGTGGAGGTCGACTTCAACACAGAGCCGATCAAGGCGAAGATTGCCGACGCCGAGAAGGCGCGTGTCCACACGATGCTCGTCATCGGCGGGCGCGACATGGAGGCAGGAAACGTCTCCGTGCGCCTGCACGGCAAAGGTCCGCAAGGCGCGAAACCGAAGGGCGAAGTCGTGGCTCAGTTATTGTCGGATATCCGCGAACGGAAATAATGCTTGAAACAACGGGCGGGACTGTTACTTTCACCGCTCCTTATTTGAAAAAAGGATTTTTATGGCACGCTGCGAACTAACTGGAAAGGGCCCGATCAAGGGCAGTCACATCTGGCGCTCTGGTAAAGCCAAGAAAAAAGGCGGTATCGGCACGCACGTCACCGCCATCACCAAGCGGCGCTTCCTGCCGAACCTGCAGCGTGTGAAGGCGCTGGTGGACGGCGAGGTCCGCTACGTCACCGTTTCGGCGAAGGCGCTAAAGCAAGGTCTTGTCACCAAGGCGCCGAAGCGCACTTGGAAGAAGGCCGCCTAAATCCGCCAAACAATCTCATGAGAAGCGAGGCCTTGCGCCTCGCTTTTTCTTTTGCCGCGTCAACGGCCTAACGCCCTTTGCGGGAATGCATAA
>Ga0208942_1000776_pt1 | contig 12363 bp, 11 predicted proteins | sample GreLakmeSU08MSRF_FD_187704 | JGI IMG/M metagenome (GOLD analysis project Ga0208942, IMG submission 187704) | Freshwater lentic microbial communities from great Laurentian Lakes, MI, USA - Great Lakes metaG SU08MSRF (SPAdes) | ecosystem: Environmental > Aquatic > Freshwater > Lake | place: Great...
AAGACCGGAGAGGTCGCGGCCCGGGCCATCCGCCGCATCGCGGATCTCACGGCGTAGGCGCATTCCCAGGCCGCCCACACGCTCGCGGGGACGGCGCACCACCGCCTCATGAGGCCGCAGCAGACCAGGGCGTGCGCCCACCAGATCCATCTCGCGGCGTGCCCGCGACGCCAGACGCCGCGTGGCACCGGCCAGGCGACGGCGCAGGGCAACCAGATCCTCGCCGAGTGCATCCCGATCGGGCACAACCAAGTCGGCGGCGGCGGTGGGCGTAGCCCCTTGGGCATCTGCCGCGAGGCACGCGAGGGTCACATCAGGCTGGTGGCCGATCCCCGCGACCACGGGAGTACCGCATGCCCGGATGGCCCGGGCCATGGCCTCGTCACTGAACGGGAGCAGGTCCTGCAGCGAGCCCCCGCCCCGGGCAATAATGATCACATCCACGCGCGGATCACTGTCGAGTAGCGCAAGCCCCCTGATGACCTCACCCGTGCACGAAGGGCCCTGCATGGCCGCCTGAACGACAACCACGGGTACTGGGAGCCGGGCTTCAATGCGTCGCAGCACGTCGGCGCGTGCTGCCCCCGCACGGGCCGTAATCAGGCCGACGCCCCTCGGTACAAATGGCAGTGGACGCTTCTGTGCGACATCGAACAGGCCCTCCGCAGCAAGTCGGCGGCGGCGCTCCTCAATAGTGCGGAGGATCTCCCCCTCTCCTGCCGGTTCGATGCGGTGCAGCCGCACGACAAGGCGCCCATCCCGACGGGAGAATTCGGGTCGCGCCACCGCCTCGATCACGTCGCCATCGGCCAGGGCATACCCCGCACCCACGTCATTGGACCACGCGAAGCAGTCGATACGCGCGTCCATGCCATCGCGCGGGTCCTCAAGCCGGAACCAGAACATACGGTCGCCGCGTCCGGATCTCAGGTTGACCACCTCGCCGCGCATGCGAACCGTCTTGGTGTGCGCACCGATCACACGCTCAAGGGCCGACACGACGTCGTCGACCTCAAACACCCGGGCGCTCTCAGAGTCGGTGGTCACCGGTCGATCATCGCACCGCCTCCCGACGGCATCGAGCTACACGGGGGGTGGAATTGACACCAGCAGCGCCACGGTGACGAGCACGGCGACGGCGAGCACAATCTCTGCCCGCACGCTGACACGGAGCGCCGACATCGCACCGGTGGCGTCGCCGCCCAGACCGAGTGCGGCGCGCTCCATGCGTGGGTGGAGCGAGAAACGGTTCCACGCCGCCAGAGCCAGCATGCCCGCGAACACACCGAGTTTCACGAGCAGGACGACCCCGTACGACGTTGTCCACAGCGCACTGAGCGACGGCAACTCCGCCAGCGACCGGTAGACGCCGGTGACCACCAGCACAACGACCGCCGCCACCGCCATCGCTGAGAACCGCACGATTACCGACGCGCCCAGATGCACCGCGTCGTGGTCATCGAGGCGGCGGATGATCGGCACGGCGAGCACAGCCAGCATCACCAGCCCTCCGAGCCAGGCTGCTGTCGCCCACCCATGGAGCGCATCGAGTGCGGTCCCGAGGGTGGCATCCGTACCGGTTCCCGCATGCCCCGACCACGCGAGGACCACCGCCGCGAGCGCACCCGGGGCGCTCATCAGCATGGCCCGTGCCGTCGATGGCGCCATGGCCAACTCGCCCCGACGGGCCACCGTGGCGGCCACACCTGCGATCACCAGCAGCACCGCCAACACCATCCACGCGATTCCCCAGCGCGTATCGCGAAGCAGCGTCCCCACCTGCCCGCCACTGATGCCGAGCGACGACACCTGCGCGATGAGGCCGAGCACGAGGCCAACGCTCCACGTGACCGCGAGTGCCCACCATGTGCGCCACCACACCCGCACCGGCCCGGCGGCAACCCGGGCCGTGCGCTCCATCACCCCCGCGGCATCATTCTCGCCCGGTGCCCAGATGCCCCCCGAATGCCATGCCACGCCCAGCACCCATCGGCGCGTGAGCGCCATTCCCATCGTGCCGAGCACGCCGCACAGCACCAGCAGCCGGGCCAACACTCCGAGGGGTCCGATGCCGTCCGCACCGCGCGGGGTCACCGCATTCGCCACCGGATACTCCGACCCCACGACAAACGAGGCCGTGCCCACGACCGGGTGACCATCGACGGCCAGCACCGACCAGCCGGTCCGGTAGGTGCCATCACCGTCGGAAGGGATGGTGACAAGGATGGCCTCCGGGTCGCCTGGGGCCACCCGCACCTCGGCAGACGACGCCCCGTGGGGGCCATTCGCCGCGCCCCATGCGAGCGCACTCTCAAGGGGCGTGCCAACCGCGATGCGGAGCACCGGTGGCACGGCCCCGCGCGGTGCTGCGGCGACGGCGCCCGCGCACATCATCAGGACGAGGAGCGCAGTGGCAACCGCGCGCTGCATCAGCCGCCGAAGATGAGGGCGATCAGGATGATGTTCATCGCGATGATCAGGACCGAGATGGCGATCGCCACCACCGTGGTGCCCACCCGGTTGACCAGCGGCCCCATGACAGCCGTGTCGCGCGTCACGTGGATGAGCGGGATGAGTGCGAACGGGATGCCGAAGGCGAGCACCACCTGCGACAGGACGAGGGCCACGACCGGATCGACGCCAATCGCAATGATGATGATCGCGGGAGCCATGGTGATCAGGCGACGAAGCGCAACAGGAATGCGACGGCGCAAAAAGCCATCCATCACCACCTGCCCGGCCAGCGTGCCGACGCTCGATGACGAGAGGCCCGAGGCAAGCAGCGCAATACCGAAGAGAATCTCGGCATGGCTGCCAAGCGTTGTGCCCAGCGCGTTGTACACCGCCCCGAGGTCATCCCCCACGTCGGTCATGCCGGCCTTGTTGAAGACGGTTGCGGCGATGACCAGCATGGACAGGTTTACAAGCCCCGCAATGGTCATGGCGATGATCACATCCACCATCTCGAACCGGAAGAGTTTGCGCTTCGATTCGGGATCAGTCACCGGGATCCGACGCTGAGTGAGGGCAGAGTGCAGATAGATGACGTGAGGCATGACCGTGGCCCCGATAATTCCCACCGCCAGCAGCAGGCTGCCGGTACCGTCGAACGCCGGCACGAGCCCGGACACCACGTCTGCACCCGACGGCGCCGCGAGAATCACCTGGGCCCCGAAGGCCAGCACGATGATCCCCACGAACCCGGCGATGACCGCCTCGAACCTGCGCACACCGCGCGACTGCAAGCCAAGGATCGCAAATGCAGCCACGGCGGTGAGCAACGCCGATGGCAGCAGGGGCAGGCCGAACAAGAGGTGCAGTCCGAGCGCGGCGCCGATGAACTCGGCCACGTCGGTGGCCATTGCCACAAGCTCCGCCTGTATCCAGAGAAGGATCACCACGGGGCGGCGGTAGCGAGCCCGGCAGGCCTCCGCCAGGTTCATCCCTGATGCAATACCCAACTTGGCGCTGAGCGACTGGATGAGCATGGACATGAGCGTGGCCAGCACCACCACCCACACCAACAGGAACCCGAACCGGGCGCCGCCGGCCATGTTGGTGGCGAAGTTCCCCGGATCGACATAGGCAACCGCGGCAACGAACGCAGGGCCGAGAAATGGTGTGAGGCGCCGGACACCTCGGCGGTGCCCCGCCAGGGACTGCTCCGCCGCACGGAGCACCAGCGCGTCGCCGGGCAGCGCGTCAGCCGGGCCGGGAGCCGCGCCATCCCCCGCTGTACCGGAAGACTGCGCTCGCTTCGGCCGATCATTCGCCATCAGCGCAGATGCTAGCCGGGCGCTCCATCCCGCGAGGACGACCGCGCCGCGCGCACCAGCGCGGAGGGCGAGACACCAAGACCGGAGATCACGACCGAATGCCCACCCCGGTTGAACATCGTTGCGGTACGGCCGTCCGCGTCGAAGCCGAACACGACGGGGGCACGTCCCACGATCACCCGACTCCCGGGTGGTGCGCCGAGAGGTGACCCGGAGACCACCGAATATGCGATTCGCCGCCCGTCGCGTTCATAGATGAGCGTGGTCACCGCGCGGTCCGACACGGTGTCGTCCCGGCGACCCACAGCGCGCCAACCAAGGCGATCCATCAGGTTGGGGAACGCCACCCCAGCCGCCGTCACCGCTGGCGCCCCGGATGGGCTCACCGGGGGGGCGCCCGATTGCGGCCCGCGTGCCTGCGCCGCCACCACGGCACGGGCCACGTCGTCGGGGCCGTGCGTGGCAACCCCAAAGGCGACTGCCAGCACGATGGCAATCACGATTACCCCGAGGCCCCACCAGGTCCCACGCCCGGGTGGATCTTCGCCCTCATCACTGACGGTTGGCCCACGTCCAGCGGGCGGAAACGGGTTTACCATCGAGATGTGCCTGAGGAAACCACTTCGATGCCCCGTCGGGGGCCATTTCGTCGGTTGTGGGCTGCGTTTACCACCGCGCGTGGATTCCGCCGGCTCGCGGCCATCAACATGGTGCTGCTCTGGTTCATCCTCCCCAGCGGAGCATTTGTCCGGCTGACTGGATCCGGACTGGGATGCACAGAGTGGCCGCTGTGCACCGCCGGGCGCATCATCCCCGCCAGCAGCCAGCACGCGTGGATCGAGTACACCAACCGCATCGCGTCGGCCATCGTCATTGTCGTCGCAATCGTCACGGCCATCGCGGCGTTCAAGGCGATCGGATCAATCCGGACGACCAAGATCGGGGCCGTCATCGCCGCCGCGGGCAGCGTGGGGCAGATCCCGCTGGGCGCCGTCACGGTCTTCTTCGACCTCCACCCGCTTCTGGTGGCATCGCACTTCATGCTGTCGCTCATCGCGCTGTCGGGTGGCGTGGTGGCCTTCCTGGGCGCCGACGACGTGATGCGCCGCATCACCCGCGCGTGGTCGCGGCGACCAACGCTGCTGGCGGTGCTGGGGGCGGCCGCGCTCAGCACAGCCGTCATCACCGGCGTACTCGTGACATCGGCCGGGCCGCATTCGGGTGACGCCAAGGTCATTACGCGCTTCGGCATGCTGGATGACGCCGCATACGTGCACGTGCGTGCCGTATTCGCCCTTCTGGTGGTGGCGATTCTCGTGGGCTGGCTGATGCGCGGACGCAGGGATGATCGCGGACTCATTATTCCTGCACTCTGGTTCATCCCGGCATTCGCTGCGCAGGCCATCATCGGGGAGGTGCAGTGGTACACGCAGTTGCCGTGGCCCACTGTGTGGATGCATGTGACCGTCGCGGGCATCGTCTGGACACTGGGTACCGTCATCATCTGGCGACTCGCACGTCCCATCGTGCGCCGCGACGCCTAACGACGACGCCCGGTCGCCGTCTCCTGACACGCGACGCACCGCTCGGCGCCGGGCACGATCATGAGCCGGGCCTCGGGAATCGGCTCGTCGCAGTCGGTACACGTGCCGTATTCGCCCCGCTCCGCCGCCTCGGCTGCCCGGATCAGGCGCTCCTCCTCAACTTTCAGACGAAGCGCCGCCTGCAGCTGCCGCTCACGGGCATCTGCATCAGTCGCCGCCTCTGCCGGATGATGGTGGGCATCACTCGCACCCGCGCCGTCACCAGCGAGATCACGGGCTTCGACTCGCTCGTGGGCCTCACGGGCGAGTCGGGCAAGTCGGGCGGCTTGATCCTCTTTCGGCATGCGAAAACCATAGCGACGACCAAAGGGGACGACGTGGGTGTGACAGTGCGGCTACCCTCATATACGTGAGCGATCAAGCAGTTGAGACACGGGACCTCGTCCGGGAGTACAAGGGCGGCGTCAAAGCGGTTGACGGAGTGTCCCTCACCGTCGAATCTGGCGGCATCTTTGGCTTTCTGGGCCCCAACGGCGCGGGCAAGAGCACCATGGTGCGCATGCTCACCACGCTGCTGCGGCCCACGTCGGGTACCGCGATCGTGGCTGGGCACGACGTGATGAAGGAGCCCGGCGTCGTGCGGCGTCGTATCGGCGTGGCGCTGCAGGACGCGGCCATCGACCCGTACATGACCGGCCGCGAGCTCCTGAGGCTGCAGGGTGTGCTGCACGGGATGAAGCGTGCCGACTGCCGGGCCCGGGCCGACGTGCTGCTTGGCAGGGTCGATCTGGAAAACGCCGCCGACCGCCGTGTGGGCACCTATTCGGGAGGAATGCGGCGGCGCCTCGACCTCGCCCTCTCTCTGGTGCACGAGCCCGTGGTGCTATTTCTCGATGAGCCCACCACCGGGCTCGACCCGGTATCCCGCGTGACGCTGTGGGATGAGGTACGCCGCCTGAACGTGGAGCACGGCACCACCGTCTTCCTCACCACCCAGTACCTCGAGGAGGCCGATCAGCTTGCCGACCGTGTCGCCATTATCGACGGCGGGCTGATCGTGGCCGATGGCACGCCGAAAGCGCTCAAGGCCCGCATCGGCTATCCGCTGCTCTCTGTGGTGGCGGCAGACGGTTCCACGCCGGATGACGTTGCACGGGTGCTTTCCGGATTTGGCGAGATGGTGCCGGGAGCCCGTGATGGCGGGGCCGCTGTTCGCCTGCCAGGAGGATCAACCGCGATGGCCGACGCCGTGCGTGCGCTCGACGACGCCGGCGTGCGATTCGCCGAGATCGATCTGGCTGAGCCCACGCTCGACGACGTATTCCTCGCCAGCACGGGTCGTCACCTTGCGGGATCGGACGACGCCACCGTATGACGGCAGCCATCCCCGTCATCAGGCAGACCGCTGCGCTCGCCTGGCGCTCAATCGTCACCACGATCCGGCTGCCGCAGGCGTGGTTTCCCGCGCTCTTCTTCCCGTTGGTGCTCATGGCCATCTTCACGGCCTCATTCGGCGGCGCGCCGGGGACCATCCCGGGCTTCCCTCCGATGCGCAGCTTCCTCGACTTTGCGGTGTCCGGCGCCATCATTCAGGGAGTGTTGATTGGTGGCACGTCGGCCGGGGCAGCGTTCGCCACCGACATCGAGGGGGGCTTCTTCGACCGCCTGGTGGCCTCCCCCACCTCGCGCACCTCCATCCTCACCGGTCGATTGGGTGCATCCATCGCCCTTGGCGTGGGACAGGCGCTGCTGTTCATCGCGATCGCAGCAATCTTCGGGGCGAGGGTCGATGGCGGGCTGATCGGCATCATCGTGGTGGTGGTCATCGCAACGCTCTTCGCCGCTGCTGTGGGGGGCCTCGGGATCTTTCTCGCGCTTCGCACTGGCTCCGGCGAAGCCGTGCAGGGCATGTTTCCACTCTTCTTCGCGCTGCTCTTCTTCTCGTCGGCCTTCTTCCCCCTCGACACCATGGTGGGCTGGTACCACGACGTGGCCGCGCTGAACCCGATCACCTACCTGGTGGAGTCGATGCGGCGTGAGATCATCGGGGGCGCCACGATCTGGACAGCGCTGACCGGGATCGGAATCGCTCTTGGCCTCGCACTCATCACCGTTGGCGCTTCGGCCCTTGCGCTTCGTCGGCGACTGCGGGTGTCCGCGTGATGAAGGGTCTCGCCGTGAGCCTTGGGCTTGCCGGGCGCAATCTGCTGCTGGTGCGGCGCGTGCCGTCGGTGTTCATCCCGTCGCTCATCATGCCGCTGTTCATCCTTATCGCCACGTCGGGGGCGTTCCACGGCATCGGCGCGCTTCCTGAGTTTGCCGGGGCTTCGTACCTGGCCTTCACTATTCCCATGGCGGCCACGATGGGCGCCGGTTTCGCGGGCATCAACTCGGGAATGACCGTGGCGCGGGATCTGGAGGGCGGCTTCTTTGACCGTCTGCAGTCGAGCCCCGCGCCGCGCGTGGCGCTGATCATGGGGCCGATGTTCGCCGCGCTTGTGCGCAGCATCTTCACCACCACCATTGTGTTCATCGCCGGATTGATCGGTGGCGTCTGGCTGCCAGGGCTTCTGCCGCTGCTGCTCATCTACGGCTTCGCGCTCCTCTTCGGTGCCTGTGCATCGTGCTGGGCCATCGGTGTGGCCCTGCGTGCGCGAACAGTCCAGGCCGCGCCCATCATGCAGCTGGTGGTGTTCCTCTCGGTGTTCATGTCGGTGGCCTATGTGCCCGCGAGCGCCCTTCACGGGTGGCTGGGCAACGTGGCCGGGCTTAATCCGGTTACGTACATCCTCACCGCATCCCGCTCGGCCGAGCTCACCGGGTCAATCATCTGGAGCGAGACGTGGCCTGGCCTGGTGGCGGGCTTCGCACTGCTCATCCTGCTCGGGATCTTCGCCCTGGCGCCACTCCGGCATCTGGAGAACCGCTAACCCAGGGCGCTTCCCGTGCGACCGGACGCTGGCGCACCCGGCGAGCAGTCAGCGCGGCCTCAGGTGCGGAACGGCCCCTCGGCCAGCCGTGATGCCAGACGCATCAGGCCGATGAGCGACTTCGCGTCGTGCACCTCCACGATCAGCGCATCAAGATCTGCGAGCGGCCACGGCACCACTGTGATCTCCTCCTCGGGGATCGGTTCATGCGCGATCTCGGTGAGGTCGGTGGCCAGGAAGCAGTGGATGTACTCCTCGAGAATCGCGGGGGCGGTGTAGAAGCCACCGAGACTCTCCCAGGTACCTGCGGCGCGCCCCACCTCCTCGGCCAACTCGCGCGCGGCGCATTCAATGGGCGGCTCACCCGGCACGTCCAACTTGCCCGCTGGCAGTTCGAGCAGGTACTCCCCCACCGCCTCGCGGGGCTGGCGCACCATCAGCACGTGGTCGCTGTCCACCGGCACCATCACCACCGCGCCAGGGTGTGCGATGACCTCGCGACGCACCACGAGCCCATTGGGGCGCCGGTAATGCACCACCGACAGATCGACGACTTCACCCGAATAGATGGATTCGGTCGACTCGATACCGAGCCCGTCGATGCGATCGATGCTCACGCCGCGCTCACGCCGTGGCGCGGGCGACGATGGCAAGCGTGATGTCCACCATGCGCTCAATGTCGTCGATGCGAATGCGCTCATCAGGGGTGTGCACCCCCACCATGGCGTTACACAGGTTTACCGACGCGAACCCGTTGACCAGAAACGCATTGACGTCTGATCCGCCCCCAGTGGCCACGAACCGCGGCGCAATACCGCAGTCCTCAATCGCCTGACGCGCCATCACCACCTGCGGAGCATCCTCAGCGAGCGTGTAGCCGGTGAAGTGGTGCTTCACGCGCACCTCCACGTCGCACTCGCACTCGGTACCAGCCCAGGTGAAGGCATCAACCATCGCGGTGAGTTGCCGGTCGAGGGCATCAATGTCGCGCGACCGGCATTCGCCCGTCACCACACACTCCTCGGCCACCACATTGTCGGCCGACCCCCCGCGGATGGTGCCCACGTTCGCCGTGGTGGCGTTGTCGATACGTCCGAGAGGCATCGCGGCCACCGCACGCGATGCAGCAACGATCGCGCTCCGCCCCTGCTCCGGGTGGATGCCCGCATGCGCCGCGACTCCCCGGAAGGTGGCCTTGATCTCTTTGTGTGTGGGAGCCGACGTGACGATCCCGCCGAGATCCCCGGTGTGGTCGTACACAAATCCGAACTCAGCCGTGAGCACCGACGGGTCGAAGTAGGCAGCGCCCTGAAGGCCCACCTCCTCGCATGGGGTGAACACCAGCTCAATTCCGGCGTGCGGTGTTCCGTCGCGCACGATGCGATCAACCGTGTGCAGCATCACGGCAACTGCGGCCTTGTCGTCACCACCCAGAATGGCCTCGTTGGCGTTGGTGAGCCATTCGCCATCCTGCACCACCTCAACCGGCGCGAGCAGGGGCACGGTGTCCACATGGGCGCAGAACATGATGGGCGTGCCAGGCGCAGTGGGCGCAAATCGCGCGACGATGTTGTTGCAACCCGCTGGCGCCACCATGGTGGCCGCATCGTCCTCGGTGATGCTCGCGCCCATGCGCTCCAACTCACGGATGACCGCGTCGGCCATCGCCCGCTCCTGCCCGGTTGGCGAGGGGATCTCGCACAGCCGCACAAACAGCTCGCACACCTCACTGAGCCCTGCGATCACGCCGTGGCCGTGGTGGCGGAGTCACCGCCGCCGTGGCCGGCCGCGCCGGCACGTGCCACCGCCGCCCCGATGAACGCACGGAACAGGGGCTGGGGACGGGTCGGCCTGCTCTTGAACTCGGGGTGGTACTGGCTGGCAACAAAGAACGGGTGGCCGGGGAGCGCGATGCACTCGACCAATCGCCCATCGGGCGAGCGGCCGCAACTGACGAGACCCATCTCCTCGATCTTTGGCCGAAGCACCGGATTGACCTCGTAGCGATGGCGATGGCGCTCCTGAATGGAGTCCACGTCGCCGTACAGGTCGCGCACAAGCGACCCCGGAAGCAGCGACACAGGATCGGCGCCCAGGCGCATGGTGCCCCCCCGCTCCTCGATCTGGCGCTGTTCGGGCAATAGGTCGATGACCGGGAACGGCGTCTCAAGGTCGAACTCGGTGGAGTTGGCACCGTCCATGCCGCACACATTTCGGGCGTACTCGATGATCGCAACCTGCATTCCGAGGCAGATGCCGAGGTAGGGCACGCCCTCTTCGCGGGCAATGCGGGTGGCCTCGATCTTGCCCTCAACCCCGCGGCCTCCGAACCCACCGGGCACCAGCACGCCGTCAGCAGCGCGCACGCGGTCGGACAGGTCCTCGGCGTCGGCATCTACCCAGTCGATCTCGACATTCACTCCATGTGCCAGGCCCGCGTGCTTGAGGGCCTCATACACCGACATATATGCATCGTGCAGCTGCACGTACTTGCCCACCAGAGCAATCTTCACCGAGCCACTCGCGGTCAGGAGGCGGTCGACAAGTTCGCGCCAGTCGTCGAGCTCGAGCGGGCCGGTCAGGTCGAGGCCCAGGCGGTTGCCCACAACGCGGTCGAGGCCCTCCGACTCCATCATGAGCGGCACCATGTAGATGTCGGCGGCATCCTCGGCCGAGATGACGGCCTCGGTTGGGATACCCCCGTAGAGCGCGATCTTCTCGCGAACATCGCCGCCAAGCGGACGATCCGATCGCAGCACCAGGACGTCGGGCTCGATACCAATGCGTCGCAACTCGTTCACCGAATGCTGGGTCGTCTTGGTCTTCAGCTCGCCGGCAACGCCGAGGTATGGCACGAGGGTGACGTGCACAAAGGCAACACGGTCGCGGCCCTCCTCATTGCGCATCTGACGGATTGCCTCGAGAAATGGCAGCGACTCGATGTCGCCCACCGTGCCGCCGATCTCCACGATGACCACGTCGGCGTTGGATGACGTCGCCGCCTGCCGGATGCGGTCCTTGATCTCGTTGGTGATGTGGGGAATGACCTGCACGGTGGCGCCCAGGAAGTCGCCCCGGCGTTCGCGGCGGATGACCGCGTCGTACACGCTGCCGGTCGTGATGTTTGACGTGCGTGTGAGGGCTTCGTCGGTAAAGCGCTCGTAGTGGCCCAGATCCAGATCGGTCTCGGCGCCGTCCTCGGTGACGAACACCTCACCGTGCTGAAACGGGCTCATGGTCCCCGGGTCAACGTTCAGGTATGGATCGCACTTCTGCAGCGACACCTTGAACCCACGTGCCTTTAGCAGGGTCCCGAGGGACGCTGCTGTGATCCCCTTGCCGAGTCCCGACACCACTCCGCCCGTCACAAAGACGTAGCGCTCACCGTGCTCACTCAATGGACCGGCCTCCCCGACGTACCGCACACCGTACGGGACGTGAGCATACCCACCCGCGCGGCGCATGCCGTATGTGCTCAGCGACCCCGTCGCGCGAGCAGCTCACCCGCATGGGCGCGGGCGCCCTCATCGTCGGGTGAGGCCCCAAGCATGCGGCACATCTCGGCCACCAGCGCATCCCCCTCAACTGGCTCGATGGTGGTCACCGTGCGGCCGTCGTCGGCCACCCCCTTCACGAGCCGGTAGTGGCGGTCGGCCGCCGCCGCAACCTGCGGCAGGTGGGTGATCACCAGCACCTGCCGGCCCACGGCCAGTGCGGCCAGGCGATCGCCCACGGTGCCAGCCGTCACGCCACCGATACCGGCATCCACCTCGTCGAATACCCAGGCAACCCCCGGCTCGGCCGCTGCAGCCACCGAGTGCAGGGCGAGAAGCACTCTCGACAGCTCGCCGCCCGACGCCGCGTTGGCCAGTGGAGCCTCCGGAAGGCCGGGGTTGGCGCGCAGGATGAGCGCCACGTGATCGGCGGGCACTTCGGCGTCGTCACGCGACACCTCCACCCGCAGCGCGGCACCCGACATCGCGAGATCCTGCAGTTCGGCCTCAACACGTGCGGCCAGGCGCGGCGCCGCCTCAGCGCGAGCCGCATGTAATGCATCGGAGAGCGCGTGCGCATCGCCCAACAGGGCCTCGCGCGCTGCAGAGAGGGCGTCGC
>Ga0208942_1000779_pt1 | contig 12305 bp, 14 predicted proteins | sample GreLakmeSU08MSRF_FD_187704 | JGI IMG/M metagenome (GOLD analysis project Ga0208942, IMG submission 187704) | Freshwater lentic microbial communities from great Laurentian Lakes, MI, USA - Great Lakes metaG SU08MSRF (SPAdes) | ecosystem: Environmental > Aquatic > Freshwater > Lake | place: Great...
CAATAAAATTTATAATTTCATCTATATCTGGACAAGTAAATTCCGGTATCTTAGGTGCCTTTTTCTTTAATGTCTTTAAATTTGGTTTCTTTTTATTTCTTCTTTTGATACCAAACACGTTTTCTCCTTGTTAATCGTTGAGATAACAATTTCAGTTTTTTTAATTTTTTAAGTCTTTTAATATAACGGTTTGATTGGCAATAAATTGAAAGATACAACCATGCTAGAAATACAAATATAATACCTACTATAATTAGGCCTATGTATCTGTTGTCCATTTATCCCTTTGTTGTGTCAAAGGGTACCTAGTCAACTAGGCACCTGAAATATAGATTGTTGTTATTCTTCGTCTGTCTCGTCTATTTCCTCGTCCTCGTCAAAGTCGGAAACGTTTGAATCAGAAGAAACACCTATAGTGTCCTCTAAGTTCCACAATAAATCTTCAATTTCAGATTGTTTTACTCGTATATCGTTAATGATATCTTCAGGAGTTTTAACTTTAATTTTTCTTACCATACATACTCCTTAGTTGTTGGTAGTCTATTTATAAATAATATTATGACACACACAGATTTAAATGCAGGAAATTTTCAAGAATATGATTACGAATGTGAATGGATAGAATGTGTTTGGAATATTACCTATAAACAAATACATTTAGTATCAGCGTTCTACTACCCTTGGATTCAAAGGTAGTAAAACACTTTCAATTATAACAACTTATTTTTTAGATAACAATTTACTCAAAGCAAATGCAATAACAGGCGTAGCAAACATTGCCAAACTAACTGCTATAACATTAAACTCTGGAGTTTTGGTAATGATACCTTGTAAACCTAGATAAACGGTTAATGGTGCCATTACAATCGCTGCCCAAAATATTCCTCTACCTGTTAAGTATGCTGTTGTTAAAATACTTATTAATATAATAAACAAATTAACACGTAATACTCCGTAAGTAAAGAATATATAAGTTAAGTCCCAATTTTGCATTGCGATTAACCAAACTATAAATGCAACACCAACTATTGACCATCTTGCAACATTAACTGATTTGTTTTTATCTTTAACGAAATCGTTTGCAATGATACTAGCGATAGCATTACCATGTGCATCAATGATAACACAAGCAACGTTTAGTATTGCAACACCAAAGATAGCAACAGCGGCTACACTTACAGATTTTAATAACACTAGTTGATTTAAACTAACGTCTGTTATTTCTAAACCTGAAGCTAATGCTGCAGTTCCTACTAATGCAATAATAGTTTGAAGTGCAAAATATGCTGGTACTCCCCACACCCATGCTTTCCAAGGTTTAAAGTTTTGTTGAGCATAGTTCTTTTGGTGGTGTGTTGCACTCATTAAAGGGCCAGTAAAAAATGTTAAAGCGGCTGTATAACCAAACGTTAACATAAGAGTAGGATCAAATAGATCACCAATCTGTTTTTTACCTGTTAAGAAATCAGAAAAAGACTTATCTGATGGAATAGCCTTAACTGCTATATAAAGTAATACTGAAAATAATATAAAGTTTAAAACCGTTTGTATAGAACCAGTTACTAAACTAGTTTTTATACCACCACGAAAACTGTATAATGCTGTACCAGCTACTATTAAACCTGTAATTATTTCTGCATTACCTATTTCAATAAATTTAATGTATTTAAATGCTGCTGTAAATGTTGTTGCTAAATTGCCAAAACAAGCAAGTATAAAAATTATTTGAAATATAGTACCTACGCCTGGACCGTAAGTTTTTTTAATCCATTCACTTGTGGTGAAACCATTTGGTACTTTTTTGTTAATTCTAATTGTAAGCCAAGCAAACAATAAGAAACCTAATAGTTGAGGTACTGTAAACCAAAAATATCCTGCCCAACCATTATTATAAAATTGTTGACTGCCTGCAAACATAGCTAAACCTGTTAACCAGCAACCAATCATACCTAGTGTACTTTCAACTAGACCTGCGTTACGATTAGCTACAATATAACCTTCTTTTGTATTACCGTAACTATTTGTAAATTTACTTATACCATAGAATATGGCAAAGTAACATACTAGAAATAGTATGACTGTTGTTATATCAAACATCAGTTCTCCTTATTAAATTATTATCAATACAATATATCACATATATGTTGTTTTGTCAAGATATATATACAAATAATATTGTGGTTAAGGTATACGATTGTATATATAAATATAACAAAACATGTTTAAAATAGGAGTTATTTAAATGACAAAAACAACTAAAATTAAATGGGTTATCGCCCATGAGCCTTTAAAGCTTTTTATAAGAGCTGCTAAAGATTTTCAAGATTTCGTTAATGCTGCTCAATCTGTTGAAAAGATTGAAGTGGAAGTTATGACATTATCAGAGTACAGTAACAAATATAACAATGGCGTACAAATAACTAAACACGATTTACTTGATCTTATGGAACAAGGTAAAATCGAAATGTCTCAAATGTACACAACTTGGTTAGCTGAAAAGTATGACCACGATTTATTAGCATTAGACATGCCATATATATTTAAAGATCACGTACATGCCGCAAGAGTATTAGAAGGTAAAGTTGGTGAAACTTTATTAGAAAAAATTACATCTTTCGGTAACGTTAGAGGTCTAGCATTCACGTATTCAGGTGGATTTAGAAATATTGTAACTAATAAAAAACAAAGTAATTTAGAAACTTTAATAAAGTAATTTAAATACTATTATAATATGAAATTAAGGGCAAATCGTAATCCAGTTGCGAAAGCAACTTTGAAAGCTCTGAAAGGTTCTGATAAAGATGTTCACGTTTGTGAAATCGAAGAACTTACAGATCATGTGGCTACCGGAAAATGTGATGGTGGCGAAACTAACTACAGCAGAGTCTATCCTTTAAAACAAAATGAAGTGATAGAATCTGTTGTGGATACAGAACATAGTTTATTTCTTACATCAATGATTATGCGTGAGAGTTTTTGGAAAACATTAAGTCCAGAAGTTCAAAAAGTAATTAAAGATGCTGCTATTAAAGCTGGCAGAAAAGAAAGACAAACTACAATTGAAGATGGTGAAGAAGCTAAAGAGATGCTTATTAAAGAAGGCAAAACTATACACACTCTAACACCAGAAGAAAAGCAAGAGTTTATTGATAAAACCAAGGTGGTTTATGATGAGTTTGAAAAAACTTTCACACCTGGTTTAATAAACGATATAAAGAACGGTTAATTATAAATAGGTATAAATATGGTAACAATTACTATAAAGAGGAGAGATTTAAATGTCTAACAAAAAAACTTTACGTTGGGTTATAGCACATCACCCAGTTTCATTATTTGAAAGAACAGCAAAATTGTTCAAACAAGAATTAGAAAAAGAGTGCCCAAATCAATTTAATTTGGAAATTTATACACCTGGAACTTATGATAATAAATTCAAAAACCATCCAGAATTTAAAATTGTACCACCAGATGTTAACGGTTTAGAAGAAAGACCTTCTTCTATAAAATCACTTAATGGTGAAGAAGTACAATTAAAAAAACAAAAACTTTGGTCAGAAGCTAAAGGAAGATGGACGTCTTTTTTCAATGCTCTTAGAGACGGAGATTTTGAAATCAGTCAAACACAAGTTGGTATCGTAGGGGGTTTCTTAGATAGAAATTATCACGCTATTGATTTGCCTTTCTTATTTAATGGCCACGATCATGTATCTAAAGTATTAGATAACGAAATCGGCGATTATATGTCTGACAATTTAGCAAGAAAAACTGGAGTTAGAGGTTTAGCTTTTACATACTCTGGAGGTTATAGAGTAATTGGTGCTAAAAAAGGAATAACAGCTCTAAGCGATTTATCAGCATTAAAATTAGTAACTCACACTGCTCACAGTGATGAATTATTTAATAATGTTGGTGCTAAAACTCTTAGAAAAGATAAAGCAACTATTGAAGATGTTGCTGATCTTAATAAAGATGAAAACGGAGCAATTGAAACAACTTATTTAAGATTTGCTGGTAAAAACGTGTTAAAGACACAGCACAGTATGTTTACTACTACAATCTTAACAGGTGATAAATTCTGGAATACATTAACATCAGAACAACAAGCAGCTTTCAAAAGAATTGCTAAAGTTGTTGCTAAAGAGGAACGTAAATGGTCTCTACAAGATTCGGCTGCTTACGAAGCTAATGCTCAAGCAAATGGTGTTACTATTACAGAAATCAATAAATCTGATCTTGCAAAATTACAAGAATCAGCTAAGAAAGTTTATTCTAATTTAGATAACATTGGAATTGACAAAAAATTAGTTGACAGAATTATTGCTGCTGCTTAATTAATACTAAGTTTAAATCTCGAAGCACTCAATTAACGTTGGGTGCTTCAACCTCATCTACGTCTTTACACCAATCATCAATTTCTTCTTGTAACATTACATTAGAAAATCCTTTATACTTAACAAGATAACATTTACCCCAAGCGCCAACGTAGTTTATATCAATAATTTCTGGTTTATCCATTTAAATAATATATAATAAGACCTATTGTAGTAACAACGGCAAATATAAGATTACTAACTATCAAAGACATTTCTTTCCACATAATACTAACTATTAACCATACGATAGAACCTAGTCCTAATATCATTGGTCCTGCTGGATAATAACCAAGAGAGTTAACTAAACTACCAACAATTAATATTGAGGTAGCAACCCATTTTAAAATTTGATCTGATTTCATTAAATACAACCTATAATACAGTTAGCAGTACCATAAGCAACCATATATTTTGCTCCAATGTAAAATAAAGCGTAACTTCCTAGTACAATAGCAGCAACAAGTAACAATGATTTAACATCTTCTTTAGTAAACATTTATTTTATTTTTTTGTTGTTAATATACATATAATATACACTGTATTTTTGCTTAAAACAAGCGAAAAATGCACTTTTTTAAAAATAAAAGGCAACAAAAACAGTAACTTAATTGAGCGTTGTAAAAATACAACAACAAAATTCTTTATAAATAGTAAATATATGATTGATTTTGATAAAATTGATGATTTGTCGTTTATGATTCAAGATTTTGATTCGAAAAAACTAAAAAGAATTAAAAAACATGGCAAAAAAAGTATCAACCAGCGCAAACGCATTAAGAAACGCAGCCAAACCAAAAAGAACTAGCATTGGTCGTGGATTTCTTAGTAAATCCATGATGAATAAAAATAAAAGAAGAAGTTTCAAGGCTTATAGAGGCCAAGGAAGATAAAAAAATGCCAGGAATTTGTAGAGTAGGATTAGACAGGCATATCGGGCATGCTTGTGTAAAAGTACCTTATCATCAAACACCTTATAAGACCGGTTCCGCAAATGTTTTTATAAATGGTGCAAAAGTAGTTAGAATTGGAGATATTTGTGCTTGTACAGATCCTGCTATCAGAGGAAGTGAAACTGTTTTTGTAAATGGCATAGGTGTACATAGAAAAGAAGATGCAACAGGCGGACATGGTTGTTGGGTGCCAAATAAGGCAGCTACAGGTTCAACAAACGTATTTGCGGATTAATATGGCACAATTAGATTCATCAGGTTTAACATTTACAAGTCAACCAACAAAAGCTGAAACTGAAAGATTTGAATATGCAGCTTTTGGTTACTTTGATAATAACCCAGCGATAGTTGGTAATACATATCAGAGTCTTATTGGTATATATTATGATGATTTTGGAAATAAAACAGATGATAACTCCCAATATGATTATTTGTACATGTTATTAAATTATGTACAAAGTGGATATGTTACTGTTCAAAATTAATAATAAAGAATAAATAAAGTATGACTATAGTCTTTCGAAATACAAAAGGAACCTCTCTTACTTACAATGAGATGGATGAGAATTTACGTGATCTACGACAAGACACGACAATCGATAGAGTATTAACAAATGGTAATACAACTACAAAAAGTTTAAATGTAGGTTCTTTAAATGCAACTACTATTACACTTAATGGTCAAGCTTTAGCTGGATTAGGGTACACTGGATCAAAAGGTGATACAGGTTATACAGGAAGTTTAGGTTACACAGGATCTACAGGCACTGGTTACACAGGATCAAAAGGTGAAACAGGTTACACAGGTTCGGAAGGACCTCAAGGACCAGCAGGTGGTTATACAGGTTCGCAAGGTGAAATCGGTTACGTAGGAAGTTTAGGATATGCAGGTTCAGTTGGTTATACAGGTTCAATCGGTTATACAGGAAGTTCTGGTTATGTAGGGTCTGAAGGAGATCAAGGTGTTCAAGGACTTCAAGGATTTACAGGATCAAAAGGTGATATAGGTTATTCAGGATCTAAAGGAGATACAGGTTATGCCGGTTCAGTAGGAAATACAGGAACACAAGGTATACCAGGTAATATTGGATTTACAGGTTCACAAGGAGATATTGGTTACACAGGAAGTTTAGGATTTACAGGATCTCAAGGAGATATTGGTTACACTGGTTCACAAGGATATTCAGGAAGTTTAGGTTACACAGGCTCGCAAGGCGATCAAGGATTTACAGGTTCGCAAGGTTACACAGGCTCTCAAGGATATTCAGGAAGTTTAGGTTACACAGGTTCACGAGGTGATACAGGTTATACAGGAAGTTTTGGTTATACAGGTTCACGAGGTGATACAGGTTATACAGGTTCAAGAGGTGAAACTGGATTTGTTGGTTCACAAGGATCAATAGGTGAACAAGGAAATACCGGTTACACAGGATCAATAGGTGCTGCAGGAGACAAATATTATACAACATCTCAAACTAGTTTAAATTTATCAACATATTCTCTTAATGATATAATATCTTTAACAACAGTTGGATTGGGATTAAGTTATTCTACTCAACAAACAATTATTATTGCTGAAACTCCTTCAATAGGAAATCCAACGCCAACAAATCTCATACACGCTCAAATTATATCTTATAATCCTGCTTCAGGAAATTTAACGGCAACAGTTGATGATATTGCTGAAGCTGAAAATAATATTTTAAACACTTGGACTATAAATTTAGATGGTGCAGTCGGTGCTATAGGTTACACAGGTTCACAAGGTGTAGGTTATACAGGTTCAAAAGGTTACACAGGATCTCAAGGCGAAACAGGTTACGTAGGTTCACAAGGTGTTCAAGGAGATTTTGGATACACAGGTTCATTAGGTTATACAGGTTCACAAGGATATTCAGGAAGTTTAGGTTATACAGGTTCACAAGGATATTCAGGAAGTTTAGGTTACACAGGCTCACAAGGTGTTATAGGTTTTACAGGTTCTTTAGGTTATACGGGCTCACAAGGATATTCAGGAAGTTTAGGTTACACTGGTTCTATAGGTATTGGTTATGCAGGTTCAAAAGGTGATCAAGGTAATGTAGGTAATGTTGGTTATACAGGTTCAAAAGGACAAGCAGGAGGATATACAGGTTCTCAAGGAGCTGCAGGTGATTTATTTGTTACCTTTTCTAATAGTACATTTACAATAGGAAATTCAGGTTCACAAACTATTATTGTAGGAACAGGTTTAAGTTACACTACAGGACAAAACATAGTACTTTCTTATGATCAGTATAATAATCAATATGCTACAGTAACTTCATATAATGGTGATTTTGGATTTTTTATATTTGAAAGAACAGGATCTATGGGTTCAGGATCGTATGCTTCTTGGACAATTAACATAACAGGTCCTAGTGGTAATTCAGGTTATACAGGAAGTTTAGGTTATACAGGTTCACAAGGTGTAGGTTATACAGGTTCAAGAGGTAATACAGGATTTACAGGAAGTTTAGGTTATACAGGATCTGCCGGCGCAGGTTATACAGGATCATCTGGTACTTTAGGTTATACAGGTTCACAAGGTGTAGGTTATACAGGTTCAACAGGATATACAGGTTCAGCTTCAACAGTTATAGGTTATACAGGATCATCAGGACTTGGTTATACAGGATCATCAGGAGATCAAGGAGCTAGAGGTGCAGCAGGCTATACAGGAAGTTTAGGATATACTGGTTCACAAGGTGTACAAGGAAATTTAGGTTATACAGGATCAGCTTCAACTGTAATTGGTTATACAGGAAGTTTAGGTTATACAGGTTCTTATGGTTACACAGGATCAATAGGTTATACAGGATCAGCTTCAACAGTTATCGGTTATACAGGAAGTTTAGGTTATACAGGTTCTATAGGTATTGGTTATTCAGGTTCAAGAGGTGAAACAGGATTTGTTGGTTCACAAGGTCCTGCAGGAGGTTATACAGGTTCACAAGGAGAAACAGGTTACACAGGTTCAGGTGGAACAGCAAGTGGATTACAATCAAGAACAACAGCAAGTGTTACTACAAGTAGTTTAATTAATAATGCGGTTGTTACTGCTAATATAACTGGTTCTAAATCTTATATGTTATTAAAAGTTACAACAAATGTTGCTTCTTGGATTAGAATTTATGCTGATGATTCATCAAGAACGGCAGATGTAAGTAGAAGTCAATATATAGATCCAACACCAGGTTCAGGAGTGCTTGCAGAAGTTATAACTTCAGGAAGTCAAACAGTAATATTAACACCTGCTGTATTGGGTTATAATAATGAAAGTCCTGTAACAACAAGTGTGCCTATCAGAATAACAAATTTAAGTGGTGGTACAACTGCAGTTACCGTAACATTGACATACATACAATTAGAGTCGTAAGATGACTACTATTACAAACGCAGATATTAATCAAACATTATTAATTACTTTATATCTTAAAAGAGATTTGCATGAAAACGGGCAATCTTTGTCAGAATATGTTAAAGGTATACAATCAAAAGAAAATTCTATTTTAACACATGAACAATTTTCTTATCAATTTGGTACAATAGAAGAAGAAATGAAATTGGTAACAGATTATGTTATTTCAAAAGGTTTAACTATAGAAGATGATAGTAGATTAAAATCATCCGTTAAAGTATCAGGAACAATAGGTATGTTTAATGACATATTTTCAATAACACTACAAACTGAAGTTGATGGTGATAGAACTTATACAACACACGAAGGAAATATTACTATTCCTACAGAAATATCTTCTGTAGTAGAAAGAGTATTAGGTTTAGATAATAAAATAATAGTAGCAAGACCATCAGCAATAAGATTTGTTCAGGAAGAATATGTACCACCTGAAAATGTTCCTCCAGGAGTTTATATTGGTGCAGTTACTCCTGTTGAAGTTGCAAAAGCTTATAATTTGCCAGCTGGCGATGGTTACGGTGGTTGTATTGGAATTTATGAATTAACTTATTCAGGTTATCAAACAGGTTGGAATCAATCAGATGTTAATAATTCTTTTAGTAGAATAGGAATAACTCCACCAACAATAGTAACTATTAACGTTTCAGGAGCCGTAACATTAACCACAAGTGATGCTGAAAGTATTTTAGATATTTATTGTGCTGGTGCAGTTGCGCCTAGAGCAAAGATTGCTTATTATAATGCTCCTAATTCTTTTCAAGGAGTTATAGATAATTTTTTAACAGTAGCAGCAGATACTACAAATAGTCCTAGTGTTATTAGTTGTAGTTGGGCATTTGGAGATTATAATCCATTATATTGGTTTACTGATGCTATGGCAGCTTGTGTTGCTGTTGGTGTTACTATATTAGTGGCTTCAGGAGATGCAGGTGCTCAAAATTTTAATATGTATTCTCCTTATGGAATAACTACTGATCTTAATGCTTGTATTTGTGGAGGAACTACTATCTATTTAAGTAATGATAAACAATCATATTCACAAGAAATAGGATGGAGTGGTTCAGGTGGAGGTATTAGTAACGTTAATACTTTACCATCTTATCAAACAGGACTTACATACATAACAAAAACTTCTCTTGGTGTGCTTGGAACTCCAACATTATTACCTAGGAGAGGTGTTCCTGACATAAGTGCTCCTTCGGATCCAAGTACAGGTTTTCAATTTTACGTAAATGGCTTTCTTTCTCAATATGGAGGAACAAGTGCAGCTGCACCTTGGATAGCAGGTATGATAGTAAGATTTAATGTACTTACAAGTAGAAGAATGGGCCATGTAAATCAATTTTTTTATGCCAATCCTTCAACATACAGAGATACTCCTTTAGGAGATAACGTTAGAGGTTATGCTAATGGTTATAGTACTGTAGCTGAATATTGGGATGCCGTTACTGGTTTAGGAAGTCCTTACGGACCTGGAATTTACACATTATTAAAGAAAGAAATGAAAGTTGCATATCCTAAAGTAAATTATGGGTTTAGAAGTGCAAATAAACAAAGATATCCAAGATATACAACTAGTGTATCAGGAAGAACCAATAATTCATAATAACTATAGGAATATTGTATAAATATTACCACTTATGCCAAATTACGATGCCTCTTTAACTAATAATAGCAAACGTGCTAACATAAATTATAAAGATTTGGATTTAGATTTTGGTCGTAATGTGGTAACTAATGATGTTAATAAATTAACAAATATAGAAGCTGTTAAAAGAAGTGTTAGAAATTTAATTAATACTTCTCATTTTGAAAGACCTTTTCATCCTGAAATAGGTTCTGATGTTAGAGCTTTGTTATTTGAAAATATGACACCGTTAACCTCTTTGAATTTGCAAAGAAAAGTACAAGAAGTATTGATTAATTTTGAACCAAGAATTAGACTAGTACAAATCTATGCAACACCTGATTACGATGGTAATTCATATCAGTTATCAGTTTATTTTTATGTTATTGGTACAACGGAATTAATAACTGTACAAACGTTTTTAGAAAGACTAAGATAATATGGCAAGTAATAAATTAGAAGTATCAGATTTTGATTTTGATAACATAAAGGCCAATTTAAAAACATTCTTACAAAGTCAAGCAGAATTTTCCGATTACAATTTTGAAGGTTCAGGTTTTGCTGTTCTTTTAGATGTCTTAGCTTATAATACACACTATCTTGGTTTCAATGCTAACATGTTAGCAAACGAAATGTACTTAGACAGTGCTGATATACGAAAAAATATTGTATCGTTAGCTAAAATGTTAGGATATACTCCAGCATCCGTAACAGCGCCTGTAGCAAATATTGATGTTCAAATAAATGACGCAGCAGGTCCTACTTTAACTATGTTTAAAGGAACATCATTTGCAACTTCTATAAATGGAACAACTTATCAATACATTACAAATGAAGATTATACAATTTCTCCTTCAAGTGGTCTTTATAAATTTGAAGATGTAAAAATTTACGAAGGAACTTTAGTAACTTACAAATACACTGTTGATTCAACAGATACAGATCAAAAATTTATAATTCCTAGTAATACTGCTGATATATCAACTTTAAAAGTAACGGTTCAAAACAGTGCAACTGATCTTACACAAACAATATTTAATAAATTTGATGTTACGGTTCAAACCAGAGACTTTAGTGTTGTACCAATTTATTTTAAACAAGAAATAGAAGATGGTAAATTTCAAGTTTATTTTGGAGATAATATAATAGGTAAAAAATTAGATGATGGTAATATTATTATACTTCAATATATTGTAACTAATAGAGATCAATCAAATGGTGCTTCTTCTTTTTCTTTATCAAATACAGTTAATGGGTATTCAGATGTTTTAATAACTACTAATTCAGTTTCACAAGGAGGTGGTGCTGCTGAATCTAAAGAATCTATTAGATATAATGCTCCATTATTTTATGCTGCTCAAAATCGTGCAGTTACTACAACAGATTATGAAGCGTTAGTTAGAGACATATATCCAAATTCTTTATCAATAAGTGCTTGGGGTGGAGAAAATGATGAAACTCCAACTTATGGTGCTGTTAAAATAGCAATTAAAGCTGCATCAGGTTCCGTTTTAACAAATTATACAAAACAATATATTATTTCTCAATTAAAACAATATAACGTTGCTGCTGTAAGACCTATTATTGTTGATCCTGAAACTACTTATATACTTTTAACAAGCAATATCAAATATGATTCAAGATTAACTTCCAGTTCGCCTGATACTTTAAAAACAAAAATTACAAACAATTTATCAAGTTATAATAATACAACATTACAAAGATTTGATGGTATTTTTAGATATTCTAAAGTTGTAGGTTTAGTTGACAATACCGACACGAGTATTATATCTAATATAACTACAATTAAAATTAAAAAAGAACTTACGCCTGTATTAAATTCATCTCAAAAATATAATATGTATTTTAGAAATGCTTTATATAATCCAGTTATAGGTTATAATACTTCTAATGGA
>Ga0208942_1000783_pt1 | contig 12248 bp, 9 predicted proteins | sample GreLakmeSU08MSRF_FD_187704 | JGI IMG/M metagenome (GOLD analysis project Ga0208942, IMG submission 187704) | Freshwater lentic microbial communities from great Laurentian Lakes, MI, USA - Great Lakes metaG SU08MSRF (SPAdes) | ecosystem: Environmental > Aquatic > Freshwater > Lake | place: Great...
TGTTCCAAGATTTGGATTTTGAGCAAACGTAAAATTTGAAATATAAGTTATTGCTAAAATTATAAATATTTTTTTCATAAATATTCCTGTATCTGATTATTTAATTAAAGCAAATCGTTCTTTGAAATCGCCATTTTTTGTTTTTACAACGTAAATATAAATTCCCGCTGCTAATTCTCTTCCACTTTCAGTTCTTAAATCCCAAACTTCAGTACCAATTGGTGTATTATGATAGATTGTTTTAATTAAATCTGCATCAACTGTAAAAATATAAATTGTACATTCCGAAGGGAGATTAATAAATTGAATTTGCCTTAAAGGTTCTTTCCTGAGCTCTCCAAATTCTGGTTCAAATAAAGAAGAACCAATATATGGATTTGGAACAACACGTATTTTATTTAATTCAGAAGTAACTTTTAGTTGATCAATTTCTGCCCCTTTAACACTAAATGAATATGAATCCTTTATATTTGGAATAATCGGTTTAGTTGTTTCAAGTGAAAATCTATTTGCAGTAGATGGCGAAGTTGTTGATGGAAAAATAATTTTTCCTTGAATGCCATCAAAATAAAAAGTTTCAGAAGTTAACAAAGTATCAAGTTTAACATTTGTTTCACTAACAGATAAAATAACGAATCCTTTTCCGTTTAATGATCCATTTCCTTCAAAAGAAATAATGTAAATTTTTTCTTTAATCGAATCTGGATATAAAACTTTAAATTCGAGTTGAACGTTTTCGGTTCCACCAATACGCGAAACATTTTTAATAATCTTCAGTTCACTAAACTTTAGTGCGACTCCATCGTTTGTTGATTGTGTTTGCGAAAGCTGATGTGAGCGATTTTTTATTAATGTATCTTTACTATTTCTTATAACATTCAATGCAAAATTTATAGTTATAATATCGCCTTGCTCAGGCCTAAATTGTGAAAGTGTATTGGTTGTATCTTGTAAAGTTATTCTTAATCCATCATTAGAAATTAAAACAAATCTTCCACCCAATGGATAACTATATCCAGCTCTTACCGTTGTTCCCAAAGTTCTATTTTTTAAATCAAAAAGAGTTGGTGAAAGAAATTTAAGTTCATATTGGTATGGCTTGGTTATACTTGAATCGGATATTTCAATTATAACTTTAGTTGCAAGATCTCCAACTTCTTTGTAAGAATTAAATGTAAAATTTGTTTTATACTTATTATTACTGAGTTGCTCGTTGTCTATGACGGTTACATCTAAAATATAATTTGTGTTTCCAGTTTTTAAATTTACAACATCTGTGATTGAAACAGGATTTCTTCCTATCGCATCGGAACGTGGAATAACTGAAACTGTATTTACCGCTTCAAGTGTGTTTCCAAGTGGGCTTTCAAGACTTTCTACAACATCACTTCCTCTATCAAATGCAGTAATTGAGTACCAATAATCAAAACCATTGATAACTGTTGTATCAATAAAATTATATTTTAATCCACTATTCTTACCGAATGAATTTTTAAGATCATACTCTTGAATCAAATCCCAATTTTTTCCTTTATCTCTACTTCTATAAAGACGATAACCTTCAAAATCATATCCGGAAAACGCATCCAAACTTAATTCAGATTTATCATCCCAAAAAATTGTCGCTTTCATATTTCCCGCAGAAGAATATAATTTTGGACGAACCGGCGCTTTTGGTAAATTAAAATTTAAATCTACTGCAGTTTGCGCTGTTTCAGTTGCAGTTATTAATTCTTCTAATGTATTTCCGGCAACAAATGCTGTATAAAAAACTAAAGTATCTCCTGGATTTAAATTATATGGACCGGAAGATATATTAGCAAGAATATCCATACCGGAAGCTGGAACTGTTGCGATATCATCGTAATGAATATTTGTACTATTACCTACATGAAAATATTTTTTCGATACAGAGGATAAAAAAAGATTTGTATCTGAAGACATAAAACCATATTGAATTGAATCTTTGTCAGAAATATTATCATCGTCATATAAAAAATAATGCATATCAGTTACACCTAATTGTTTTCCATTCACTTTAGGAGTTTTTAACATTGCATTACCAAAAAACCCAGTTTTTCCTCCAGGCCATTCTCCCGAGAGACCATCATCATGATAATAAACAAGATTTTTAGCTTTGATAAAACCAACTTTATCATCTCCCCATTCTGGTAATCCACCACTAAAATCACCAACATCAACATCAGTATGAAGTCCAAAATAAACTCCGGAATAATTGGTATTACTTTTGTTAGTCAATTCATATTTAAAGAAAAGCATATTTTTGGCAAAGTTTGTACCAAATGCATAACCAGTCTGTGTCATTTGAATTCCAAGAACTTTAACTGTGTTATTGCTGTCATTAAAAACACAATAACTATCTTGATCGGAAACAAATATATTATTTCCATTTGCATCTTTAACCGGCCAACCTAAAGTTTTATGCCAAGAATTTGGATCATCACTAAAAGCTACTCTAGCTGTGTCACTATTATGATATCCAGATACGGCTTCCCATTCTTCATTTGTTGTAAAACGACCTTGAATTACATTTCCACGTATTCCAACAAATTGATTAGATCTGTAAATATAATTTTTAGTGCTGTTTATTGGAAACTCGCCAGAAGGACCTTGTGCTAATGTTCTTGGATAAAGCTTTCCACGATTTTCAAAAAACAAACCAATATTACTTGCATCGTGAATTCCTGCAGCTCGATCTTTTATACTTGCACTTTTTTTAATTACACTTCTTTCTTTATCTTTTTTAATATTTTGCGAAAAAGAAATTAATTGTAACATTAAAATTGATGATATAACTAATAAATATTTTTTTTTCATTCTCATACCTTAGTAATAAATTATTAATTAAATCTAAAAGTAAATCCTAATCTAACAGATCGTGGTGGTCCAAAATTAGAAGGATCTTGCATGTACTCAGTTGAGTGCCCACCAACAGTTGTAAAATTTGGATCACCTGTGTCGTGATATACATATAAAATGTTTTTGTGGTCTGTTAAGTTTCGTACTTCTGCAAAAAGTCTTAAGCTTAATAATTTAGTAAATACAAGTTCCTTCCCAATTGTTAAATCAATTGAGTGAAAGCCGGGTTCTCGTAAAGAATTTTTTTCTACAAAACCAATGTCTCTACCAGATGGTGTGTATGGTGCGCCCGTGCTGGCTTTAAAAACCCAACTAATATCCACATTCTCAAAAATTGGAGCATCAAAAATTAACAATCCTTTACCATCTGGAATTGAAAATGTTCCTGTTGCATTAAATATATGTGTTCGGTCAAAATCAAGAAAATACAATTGTGTAGATTCTTGAGTTCCTGGATATTGTTCGGTTTCGCTCGAAGCGCTCCCTTTCGCAATTGAATAAGTATAAGTTAATCCACCGGAAAAATAATTAACTGGTCTAACATCTAAAGTTACTTCAAAGCCTCTAATATTTGCATAATCTTCATTTACATATAGTGTATAACCAGTATATCGGCCATCTATATAAGGGAAATAATAACGTGTACCAATTAGTCCAGTTATATCCCGATAATAAGCTGTTGTATGAATTGCAATATTATCCGAAAACTGATGTGATAATCCTACTTCATAAGAAATAGTTCTTTGTGCATCTAAATTTGGTTGTCCAAATAAAGGCTCTCTTACATTTAAATCATATTGATTATTTTCATAAATGTATTGGAAATCGGGATTCTGAAAAAAGTGTCCATATGAAAAATGAAGTTTAGTTTTATCTGAAATTGGATGTGAAATTCCAATACGCGGTGAAAGTTGAGATCGTGATTTAACAGTTATAAACGATGTTGGATCAAGAGGATTATCTCTAAATACAACATTTGTATTCATGAAGTCATATCGCAAACCTAAATTTACAATAAGATAAGGTAATTCAATTTTATCTTGGACATAAGCTGCACCTTCGAATGGATTAGTTTTATAATTATCTATGTATGGAAAATTTCTTTTTGGATCATAAATATCAAATAAATTCAACCAATGTTTTTTATATGAAGCTCCAAACTTAATTTCATTTACAGATCCAATTTGCCAAACAGCATCTGCTTTTATATCAGCAGTTGCAGTTCTACTTTTTATTAATTGTAGAGGATCTGACTTTTCATAAAACTCATGACCGTTTCCATATTCTTCGAAAAATTCTCTTCGTGACGATTGAAGATATTCTGATGTGTCTTTATCAATACCAGAATAAAATCCCTGATTAAAATATGAAGCCTTTAAATCGTAAAAGAAATTATCCTCAACTGAATGTGAAAGTTTAAATGAGCTTTGCCAGCTATCAGTTCTACTTCTAGTGTATTGCTTGGGAATATATTTATATGCGTGGTTATAATTTTGTTTACTTCCAGCACTTCCTCTGTTTGATAATATAATTTTGACCATTGGAATTGCATTTATTGAAATTTTACTAAACATTGAACTTATATTATTATATCCATAAGGAAGATAACTTCCATTTTTTTCTTGCTCAGATGTAATTATAAAATTATAATCAGGATCAAATATAGGTCCACTTAACGTAAAATTCATTCTGCTCTGATGTAAATCGGAATATCGTTTAACATTAAACTCACTGCTTCTTGCTTCAACTTTTACCGAGAATTCATCTGCTCCATCTCTAGTAACAATATTCACAACTCCACTAAGTGCATTTCCATATTCTGCATTAAATGTGCCACTCAACAAACTCATTTCCTGAATTGCATCATTATTAATATTAGTGGCAAGTCCACCAAGTAAAGGATCACTAACAACTGTTCCATCAATCATATATGCAACTTCATTTGATCTTCCGCCTCTTACGTGAAGATTTGAACCAGTACCTGCTACTCCAGCTTGTAAAGATATTAATTCAGTGAAAGAAGAAACCGGAAGTGCTTCTATTTCTTCTCTTGTAACTACAGAAATACTACTTGTTATATCTTTTTGTACAAGAGGAACTGTTGCCATTACAACAACTTCATCAACTTGAACTAATTGTTGTTTCAAATCTATCTTCAAACTAGTCGTTTGATCAACTGTAATTCCAACTTCTTGAATTTGTGTTGTTGCATAGCCGATGAAACTAAACTTTACTTTATATTTTCCAGGAGGAATATTTAGAATTATAAATTCTCCATCAATATTTGTTACAGCACCATAATTTGTTCCTTCAATAATAACATATGCACCGATTAAAGGTTCTCCAGTTTGAACATCTTTAACAATTCCAGTAAGTTTTCCAGTTGTTCCAGCATAAATTATAAAAGGTATAAATAGAAATAAAATTATAAATTTTTTCATAATTAGCTCTCACGCATAATTAAATCTTGGTTAATCATAATTTCCTCTGCATTCTTTTGAAAGTTTTTTGCAAGACGTTTATTTTTAATCGCACAAGCTGTTGCGATTGCATTAATTAAAACAGAAATAGCAGAGAATGAATTTGTGTACAGCATATTTTCACTTTTAATAATTAAATTTGATCTCGCAATAAATGTAACTGGAGAAGCAGGATTATTAGTAATGGCAAAAACTTCTATTTTTCTTTTTTTTGCATATTCAGCAGCTTCTATTGTTTCTTTTGAAAATGGTGGAAAAGAAAAAACAATTAGTAAATCTTTTGGTTTAATAAATAAAATTTGCTCATTAAATATTGCATGAGAATGATTTAAAACTGAAGAACTAATTCCAACTTGAGTAAGTTGGTATGACAATATTTCAGCAAGTAAATAGGATATTCCAAGACCAACAGTATAGACTTTCCCAGAGGTTGAAATTTTGTTTATTATATAATTAAAAGTATCTCGATCGATAAGATTTAACGATTCATTAATATTCTTCATATCAAGATTAGCAACTTCAGTTAAAATATCTTGTTTTATATTTTTCTTCCCGAGTTGAAATATATTTTCTTTTTTGTATAATTCTTTTTGTAGTGATTTTATTATTTCATTTCGTAGCTCACTAAATCCCTTGTAACCTGTTCGCTGCGAAAATCTTACAATGGATGCGACACTAACATTAGTTGCAACTGATAATTCATGGACATTGATGAATGGAATCTTGTCAAAATTATTTAAAATGTAATGAGCAACATTTCTTTGATTTTTAGGTAGCAACTTGTACTTACGCTTAATCTTATCTTTTATTTCTTTGTATCGATTCACTTTAATATTTTAGCAATTTTAATAAAATATAAATCCCTTCTATTTTACTAGAAGGGATTTAAAATATAATTGGTTATTATTTTAACAACGTCATCTTTTTGGTAATTACACCACCATTTGTTCTTAATGAATAAATATAAATTCCTGATGGTAAGTTAGAAGCATCAAAATTTGCATCATAAGAACCAGCTTGGAGAGATTCATTTACAAGTGTTGCAACTTCTTGTCCCAAATTATTAAATACTTTTAACACAACATTTGTACTTTTTGATAACCCAAATGATATTCTTGTAGAAGGGTTAAATGGGTTTGGATAATTTTGTTCAAGTACAAAATCCGACGGAATTGTTTTAATATTAGATTTAACAAATGCTGGGAATGAATTATATTTTGTTACAGCGGCTTGTAAATTTGTAAGCATTTCAGTTCTTGTTGCACCAACAGCAACTGCAAAAGTAAACTCTTTTTTTGCATTCGCTGTCATTGATAAACTTTTTCCACCCAAAATACTAAGACCCCCTTCAGCATTAGTTAAAAGTGTATCCTTAGAAAATGTTCCTTTGTATAACCATTTATATAAATTGGTATCAGCTAAATGGTAACCAGTAAACCACATCATTATTTGAGCGGAAGTAGTTGCTTCAGATAATATTTTTATTCCTAATGTATGTTTAATGTCGACTTGAGTAAGTGTTTTATTTGTTGTATCAAAAAATATTTTATCATTTTCCCAAGTTTGATCACCGTAGTTAATAATCTCAAGTCCTGCGAGTATTGGTGTTGCTGTTGTTCCATTATTTGTTATAAGACTCTTTACAATTATGTAACTTTGATTAGTCCAACCATAAACATTTTGTCTTTGAGTGACATTTGGAGGTAAACCAGAATATGCGTTGTTATAAGTTCCAACAATTTCGTGATTACTTAAAGCTGGAGCAGCTACGAGTACATTTGCAACAGCAATATCACCATCATTTTTATAATCAAATACTTGATTATTACTTCCAGCAATCATTACATTCATTCTGTTAATCTGCTGTAATGTATCAAGACCTTCGGTGGTAAATATTCTTATTGCACCGTAATTATCCACTCTCACTTGAAGCTTACCTGACCTAAAAATAAGCTGTGCATCAACAATATTGCTTGCAAGAACAAATATTATTGCAAACGCAAAAAACCTTAGAATAGAACTTTTCATAAAAATACTCCTTTTAATAAATGAATAAATAGTGAATTAGTTATAACTAATATGTAAATAAATTAATTCCATCCAAATAAATTTGGTGGAATCAGTAAAATAAATCCAAGAATAAATAAAATTATCATCAACATTGAAACCCATTTAGCCCACTTTTCCCAAGGAACTTTTGCCATCGATAATGCTCCCATTGTAACTGCAGAAGTTGGAATTATAATGTTGGTAAATTCACCGAACTGAAATGCAAGAATTGCTGTCTGTCTTGAAACTCCAGCTATATCTGCTAAAGGTGCCATTATCGGCATTGTTAATGCTGCTTGCCCACTTCCGGAATGGACAAAGAAATTAATTATTGCCTGCACGATAAACATTTTTTGTGATGCAATTATAGCTGATGATGATTGAATGTATGGTGCAAGATTATATAATAGAGTATCAATAATTTGCCCATCACGTGAAATAACTAAAGTTGCTCTTGCGAGTGCAACTATAAGTGCTGTTCCAACTAAATCTTTTGCACCAACAATAAAGCTGTTGATTAATTCTTCACTTTTTAAGCCTCCTACAATTCCAGCAACAATTCCCATAGTAAAAAATATTGCTGCTATTTCTTCAATGTACCAGTTCAAATAAATTACACCAACAACAGTTAAAATTAAAGAAAGTCCAAATGTTAGTAATACCAATTTATGTTTCAATGTGAAATGGTTTTCGTTGCTATAAATCGCTTCAAAATTTTCAGTTCTTCTTCGTTCATTGTCTTGTAAATATGTCGGACTAATTTCGGGATTAACCGAAAGTTTTTTTACATAATTCATTAAGAAAACAATTGCTACAATAGTAGAAATAGACCAACAAATAACTCGATATCCAATTCCTGAAAAAAGATGTACATCAGAAATCCCTTGTGCAATACCAACGTTAAATGGATTTAAAAAGGCACTTGCAAAACCAATATGAGCTCCAACAAGTGGAATTGCTACACCGGTTATTGAATCATATCCAAGTGCAAGACAAACTGGAACAATAATTAATACAAATGGAATTATTTCTTCATTCATTCCGAATGTTGCGCCACCTAACGAAAACATTAATGTTAAAACAGGAATAAACATTTTTCGCATTAATGGAGAGGATTTGTGAGATCGTGCTAATTTATTTATAAGTGAATTAATTGAATCTGTTTTTGCTAGAATATTAAATGCACCACCAACTATCAAGATAAACCCGATTATTAATGCAGCTTCTACAAATCCTTTTAATGGTGAAGTTAATAATTCAAAAAATCCTTGCGGATTATTTTCTACATATTTAAATGAATTTTGAACAACAACTTCTTTTCCATTTATCACAGTTCGTTCATAATGCCCACCAGGAATAACCCAAGTTAAACCAGCAATCAATATTAATATTGAAAAAATTAAAAAGTAAGTATTTGGAACTCGGAATTTAATTTTCTTTTTTATTTCACTCATTTAATCACTTCGTTTGTTTTAAAACTAAATTTATCACCACTTATTAAAACATGTAATTTCATATTGCTAATTCCGAGATTTCCTTTTGAGTCCTCACGAATGTCTTTTGATGAAGTTGGATCGTAAATCAAAACTTGGTTGCTACCTAAAACTTCAAAAGTATCATTTGGATATACTATTATAGATGTTGCTTCATCAATTGCTACGCCAAGTAATTTTGGATGTTCAATTAATGTTGAAATAGTTCGATTATGTCTCTTTCTTTTAAGGAAATGTTGATCGATAATTACATTTTTCAAAAACCCAAAACCAGTTTTTACCTCTATATTATTTTTTTCAATAGAAATAAATGCAACTGAAGAATCTTTATTTACCAATTCATTCCCGGTAATCATCACTTCACTCATAACTGCAGCACCTGCACTCGATCCACCAACTAATCCACCGTTATTATAAATATTATAAACTTTACTAAGTAACTTTGTCCCGAGCATATCTTTAGTGAGGTCACTCTGATCGCCACCTAAAAAATAAACTGCATTCGCCCAACTCATCTTTTTTAAATTTATTTCATCGTCTGCAGTTTCTTTGGAAAATAAAAGGTAGTCTGACTTTCCACCAAATTTTGCAAAATCTTGTTGTTGAAGTTTACTACTCAATTCTGGCTTTGAACCAGCATTCGGGATAATTATTATTTTTGCGTTATCACCGCCGGCAAGTTCAACATATTTTTTTATTATCTCATCAGTATCTGATCCACCAATTATTACTAATTTCCCTTTTGTTTGAGAAATGCTTTCGATGCTACAAGCAATTGTACTAATCAATAATAATAAATAATATTTTTTCATTTTTTTAACCTTCCTTGACTAACTCCATCGCAATTTCAGCTGACTTAATTAAATCTTCAATTAAAATAAATTCTTCATTAGAATGTGGATTTTGTGCTCCGATTCCAATATTAACAGATGGGATTCCTCTCCCATTTAATGAATTCGCATCACTACCACCAAGAGATATTTTTGGAATTGGTTCCAATCTAACATTTGTAATTGCTTTAACTATTTCTTTAAAGACAAATGAATTTTCTGCAATTGTATAAGGCATGAAATCCCAAAAATAATTTATTTCAATTTTGGCATTTGCTTTCTCAGTTTCTTTCTTAAATATATTTGAAACTTTAATAAATATTTCATCAACCCTTTTCGTATTAAATGATCTTATTTCGCCATCTATCTCAGTTAATTCAGGAATTACATTTACGGCTGAGCCACTTTTTAGTATTCCAATGTTCATGGTTGTTTCATCGTCAATTCTACCGAGTGGAAGTTTACTAATTGCTTTTGCGGCAATTTGTAGTGAGTTGATACCTTTTTCAGGCTCGATTCCAGAATGAGATGCAACTCCAATTATTTTAATTTTAAATCCTATTGCTCCACATCCAGAGTAAACAAAATTTCCCGGCCGATAACCAGAATCAAAAACAAATCCGTTTTTTATTTCTCCATTTATATTTAGATTTTTTGAACCAAATAAAGTAGTTTCTTCACAAGTAGTAAATGCAACTGTAAATTTTTTTACCGGGATTTTCTTTAGTGCAACTATTTCTAAGAGATACAGTAAAATGGAAATCCCTGCTCTATTATCAACACCCAACACAGTATCACCGGAAGAAGTAATTTTATCTTCCTGAACTATTGGTTTTACATTTTCTGTAGGTCGAGCGGTATCCATATGGGATAGCAAAATAAAATTTCCACCTCCACCAATTTTACAAATTAAATTCCCTGAATCACTATTTGTAAATTGCTTTGATTGATCTTCAATTACTTCATAATTATATTTTCCAAGAAATGATTTTATAAAATCAGCTAATGGCTTTTCGTTACCGGAAAGCGAATTAATCCTAATCACTTCCAGAAATATTTCTATCAATCTATGTTTTGGCATCTTGTAATATATATTTCACAATATTCAATCTCTGTAACAGATTTTACAAGGGTACAAACATTAGTTTTATAAAGCAAGTATTATTTAACAGAAATAATTTTGATATTTTACAGAGTTTGATTTCTAATCTACTAATATTTTCTAAATGCCAATTAATGAATATTATATAACTAAAAAAACCCGATCTTTTTAACCGGGCTTTTTAATAACTTTAATTCCTGTTACTAAATTTATTTCACCAACATCATCTTTTTAGTTTGAATAAGTTTATTATTTGGATTATTAATATCTGTTGCAATTATTTTGTATAAGTACAATCCAGTTGGGATCTTTCCTGCAATCCCCGCCCAATTAGTTGACATAAATTACTTCTCCTGCGTCTTCAAATTGGTTTTTCATTTTAGTAACTTCTCAATTGCGTTGTAGTAATAGACAGCATTATGATCTTCTACGCCATCAAATCTCTTATCATCAATATCTTCTAAATGAATTTGTTGATGAGTATGTACATATCCACTGATGAAAGGTGGAGTTTTAGGAACAACATCATTCCCGTGAACAAAACGAAGATGTTCAACATTCTTCAATCTATCTTTGAGTTTTCTACCACCAGGACGAGGAGAACCAATTGTGACGATTGCTAAGTCTGGTGCAGAAGGAAGCATAATATCTGCAACAACAGTAGCAGTAGCACCACCAAGAGAGTGTCCAGAAAGAATAAGTTTTCTATCCTTCTCCAGTGACTCATAGTTCAGAACCAATTCAGTAATAGTTCTGGTTGCATTAACTTTAAATCCTCTGTGAGTATCCTCACTACGGAATAAAAATCTTAGGTTGGTTGCCCAGTCTGAAGTCTCATTGCTTCCTTCAATAGAAAGAATGCAATAACCTGGAATACTTTTATCTACAATGAAATCGTTCTTGTCGGCATAAACTGCAACACAGTTCTTAACTGCTTTTAAAATTACTTCTTTTGGTAATGTGGTGTTCATTTGTATGATCCTCCTTCTTCTTTATATATAAAATCTTTTAGTTCTTTTAAGTATTGTCTCAAGATTTGTGTTTTAACTTTCATAGGTAATGGGTGTCCTTGTGGAATAGGTTATTCTTCTACCTTTGATTCATTTTTAAATGCATTAACATTAACAATAACTTCTGTAACCAAAAGACACGTCATAAAACAAAATGTGCTGTCTTCGTTAGCAAGTTTCTTTAAAGAAACTATATTTATTCTATCTCTATGTCAAGCAATTACTTAGTATTTCTTTTTGAATTAATTTATCACTAAATGACCTGCTTTTTCATCTTTTCCAAATTAATAAAATGATATTTATCATCATGACACAACCAAAAACCCAACAAATAAAAGAATTAAAACAAAGTAAGTTACAACTTGAGATAAAGAAAGATTCTGCACAAATCGAATTAGATAGAA
>Ga0208942_1000784_pt1 | contig 12248 bp, 18 predicted proteins | sample GreLakmeSU08MSRF_FD_187704 | JGI IMG/M metagenome (GOLD analysis project Ga0208942, IMG submission 187704) | Freshwater lentic microbial communities from great Laurentian Lakes, MI, USA - Great Lakes metaG SU08MSRF (SPAdes) | ecosystem: Environmental > Aquatic > Freshwater > Lake | place: Great...
CCCAGTGCAGTAATCTCATTGTAATCGCGAACAACTTCCGCTTTGGAAACTTCTCCCTCGCCCTCCGTCTCGCTTTTAAACCGCTCTTTTTTGATCACCGCACCATTCACAAGTGCCTCCGTCCCCTTGCGGTCAAAGATTCTGATGCCTTCCTTCTCGGCGAACACGGGGTCCACGCCGAAGTCCGTCTTAGCCTTCATCGCGAACTTGCTGTCCTGATAGGAGATGCCAGCGGGAGATTCCCCGAACATGGCCGTGTAGTCGGTGGCCGTGCCGCGTTGATCCATCTCGGCCTCGATCTGCTTGCGGGCGTCGAACCTGTCGTAGAACTGGGCCACCATCGGCCTCGCCTTCTCGTAGGCGGCGGGGGACAGGTCGCGCATCCGCGTCTTGGCAATACCCATCAACTGACTCGCGTAGCCGGGGTGGTTCGGGTCGAGATCCTTGGCGTCGTATTGCGACACCTTGGCGAAGTTCTTCACCTCGGCGTCCACCTCCATGTCCTTGATGATGTCGTTGGCCTTGAGCCTGTTCATCTGGGTGCGAAGCTCGCGGTCTTCTCGTCCGTCCTCGCGCTCTATCGCTTTCTGGGACATCTGAATGCCAGCCTGAAAGTAGGGGTTCATCGCCATAATTTGTTTGTGTTGTAGTCCGCCACTAAGCCATGCCCGATCCGTAACTGCTGCCGCCCGCCCAATTTCCACCACCGCCACCGCCACCTTGTTTTCCAAAGCTGCCGGCGAAGCTCGTCAGCCCGCTTGTGAACATATTTGTGCCAGTTCCGAGCAGGGAGCTTCCCACGATGAAGCTCGGGTCGTTAGCGCGAGCGTCTTGGAACGAGGCAAACTTGTTCTGCCAGTTATTGAGATTGAAGTTCGCGGCCTGTTGTCCCGCGTTAGGGTTGAGTCCCGTGCCGCCCTGTATGCCCTGTGGGTTGAATTGGGAGGCTCCCTGCTGCGCTCCGCTGATCTGGCCGAACTGTGCGATAGGAGTGGTGCCAGCGAGGAATGCCGAGGCGTTGGCGAGGCGCTGCTGACGCATACGGAACCCGGCGTCGCCCACAGCCATCGCCTCCGCTGCTGCGGGTGCGCCACCAAAGATATTGCCCCGCGCTGCCTGTGCCCCACGCTCGGCCTGTGTCACCTGTTGCTCCTGTGCCGCGCTCAGGTTAGTGCCGAAGCCCTCGCCGGTGATGTCCTCGCCCATTTTCTTCCGCAGCGCGTAGCCGACGGGGTCAGCAGCTTGGAGTTCTTTGTCCCGCTGCGCGATGTAGTCGAGGCCGTATTTCTTCTGGGCATCAAGCGCCGCCTTCGCCATTGCGTCGCCTGACTCCGCAGCAAACGCAAGCTGCCCACGCGACTGATCCACGTCGCCATATCCACTGAAGTCAGCGGTCTTCTCCGTGCCGGTGCGCGGGTCAATGTAAGTCACCTTCTTGCCGAGCTTGGCAGCGGCCTCGATCTTCTTCCGCACCTCCAGCGTCTCGATGTCGGTGAAGATGCCTTCCCGGTTGGACGCAGCGTAGTCGGGCGTCTCTGGAGCGTCTGGCCCGCTAGACATTAGAGCCCCGCCAATGACCCCAACCGCTGCGCCAACTGCGATCATGCCGAATGTGTTCAGCGGATCGAAGCCTTGTGGAGCCTCTGCCCTGCGGAGGTTGACCAAGGCTTTCGCCTCCTCAAGACACTGCTGGAATTGCTTTTGGTGTTGCATCGGGGGTTAGGCTGTAGCGTTTGTCTGCGTGCTGGGGGCGAGGCTCAACGAGCAAATCCTCCAGCTTCTCAATGTTGGTTTCGGATGTGACATGGAACGTCGTCCAGATGGCGTCTTCGTGGACTACAATGACGCGCCTCGCGCCAGCGGGGGTGACGCCCGTCAGCGGAGCCTTCAGGTGGCGCACGCTGCCGTCTCCGTGATAGACGGACACGCTGCCGCTGGACATCACGAACGGATGCTCCAGCTTGTGCGTCCGCGTGGTGTAGATGACGCCGGCCTTCATCGCCACCTCGCGGATGTAGAGTCCCGGCGTGAACCGGTGCGAGGTGGGAACGTCCAGCAGCGGCACTCCAGAGGCCAGCACGGCTACCTCAAAGTCGTCGATCTTGTTCGGGTTAGCCACCCCAAGACACGGAGCCTCTGTGATCGCGTCAATCACTCCATTACCTCCAGCGTCTCGACGAATGCGGAGGCGACCATGCCGCGAATCTGAAGCACCTTGGACTGCGCGGCCTCGCCGCCGGTAAGGCCCGCCGCCTGCGTGATTACGACTTGCATCTCTCGCGCTGGGTTCACGTCATCGAGTGCGCTCAGTGTCGTCAGGCCAGAGCCGAGCAGGGAGATGCGCTTTCGGGTGATCGCGCCTTTGGGCAGGACGAACGGGAGAACTACCGGGAGGAGAACCGTATTGCCGCCGCCCGTGTTGAGGTTCGCCGCGACCAACGTCTCGTCCGAGTTGTCGAGGATGACGCTCACATCAAGTCGCAGGTTGCTGCCCCGGTCAAACTCAAGCTCGATGTAGTCCGGCGTCTTGGGATTGAGCGGCTCGCCGAACGTCAGCGCACGGGAGATGAGCTTGAGCGTGGGGGAGGTGTAGGCACCAACGCTGTCCTTTTCCTGATGGTCTGTCGGCACAAGGTTCGACTCCTTGATATAGTCCCGATACTCGCTGATGGTTTCAGCCGAAACCACCAGCAGCTTGCTCTCGCCGAACGACACGTTGACGAGATCAATCGGCAGCACCCCGGTCCACATCGACCACCCGCCAGAGGCCGTGTCGAACACTACGATGTGGCTGGGAGCGGTGGCCCCGTCCAAGGGCAGAGCGAGGATGTATTTGCGGTCTCGATAGACTGCCGTCGCCGTGTGTGCGTAGTCCCAGTTGATGCGCCCGATCACGTCGTTGATCGGCTCCGAGATCGGCGGCTGGATTGCCGTCATGCCGTCCGCGAGTGTGCGCTGTAACGTCCGCACGCCGTCGCGGGACAGGAAGAACGTGTCGTTGCCAATCTGAACCACCGTGCGAGCGGACACGCACCCGATGTCGCGGGACAGTTGGCGTATGGTGAAGGCGGACGAGAGCGTCGGTGTGGAGGTGGTCGAGAAGGGCGCTGTTCCAATGGCGTAGCACGATCTCTCCTTGAAGACGTAGAGGAGGAAGTCCGTGCCGGCAGCAAGTGCGGTGATGTCGTCGTAGTCTTGGCCGACATCGAAGCTGACGGCTCCACTGAACACCGTTGGCGTGCCGGGAAGGAAGCCCGACGTGTAGATCGAGGAATTGGTCGCCACCGAAGTCGTTGCATTGCCTACCGAGAACAGGCGGAAGTTCTGCGCCACCATCAGTCGGTGAGCGTAAAGGCTCTCGGTGGACAGTGAGAACACTGGCGAGCCGGTTGCCATGCTGATTTGCACCAGCTTCTCGGTATTGCCACCCGTGCTGATGAACATCTTGTCAGCGATCTGGGCGAACGAGGCTCGGTTCGACACGCTGCCGTTGTTCGATGTGGCGTTGTTGTAGCTGCTCCCGACAGTGGCGTAGGTGGAGTCGAGGACGTAGATGATGCCATTGCGAACCACCACCAGATACTCCGTCGAAGAGTCAAAGAAGGCCGCGCCCTGCACCGTGAAGCTGCCGGGCAGTGCCGCAACGTAGTGGAAGCCCCGGCGCGACTTGCACACACCCGTGCTGCCGGTGGAGACGTTCTGGAGCAAGGCGCACTCGGACTCGCCTAGCAGGTTCGCCCGTGCGTTGCTGCGCTGTTGCGCGAACACTGCCTGCCTGTCCAGCACAGGCATATCGTCAATCGCGTCGTTGAAGAGGACAGGCATAGGTTAGAACCCAAGCTCAGACCTAGAATCGCTCGCACCCCACGGGATGATGACGGTCTCGGAGGCGAACTGGTTCTTGTGCGCCTCGCGCATCTGGGTGAGCAGGACGCCGGCCTCGTTCATCTTGATCTGGGCCTTCCCATACTGCCGATGGCGCTCCAGCATATCGGCCTCGCACATCGCCAGCAGCGTGTTTTCGATACCGTTGATGGTCGGCGTGTCCGAGTCAGCGGGTTCCGCCCACTTCAGCTTGCCAAGGACATACACCGTGCCGTTCGTGTCAGGCGAAGGGACGAGTCGGATGCGAGCGGGGGTGGTCGTCCCGGTGTTGACGCGAGGTAGGTGGATGAACCGAGTGGGCCGCGCACGATGGCTGGCGTCGTTGGTCAGGATGTTCGGGTCGATCTGGAAGAACGTCCACCAGTCGGAGGGGACAAGCTCGATGCCGTCCGTCTCGGCAGACACGATGAAGCGCACCGAGATGGGGATCTCCAGACGAGGCGCAGTGGAGCCTGAAGTGTATTGGTTGGGCGCGTAGAAAACGTCGGGGTCGTGGTCTAGCTCAACGTCAGGATTCCCCGCTATGACAGCTTTGGACGTAGTAGCCAACGACTCGGACCACAGCGCGGAGTCGTAGATCATCTGGTAGCGACGCTTGAGCAGGCTCTTCGCCACCGAGAGCGTGTCCGAGTCGGTGCGACCCATCTTGGTGCAGACCAGTGTGGCGATGTCGGAGATGGTCATGGGTTATACCTCGAAGATGACGAGCGAGAAGTCGGCGTCGTAGTATTGAGCGGCGATTGGGTAGTAGATGGACACATTGCAAACGGTGGTGCTAATTGGCAGACAGTGTGCAGTGACGGAGGGTGAAGTATTTGCAATTGCAACATAGTTCACGGAATTCATGGCTGGGAATGTGACTTGGTATTGTCCAAGGCCGCTGCGGACTACGCTTGTGACGTTAAATTCGCTTCCAGAGACAATGCCAACATTTGGGGTTGTTCCTATACAACGAGCAAACGCCTTTACGTATTGAATTGGAAACGCCGCCAACTTGAGCTTGCTGGCATCGCTCGCATCTTGGATGAGAATCTTGTCCGCAGCAACGGCAGTCACCGGGGAGCCTAGGGATAGTATCGGATTGCCGGACAGTGTGCAGGTCATCACTACGGGGTCTGCGTCAAGATTGCCGAGGTTCGCACCGCCGTTGAAGTTCGGAGCCACATCGAAGGTGGCCGCGCCCGTGAACGCTGCCGTGGATGCAAATGTCGCGGCTCCCGTGTGTGCGCTGGTGCCACCCACCGACAACGAGCCAGATGCGGTCAGCGTCGTAGCGGCGACAGTGCTGGGAGTGGTCAAGCCAATGGGCTGCGGTGTGGCAAACAGGTTTCCGACAGTGACCCTCTTCAGCCCGCTTTGATCTACGAGAAGCTGATTGCCGGAAGCCAGCACAGACACACTGATCTGATCCGTGATTGCGCCCGCCAGCAGCGTCGCACCAGCGACGTGGTTGTTCAGGTTGGCAGCGGTCACGGTGTCGCCGTTGTTGTATGTGGCTGGAGCTTGGATTTGTGCCATAAATTATTTGACGTTGACCTTCATCGGGTTTGCACCTCGCGCTTGCCGAGGGCGTCTAGGATCTCCAGCATCTTCGCTTCAGGGACCAGATAGCCCTCCTTCGGGCTGGGCTGGCCGAGCTTCAGATACACCACCTCTTTGTCCGCCGGGATTACGATCAATCGCACGCAGCCGCTCGTCAAGGATAGCGTTGACGCGCTTAACATCGCGGTCAGCAATAACCTCGCGAGCCTCGTCTTCGTGGCGCTTGAGTCTTGTTGCGGGCAGTTCATCGTGGGCGGCTTTGCGTTTTACCAGCCAGATCACGAACGGCACCAGCGCCGCTAGGATGGCTAGCAATGCGCTCACAGCGAGCCGACATCCTCGCTGCTCTTGTCGTTGTCCCGAGCGGCGATGAGGCCGACCCCAGCGGTGACGGCGGCGATGAGCGCGGTCCAGTCGGGGTTGGTGTTGGGGTTCGCATCGAATAGCAGGTTCAGCGCACCGGCAACCGAGGCGATGATAGCCGAGAGGCCAGCGGCGCTCGTTTTCCAAGAGGATTTCATAATTTAGTGTTTTCCGAACAGTTGACCAATCGCAGCGCCGACGCCACCCGCGCCGATGCCAGCACCGATTGCGATGCCGAGAATCTTCTTCTTGTCGCCCTCAAGCTCAGTCACACGCGCCAGCACGGCTCCGTGCGCTGCGTCGTTGGACATCCGATACAGCCGAGTCTCATCGACGTGGGCGTTGAGCGTGGTCTCGATGCGACTCAGCACCGCGTCCGTTGAGTTGGGGTTGAAGTCAGACATTACGTTTTGTCCACGGCACTGGTGGTGTCTTTCTCGGTGGCTTTTTCGAGCGCCTGAATGGCTTGCTCGGCCATCGATATGTCTTGTGAACTGAGCAGCAACTTCACGGCGGGAGCGTTCAAGACGCTGCGGAGGACTAGGATTGCTTGGTTGGGTGCCATATCAGTTCATAACTTCTTGGACATTCGCGGTTAGGCTGGCGCTTGTGAGGGTGGCGCTGGACACGCTCACCCCTTCTATCTGAGTGGCGAGAAGGTCTTTCACCGTCTCGTAAAGCGCACCTTCACCGTTCCAAGAAGCATAGAAAGTGTTGTATGCGTCGCCAGTCAGGGTGACGATTAAGGCTGGTGCGTTTGGAACCATCTCGGAATCCTCACTCACGGCCACGAAGGACAGCACAGCGGTAGGCTTGCCCGTGGATTTCCCGGTGATATGAACCTCGTCGCTGATGAAGTTCTGAACAGCAACGAGGGTGATTGGTTTTGGCAGTGTGAACATAGGTTTTAGTTGTTACCAAGTCGGGATGTATCGGGTCGTGCCTGCGTCGTTGATTGCAATCCACTTCGTTGGATTTCCTGTGACAGGGCCAGAGGAAAGCGTTGGGACGTTGGCGGTGCTGCCAGCGGTGAGTGCCGCTTGCGTTTTAAGCAACGATGCTCCACCGGCCAACTGCAATGTCCCCTCAACGTATGCACCGCCCGTGGTGTGCAAGCTCCACCGGTTCGTCATTGTGACATTTGCACCGACGGTTGGAATGCTTTCAAGATACAGCGTCGAAGCGTTTGTGTAGGTGGTGGCAGCGGTAGCAGAAATGTTCTGACCAGCCATCGAGTTGAGGCAAACCGTGGCAACTGTTCCAGTGGATGTGGAGTCGTTGTAGGTGACAACTCCGTTCTGTGCTGTTCGTGAAACGATTCCCTGAATTGTCCACGATGATGCGGAGATGCCTGTAATGCCTTGTCCATATTTCATCGTAGCATTGGCATCTACAGAGAACGCGGCTACCGTCGTTGACTTGGTGTAAATGCTGACATACTGAGTGCCGTCGCGGGAGCGAAGCGAGAGGCCATATCCATCAGACTCGATGCGAGCATCGGTTACTGTGGTTGAGAAGATTAAGCTCTGAGTCGCATTGAGTTGGCCCAAGTGCAGATTGAAAACTGTCGCGGCAGAATTTGTCGTGAGCTTACACACCCCCGCCGACGCGCTGGTTACGACCTCAAGGTAATTGCCAGTTTGACTCGCCGCTCCCTTGATGAAAATGCCCTTGGTGGCGGCTGCGCTAGGGGCGATGTGGAGCATCCCGCTGGGTAAATCTTCGCCGATGCCAACCTGTCCCTCTGCCGTGAACCGAACGCGATTTGCAGTCGTTCCCGCCGCGTTGGTAGTCCGCCAAGCCAAGTCAATGGTTGAGTATCCTCCGGTAACATTTGCAGTGGCTACCCCCTTCAGGAACGACATTGTGTTCCACGTTATCAAACCAACCTCTCCTCCGTTTGTAAGAGTGTTGGAGCCGGATTCTTTCTTGTTTAACCGGATTTGAGTCAGCGCACTGGAGCTTGCGTTATCCACCAAAAACTGCGGAAACATTGAGGCTGTTGAGGAGAAGTCTAGGACGTTACTCGTTGCGGCCGCATCCTTGTTTCCGAACGTCTGCGCCTGAACCTGCGCGTAGTCTGAGCTGTCAGCCAGCCGAGCTTTTAATATTGTGCTGCTCCGTAACAGCATTGGGAACGAGCTGGTTGAACCACCAAACTGAATCTGCGTCGGTTGATAGGCCAGCACGTCTGTTCCGATGGCAAGGCCAAGCGTGGTGCGTGCATTGCTGGCAGCAGCATCGTCAATTAGAGACAGTCCGAAGTCCGTGATTGGCTTCGCTACTAAGCTCCCTGTGCTGGCTCGGGCAGGGAGAGTATTGGCAGCAAATGTGGTCTGCGTGAATGCGTCCGCTCCCGTTCCTATTGCTAGGCTGTCGGCAGCAATGGTGAGGCCAGCCAGCGCGGTGAGGGTGGCGTCTAGTGGCTGGGCGGAAGCCAGAATGGAGGAAGACAGGACCGCTTGCGTGACACGCTTGGTCGTGCCAGTCGCAGCCATTGTCGTGTCCGAGATGTCAACGATGGGAATGAGGTCGCCCGCAGCCGGTGCCGTCAACACCGTCAAGTCGGAGATTCGTGTGTCTGGCATATTGTTTTACGCTTCCAAATCTATTGTGAAATAGTCTTCGGTCAGCATTGATCCACCGAACTCAAGGTCGAGGTCCGCAAAGCTCACCCTGCGATTCTCGATGTGAGCGATGACGCGAGCCGTTGCATCTGTGTCCAAAGCCTTAAACGGGCCGTAAAGCACGGTCCCCGCCGGGTAAGTGATTCCGGTAAACGTGCCGATCAGCGGCTCTGCGCTTTCGAGGGTTGTTAGTTGGCCGGCGGCTAGGAACCTAATTGATGCCATTGCCCCGGTGGCTGACGAGTTTGGTGGGACCATCCGCATCCCGAGCCGACCCATGTCGAGTGAAGTGTTCTCGTAGTGGACCTGCGCCTCTGCCGCCATTTGTTCCAGAACAGTCATCGCGGTGCTGGGTAGGCCCACGCTGGCTCTAGGAGCCTCACCTTGAGGTCGGAGAACGACATCGGGCCTTCCGATCCATTGATCTCCCAAATGAACGCTGGAGCCCCGCCGCGCCAACTGATGATGGCCTTCGTCCTGTCCACGCTGCGGCGGCAGGTAGCCGCACTGGTCTGCGTGACCAGCGAAAAGTCAACCTCCCCAAGCTCGGACACCGGAACGATCATGCAGTTGAGGTTCATCAGTATCTTGCTAGGTGGGCGTTGTAGTTAAACAGCACCTCGGCGGCGTTGAGCCCCTTGCCTTTGTAGATGCGAAATTGAGAGATTCGACCATTTAAGTTATATATTCCATCTACGGCGGCAACTGGTGGTGAAGAATAACTCAAAATCGCACCGATGAGAAGTGCGTTTCCGTGGTTGAGCATATAATCAGGAAAACTACCAATAATCGGTCCAACAACTGCGTTGCGGTAAAACGTAGTTTGACTAGAATTTCTGGAACAGACGACATGAACCCAAACCCCAATAGGCATCACGCCCAATCCACCATTTGTTTCGCTTGAGTAGCCAATGGATTGGTCTTCATTTGAAGCAGCATTGACGACAGTGTTATACCATCCTTGACCAACTCCACCGTTATGCGTTCCTGCAAGCTGTTGATAAGTGTCTGAACGTGAGTTTACCCACACCCACGCCTCAACCGTAAAATCTCCCGTTGCAAAATCAAAAGCGTTGTTATTCGGCACAGAACCGTAGGTGTCCATTCCGTTGAAGTTAAGATAGCCTCCGTTACCGGAGCCATAAGTGACTCCGTTGATGAGTGTGCAACTGAACGCTGACGGAGATATGTCCGTCCACACCGTGCCGCTGCCGGGGTAGCTGGCGACGTTGCCGGCGTCCAGCCACAGCACCAAGTTATCCGTCACGATGCTGCCGGGTGCGATGGCTTGGCTGGCCGGCTGGGCGACGAACCCAAGTCTGTGTCCAAGTCCTAGCATTATCGGCGGGTGTCGAAGTATCCGATAACGCGGGCCGTGGCGTCGGTGGTAACGGCAGTGAAGGGGCCGTAAAGCACCGTGCCGGCAGCGTAGGAGATGCCGGTGAAAGTGCCGATCAGTGGCTGGGAACTGGTCAGCACGTCAAGCTCGCCAGCCGCGATGAAGTGGAGCGCGGCAAACTTAGCCGTGACCCCGGTTGTGGGCGGGATCATCTGCATCCCGTAGCGGCCCATGCCCAGCGAAAGTTGCTCTTCGTGTTTCATATCAGATATTCCAAGCCTTCTTGATTTGGTTTTTGGTGAACTTGCTTTTGAAATTGCTGCCCTGCTTCAATTCTTGGGCATAATACCCGCGCCGAACATCGTCCGTGTGGCTTCCGCTTGATAGCCCGACCACCGATACCGCGTGGATCTCGCTCGCCCGGTTCCACGCCTTGCCGTCCGCTTGGAAAAAGACGGTGCCGCCGGGGACTATGAACTCCCTGACGACACCGTCCTCGCTTTTGAAGTCGTAAGCAGGCATGGCCTACATCATCGACTGTTCACGCTCGGCGAGCATCGCCAGCATCTCTTCGCGCTGGGGCGCACCCTCGGGCTTGTCACCAGCGGGCATCTCTTCCTTGGCTTCTGCCTCGATGGGCTGGCCGTTGGCGGTCTTCGCGTAAACGCTGACCCAGCCGTCCTTGATGTCCACCACATCGGCTTCGATGGTGACGGAGACCATGTCGCCCTTTTCAGGAGCGACCATGACGCCGGTTCCGTCATCAACCTGCACCGCCGCGAGCGGCACTTTGATACTGTAGGGCATATGTTTAATGAGAAAGTCCCCGCCTCTGGTTTATGCCAGAGGCGAGGATTGGGTTGCCTATTAGGCAGCGAAACCAGTGCCGGTGTAGATCTCGCAGATGTGCTTCGGCTGAAGAACTTTTGCCGCATAGAACGATTTGAAACTAACTGTGGTTTTTAGCGCCGCCGGGTCTGCCTTATCGGCACCATCGGCCAGAAAAACGCGGGGAGAAAAGGGCGACTGGCTTGCGAGATTCGGCACGCCGAACGCATCCTGACCGATGAGGAACGAACTGAAGTTCGCGCCAGCACCCGCAAAGGTGTATTGGGTGGTGGAACGCCATCCGTTCGTGGTCTCAAGCACGCGGCAACCGTAAATTTTGCCGACCTCGCCGTTGAAGAAGCCATCGGGCGCGGAGTAGGCGGACACGTTCAACCAGTTGGTGTCGCGCTGGAGATCGCGGCTGACCTCGACGGGGACAACGAGCGCGTAGCTGTTGCCGACGGGCCGAGCCGAGTAACGCTTGATGGTGGTCGCTGCGTCAAGAACGTCAGCCGAACTCATGCCGGTGGTAGCGCCCACCGTGCCGTAGCTCGTCGCGCTGCCGCCGTAGAGATACTGCTTGTTCGCGATGTTGGACGCCAACTCAGCGCGGATGAGGTTGTCGCAGTGGAGCGCGGCGTCTTCACCCTGCTGGCGCACGGCTTCCTCGACGTGGTTGAAGAGTTCGGTGGCCGTCAGGATGTCCGAGATGCCGATGGTCTGGACGTATTGCAGGAGCGTCGCCTCGACATACTCCAGCGCGAGCGACTTCTCGCTGCTGCCGGGGGTCGTGCCTTCCGTGGACACCTGCACGATGTTCGTGGTGGAGGGCTCGTTGAAGCGGAAGAAGCGGATGTTCTTGCTGCCGGTGCGCTCGGGCAACGCGGCCTTCTTAGCGAAAGCCTGAAGCTGGAGCTTGGGGGTGATCTTCTTCAGCAACTCCTTGCTGAAGTAAGTGCGAAACTGATCGCTGACCGTGGAGGACGTTGTCGTAGCCATATGATGTTGATGTTATACCGTCAGTTTACCGACTGAGCGCCATGTCGTCCGACTCGCGAAAGCGACTCAGAAGGTAATCCCTCTGTGCGTCGCTCCCCAACGAATCAAACTGCTTACTGCGCTCGATGGGCGACGCGCTCGCGCCACCCGGCTGCAACTTCTTCTCCAGTTCCTGCACCTTTTGCAGCAGCGAATCCCTCTCCTTTGTGATCTCTTGGGCTTTCTTGCCTTCGATGTAGAACCTTGCGACCTCCACGGCGTCTTTAATGCCGTCAGGATAGGTCTGCAACACAGGGCGTTGTTTCAGGATGTGCTTCACCGCGCTGTTAAGCTCGGAGCCATCCGTCGCCAGTTCTGGGCTAACATTGACGAGTTCTTGGAAGTTCTTGGCCCACGCAGTCTCGGCCCGGTTTCGCTCAAACTCGGCTCGCTCTTTTTTGAGTGAGTCGCGCATGGCAGCGGCCTTGTCGCGTGCTGCCTTGGCAAGATCGTCGCGACCCTCTTCAGCGAAACGCTCGGCCACTTCTTCATACGACTCTGGCCGTATGTCAGCGTTCTGCCGTGCCTCCTTGACCTCTTGGAGCGCCTTGGTCTTATACGATTCTGCTTCGGCTTTCTCAGTCGCGGCAGCTTCCCGCTCGCGCTTGAGAACTTCCTTTTCTTCC
>Ga0208942_1000787_pt1 | contig 12215 bp, 13 predicted proteins | sample GreLakmeSU08MSRF_FD_187704 | JGI IMG/M metagenome (GOLD analysis project Ga0208942, IMG submission 187704) | Freshwater lentic microbial communities from great Laurentian Lakes, MI, USA - Great Lakes metaG SU08MSRF (SPAdes) | ecosystem: Environmental > Aquatic > Freshwater > Lake | place: Great...
TGCGGGCGCCAAGAACAAGATCTGGATCGCGGAGGCGTTGGCTGGCGAACTGCTGTTCCTCGAGGATGGTCGCACGCGCGAGCAGGTTGTCGACTGGCTCGTCGAACGGCGCGCCCAGGTGCCCGACGCGATCGTTGGGATCGACTTCGCCTTCTCGTACCCCCGCTGGTTTCTCGATGCTCATGGCTGCACGACCGTCGATGCCCTGTGGAAACTCGTGAGCGAGCACGGCGAAGACTGGTTAGCGACCTCACCCGCTCCCTTCTGGGGTCGTCCGGGCCAGCGTCGTGGTGAGGAAGGTCAACTGCGGCAATGCGAAGAGGGCTGGAACGTGCGGGGAATCGTCCCCAAGAGCGTGTTTCAGATCGGCGGCGCAGGCGCCGTTGGTACCGGCACGATTCGTGGCATCCCCCACCTCTCGCGGCTGCGCGCTGGTGGCTGGGCAATCTGGCCGTTTGACGCACCGTCGACGCACGTAGTTGCAGAGATTTGGCCTCGCCTCTTGACAGGCCCGGTCGCCAAGTCGTCTTCGATCGAACGCCGCGCATGGCTCGATGCGCACGCCACCCTGCCTGCCCCGATCGCCGAGCGCGCGAGCTCGAGCGAAGATGCCTTCGATGCAGCCGCGAGCGCACTCGTGCTGTCCCGCTGCAGCGACCTCGCGGAGACGCTTGCCGCTCCACTCACCGGTGATCCGCGTGAGGGGTCAATGCTCGTTCCTTATAGCCTCCGTCAAAACCTCTGATCTGGCAGGCTTTTGGAATGGACATCGGTGAAGAACAAGAGCGCATCGTCGTCGAGCCGGTGCATCCCCCGGTGCCTGAGCGGGCACCGACGCCAGAGCCAGATCGCGTTCCCGAACCCGCTCCCGAGCCAGAACGCATACCCGAACCAGCGCCCACGCCCGAGCAAGAACCAATCCCGGCATGACGCCCTCCGGATTTGTCGTTCCGGATCTGATCGACCCGATCCTTGGCTATCGCTCGTGGACGATTCGTGTCCACCCGTCCGGTGAGCCCCGCCTCTGCTCGCCCTATCGTCGCTCGACGTGGCAGCCGAATGAAGCCCAGGTCGCCACCTGTGGGTCAACGAACTGGACGTCACCGATTGGGATTCGACCGACGCCCCGTGCCGCACCAGGCCACGAGGTACCCGCCGTCGGCTGCACCTGTGGCGTCCACGCCTGGCGTTCGCGAAGCGCGGCACTGCTCGACGCAGCCGACACCCGCGGCTTGCGCGCGGTCAGTGGCGAGATCGCCCTCTGGGGCGGTGTCCTCAAGCACAAGCGTGGCTGGCGCGGAGCGTTTGCCTACCCGCAAGGCCTGACAGTGCATGCCGCAACCACGGATGGCCTCTGCTTCGTCTTTACGTGGGAGTCCGGCCAACTCCGAGCTGTCCCAGCCGAGGAGTTAGCGCCTGCCCTGAGCGACGTCTACGGCGTGCCCGTGAGCATCGATCCAGGCGAAGATCCTCTGGGGCCACTCCCGCGTTATGCGCCGTCGGCACTACGACTTCCTCGGACGCACCTTGGGGTCACCGCGGAAGAGGCAGCATTGCTCTACCCGCAGCCATCCCGTCGGCGACGCCTTGTCGCCTGGTTGACCCACTCGAGCTAGGTCCGACGGATCAGGCGAGCACGATCGGGCGCATCGCAGCGATGTGCTCGGGCGTCGAGCCGCAACAGGCGCCAATCACATCGATGCCAATGTCGCGCATCTCCGTTGCCCACTCGGCCATCACTTCGGGTGCGCCGTCATAGAGAAACTCATCGCCGACGAGCTTCGGTAGACCAGCGTTCGACTGCGTCATCAGAAACACGCCCTCAGGCCGCGCCGCAACCATGTCCGCGGCAATCACGCGCATCTCATCGACACCACGCCCACAGTTGGCACCAATAATCGGTACGCCCATCGCGGCAATCGCCGTGACGGCCTGACCGGGCTTGACACCCATCATCGTGTGCAAGTTGGTGTCGAACGACATCGTCGCGAGAATCGGTAGACCTGGTGCCTCGGCCTGAGCAGCGCGCACAGCGGCCTCGACTTCGCCAAGATCGCTCATCGTCTCGATCAGGATCGCGTCGGCCCCACCGGCCACGAGGCCGCGAATCTGCTCGGCAAAGAGCTCCTGCGCAGTCTCCGGGGTCAAGGTACCCATCGGCTCCATCAGGTCGCCGCTCGGGCCAACGTCGCCCAGCACATACGAGCCCGGATGGCGATCAACAACTGCGCGCGCCACCTCAGCCCCTGCCTTGTTGAGCTCGAAGACGCGGTCGCCGAGATCGTGCATCTCAAGACGTGGACGCGTACCGCCAAAGGTGCAGGTGGTGATCAGGTTCGAACCAGCCGCCGCATAAGCCTCGAGGATCGCCTCGATCCGATCGGGGTGCTCGACATTCCAGAGTTCGGGCGCACCGCCGTCGGTCAGACCAGCGTCTTGAAGCATCGTGCCCATCGCGCCGTCGCCGAGGATGTGCCCTCCGGACTGCAGGGTTTCAAGCAGACCACTCATGTCAGGCCTCCTGGGCGGGTCCGAGTTCGTCAAGCAACGCCGCCAGGCGCTCCTCACTCAACTCGGCTTCAAGCTGGGCAGTCACACGGTCGGCGACCTCGGTCGGCGTGCCCTCCGTTGGCGTCCATTCGCCTTTGCGCCAACCATCCATGTAGGCGTCGGCGTCGGCCGCGCCAACACGCATGGCAGCCTCGTCAATGGCCTCTTGAAAGCGCTGGGCCAGCTGCGCCCGAGCGGTCTCGTCGCCTTCGCGGGCCACGACCATTGAGGGGATTTCACGCCAATAGGTAATCTGATATTCGCTCATGTTGCGCACTATAGCATTCCGTGTTCAGGTACTGATAGCGTATGAGCATGCCCTCGTGGATCGTCATTGTCTTCATCATCTGGGCCGTGATTGCCGTCGTGACGACGATTCTCAAGCGTCCTGTCTACGGCCCCGTTTGCGCGATTCGGCAGGGCTCGCGACTCGTCAATGAACACCGGGACCGCAAGGCCGCACAGGCGGGCGCTCCACCACGCTAGTCCGCAGCGACGAACGCCAGGCCGAGCGCACCCGGGCCTGCATGGGTACCGACCACGGCGCCCAGCGTGAGGATACGGACCGACCGGATACCCGCTCTCGCTTCCCGCACCAGCGCCTCGAGTTCGGCGGCTCGCTCGAGATCATCGGCGTGAGCGATCGCGACATCGATGGTCGGGTAAGGGGCCGAACGCCGCGCAAACTCGGCGACCAGCTCAGGCAACACGCGCGCCTCGCCACGCACGCGCCCGACCGGCACCACTTCCCCCTCTTCGACCGCCAACAGTGGATGCACGCCGAGCAGCGTGCCGACCAACGCCTGCGCGCGACCGATGCGGCCACCTCGCTGCAGATACTCCAACGTCGCGACGCTAAAGAGACAGGCAGACTGTCTGCCGATCGTGTCGAAGAGCGCCGGCAGGTCACCCGGACTCGCGCCCGCGTCGAGCGCGTCCTGGGCTCGACCAAGCCCAAGCGCCAGTGGCATCGAAACTAGGCGACTATCGATCACCGTGACGCGCCCCGGAAACTCTTGGGCTGCCGTGAATGCTGAGCCGTAGGTACCACTGAGACCAGCGGAGAGATGGATCGAGACGACGTGCTCGTACCGCTCGAGCAGGTCTCGATAGACCGCGATAAACGCACCCGGTGCTGGCTGAGAGGTCGTCGGGTGCGTCGACGACGACGCGAGGCGCTCGTAGAACTCGGCCGCCGCGAGATCGACGTAGTCGCGAAACTCCGTCTCCCCAAAGTGCACCGTCAGCGGCACCATCGTCCAGTCTGGGTGCTCGGCCACCGGCAGGTCTGCCGTCGAGTCGTAGACGATCGCCGTCGAACTCTGCTGCGCGTGTCGCGTGCCGGGCACCGCGATGTCGTCGCGCAGCTCGGAGGTCACACAGTTCGAGACCACACCAAACGCCTCGGCTGCCGTCGTCACCCGCTCGACGTCGTCGGCGTGCACATGCACGCGCAACAGTTCGGCATCACCCGCAAGTACCAGCGAATCTCCCCAGCTCTCAGCCGCCACTCGTAAACCGTCCAGGTCGACAGTTCGCATCACGAACCCAATGCAATAGCGATAGCGACTCGTGGGGTCCGCGACGTGTGCTGCCGGGAGCGAATCGGCGGGAGTGTGATCGACGACTGGCTCGCCTGCCAGTACAGACGCCAAGCCTTCAAACAGCGCGACGAGTCCGGCAGCACCTGCATCGACGACGCCAGCCGAACGAAGCTGATCGAGCTGATCGGGTGTCTGCGCCAACGCTGCCTGCGCGCCGGCGAGCGCGCTCGTGACGTAGTCCTCAAGGGTTTCGCCGCGCGCAGCATCTGCAAGTGCCTGCGCAACGGTCAGCATCGTGCCCTCAACGGGCTCTGGCACGGCGCGGTAGGCGGCTCGCGCACCACTCAGCAGCGCCTCAGGTACGGCCCGCCCGGCGCCAAGTTCACCCGCAGCGGCGCGAATCATGCTGGCGAGGATCGTGCCGCTATTGCCCCGAGCACCCAGCAGTGCGGCATCCCCGACGGCCCGCGCCGGGTCGGCCGGATCGCTGCGGAGACAGTCGACAACCGCGTCGATTGTGTGGAGCAAGTTGGATCCGGTGTCACCATCCGCAACGGGAAAAACGTTGATGGCATTGATCCGTTCAGACTCGGCTGCAAGCCGTGCGCGGGCTCCTAAAGCGAGCTCCAAGAGGGTGTAATGCGGCGAAGTAGACATCTTTGGTGACGGGTGTCGTTTGCGACAACTGCGCCGATCCAGCATACTGCCCCCATGTCGCGCATCTGCAGCTCCTGCGGCCGAGGGCCGTCCTTCGGTAATAACCGCAGCCATTCCATGATCGCCACGAAGCGTCGCTTCGATGCGAACCTCCAGAAGCTGCGCATTCTCCAGAACGGCGTTGCCGTTCGCGCGTACGTCTGCACTCGCTGCCTCAAGGCCGGCAAAGTGCAACGCGCCCTCTAAGCGAGGGCCCTTCGCTCATCGGTTCGACCGGTGTGGTGCGGCGTGCTCTAGGAGGACATGACAACCGCGCGGATGTGGTGTCCTCCCCCGATAGCCGGTGCTGACTTGATTTGGCTGCCATGTGGGGAGGACACCACATCCGCGCGGTTGTCATGTCCTCCTAGGATCGCCGATGGGACTTGATGGCGTTTAGAGCAAAGGGCTTGGATTGCCGCGACTCGAGCGCGCGCAACGAGGCGAGTAGATCCAGGGCGGACATGACAAGTGCGCACTTGTCATGTCCTCTCCCACTACGAGCGGACCTGGATTGCCGCGACTAGGACGCGCGGCTAGAGCGCGCGGACTGCGGCCAGGAGGCCGAGGGCGGCAGCGGCTGCCTCGCGACCCTTGTGGCCTTCGCTGCCGCCGATCCGATCGACGGCCTGTTGGTGCGTCTCGACGGTGAGGACTCCGAAGCCCATCGGGACGCCAGTCGCCATCCCGGCGTCGGTGACACCACGGGCGGCCTCGCCCGAGACGTACTCGAAGTGCGGAGTGTCGCCGCGAATCACACAGGCAAGCACGACGACCGCATCGAAATCTGACTCGGCGCAATACAGCGCTGCCAAGCCAACCTCGAACGCGCCCGGCACCGGCACCACCACGATGTCGGTCACGCCACGCTCGAGACATTCCGCGACGGCACCGTCGACCAAGGGCTGGACGATGTCCGTGTGATACTCAGCCGCCACGATGGCAACCCTCGTAGCGGGATCGAGCGCGACGGGCTCTAAGCGCGTCGCACCAGCGGGCGCAGAGATCGAGCCAGCAGCGTCGGGCGCCGTCACTGCTGGGCGCCCGCCGTCTCTCCTGCAGCCGGATCCGTCATGCGTGGCGGATCACCCGGCAGCGCGTCGGCTGCCTTGATGTGTTGGTGGTGCAGAGAGTGGCCCATCTTGTCGCGCTTAGCCTTGAGGTAAAGCACGTTGTGCTCGCCTGGCTCGACCTCAATCGGTACCTGTTCGGTAACCGTCAGACCATAGCCTTCGAGCCCAATGATCTTGCGGGGATTGTTCGTCATGATTTTGATCGTCGTGAGCTCAAGATCGGCGAGGATCTGCGCGCCAATGCCGTACTCGCGCTGATCGTCCATGAAGCCGAGTTCGAGGTTGGCCTCGACAGTGTCGCGACCCCTCTCCTGCAGCTCGTAGGCGCGCAGCTTGTTGAGGAGCCCGATCCCGCGACCCTCCTGCGCCATGTACAAGACGACACCACTGCCAGCCTGGACAACCTGCTGCATCGCCATGTGCAGCTGCTCGCCACAATCGCAGCGCAGGGAACCAAAGACGTCGCCCGTCAGGCACTCCGAGTGCACGCGCACGAGCACGTCTTCCTTGCCCGCGACGTCGCCGTAGATCAGCGCCATGTGCTGCTTGTCGGCCAACGTCTCGCGATAGCCGATCGCGTGGAACTCACCGTATGGCGTGGGCAGGCTCACCTCTGCAACGCGCTCGATCAGCTGCTCCGTGCGACGGCGATACTCGATCATGTCGGCAACGGTGACGATCTTGATGTCGTGCTCCGCACTAAACTTGGCAAGGTCGGGCACACGAGCCATCGTGCCGTCGGCGTTCATGACCTCGCAGATCACACCAGCGGGAGTGCAGCCAGCGAGCTTCGCGATATCGACGGAGGCCTCAGTCTGGCCCGTGCGCTCGAGCACGCCACCTGCGCGGGCGCGCAACGGGAAGATGTGTCCCGGCATCTGAATGTCGCCAGCACCCTTGGTCGGGTCAACCGCGACCCGACAGGTGTGAGCGCGATCGGCAGCGGAGATGCCGGTGGTGATGCCTTCGCGCGCCTCGATCGTGACGGTGAAGGCCGTCTCGTAGGTCGTCACGTTGTGCGCAACCATGGGCTGCAAGCCAAGCTCGTCGCAGCGTTCAGCGGTCAATGTCAGGCAGACAAGACCACGCGCATGCGTCGCCATGAAGTTGATGTCGTCGGCAGTGACGAACTCGGCCGCCATGCAGAGGTCGCCCTCGTTCTCGCGGTCGGGGGCATCGATAATGATGACCATTTTGCCACGTCGAATATCCTCGATGGCGTCTTCGACTGGGCTAAACGGAGCTTCCGGGGTATGCATCAAATTCCCAACTGACGGGTTTTGGTCATGGTAGCGAAGTGACGTCAGGTTCCCGCCGTGTGCTCACGGTCGGCTGCGAACTTCTCTATGTACTTCGCATAAATGTCCGCCTCAAGATTGACGCTATCGCCAATCATCATTGAGCCAAAAGTGGTGACATCGCACGTGTGCGGGATCAGCCAGATCTCAAAACCGTCGGTCACGACCTGCGAGACCGTCAGGGAGACACCGTTGACGGCGATTGAGCCCTTCTCGACGACGTAGCGCGTAATCGCAGGCGGCGCCGTGATCGTAATCACCTTGGCGATGCCATCTTCGCGAATTCCGGTGACGGTTCCAACCGCGTCAACGTGCCCCTGGACGACGTGTCCACCCATGCGATCGGTCGGGCGCAACGCAGGCTCAAGGTTGACGGGAGCACCGCTCGCGAGTCCACCCATAGTGGTGCGCGCAAGCGTCTCCCCCATCGCCTCGAACGCGATTCGCTCGGCGCCAAGCTCGACCGCCGTCAGGCAGGTGCCATTGACACTGACCGAGTCGCCCATGCCCACCTCGGGCGCCAATGCGGGCATGCGGATGATGATGCGCGCGCCGTTCTCGACCGGCACGACCTCCTCAACTGCTCCAACTTCTTGGACGATGCCTGTAAACACGTGCAACTCCGATTCGTCAGCGGGGCTCTCGTAGCCACGCGTCAATCCATAGATCGTCGCCGATTGCCTCGCTCGACCACGCCGCCATACTCATCGCATCAGCCATCTGCACGGCGGACGTGCCCGTTTCGCCGAGCAGACCAGGTGCGAGCGGATCGCCCAGCAGCTTCGGCGCAATCACCACGATCATGCGATCAAGCAGCCCCGCGCCATGTAGCGCGCCGGCCAGCACCGCACCACCCTCGCAGAGCACCGACTGAATGTCCCGGGCGTGGAGCAGGTCGAGTCCCGCTGCGAGGTCTGCCACCTCGACCACCTCGATACCCGTCTCGGCGACTGCTGCGCGTCGTGACGCATCGGCACCCGGCGCACAGAGCAGCAGCACCGGCCCACGCGACACCGTCTGGGCGAGCCGAGAGGCGGCGCCCAGACGAGCGGATCGATCCCACACAACCCGGAGTGGCTGCTGCTCAACGGGAGGATCACAATCGCGAGCGGTCAGCTCGGGGTCATCCGTGAGCGCCGTTCCCGAGCCGACAAGGACGGCCCCCGCTCGCGCGCGAAGCTCGTGCACGCGCGCTCGAGCCTCGGCCCCAGAGATCCAGCGACTATCGCCGGTCCGCGTCGCCGTACGCCCATCCAGCGTCTGTGCCGCTTTGTACGTGACATGTGGACGACCGAGCGTCATCGCCGAACGAAAGCCAGCGTTCTGGCGCCGTGCCGCAATCGCGAGTGGATCGTCGTCGTCGACAACATCGACAGGAATGCCGGCGTCGACGAGCTGCAGCAACCCCTTGCCGGAAGCGTGTGGCGCTGGATCATTCGACAAGACCACGATGCGTCCCACCCCTGCAGCGATCAGCGCATCGGAACACGGTGGCGTGCGGCCGTGGTGCGCGCAGGGCTCGAGCGTGACGTAGACCGTTGCATCGCGCGCACCCTCCTGCGCAACTTCTAGCGCCATTGCCTCAGCATGCGGCGCGCCTGGACGGACATGCCAACCCTCGGCGACCACCGTGCCGTGCCGCGCAATCACGCACCCAACGAGCGGATTCGGCGCGGCTGTGCGCGAACCGCGCTCGGCCAACTCCAGCGCACGGGCGAGCAGGAGGCGGTCGGCGTCGTCGATCATGCCGGAAGCGTACGCGACAAGGACATCACAAACCGGGGTTTGTCATGTCCCCTTCGGACAGTCAACGCGCGTGGAGATCTAGGCGATCGTGGCGCCGGCGGCGCGAACTTGCTCGACGAGGTCGAGATAGGCCTGGCCCGGATCGGGCTGCTTGTAGATCGCCGAGCCGGCCGTCAGACGATTTGCGCCAGCCTTGTAGACCTCGACGATCGTTTCCGCGGCGATGCCGCCGTCGGCCTCGACACCCGCATCGGTACGCGCCAACTTGCGCAGTTCGGGCAGTCGATCGGTGGTGGCCTTGATGAATTTCTGGCCACCCCAGCCCGGGCTGACGCTCATGCAGAGCAGGTTGCGTGCGTAGCGAGCCGCCTCGGCGATCGCACTGACCGGTGTCGCCGGATTGAGCGTGACACCCGGGATCATCCCTGTCTCTTCCACGATCTGGAGGGCCAGGTGGATGTCGCGCGTCGCCTCGATGTGGATCGTGAACGAGTCGGCGCCCGCCTTGGCGTACTCGGCTGCGAAACGTTCGGGCTGCTCGACCATCATGTGCACGGCCAGCGAACCGCCACGGTCGTGGACGTCGTCGGCGAGCGCCGAGACAACCTCGTGACCAAAGGTGATGACCGGAACGAAGTGGCCGTCCATGACGTCAACGTGGAACGTACGTGCACCGGCGTCCATCAGATCGCGCACTTGGGCGCGGAACGCACCAAAATCGGCCGCCAAGATCGACGGGCAGACCTGCACCTCTGTGACCCATGCATCGCTTCGACTCATACGCGGATCATGGCAGGACAGCCATTAGGACGTGGCGGCGAGGCGCGTCGCGACGAATCCTTCGCCTGCACCCTCGTCCGGCCGCAGGGTGAGAACCTCGTCGACTGCGTAGCCATCGGCCGAGTCGGACTCGGCCGTGCCAAGCGTGCAGACGGCAAACACGAGCGCGCCTCCAGGCGCCAGCCGCGGTACGAGAAAGTCGACCATGCCTCGCTGCATCGCGGCGAGGCGTGCGACGTCCTCGGGCGTGCGACGCCAGCGCAGATCTGGCCTCGAGCCGATCGTGCCAAACCCCGAGCAGGGTGCATCAACGAGGATGCGATCGAAGCCTTGCTCTTCGGCAGGCAGGCTGAAGATGTCGATCGGCATCACGCGATGACCGTCGACGCCCTGACGATGCAGCGTCTCGACTAACTGGCGCGCTCTCGACTCGTCGCGCTCCACGCACGTCAACCCCTCACCCCCACCCAGCAGAGCCGCGATGTGCCCCGACTTGCCACCCGGCGCCGCGCAGGCGTCGAGGACGCGCATGCCGGGCTCGGGCGCCAGGAAGGGCGCGATGCGTTGAGCACTGCGACTCATCGGCACGAGATCGCCACTCTGGAACGACTCGAGCGAGACGAGGTCGACGGCGCCCTCCACCACGCGCGCATCGGGCGCGTGCTCGTCCATGCCAAGCGTGACATCCAGCCGATCGAAGTCGGCGTAGATTCGGTCTTCCGCTCCCTCACGCAGCGTCGAGATCCGAAAGGCGACCTCTGGCGTCTCGTTGCCAGCGTCCATTAGTGCCCGCGCCGCCTCGCCGCCAAAGGCCTGCTCCCACGTCTCCGCGATCCAATCGGGATATGAACGCCGTAGTGCCGCGTCCGTAATCGTCTCGTCGGGCAGCGCGTCGAGCCACTCGCGACCACCCTCGGACACACGTCGCAAGAGGGCATTGACGAGCCCACCGCCGCCCTTGCCGCGCCGCGCATTGGCAAGGTCGACGCTGGTCGAGACGGCTGCGTGCGGCGGGACGCGATCGAGCATGACCAGCTGATAGGCACCGAGCCGCACAATGCTGCGTGTCTCCGCATCGAGCTCGTCCGGGTCGCGCTTGCCGAGCGCCAACACCATCGCGTCGAGCACGCGCTGCGCCTTGATCGTCCCGGCTGCGAGCTGCGCAGCAAAGGCGCGGTCGCGGCGATCGAGGTTGGCCTTGCTGGCCTCAGCGGTGAGTGCGCGATCGGCCCACGCTCCCCCCTGCTCGGTCCGCAACAGCACCTCGAGCGCGACGCCGCGTGCATTGACGGGCCGCTTTAGACGGGACATGAAGCAATCGTTGGCAGGTCGCGTCGACCCCGCAGCCACTCCGCCGTCGCCAGCGATCGTTTGCCGGCGGTCTGCAGTTCGCTGATCGCAATCGCACCATCTGCACAGCCCACCTGCAGTTCGTCACCAGCACTGACGCATCCACCCGGAGCCAAGTCGACCGTCGCAGCAGTGGCGCGCCAAATCGTGAAGGTCTCGCCATCGAGCATCAGCAGCGCGCCGATCTGCGGGCGTAAAGCGCGAATGCGATTGAGCGTGTCCGCAACGGTGTGCAGCGTCGGATCGATCAGACGATCGGCGCGTTCCAACTTGGCCGCATAGGTGGTGCCGTCCGTGGCCTGCGCCTCGGCGGCGAGCGTGCCAGCGGCAGCAGCTTCGATTGCCCTGACGAGCGCGGGTACGCCGAGCCGCAAGGTCTCCTGCTCAATCTCTGCCGTATCAGCCGCGTGGTCGACCGCGATCTGATCGCACGAGATCAGCGGCCCGGCATCGAGTTCGGCAACGGTCTGCATGATCGCCACACCTGTCTGCGCATCGCCCGCCATCAGCATCCGCTCGATCGGAGCCGCCCCACGCCAACGTGGCAAGAGCGACGGATGCAGGTTGAGCCACGGACAGAGCGCGAGCAATTCGTCTGGCAGCAGCTGCCCATAGGCGCAAATCGCAACGGCGGCTGGCTCGAGTGCCTGGAGCGCCGAGAGCGCCTCGCCTGCCCGTTCTGGCTGAAGCAACGGCAGCTCGTGCTCGCGCGCAAAGGCCGCGACCGGCGGCGGTGTCAGGACACGATTGCGGCCAGCCGGACGGTCGGGCTGACTGAGCACGAGGGGCACATCGACACCCGCCTCAAGCAGGCCGCGCAAGACCTCCACGCCGAACGCGGACGTACCCGCGAACGGTGCGCGGGCGCTCAGGTGATCCGCTCCCGCAGGATGCGAAGCGCAGAGCGCCGCTCCTCAGGTGACGCCCGATCGACCGTCAAGATGCCATTGAGGTGATCGAGCTCGTGCTGCACGATCCGCGCATCCATGTCGCGAAAGACCTCTTCGTGGTTCTCTCCCTCAAGATCCTGCCAACGCACCGTGATCTCGACGTTTCGTTCGACTGGCACCGAATGCCCGCTGCGCAGGAGGATGTCGAGCGACAGACAGCCTTCGCCGCCGACCTCGGTCTCCTCACTCGCCTGCAGAATCTCGGGATTGGCCATCGCCAACCACGGC
>Ga0208942_1000790_pt1 | contig 12193 bp, 10 predicted proteins | sample GreLakmeSU08MSRF_FD_187704 | JGI IMG/M metagenome (GOLD analysis project Ga0208942, IMG submission 187704) | Freshwater lentic microbial communities from great Laurentian Lakes, MI, USA - Great Lakes metaG SU08MSRF (SPAdes) | ecosystem: Environmental > Aquatic > Freshwater > Lake | place: Great...
AGTAATGGGAGGGGTTGATCGCTAATGGCATATTCAGATGAGGATTTCCAGGTTATGGATTCAATTATTAAACGTTACCCACGCTCTCGTTCAGCGATCATGCCTTTGTTGCATTATGTGCAATCAAAAGCAGGCTATGTAACTAATGAAGGCATTGAAGTTATTGCCAAGGTTCTACAACTAGAAGCCGCTGAAGTAACTGCTGTGTCTACCTTTTATACCCAATACAAGCCAACACCAGTAGGCGAGTACCACGTGGGAGTCTGTACCAATACTTTGTGCGCTGTTATGGGTGGGGATGCAATCTTTGATTCACTCAAAGATCACCTTGGTATTGGAAACGATGAAGTAACAGCTGATGGCAAAGTTTCTTTAGAGCACATCGAGTGCAACGCAGCCTGTGATTATGCACCTGTTGTAATGGCTAACTGGGAATTTTATGACAACCAAACTGTTGAGTCCGCCAAGGAATTAGTTGATTCAATGCGTGCAGGAAATCCAAAGCCACCAACACGTGGGCCTAACAAGTTGGTTACATGGAAAGAAGCATCAGCAGTTCTTGCAGGATTAAATGATGGACTTGCACATGAAGGTGTTCAAGCCGGAGAGCCAACTTTGCTTGGTTTGAAACTTTCGAAGGAGGGCAAGTAATGACAAAGTTAGCTCCAGTTCTATCTGCACACTGGGATGAAAAAGATTCATTTACTTTAGAAGGTTATAAGCGTCATGGTGGATACACCGCATCTGCAAAAGCACTAGCTATGGATCCAGATGCAGTCATTCAACTTGTTAAAGATTCAGGACTTCGTGGTCGTGGCGGAGCAGGTTTCCCAACCGGAATGAAGTGGGGCTTTATTCCTCAGGGTGATAACAAGGATCACTATCTCGTTGTGAACGCAGATGAATCAGAGCCAGGAACGTGTAAAGACACACCATTATTGATGGCTAACCCACATGTATTAATTGAAGGCTGCATCATCGCTTGCCATGCAATTCGTGCCAAACATGCATTTATTTATATTCGCGGTGAAGTCACACATGTTGTTCGTCGAGTTAATCAAGCAATTGAAGATGCCTACGCTGCTGGAATTCTTGGAAATGGAATCGATGTAGTTCTACATATCGGTGCCGGTGCATATATCTGTGGTGAAGAAACAGCATTGCTTGATTCACTGGAAGGTTTCCGTGGTCAGCCTCGTTTGCGTCCACCATTTCCTGCAATTGCAGGCCTTTATGCACGTCCAACTGTTGTAAATAACGTTGAATCAATCGCATCTGTGCCAGCAATTATTAAGAATGGCGCTGAGTGGTATCAATCAATGGGAACTGAAAAGAGCAAGGGAACAACGCTTTATTCCTTGTCAGGCCATGTTGTTAATCCTGGTCAGTTTGAAGCACCACTTGGAATCACACTTCGTGAAATTCTTGACTTAGCTGGTGGAGTTCGTCCAGGCCACAAGTTGAAGTTCTGGACACCTGGCGGATCATCGACACCACTATTTACCGATGCCCATCTTGATACACCATTGGATTATGAAGGTGTTGCAGCCGCAGGATCAATGCTTGGAACAAAAGCACTTCAAATATTTGATGAGACAACATGTGTTGTTCGCGCAGTATTGCGTTGGACCGAGTTTTACAAACACGAGTCATGCGGAAAGTGCACGCCATGTCGTGAAGGCACGTGGTGGTTGGTACAGATCCTTCGTGATCTTGAAGCAGGTAAGGGAACTGAAGCAGATCTAGCTAAGTTGCTTGATCTCTGTGACAACATCATGGGCCGTTCATTCTGCGCACTTGGTGATGGAGCAACTAGCCCAATTACATCGTCGATTAAGTATTTCCGTGATGAATACATTGCACACCTAACACATGGTGCATGCCCATTTGATCCAGTTGCCTCAACGCTATTTGCGGGGGCTGGTGCATAAATGACAACAGAAGTAGTGGACATGATCACCGTTGTTATTGACGGTTTCGAAGTTACTGTTCCAAAAGGGACATTAGTTATTCGCGCAGCAGAGCAACTTGGAATTCAGATTCCACGCTTCTGCGATCACCCACTACTTGAGCCAGTCGGAGCATGTCGTCAGTGCTTAGTTGATATCGAAATTAATGGTCGTGCTTTTCCAAAGCCACAGGCATCGTGCACAATTCCTGTTGAGCCAGGAATGATTGTAAAAACACAATTAACTTCTGCTGTTGCTGAAAAAGCACAGCGTGGAGTGATGGAGCTTTTGCTTGTTAATCACCCACTTGATTGCCCAGTGTGCGACAAGGGCGGCGAGTGCCCATTGCAGAACCAAGCAATGAGTACTGGAGAAGGATCAAGCCGATTTGAGGGTGTAAAGCGAGTATTTGAAAAGCCAATCAATATTTCCTCACAGGTATTGCTCGATCGCGAGCGTTGCGTCTTATGTGCTCGTTGCACACGTTTTTCTGAGCAGATTGCTAGTGATCCATTCATTACTTTGAATGAGCGCGGTGCTTTGCAGCAAGTAGGTATCTACGAGAACAAGCCTTTTGAATCATATTTTTCTGGTAACACTGTTCAAATTTGCCCAGTAGGTGCACTAACTGGTGCTGCATATCGATTCCGCGCACGTCCCTTTGATTTGGTTTCAACACCATCTGCATGTGAGCATTGTGCATCAGGTTGCGATATGCGCACCGATGTTCGTCGCGGAAAAACTTTGCGCCGACTTGCCGGCGATGATCCATCTGTTAATGAAGAGTGGAACTGCGATAAGGGACGCTGGGCATTTAAGTATGTAACAGCTGTTGATCGCCTCAAGGTTCCACAGATTCGAAATGCAGATGGCGTTCTTGAAGAAGTGTCATGGCCAGAAGCACTTGCAGCTGCTGCAGCAGGATTAAAGGCTGCAAAGTCAGCTGTTCTTGTTGGTGGTCGCACAACGTATGAAGATGCATATGGCTATAGCAAGTTTGCTCGAGTAGCACTCGGCACTAACGATATTGATTTCCGTTCACGTGTTTCATCTGATGAAGAGCGTGAATTCCTGGCAGCTCGCGTAGTTGGTTCATCAACAACCTATCGTGATATCGATAAGGCTGATCAAGTTCTACTTGTTGGTTTTGAGCCAGAAGAAGAGTCACCAATTGTTTTCTTACGTATTAATAAGCAGTTCCGTAAGCGCGCATTAAAGGTTATTTCAATTGGTTCTAAGGAATCTATTGCGGTTGATAAATTAAAGGCAGAGTTTGTAAAGGTCGCACCAGGACAAGAAGCAGCAGCAATTGCGGCGCAATCATTAACAAACAAATCTGTCATTCTTGTTGGAGAACGAGCAGCAGAAAGTGCAGGTGCGTTGAGCGCCGTTGCAGCACTTGCCGATTCAACCGGTGCAAAGCTTGCTTGGATTCCACGTCGCGCAGGTGAGCGTGGAGCACTTGAAGCTGGCGCAATCGGCAACGTATTACCAGGTGGACGTCCAGTAACAGATGCAGTGGCCCGTGTAGATATTGCAGCTCTATGGAATACAGATTCACTTCCATCTGATATAGGCCGCAGTACTTCACAAATTATTGAAGCTGTAGATGCCGGACAGATTGGTGGACTAATTGTTGGTGGTGTTGATCCACTAGATGGTGACAACAGCCAGGCAACTTTGGCAGCACTTGATAAGGCATTTGTAGTTTCACTTGAAATTGCGCCAAGTGCGGTCACAGAGCGAGCAAATGTTGTTCTGCCCGTTGCTGCAATAACTGAAAAGTCTGGTTCATTTCTAAATTGGGAAGGCCGCCCACGCTCATTTGATACAGCGGTTAGCGATTCATTAAATCGCAGCGATCTTCGAATTCTTTCAATGGTCGCTGAAGAAATGGGAGTTTCACTGAACTTAGGAACTGTCACCGCAGCCATTAAAGAAATTGCATCAATTGGCAAATGGGATGGCGTTCGAGTTGTATTTAATAAAGTTAACTCTTCGGCACAACCTGCTCTTAATTCAGATCAAGCACTCATTACTTCATGGCGTCGCTTGTTAGATCTTGGAACGTTGCAACAAGGTGAAGAGAATCTTGCGGGAACAGCACGTCGCACCGTTGCGGTTATCTCTCCAAAGCGAGCACAAGCTATAGGTGTTGTCGATGGAGATCAACTAAAGATTTCAACGAATCAGGGATCAGTAACACTTTCTGCCCTAGTTGAAAATATTCATGATGATGCAGTCTGGGCGCCACGTAATTCACGTGGATCTCAATTGTTGGTAAACCTAGGCGTTGCACATGGCGCAGTAGTTACGGTGGTGAAAGCATGACAAATGCACAACTCATTGCATCAGATCCAGGGTGGTTAATCGCAGTAAAAGCATTAATCGTTTTTGCTATCTGCGTATTGCTAACGCTTATGTCTGTGTGGGGAGAGCGTCGTGTTGTTGGCCGTATGCAGCAGCGTCCTGGCCCAAACCGCGTTGGTCCTTTTGGATTAATTCAGGCAGTTGCTGATGGAGTTAAGTTGGCGCTTAAGGAAGACATCATTCCGACAGCTGCCGACAAGGTTGTATTTGTTTTGGCACCAATTATCAGCGCTACGACCTGCTTTATGTCCTTTGCTGTAATTCCGATTACTGGCGAGGTAACAATGTTTGGGCGCCAGACTGCAATGCAGCTAACAGATATTCCAGTTGGTGTTTTATATATTCTTGCAATTGCATCAGTTGGTGTTTATGGGATTGTTTTGGCTGGTTGGTCTTCAGGATCTACTTATCCATTACTTGGCGGACTTCGCTCAAGTGCGCAGGTAATTTCATATGAAATTGCCATGGGACTTTCACTTGTGGCTGTGTTTATTTATGCAGGTTCAATGTCAACATCTGACATCGTGGCTGCGCAATCATCATGGTGGTATGCAGTGGTCTTGTTCCCGTCATTTGCAATTTTCGTAATTTCAATGGTTGGCGAAACAAACCGTGCCCCATTTGACCTTGCTGAAGCTGAAGGCGAATTAGTTGGTGGATTCCACACCGAATACTCATCACTTAAATTTGCACTCTTCTTTCTAGCTGAATATGTAAACATCATTGCTGTATCTGCTTTGGCGACAACATTGTTCCTTGGTGGCTACAAAGCTCCTCCAGGACTTGGATTTACTGAAAGCTGGCTTGGTGGCTGGTTCACAGCTATCTGGTTCTTCCTCAAGGTTCTTACATTCTTCTTTGTATTTGTGTGGCTGCGCGGAACCTTGCCACGTTTGCGATATGACCAGTTCATGCAATTTGGCTGGAAGGTCTTAATTCCAGTGTCAATTTTGTGGATCTTGGTTGTTGCAACACTTCGTGTTCTTTCATTGCAAAATGCACCACGAATAGTTGTGATTGCCTTTGCAAGTAGCGTCGTATTCATCATAATGGCGGTTAACGTAGGATTTGAAAGCGCCAAAAAGAAGAAAGAGCAAGCAATTGCTGATGGCGATAATAAGGCAGCACCAAAATTTGCTGTGCCTTCCTTGCCAATGGAAGTTTCAACAATCAATGTTTCACAGAAGGTAGGAGACAACCGTGAGTGAAAATCTAGAACCGCTAAAGCCAAAAGAGCTTGGCATCAACGATGTTGAATTTTATGAAGTGGAGCAGACCCCCGCTGTTGGCTTCCTTGGAAGTATGAAGGGGTTCTGGGTTACCTTCTCAACAATGTTTAAGAAGCCTTTGACCGTTGAATATCCTGAGGTTAAAGCACCAACAGAAGAGCGTTTCCATGGACGCCACCAACTCAATCGCCACCCAGATGGTTTGGAAAAGTGCATCGGGTGCGAACTGTGTGCTTGGGCATGTCCTGCTGATGCGATTTATGTTGAAGGTGAAACAAACACTGAAGAAAATCGAATGTCACCTGGTGAGCGATACGGCAAGGTCTACCAGATTAATTATCTTCGCTGTGTTTTCTGTGGTCTATGCATTGAAGCTTGTCCTACTCGCGCGCTAACAATGACAAATGAGTACGAACTTGCAGATGACACTCGTGCCAAATTGATCTTTGAAAAGCAAGATCTATTAGCCCCACTTCGTCAAGGAATGTTGATGCCACCGCATCCAATGTATCCAGACATGACTGACACTAATTATTACAACGGGGATGTAAAGCACGCGCACCCTTCTCAGGAGGGTAAGTAATTGTTGGAATTAGCCCTCGAGGTTGGACAAACCGCTAAACCAGAAGCTGTCATGTTCTGGATCCTTGGTCCATTAGCAGTTGTTGCCTCCCTTGCAATGCTGTTGGTGAAGAAGGCGGTTCACTCTGCGATCTTGATGGCTTTTGTAATGATTATTTTGGCGGTTTTCTATATTGCACAAGATGCAGCGTTCCTAGGAATTGTTCAGATTGTTGTTTATACCGGTGCAGTAATGATGCTTTTCTTGTTCATTTTGATGCTTGTTGGTGTTGATTCATCTGATTCTTTAACTGAAACAATTCGCGGACTCCGTCCAATTGCAATTACAGCAGCGGTTGGTTTCGGCGGTTTAATGGTTTCATTGTTAGGTCAAGCAACTATTGGTCGCCAATCCGTTGGATTAGCACAAGCAAATGTTGATGGAAATGTTCAAGCGTTGGCTCAACTTTTATTTAGTACCTATGTCTGGCCATTTGAAGTTGTTTCTGCACTACTTATTACCGCAGCCCTTGGAGCAATGGTCTTGGCGCATCACCAGCGCACAATCATTCGTCCAACGCAGCGTCAGCTTTCAATTGATCGCTTCCGCGGTGAATCTTTGGGAACAGCAGCAGGTTTGCCTAGCCCAGGTGTTTACGCACGCCACAACGCAGTTGATGTTCCCGCCCTGCTTCCAGATGGAACACCTGCTGCCGGCTCAGTAAATGCAACTCTTTCTGCACGTGGAGACATGTTGGATTACAAGAAGTTTGATCTCAGCGAAGTTAATACCAAGGTTGAGGAGGAGAAGTAATGGACGCCTCCAATTACCTATACGTATCAGCACTCCTCTTTACTATTGGAGCAGTCGGAGTTGTTGTTCGCCGCAATGCAATCGTCGTGTTCATGTGTATTGAGTTAATGCTCAATGCTGCAAACCTTTCATTTGTAACCTTTTCACGCATCAACGGTGACCTTAATGGTCAGGTAATGGCATTCTTCACAATGGTCGTTGCAGCCTGTGAGGTTGTAGTTGGTTTAGCAATTATCGTCACGATTTATCGTTCACGTCGTTCAGCATCTGTTGATGATGCTAGTTTGTTGAAGCGATAGAGATGTCAACATCAACTAGCCTTGTCTATTTGATTGCACTGCCATTAGCAGGAGCAGTACTACTTCTTCTTGGTGGACGTCGCACGGACAAGTGGGGCCACCTACTTGCTACTGCGCTTTCAGCCTCATCATTTGGAGTCGGCCTTTACGAACTTTCGCAGATGCTTGGACGCTCAACCGAGGCTCGTCCAGTTTCGCAAAAGCTTTTTGAGTGGATCAATGTTGGAACATTCAATGTTGATGCAGGCCTTTTATTAGATCAGCTGTCAATCTGTTTCGTTTTACTCATTACAGGCGTCGGAACTCTGATTCACATTTATTCGATTTCTTACATGTCACACGATCATGATCGTCGTAGATTCTTTGCCTTTTTAAATTTATTTATAGCAGCCATGTTGCTGTTGGTTTTAGGCGATAGCTACCTCAGCCTTTATGTTGGCTGGGAAGGTGTGGGCCTTGCTTCCTATCTATTGATTGGTTTCTGGAATCACAAACCTGCTTATGCGACTGCATCAAAGAAAGCATTTGTTATGAACCGCGTTGGTGACATGGGATTGTCATTTGCGATCATGATCGCTTTTGCAACCATGGGCACGGTCTCATTTGCAGGCGTGGCAGAGCAGGTAGAAAACACATCAGAGGCAGCCCTTACCGCCATGGGAATCATGTTGTTAATTGCAGCGGCTGGAAAGTCTGCCCAATTCCCATTGCAGGCATGGCTTGGCGATGCGATGGCGGGTCCAACACCAGTGTCGGCGCTTATTCACGCCGCGACAATGGTTACAGCAGGTGTCTACTTAATTACTCGTTCTAACTTCGTTTTTGATGCAGCGCCAACAGCGCAACTGTTGGTTGTAATCGTTGGTGCGATCACATTGATGTTTGGTGCGCTGATTGGTACTGCAAAAGATGACATCAAAAAGGCACTTGCTGCTTCAACAATGTCTCAAATTGGTTACATGATTCTTGCAGCAGGCTTAGGCCCAGTGGGTTATGCCTTCGCAATCATGCACCTGCTCACCCACGGATTCTTTAAAGCAGGAATGTTCCTTGGTGCAGGATCTGTGATGCACGGAATGAATGATGAAGTAAATATGCGCAAATACGGCGCGCTTCGAAAGTTTATGCCAATTACATTTGTGACCTTTGGTCTTGGGTATTTAGCAATCCTTGGTGTTCCACCATTTGCTGGTTTCTATTCCAAAGACATGATTATTGAAACTGCATTTAATGCCGGGGGAGCAAAGGGCATTATTCTTGGAAGCGTTACTTTGTTAGGTGCAGGTATTACCGCTTTCTACATGACTCGCTTAATGATTATGACCTTTACCGGAAGCAAGCGCTGGGATGAAGAAGCACATCCTCATGAATCCCCATGGTTGATGTGGTTACCAATGGCAATTCTTGCAATTGGATCGGTAACATCTGGGTTCTTACTCTCTCGTGGTGACGCACTTGTTAACTGGCTGTATCCATTATTTGAGCACCACGAAGAGAAAGAGCATCATTTGCTCGAACCAATTGTTGTTTCAGGACTTGCATTAACAGTGGTTGCAATTGGTGTGGCCATTGCCTTTGTTAAGTACTCGCGTCAAGAAGTAGAAAATGTTGCACCAACGGATGTTTCGATCTTTACAAAAATTGCACGTCAAGACTTAATGCAGGACCGTTTCAATGAAGCGGTATTTATGCGTCCTGGCCAAGTGTTAACAACAACATTGGTTGCAGCAGATGATGCTGTCATTGATGGAGCAGTTCGCGGTGTGGGCCAGGTAGCTATGGGCTCAGGCTCAGCACTTCGCGGCCTGCAAAATGGCTTTGTTCGTAGCTATGCGGTGTTGATTTTGATTGGCGCGGTTGCCCTGGTTGCAGCTATTTGGGTGGTGGTTCAGTAATGAAGTGGTTAACACTATTAATGCTTCTGCCACTAGTTGGTGCTGGAGTTATTGCAGTCCTTCCTAAGGGCAGTGAAAAAGCAGCAAAGCAAGCCGCCTTTGCAACAACTTTGGTAGTTATGGCGGCGACAATCGCCATGGCCGTCCAGTTCCAACGCGACAATGTGAGTCTGCAGTTCGTAGAAAAGTATTCGTGGATTCCAAGTTTTGGAATTAATTACGCATTAGGTGTTGACGCAATCGCGCTAGTGCTGATTGTGATGTCTACGATCTTGGCATCAGTTGTTGTCCTTGCCGGTTGGAATGAAGCACACGGTGGACGTTGGAGTGTTAAGACCTTCTACATTCTTATTCTTGTTCTGGAAACCATGATGATCGGTGTCTTTGCCGCAACAGATGTTTTCTTGTTCTATGTAATCTTCGAAGCTATGTTGATTCCGGTGTACTTCCTCATTGGTGGGTACGGAAGCGGTGAGCGCTCAGCAGCTGCAGTTAAGTTCTTGATTTACAGTCTTGTTGGCGGATTGTTGATGCTCGCATCAATTATTGCTTTGTATGTGATGTCAGGTGCGCAAGGTGGTCACACCTTTGATATCAATAAACTCTCAGAGCTACAAATGTCATCGACAACCCAAAATCTCTTGTTCTTAGGATTCTTTATTGCATTTGCAATCAAGGCTCCAGTCTGGCCATTCCACACATGGTTGCCAGATGCTGCGCAATCTGCAACCCCAGGAACATCAGTTTTGCTTCTTGGAGTTCTAGACAAGGTCGGTACCTTCGGAATGATCCGTTATTGCCTGACCATGTTCCCAGAAGCAAGCAAGACCTTTACCCCGATTATCTTGGTACTTGCAGTTATCTCAATTATTTACGGTGCATTCCTTGCCATTGGCGCAAAAGATATCAAGCGGTTGATCGCTTACACATCGATCTCTCACTTTGGTTTCATCACAATGGGTATCTTTGCAATGACCTCACAGGGCCAAAGCGGGGCTATTTTGTACATGTTTAATCATGGTTTCTCAACCGCAGCACTGTTCTTAGTTGCTGGCTGGATGATCTCGCGTCGTGGTTCTTCAACAATTGCAGATTTCGGCGGGTTGCAACGAGTAACCCCAGTTATGGCATGGACATTCTTTATCGCAGGATTGTCATCACTGGCACTTCCAGGATTGTCTAGCTTTGTTAGTGAGTTCTTAGTTCTTGTTGGAACATTTACCAGATACCCAGTGCATGCAATTATCGCGACTTTTGGAATTGTTCTAGCGGCGCTGTACATCTTGATTCCAGTACAGAAAGCTCTGCATGGTCCAACTACCCCAGGTAATGAAAACCTTAAAGATCTTAATCTGCGTGAGAAGTTAGCAATTGCACCGATTATTGCAATCATTGTGGTCTTAGGTTTCTATCCTTCCCCACTCTTAAATGTAATTAACCCCGCGGCATCCCATGTGATCTCACAAATGGGATTCACAGATCCTGCACCAACTATTGGGGGCAAGTAATGACATTTATAGCGCCATTTCTTTCCTACTCACTGCTTTCACCAATGCTTATCCTGCTTGGCGGAGCTCTTATCGGTGTATTGGTTGAAGCATTTGTATCAAAGGCGTTACGTCCAGCAGTTCAGTTGACTCTGACCCTTGGATCTCTCATTCTTTCATTGATGCAGGTGTGGCGAATCCGCGGACAGCAATCCCTTACAGCTGCAATGGGTTCAATTGTATTTGATGGACCTGCAGCATTACTTCAGGCATCAATATTGATTATCGCCATAATCTCAGTTTTCTTAATTGCAGATACTGAAAACTTCACAGCACTAGCTGCCGCCTTGCCAGGATCTGAAGAGGAACGTCACGCAGTTCAATCTGGCAACCAGGTCACTGAGGTCTATCCACTGACTTTGTTTGCCGTAGCCGGAATGCTCATGTTCCCAGTTGCTAATGATCTGATTACTTTGTTTGTCGCACTCGAAATGCTCTCATTGCCGCTTTATTTGATGGCTGGACTTTCACGCCGTCGTCGATTGGCATCACAGGAATCTGCCCTCAAGTACTTCTTATTAGGTGCTTTTTCATCAGCATTCTTCCTATTTGGCGCTGCCTATCTCTATGGATTCTCTGCCTCAATTAGCTTTGGCGGCATCCGTCAAGCAATTGTTGGCGGCAGCGGAAATGATGTTCTGCTTCTGATTGGTATTGCATTCCTATCAATTGGCTTGCTCTTCAAGGTGAGCGCCGTTCCATTCCATGCATGGGCACCTGATGTGTATCAAGGTGCACCAACACCTATTACGGCATTTATGGCAGCTGCAACTAAGGTTGCAGCCTTTGGCGCGCTGCTTCGTATCTATTACACAGTATTTGCCAACGCACAATGGTCTTGGACTCCGGTCTTGTCAGGTATTGCAATAGTCACAATGCTGTTGGGTTCACTTGTTGCCATCACTCAGCGCGATGTGAAGCGCATGTTGGCTTACTCATCAATTGCCCATGCAGGTTTCTTGCTCTCAGGTGTTATCGCTCTTAACAAAGCAGGCCTTGATGCAACCATCTTCTACTTGTTCGCATACGGTGTTGCAACCGTTGGTGCATTTGGTGTTGTGACACTTGTCCGTGATTCATCAGGTGAAGTGACAGATCTAAACCGTTGGAAGGGCCTAGGAAAGCGTTCTCCATTTGCAGCCACATCATTTGCACTGTTCTTGTTGGCTTTTGCAGGAATTCCACTCACAAGCGGATTCATTGGAAAGTTCTCTATCTTCTCAGCCGCCTATGAAAGTGGAGCAAAGGGTGTTGTTTTAGCCGGTGTGCTTTCTTCTATGATCGCAGCATTTTTCTATATCCGTGTCATTGTTCTGATGTTCTTTACAGATGCTACTGAAGATGGAACAAGTGTTGAGATTCCTTCAATCTTGACCCAAGCAACAGTTGTTATTGCACTCGTTGTTACAGTGGCGCTAGGCGTTTATCCAGCACCTTTGCTGGAGTTCATAACTAATCTCGCAACCTTCATTCGCTAATGTCCACATTCGGTATTCCAAACGTTGCTCCTGAGTTAGAGGCGCAATTAA
>Ga0208942_1000792_pt1 | contig 12169 bp, 9 predicted proteins | sample GreLakmeSU08MSRF_FD_187704 | JGI IMG/M metagenome (GOLD analysis project Ga0208942, IMG submission 187704) | Freshwater lentic microbial communities from great Laurentian Lakes, MI, USA - Great Lakes metaG SU08MSRF (SPAdes) | ecosystem: Environmental > Aquatic > Freshwater > Lake | place: Great...
TTCGATTGGCTTGATTTTGCATACGCTCCATCTGATCATCTGGAATATCGCGCAGGATTGAATTACTGGCTGAATCCTTAAGTGCATCAACAATCATTAAGTCGCGAATGCGCTCGAGCATGTCACTTGTAAAGCGGCGTGGATCATGGCCAGATTCAATGACTCGATCAATAGTTTTAAACAACGTTGCACCATCATGGGCTGCAATTGCATCGATGGCATCATCGAGTAATGCGCCATCTGTGAAACCCAATAGTTGGATTGCAATTTCATAGCTCACGCCATCTTTGCCAGCACCGGCAAGAAGTTGTCCCAGCACCGAGAGTGCATCACGAACTGAACCACCAGAGGCGCGAACAACTAGTGGAATAACGCCTTTAGCAACGCTGACGCCTTCGTGATTACAAATCTTCTCTAAGTGCGCAGCCAATATTCCAGGTGGGACTAAACGGAATGGATAGTGGTGTGTGCGAGAGCGAATAGTTGCAATGAGCTTTTCTGGTTCTGTTGTTGCAAAGATAAAAATAACGTGGGGAGGCGGTTCTTCAACAACTTTTAGAAGTGCGTTGGCTGCACCTGGTCCAAGTTGATGAGCCTCATCAATGATGTAGATCTTGTAACGACTTTGCACTGGTGCAAAGAAAGCTTTATCGCGAAGATCGCGCGCATCATCTACTAAACCATGTGTTGCCGCATCTAGTTCAATAACATCAAGTGAACCTGGGCCATTTGCAACTAGATCATTACATGATTGGCACTCACCACATGGATTGGGTGTTGGCCCTTTAACGCAGTTAAGTGAGCGTGCCATGATGCGAGCGCTAGAAGTTTTTCCGCAACCACGTGGGCCACTAAATAAATATGCGTGATGTGTGCGCCCTGATTCCAACGCATTTGAAAGTGGAACAGTTACATGTTCTTGTCCGATGACATCTGCAAAAACAGAGGGACGATACTTGCGATACAACGCTAAAGACATCGTTTGCTCTCCTCTACTCTTCGACGCAATTCCAATTACTAACCCTATTAAAAGGACCCCTCGCACACCCGCCAGAGCGGACCTACCCTTGCTGCATTCCTGCCCTGGGGGAGTTCAGTACGGATAACGCCGTACGAGGGATCTGGCGTAATCATAGTTATAGCCACCGATAGAGTGCTCCCCTCGGGAGGATTCGCATAGCGGCCGAGTGCGCACGCTTGGAAAGCGTGTATAGGGCAACCTATCGAGGGTTCAAATCCCTCATCCTCCGCCAGTTAAATCTCTACCCCGATGTACTTAGCCTGCAAGAACTCATGGATGCCATCAAAGCCACCTTCACGGCCCAACCCTGATTGCTTCACGCCACCAAAGGGAGCAGCTGGATCTGAGATAACACCTTTATTAATGGCAACCATTCCTGATTCCATCGCTTCGGCTGTGCGCAGGGCGCGGGTGAGGTTTGAAGAAAAGACATAACTAATAAGACCAAACTCGGTGTCATTAGCCAGCTTGATGCCCTCTTCATCTGTATCAAAAATAATGATGGGTGCAACTGGTCCAAAGATTTCATGGAGAAGGATTGGGTTGTCTTTATCAACGATTAACACTGTGGCTGGATAGAAAGCACCATCGCCTTCAGGCTTTACTCCACCGACTTTTACTGTTGCACCTGCTGCTACAGATTCATCAACGATTTGTGCAATCTTGTTGCGCTCCTTCATTGATACTGAAGCTCCAAGAGTTGTTGTGGCATCGGTACCGCGACCCATCACAAATGAGCTCATGGACTTAGTCATCTCGGCTATGAATGCCTCTGAAATCCCACGCTGCACATAAATACGATTTGCTGATGTGCAGGCAGCACCGCCGTTGCGCATCTTGGCAAGAAGTAACTGTGGAATTGTCACTGCAAGGTCTGCGTCATCGTGAACAACTACTTGCGCATTTCCACCTAGCTCCATAGAACAGCGAATTACCCTATCTGCTGCCTCTTTTAGCAGCACACGACCAACTTCAGTTGATCCAGTAAATGAAAGGTTCTTTACACGTGGATCATGCAACATCTCTGAGATCGCTGGACCTGTTTTTTCTGGCAGAACTAGATTAAGAACTCCCTTAGGAAGACCCGCACGTTCCATGATGTCAACGATGTACATGGCCGTTAATGGTGTTTCAGTTGCTGGCTTTAAAATCATTGTGCAACCGGCAGCAACTGCTGGACCGATTTTGCGAGTTGCCATACCTGCTGGGAAGTTCCATGGCGTAATAAGAATAGAAAGCCCAATTGGTTGGTGAGTAACAAGAATTCGCTTATCCCCTGATGGAGATTTGCGGAAATCTCCTGGTGTGCGAACAGTCTCTTCTGCAAACCAACGGAAAAACTCTGCTGCATATCCAGCTTCACCGCGAGCATCTGGCATGGCTTTTCCGTTTTCGCGAGAAATCAACGTTGCGATTGTTTCGATTTCACTTGTCATAATTTCAAAGGCTTTGCGCAAAATCTCAGAACGATATCGAGGTGCAGTCTTTGCCCAAGATTCAGCAGCAGCATCTGCGGCAGCGATAGCTGCTTCGCACTGTGCATCTGAGGCCAAAGAAACTTCGGCAATTACTGAGTTATCACTGGGATCATGGACGGCTACCTTGCTAGCGCCGTCAACCCATTGGCCATCGATATATAACTGTGTATGCATGGGTGAAGCATACGCTTTAGGCGTAAAACAGAGAAGATTGTGCGGGCTGAGGTAGAGTGATGCTCATTAAGTTGCATTAATTGCAATTGAAAGAGGAGTTATAAGTGCCTAAGTCGTGGACCGATGATGCGAAGGCCCCAGAAGTTCTTAAAGACCATGCACACCTGAAAGACTCCTCCTTTTACACACTCAAGCGTCGATTGCTAGGTAATCCTCTAAACCGTCACTCACTTAGCCATCAACGCCTTAGTAAGCGCTATGGATTAGGAATTTTATCTAGCGACTGTATTTCATCATCGGCATATGGTTCAGAGCAGATTCTTATCGCACTTCTTCCTGCGTTTGGTTTAGCTGCATTTGCGATCTTGATGCCAATGACTGCAATTGTTTTAGTAATTCTTCTTGTTATTACTTTGTCTTACCGAGATGTCATCAATGTTTATACAAAAGTTGGTGGGGCATACATAGTTTCGCGAGATAACTTTGGGCCAGTAGTTGCACAAATTGCAGCTGTCGCGCTGATGCTCGACTACATCGTGACAATCGCAATTCAATCTGCAGCTGGAGTCGCAGCAATTATTTCAACGTTCCCATCTCTAAGTTCATACAAGATTCCAATGATTTTGGTTGTCATTGTCTTGTTAACATATGGAAATCTGCGGGGCGTTAAAGAGGCTGGCAAGGTCTTTGCATTTCCAACTTATTTCTTCGTTGGTTGCATGTTTATTGTTTTCTCTGTTGGGCTATATAAGCAGTTCAATGGAACTTTGATTAAGTTGAGTGTTGAACAACCTGGTGCAATTGAAATTGGCCAAGAACAAGGTCTTCTCACATTCGCTGCAATCTTTATCCTGCTTCGTGCTTTTGCTAATGGAGGGTCATCTCTGACAGGCCTTGAAGCCATATCGGATGGAGTTGCCCTATTTAAGACTCCAGAACATGTAAATGCACGTAGAACTTTGTACATCATGAGCACATTGCTAGGAACTTTAGTTCTTGGTGTTTCTTGGTTTGCTCACAAAATCCACGCTGTTCCATATGAATCTGAAACTCCAACAGTTATCTCTCAGATCGCCAAAGCAATTATGGGCGATGGGGCTGTTGGTCAGATTATGTTCGTGATGGTTCAGTTGGCAACAATGCTTATTCTCTTTGCTGGAGCTAATACGACCTATAGCGCGTTCCCATTGCTTTGTAACTTCGTTGCAACTGATGGTTATCTACCTCGCCAATTAACAAAGCGTGGTCATCGTCTTGCATTCTCTAACGGAATCTTGCTTCTGGCAGGTGGTGGAATTTTCTTAGTTCTCATCACTGCTGGCTCAGTTGAGCACTTAGTTGCTTTCTACGCACTGGGTGTGTTCACAGGATTTACTTTGGCTGGCTTTGGAATGACTCGTCACGCGTTACGCAACAAGACAGGACAATGGCGGGCAAAGGTATTTATTAATGGGCTTGCGGGATCGATTTCGCTAGTTGTTGTAGTTATTTTCTCTGTAGTTAAATTTACACAAGGTGCTTGGTTAGTTCTAGTCACAGCCCCAATTTTGGTTGTGGCTTTTCTGCGCCTACGTCGTCAGTATGACCGCGAACAAGAAGCACTTTCAGTTAAGCGCCATCAAGAACGTGCTACTTCAATCGCTCGCCATGACGTAACAATCTTGATAGATAGCGTTGATATTGCAACTGTAGGAGCCATTCGTTATGCCCGTAGCCTTAAGCCACGTAATTTAACTGCAGTTCACTTTGTTATTGATGATCGTCGTGCTGAGCAAATTCAGAAAGCTTGGGCTAAATCAGATGCACTAGATGATGTGACTCTAGAACTTATCGACTGCCCTGATCGCCGACTTGCAAATGCAGCATTGGATTATGCAATTCGAATGACTGAAAAACCAGATGTTGAGTTAACTCTTTTGCTACCACGTCGTGCATATTCCGGATTTTTAGGTCGTTTACTGCATGATCAAACTGCAGAAGAAATTGCTGCACCAATTTCACAGCTTCCACGCGTTGTTGCAACAATCGTTCCTTTCGATGTTGCTCGCATTACTTCTGGTTCAACCCTTGATGTGCGTCAGCCACTAGAAGTTAAGAAAGTAATAAAGCAATCAGTACCAACTCCCAAGACAAATGCACCAATAAATGTTGAACCCGTAGGCCATTACGCAGAAAATCTCACCAAAATTGGTCAGATTCAATGGCGCAAGCGCGCTCAAGTTCAAGGCCGAGTGACATCAATTAAGACTGCTCCTCGCGGTTCTGCGCCAGCCCTACAAGTTGAAATCTGGGATGAAACTGGCGGAGTCTCATTACAGTTCTTAGGTCGCCGAGAAATCGCAGGTCTAGAAGTTGGTTCACAGATGCGTGCTGAAGGCATGGTTGGAGAAGATGAAGGATCTATGGTGATTCTTAATCCTTCTTACGAACTCCTTGTATAAATTCTTTCAACATCGCTGAACACTCTTCTTCAAGTACTCCACCACGCACCTCTAGCTTATTTAAGGCCCGAGGATCACGAATAACATCCCAAACTGAGCCAACTGCACCTCCTTTTTCATCCCACGCGCCAAATACAAGGGTTGAGATTCGAGATTGTGCAATAGCACCAGCACACATAGGGCAAGGTTCTAGGGTCACAACAATTGTGTGATTTTCTAACCGCCATTGCCCTAATGCTTGTGTAGCTTTTCGAATAGCAACAATTTCAGCATGTGCAGTTGGGTCGTTGTTTAATTCACGTTCGTTGTGGCCAGTAGCAATAACTTCACCATCGTTATTAACAATCACCGCACCGACTGGGACATCTCCACTGGCGCTAGCTTGTTGCGCAACAGCTAAAGCTGCGCGCATTAACTCCTGATCGTTCACAGTTCTAATAACTCTGCAAACTGATCGCCAAATCCCAATCGATTAGCAATCGCTTCCAGTTGTTCATCAGGAAATAACTCTGCATCATCACAAAGTGCTGAAATCTCCATACCACTCAATCCAAGATCTGCCAGGATTTCTAACTGACCAATCGGAGATGATTCATCATCATCTTCTGGAAGTGGGATGTCTGCAATCTCTAATAACTCTTCAGCAACTTCATAATCTAGGGCTGCAGTTGCATCACTCAGGAATAGAGAAATATGTGCACCTAGTACGCGAATTAGAATAAAGAACTCTTCATCAATTGAAATAAGTGCAATGGATCCGCCATTTGTTTGTTGCGCTTTGAGTCTTGAAATTATCTGGCCGATATCATTTGGATCTGGCAATATTCCTAAGGTCCAGCGTCCATCTTCATGCCATGCAGCTACGGCTATATCTAACTCATTTGTGACACTGATTACTTTTGGCGCATCTTCGGCTAAAACGTCAAACTCTTCGATGTCTTCTACGAGGTCGTCATCGAAATCAGCCATGCTCAGATGATTCCACTCATTGGAAAGGATTGAAAGCCCTGTAAGGTTATGCCTATGAAAGTTCATGTTGCCAATCACCCGCTTATTGCCCACAAATTGACGGTTTTGCGCGATGAACGTACTGATTCCCCAACATTTCGACGTTTGGTCGAAGAGCTAGTAACACTTCTAGCCTATGAAGCCACTCGTGAAATTCGCACGCACAGTGTTGAGATAACAACTCCTGTTACAAAGACTAAAGGCCTCAAGATGGCCGAGCCCCGCCCGGTAGTAGTTCCTATTCTGCGCGCTGGTCTTGGAATGCTCGAAGGTATGAGCAAGTTAATGCCAAATGCTGAAGTTGGCTTCCTTGGCATGGTCCGTGATGAGAAAACTTTAAAGGCAAGTACATATGCCAATCGTTTACCTGAAGATTTATCTGGCCGTCATGTATTTGTTTTGGACCCAATGCTTGCAACTGGCGGAACATTAATTGCAGCTTTTCATTACTTACTTGACCTTGGTGCAACTGAGATAACAGCAATTTGTATCTTGTCAGCACCTGAAGGTGTGAAAGCTGTAGAGGATGAGTTCTCTGGAAGTAAAGTGCCAATCAATATTGTTACTGGTGCACTTGATGAAAAACTTAATGAACATGGTTACATCGTCCCTGGATTAGGTGATGCGGGCGATCGTTTATACGGGGTCGTATAAATGGCTACCACTTCCCCCGGATATGCAATTACTATCCGTGTTGAGGGTCCACCCTCTGCTCAACCTGTAGCACTTGCTACAACTGTTATTACTGAAGCCGGTGCAACCATTACCGCGCTCGATGTTGTTGAATCACTTCTAGAAAAGGTTGTTTTAGATATTACGTGTGACACCATTGATTCAGCCCACGCTGATCAAATAACTATTGCACTTGCAAAGAATCCTGAACTGACAGTTCGCAAAGTCAGTGATCGAACATTCCTTCTCCACCTTGGTGGAAAGATTGAAATTCAATCTAAAGTTCCACTAAAAACCCGTGATGATCTCTCTCGTGCTTACACACCAGGCGTTGCACGTATTTGTCAGGCAATCGTTGCCGACCCAGCAGATGCTCGCCGCTTAACTATTAAGCGCAATACCGTGGCAGTAGTAACTGATGGATCAGCAGTACTGGGTCTAGGAAACATCGGCCCAGCAGCAGCACTTCCTGTGATGGAAGGTAAAGCTGCGCTCTTTAAGCGCTTTGCAGATGTAGATGCTTGGCCAGTCTGCTTAGACACCCAAGATGTGGATGAAATCGTTCGCACGGTTCAGTTAATCGCACCTGTCTATGGCGGAATCAACTTAGAAGATATCTCCGCCCCTCGATGCTTTGAAGTTGAACGCCGACTACGCGAACTCCTGGATATTCCAGTTTTCCACGATGACCAGCATGGAACTGCCATTGTTGTTCTGGCTGCGCTTCGAAATGCACTTAAGTTTGTAAAGAAAGATCTTGGTTCAGTAAAGATTGTCTTAAGTGGTGTTGGCGCAGCTGGAAATGCAATCGCTCGCCTACTCACACTCAGTGGAGCCAAGAATATTATTGGCTTCAACCATCATGGCGTCATCCATAACGAGATGAAATCTGATGATTCAATGCAGCAGTGGTTTATTGATAACAGCAATCCACACAACTTTATTGGCACAATGCCAGAGGCTCTCGTTGGCGCTGATGTCTTTATCGGAGTGAGTGCTCCAAATATTCTTAAGGAAGCTGATATCGCAACTATGGCAAAGGGTTCAATTATCTTTGCACTTGCTAATCCAGATCCTGAGGTTGACCCAGTTCTGGCACGTAAGTATGCAACCGTTGTTGCTACAGGTCGCAGTGATCAACCAAATCAAATTAACAATGTCTTGGCATTTCCTGGAATTTTCCGTGGATTACTCGATGCCAATGCCAATAAAATTACCGATAAGTTATTAGTTGCAGCAGCTGAAGCTATTGCCGACTGTGTCTCTCCTGAACAACTCAATGCCTCATTTATTGTGCCCAGCGTCTTTGATCCAAATGTGACTAAAGCTGTAGCTGCGGCGGTTAAGAAGTCAGTGTGATTGAACTAGCTGCATCATTTGATGCTCAACTTTCCAGCCTTGCACCGTATTTAATCTACTTAATTGTGGGAGCAATAGTTTTCTTTGAGACCGGTGTTCTCTTTGCCTTTTTCCTACCTGGTGATTCAATCCTCTTTAGCGCAGGTTTAGTTGCAGCGGCCCATGGAGATGTAAATATTGTAATTCTTGTCACCGTCATCTTTATCGCTGCCTTCTTTGGCGATCAAATAGGTTTTGTGTTGGGGCGCTTAGTTGGACGTCCATATTTTGAAAAGCATGACTCTCCACGCATGCAAAGAATGATTGCTCGTTCTGAACGTTTCTATGAACAAACAGGGTGGTGGGCAGTAGTTGCTGCGCGCTTCTTCCCTTGGATTCGAACCTTCGTGCCACCTATTGCTGGTGCATCAAAGATGAATTACTACAAATTCTTATCAGCTAACGCACTGGGTGCCCTGTTGTGGGGAGTTGGAATAACTCTTGCTGGATATTATGCAGCTACGCTGCCATGGGTTAAGACCTGGTCTTACGCTATTGCAGCTTTCTTTATTACTGCCTCTTTGGTTTCTGCACTCGTGAACTATTTACGCCACCGGCGATAACACCTAAGTACGTCATAACTATTCCTGTTACAAGGTAAGCGCTCACATCCACTCCATTAGTTGGTGAGATTATGTCTATAACTAATGATGCAACTAATTGTCCGCCAACACTAAAGAGTGTGAAAGTTAAAACACCTAGGTGTTGCACAATCGTTGAAGTGAAAGCGACGTAAATAACGCCAATTACGCCACCGGTGTATATCCACCATGGGCCAGCTGGAAGTGGGACAAGTTCAATCTTTCCTATGAGAACTCCGCCCAGAATAAGAATGACAAGCAGTGATGTTCCCGTGATGAAGTTAAGAAGTGAAGTGGTGAAGCTTTGGTGTGAATGCTCGTTGATCTGACCATTTAACGCCCGCTGCACACCCACTACAGCGCCAGCTATACATCCCAGTACTACTGCAAAAAGTGAAAGATTCTTGGCATCAATACGATCAAAGACTGAAACAAAGACTGCCAAAACAGTTAATACTGCTGCTGCAACCCGGCGCCTTGAAATCAGCTTCTTCCCGCCACCGGTCATACCAATTCGATCCACAACTAGCGATATCGCTGTTTGCCCTGCAATTGATGCCACTGAATAGATTGCAACACCAATGAGGGGAACGATATGAGTTTGAATCGCAACAAAACTTCCACCTAAAGCCCCGGCAAGTAGCTTCCATCGGGCGATCTCTTTATTAGCTACTGCGCTGCGTAAGTTCTTTATGCCTTCTTTAATGGCTGGATTAAAAACCGCAATCACCGCAATGATGATTAATCCGGAGCCAAAAGAGACGAGCGCAGCTTCTAGACCATTATCGAGTCTGTGTGAAAGTTCGCCATTTGCACGCGCCTGCAAGGCAATCATTAAGCCTGAAAGCGCAGCTAGAAGATCTAATCGCATTGTGCGAGGTTATCAAGAAAAGCAAAAGCCGGGCGAGACCCTCGTGGCCCGCCCGGCTTTAGCTTATTTATATTTATCCCTTAAATACTGCATCCCAATCTGAGATTGTCATTACATAGAACTGACCACCTTCGACTGTTTTAGTATTGATTGCATCCTTCTTGGCAGCGCCATAGCCTTTTAGATCTGGACGAGCAGCAATCGCACCTGATTTTGTGTGAATCTGTGCGTTGGTGAAGAAGTAAGCGTTTGTATCTCCTGGCTTAGCGAGCAACTTAGTTACATCGATAATTCCACTTGCCTCTTCATCATTAGTCATAAATTCAGACCCACCGGTCAAGAACTTATTTGCATCAAACTGTGCAATTACTGCAAGCTTTGAATCTGATACACGGTAAGCAATGATGCGAGCTAGAGATTCGTTGCCACCTGGATCTTCTTGGAGTAGTACGTACTTTCCGTCTTCTGTAACAGTGATGTTATCTGGCTTAACCATGTAGACAGACTCTCCACCGTTGAGCAACATTTCAAGCTCTGCACCTGCAGCTGGGTTCTGTGCATCCTTGAAAGTTAAGCGCCACAAAGCGCCACCATCACGAGCCACAGTTGGTAGAGCTGGGTTTGGTGCTGTTGCAATAGGATCCTTGTTTGACTCTGTTGTTACAAAGTAGAAAACATTTGGATTTGTTGGATCCCAATGGCCATCTTCAACGCGTGCTAGCGTCGTTCCTTTTGCGCCAGACTCCTTGGCAAAACCAGAAGGTGAGTTGTTCCAGTCAACTTTTACAAACTCAACTGGCACCTTCTTGTTCTTGCCTACTGTTGAGCGGAACAAGTTGTCGGTCTTAATTGTTGGGATGTTCATAACATGAAGATCACCATTTGTAAGTCCAGCCTTATCGATTGCAGTACCTGTTGACTGCTTCTTTCCAGCGTAAACATATAGTTGGCTATCTGTTGCTGATCCATCTTCTGAACCAATTACAACAGTGTTAGCACCTGGCTTTAGTGATGGCATGATGTTTTCAAATGCATACATTCCCATGCGTGGAAGTGTGTATCCAGTTCCATCTTCTTCAAATGCAAATCCGCGATTTTCATCACCAGATTCTTCGCCGGAGAAGAACAATCCACCTGCATAACCAACACCGTTATGGATGAATGTTCCTGCTGCTGCGTACGTCGCTGAACAGAAACGGTTGATACCCCAGTCAAAGGTTCCTGCGCCAGATGCACCTGCTGGTGCCGTTCCTGCTGGAGTCTCCTGGTACTTACCTGTGGTGTAGTTGTAGAAGTTAATCTTCTGTATAAAGTTCTCAGCACTAGTAACTGCCTTAGTGGTCTTACTTATGGTGAACTTTGTAATTGAAGTTCCCCATGGCGCTGTTAATGACTTGGTCTTGATAGATTGAGCAGCGTTAGTTGCTACTTCGTGTACAGATAGAAGTGTGATTCCACCACGACCATTGTCGTAAGCGCCCATTCCATCTGGAATACCGCGAAGCATTGTGCCTGTGACTGAATCGCCTACAGTTGCAATAGTTTTAATATCAACTGCAGCGTTCTTTGAAAGAAGATAAACTGGCTTTGAGCCCAAAGCAAAAGCTGAGGCTGCAAATGCAACAGCTGTTACAACCGCTGCGCCAGCAATAATTGGTTTAGTTATTCTCATTTTCCCATTTCCTGTGTGTAGGTTTGGGATAATGATGGATTAGGGTGCTAAAACGGGAGGTAAATTGCTAGTGGACGAGCAGTAGACCTAAAATGAACTTTTAGGCGTGAGTACCGCTAAATTCTCGCTTGTCAGCGATCCAATCCATCAGTGCAAACAAAACACCAGAGGCCACAAATGTCAGGTGGATGGCAATTCGCCATTTAGTTCCGTCACCAACGGTGTCCTGACCGGATAGTTCAATAAAGTCCTTAAGTAGCTCAATCACTGAAATAGCTACTAGAGAGCCAATTAACTTAATTTTTAAACCACTAAAGTCAATCGTTCCCATCCAGTGGGGGCGATCTTTTGATTCAGATGCAACATCGATGCGAGAAACAAAGTTCTCATAGCCTGCGAAAATAACCATCAAAATGAGGTTAGCAAGCAACGTTAAATCTAAAAGAGCAAGTAGATCAAGAGTGAAGCTCTGTGGAGTTGCTTCGCCAATTTTTTCAGCCAAGTGGATAAATTCAACAATGAAGCGGTAACCCAAGAGAGCTAGTGCGCCAACTAACCCCAAATAGAGGGGGGCGAGCAGAAAGCGAGAACGAAAGAGGATTGATTCAACTACATGCGATATTTGGCTCATGCCGAGAATTTTAACTTATCCTTCTAGTAAAACCGTGACCTGAAGCCATTCTTCCTCGAGTCTATTTTTTTCACCACGCAACTGCACTAACTCATTGGTAATTTCATTCAAACGACCAGCATCAAATGATGCGCCTTCTTGCTCACCCTCTAGTTCAAGTATCCGTGAATCAGCTTTTTCCATCTGTCGCTCAAGGCGGACTCTGTCCTTTTTGAGTTGGCG
>Ga0208942_1000797_pt1 | contig 12143 bp, 10 predicted proteins | sample GreLakmeSU08MSRF_FD_187704 | JGI IMG/M metagenome (GOLD analysis project Ga0208942, IMG submission 187704) | Freshwater lentic microbial communities from great Laurentian Lakes, MI, USA - Great Lakes metaG SU08MSRF (SPAdes) | ecosystem: Environmental > Aquatic > Freshwater > Lake | place: Great...
TGCGTATTTAAGAATTTCTTGACACTTACTTCGCTCGTGAAATCAAATCGCTCAGAAGGTGTAAGGAAGTACGAAATTACAAGGCGTGCCAAAACTTCAACCAGCGCATCAGCCTCACGCTTCGGAATATATTGAGCAGCCAACGGTGCAAGATACGCAGATGCCACACGAACAATTCGCGACAACCCGTCAATTGTGAACTGCATCAAAGTTGTGCCGGGTTCGGTGGCGAGCATCATCGCAAGATGTTCATCATTGCGAAGTTCTGTTGTAGCCACGACAACGCACCGCACAAGAAGATCTTCAAGCGAAGTTGAATTTTCAGCGCGAGATAAAAGCGTCTTAAAAAACTCATCCAAAGAGCGCACATGCAATGCTTCTAGCAAAACTTCTTTACCCCCAGGAAACAACCTGTACAAAGTTGCACGAGACACATTTGCTAACTCGCATACATCACTGACCGTGAATCGCGCCACGCCCCACTTTTCGAGAGCAGTTTTAGTCGCATCTAACACACGTGTTTCAATTTCGCTGACCTGCGAAACTGGCAGAGATAAGTGCTTAGTAGCCATAGTGAGACAATAAGACTCTAGTCGTCTCATTGTCAAGTCTTACGACTTTTTCTTGAAATTTATGACTTTTAAGCCCAAATGAGGCAAACTAGAGTCCAACAACTCATCAGCCGTTTCTTCAGGAAGGAAGACTCATTATGTATACAAAAAAACAGACATCACGCTTTACCCGCCTCGCAATATTGCTTGGCAGTGTTGCCGCTCTCGGCTTGGCAAGTTGTGGCAGCGACGAGTCAAGTTCGGCTTGTCCAACTATTAGCTCTGGCAAATTGACGATCGCAACTGGCACTCCAGCGTTTGAGCCGTGGGTTGTTGGCGATGCCCCAGAATCTGGCGAAGGTTTTGAAGCAGCAGTTGCATACGCAGTCGCGACAGAACTTGGCTACAAAAATGAAGATGTCGTTTGGGTGCGCACTGGCTTCGACGAAGCCGTACAACCTGGCGCAAAAAACTTTGACTTCAATTTGCAGCAATATTCGATCACCGAAGAGCGCAAAGCAACTGTAAGTTTCAGCGACCCGTACTATTCGACCAACCAGGCCGTTGTTGGTTTCGCTGACTCACCTGTTGCAAGTGCAACCAAACTTTCAGAACTCAAAGAACTTAAGTTTGGCGCACAATCTGGCACGACGAGCCTTGACTTTATTCTCAATGTGATCATGCCAACTAATGAGCCGTTTATTTATGATGACAATGCCGGCGCCAAAGCCGCACTCGAAGCAAAACAAATTGACGCAATCGTTGTTGACTTGCCAACTGCTTTCTATATCAGCGCAGTCGAGATCGAAGGCTCAAAAGTTATTGGACAGTTTCCATTGAGCGATGCAGTTGCCGCAGACAACTTTGGGTTGTTGTTTGACAAAGACAACAAGCTCGTTGACTGTGTAAATAAAGCGCTTGCCGGGATCAAAGATTCAGGCGCTTTGGCTGAAATCGAAAAGACTTGGCTCGCAGACAAGACGAATGCACCAGTCATCAGCCTCGACTAGTTAAATAAATATCATCTAGATCAGGCAAAGACAAAATCGAAACAAGAAGCGAACGACAGCAATTCGAACATCGACAGCGCCGGCGCAGCAGCATCATTGCTGCGCTGAGCACTGTCGCGATAATTGGTGCACTCGTTTTTCTGATTCCGAAGTTGCCTCGTTGGGATCGAGTTCGCGAATCATTTTTTAACGGCGAACGCTTAGTTGACTCATTTCCGAGATTGCTCGATGCATTTGTCTTAGACATAAAAATATTTGCGTGGTCGACCCCAGCGATCATCGCCCTCGCCTTAGTTCTCGCAATCACCCGAAGTTCGCGCAACCCTGCTTTGTTTCCGATACGCATTTTCGTAATTGGTTACATCGATATCATGCGCGGGGTTCCAGTGATTTTGTGGATTTACCTGATTGGTTTTGGTGTGCCTGGCGTAGGTCTTGAACGACCATTCAATTCGCCACTGTTGTGGGGGTCGGTTGCGCTGGTTCTTACTTATGGTGCTTACATCGCCGAGGTTTTTCGTGCCGGCATTGACAGCGTGCATGAATCACAACGCGCAGCGTCAAGATCTCTGGGTTTATCAAACTCGCAGACCATGCGGTTTGTAATTTTGCCTCAGGCGATTCGTCGTGTTGTGCCGCCGCTGATGAACGACTTAGTCAGCCTGCAAAAAGATGTTGCTCTCGTCAGTTTGATTGGACCAATTGAGCTTTTGCGTCAGGCTGGCATTGACAAGGCAAAGTTTGCGAACTTCACACCGTATGTCGCTGCAGCAATTATTTTTCTAATGATCACGATTCCACTCACACGCACAACTGATTATTTACTCGCCCGTGAGCGCAAACGCACTTCTGCCACGAGGGTCAGATGAAACTTGAACTGCGCAATGTGCGAAAGAGCTTTGAAGAGCGTGTGGTGCTTGCGGGCATAAACCTCGAAGTAAAGGCTGGAGAAGTTGTTTCATTTATCGGATCAAGTGGTTCAGGTAAAACAACATTGTTGCGTTGTGTCAACTTGCTCGAACCAATTGACGACGGCGCGATTTTTCTCGACGGCGATGAGATTTCAAGCGTTGGTCGTGACCCAAACCCTGTTCGCCGAAGAATCGGCATTGTGTTTCAAAGTTTCAATTTATTTCCACACATGAGCGTGCGGCGCAACATCACACTTGCTCTGACACAAGTTGTTGAAAAATCGGTGGATGAAGCCAATGAAATCGCCAGTTCATTACTTAAACGTTTCGGCTTGGGCGAAAAAATTGATGCTTACCCTGACCAACTCTCGGGTGGCCAGCAACAACGCGTCGCAATTGTTCGAGCACTGGCGATGAGCCCCGAAGTTCTCTTGCTTGACGAAATCACATCTGCGCTTGACCCAGAACTAGTGGGCGAAGTACTAGACGTTGTGCGTGAACTAAAAGGCAGTGGCATCACGATGTTGATCGCAACACACGAGATGAACTTTGCCCGCGAAATAAGCGATCGTGTTTGCTTTCTTGCTTCAGGTCTCGTTGCCGAACAAGGCTCGCCTACTCAGATATTTTCTAACCCGACAGACGAACGGACAAAACAGTTTTTGCGCCGAGTTCAGGCAGTTGGCAAAACATAATCTGCGTATTTTTCGCAATCTGATTTTATGAACATTTGAATTATCATCTAGGGTGTTCTCATCGTCTTTCAATCATCCGCCAGCACGGCTAATGGGTCATCAGATGAAACTGCAAACTCTGTCGGCGCTGCACCTGAATGGACCGATACCAGCTTCTTCGCCCCTTCGGCGACCAGCAAACTGCCGACCGAACCATTTCGGGGCAGGATAAGTTTTGAAACTACAAAATTAGAAATCGATGTCACGCCAGCAGATAAGTTCGTTCAGAATCCGTGGGCATGGTGGGGCTTGTTTGATTTCCTTAAAGAGCAAGATCCTGCGGGTGCAGCGAAAATTTTCGATCTTGATGCTCAGTTGTTTCCCGGACTTGACATTGAATTCTTCACATCATCTGACAACAGACTTGTCCCTGTTCAGCGCGACATCATTCGCAAACCAATCGTGGATCGAACAAATAGTTTTTGGGAGATCATCGCTGGCCCTGGTCGTGTTTGGGCAGCATCACAAGTTGATGGCGAATACGCCAGTTGGAATAAAGCGGCGTTTCCCTTCTCGCTTGTTCAATCACAAGAAGGTCAGGCATGGATCGGTCTTGCTTCGTTCTATTACCAAGATGGCAAGGTTTCAGATACGAGAGTACAACTAAGTTCAGATTCGGGTAGCGGATTTATCTTTTGGGATCCAGACTTTGATGTCAATGCTTGGGGAGAAATTCCGACGGTGCAGACGAGCACAACAATTGAAAACGAATCCTCATTACAGAATGCTTATGTCGTTGAGCGTGCAAATCGTTTGCCGACAAAACCTCTTGCAGATCTCGGCTCACAAGCAGTTGTCGACGCAGTCGCCGCACTTGACCCCATTTCGACACTCAGCGCCACAATTACGTATAACGGCACGCTGTACATGGATCCGGTAAAAACACCTTTTGGTGTTTATCCATATCCGCAAGACATGCGCGTTGGAGTTTGGTCGGTAACGAAGTCACTTGTGCCTGGTCTTGCTGCTTTGTGCCTCGCAGAAAAATACGGCACAGACTTTCTTGACACAAAAATAGTCGACTATTTTAAGGCTGGTGAAGAATTTCATTACATTGATGCAGCATCCGAAGCCAGATGGAAGCAAGTAACACTTCGCAATGCCCTGCAAATGTCAACAGGCATGGGCACAACCGATTACGACGCAAACTGGGCAAAAGAAAATCTCAACACATATAAGTGGAGCTACTCATACAAGATTGAAGACATGATTCGCTACTACTTCAACGTAACCCCTAATCCAGAGGTGACTGGTCCAGGTCAGAAATTTGCTTACATCGACCAAGACATGTGGCTCGCTTCGATGGTCATGGACCGATTTATCAAACAAAAACAAGGTCCCGATGCCAGCCTGATCAAGTTTCTTCGCAACGAGGTTTACAAGCCAATTGGAGTTGATCACTTTGCGCTCGGCACGAACTACACAGATTCGGGCGAACTCGGTTATACCTACGGCGGATGGGGCGCATTGCCAACAATTGATATTTTGGCAAAGGCTGGTCGACTTGTTGCTAGTGGTGGTCTAACACCAAATGGTCGGCAGATTTTGAGCAAAGAACTGTTGAGTACTTACCCGTCTAGTGGCGATTACCAACTTGCGTTTTGGAAACAAAACTTAACGATTGATGGAATAGAAATTCACGTACCGTATATGAGTGGCGCTGGTGGCAACAAGATTTATGCGTTACCAAACGGAATGTCAGTCGTTGTTCTGGGTCGTGACAACTACAACGGCGGTCCAACCGACGAACAAACTGCTGAGCTTGTTACTGCTGCGCTTAAAGTAACAAAACCTTAAACAGCGTCAGTTAATTAGCAGTTTCAGGCAGTTGGCAAAACATAATCTGCGTATTTTTCGCGCAGAGTCTTTTTAGAGAACTTACCAACACTCGTCTTTGGCACTTCTTCAATGAATACAACATCATCTGGTACTTGCCATTTCGCCAATCTTGGCCGAATGTAGTCAAGCACTTCTTGCTTGGTCAAAGTTTCGCCAGGGTTGAGAACAACACACGCCAGTGGCCGTTCTGACCACTTGGGGTGCGGCACTCCGACAACTGCTGCTTCTTTGATTTTTGGATGCGACATCAGTTCGTTTTCGATTTCGACTGATGAGATCCATTCGCCACCTGTTTTAATCAAATCTTTCGTGCGGTCAACTAGCCGAATACGACCTGACGAATCCATTGTTGCAACATCGCCAGTTCGAAGCCATCCATCGGCAGTGAAACTTTCGGCAGCGCGCGAGTCGTTGTAATACGTAGATGCAATCCATGAACCAGCGCATTGCAACTCGCCACTAGTTTCGCCATCCCATGCCACAGGCGTTACGGTGCCGGGAAGAACTACTCGACAATCAACACCAAAATTAATCGTGCCAACAGTTGTGCGAAGTTCGGCTTGCTCTTCGATTGACTTTTTCTGATCTGCCAGCGACAGATTGCAAGTTGCCGCAATCGGGCTCGTCTCGGTCATACCCCACGCTTGCAAAATCGGCAAGCCCACAGTCTCGCGATAAGCCTCACTCAATGCTTTTGGCACTGCGCTTCCGCCAACCGGAATCACACGCAGCGAAGATGTATCGCGACCCTTAAGTTCGGGTAGTACGCTCATCCAAATAGTTGGCACACCGGCAGCCACGGTGACTTTTTCTTCGACGATTAAATTTGCAAGTGCTTTGCCGGATAAATCTGGGCCGGGCAAGACAAGATTTGCACCGCAAGCCACCGCGGCATGTGCGAGACCCCATGCATTGGCATGAAACATCGGTACGACTGGCAAAATGATGTCGCTCTCGCGCGCACCAAGCGAGTCGACCATCATCGCTCCCATGGTGTGCATAAATGTCGAGCGGTGACTGTAGACAACACCTTTCGGGTTGCCTGTTGTTCCGCTTGTGTAACACATACTTGCTGCGCGATTTTCGTCAGTTACTTTAAACTCGGCACCTGAGACGCCTCTGATCAATTCTTCGTAGTCATACATCTGCATGCCGTCAACAGAATCTGGCACATCGCCCTTGCCATCGTTCATTACAACGAGATGCTTGACAGTTTTGAAAGTTGGCAACAGTGGCGCGAGCAACGCAAATAGCGAGCGGTCGACAAAAATAATTTCGTCTTCGGCATGATTAGCAATGTATGTAAGTTGCTCAGGAAACAAACGAATATTTAGTGTGTGCACGACGCGGCCAGTGCATGGCGCAGCGAAATAAAGTTCGAGATGCCGCGCTGTGTTCCAGGCAAAAGTTGCCACTCGCCCATCGGCAGAAATTTTTAGTTTGTCAAGTGCACCACCAAGTTGCCGCGTGCGGGCTGCCCACTCACCATAAGTGATGCGATCTTTACCAACTGCAGTTGCCGTGGTGATTGTTTTTTCAGCGTGATACTTTTCGGCCCGTTCGAAAATGTGCACCATCGTCAATGGTGTGTCCTGCATTAAACCCTTCATTGATCCCCCGAAAGTCTTTAGGTTGAATAATTAAAGTTAGCAAGTCGGCTAGTGTTCTACGAATGCGAAAAGCCGTGCTAGCGCTCACAACCTTGTTGTTTGTGATCGGCACAATTGGCACCAACATTGGTCCGGCGCTAATTGACGAACATCCGAGATTGATCTTGATGCTCAGCGCGCGCAACCGCAACCTTTTCGGCGCAGTGCCATATATCGACTTGATGAGTTATTTACTAATTGGATTCACGCGGGTGTTGATCGCTGGCGTTGCGCTGTTTTTGGTTGGTCGCTGGTATGGCACAAAGACGCTCGGCTGGGTGGAAGGCAACATGGGCGAACTGCCAGCCATATATAAGTGGACAGAACGTCTAGTTGACAAAGCCGGGTCGGTAATGGTCGTGCTCATGCCCGGCAGCAATATCGTCTGCTTATTGGTTGGGCACCGCCGCATGGCGCCGCGCCGGTTTATACCTCTATTAATGCTGGGCATCACCATCAAACTTGCGGTGCTGTGGCGTGGCGGAAAATTGTTCGAAAATCAGATCAAAGATTTTTTAAGTTATATCGAGCGCTATCAATGGTGGGTCGTCGGCGCTTTATTTATAGCATCAGCATTGCAGTCTGCCCGCAAGGGTCGGCGAAAATCTAACTAGAAAACGACATCAAGGAGATATCCATGGCTACAAAGAAAAAAGCAAAAAAGAAGCAAGCAAAAAAGAAAGTGAAAACGAAAGCGAAAAAAGCTGGCACAACAGTAACTTTGGGTGGAAATCCAGTTTCGGTGAGCGGCAAACTGCCAGCCAAAGGCAAGCTGTTGCCAAAGTTTTCGCTCACAACTAGTGCATTGCAAGACATCACTAACAAAGACCTGGCTGGCAAGCGCGTGATTTTCAATATCTTTCCAAGCATCGACACACCAACATGTGCAACATCAACGCGCAAGTTCAACGAGATCGCTGCGAGTTTGCAAAATACCGAGATTTATTGTGTGTCGGCAGACTTGCCATTTGCCCAAGGTCGATTCTGTGGCACTGAGGGTCTGACCAATGTCAAGACTGCTTCGTCATTCAGGTCGAACTTTGGTGCAGCGTTTGGCGTCAACTTAACAACCAGTGTGCTCAAAGGCGTCTTAGCGCGCGCTGTTGTCGTCGCCGACGAAAAGGGCAAGGTGCTGCACACAGAACTCGTCAGCGAAATTGCTAGTGAGCCAAACTACGACGCAGCGATCAACTCGTTGCGTTAAATGATCGCCGTTAGCAAAAATTAATACTTAAATACCTAAGAATTTGTCGAGCCCGAGGGTGAAGCCCTTGTGCTCGGCAATTTTATTGCACGCCAACACGACACCAGGCATGAAACTTGCGCGATCTATCGTGTCGTGACGAATCGTCAGTGTTTGACCTTGCGTGCCTAATACAACCTCTTGGTTGGCAACAACGCCGCGCATGCGCACTGCATGAATTGGAATATCTGCCGGACCACGTGCGCCACGTGCCCCAGCAATTGCTTCGTGCGTAGTTGGGTCGCTCGCCCACTGATTGCTGGCAGCAGCCATGCGATTAGCAGTTGCTATTGCAGTACCGGACGGCGAATCAATTTTATTCTCGTGATGAATTTCGATAATTTCTGCCGTGTCAAAAAACGGCGCGGCAATCTCGGCGAAGCGCATCATCAAGACTGCGCCAATTGCAAAATTTGGCGCAACTATGCAGTTACTGGATGTAAATATCTTTCTAAACTCTGCAATATCTGCATCGGTAAAACCAGTCGTGCCCACAACGGCGTGAACATTGTGCATTGCTAACCAAGGCAAATTAATTCGTGAAGCAGCAGCGACCGTAAAGTCAACTGCAACTTCTGTTTTTGCATCGGCTAGCGCACGCAAATCTTTGGCGATTGTTAAGCCTTCAATCATTGAACCAGAAGCAGCAGAATCAACTGCCGCAACCAGTTCTAGATTTTTGTCGGCTGCAATGGCGGCGCAGACCGTTTGGCCCATCCGCCCCGCAGCACCAATGACACCGACGCGAATTGTCATCTCAGTTGAGATCCTATTGATCGTTTCGCAAATCGCGATCGAACTCTTCTTCGAAACTCACGCTGACTGCATCTGACGGCGCATTGCGATCATTTGAACGTGGTCGATCATTACGGTCGTTACGCGGGCGATCATTTCTGTCGTTACGCGGGCGATCATTTCTGTCGTTTCGTCCACCACGATCATTCGAACGCGGACGATCGTTGCGGCCGCCGCGATCATTCGAACGCGGACGATCATTGCGTTCTGGACGCGGGCCTCGATCGCCACCATCAGACGAGCCACCTGAAGAACCGCCGGCTGAACCCTTGATGACTTCGCCATCTGGGCCAATGAGACTGAGACTGACTTTGCCACGATCATCGATGTCGTCAACACGAACGCTGACTTCATCGCCGATGTTAAGCACATCTTCAACTCGTGCCACACGTTGACCGTTGCCGAGTTTCGAAATATGCACAAGGCCATCTCGTCCAGGAAGAATATTGACGAACGCGCCGAACGCGGCAATGTTGACAACACGACCTGCGTAAACGGCACCGAGCTCTGCAGTTGGTGGATCAACGATCGCCAAAATTCGAGCCTTTGCGTCTTCAACTTTTGAGTTGTCTGGTGAACCAATTGTGATGATTCCAGTTGCGCCGTCATCTGACACATTGATCTCTGCGCCAGTCTCTTGTTGAATCGTGTTAATAACTTTGCCCTTTGGCCCAATTACTTCACCGACTTTGTCAAGCGGAATCGTGAACGTGACAATCTTCGGTGCACTCTCGTTAACCGTTGCGCGTGGCGCATTGATTGCAGAGTTCATGACATCGAGAATCTTCAAGCGCGCTTCTTTGGCTTGCTGCAAAGCTTTGGCCAAAACATCACTTGGGATACCTTCGATTTTTGTATCAAGTTGCAATGCAGTCACTGCGTCAGCAGTGCCGGCGACTTTGAAGTCCATGTCGCCGAACGCATCTTCTGCACCGAGAATGTCTGTGAGTGCTGTGTATTTGCCTTGATCAAAGATCAGACCCATGGCGATACCTGCGACTGGCGCAACAATCGGCACACCGGCGTCCATCAAAGACAAACTTGATGCGCAAACCGATGCCATTGATGTCGAACCATTTGACGACAAAACTTCGCTAACCAAGCGAAGTGTGTATGCAAACTTTTCTTGGCTTGGCACAACTGGAAACAACGCACGCTCAGCGAGCGCACCGTGTCCGATTTCGCGGCGCTTTGGTGTGCCGACGCGACCGGTTTCACCGTTGGCCCATGGTGCCATGTTGTAGTCGTGCATGTAACGCTTCGATGTCTCAGGTGTGATCGAGTCGATCATCTGGTTCATCTTTGGCATTGCCATTGTTAGAACGTTTAATACTTGCGTCTCACCGCGCTGAAATAAGCCCGTGCCGTGCGCAGTTGAGATTAAGCCAACTTCAGCCGAAACTGGTCGCAAATCAGCAGGTCCACGACCGTCGATCCGAATGCCTTCGTCAACCACGCGCTTGCGCACTAATTTTTTAGTTAGTGAACGAACTGCTTCTTTGATTTGCTTCTCTTGAGCAGGAAACTTTTCGGCAAGTTCGGCAAGTGTTTGTGCAGTTGCATCGTCGATTGCCGCGTTGCGATCACTTTTAAGAGCGATGCGAATTGCTGGTTGCAATTTTGTAGTTGCAGCAGCTTCTACGGCTGAAAACAATTCTTCTGTGTAGTCGAGCACTGGTGTGTATTTGAGCGGCTCAATTGCGCCGCGAGTTGCGATGACACTTGCAACAAGTTGGCGTTGCAATTTGATCGACTCTTTGATGAATGGTTTGCAGGCTTCTAATCCGCTTGCAATAACTTCTTCATTAACTTTTGGTGCGCCAGCCTCGTAATACGAGAAACTCTTCTCGGTTCCGCCTGCTTCAACCATCATTACGGCAACATCGCCGTTGTCAAGTTCACGACCTGCAACAACTAATTCAAAAGTTGACTCGTCGCCTTCTTCGAATGTTGGATGTGCGATCCATGTGCCCTCTTGGCTGTATGCCAATCGCACTGCACCAATCGGACCATCAAACGGAATGCCCGAGATCATGAACGATGCTGATGCTGCGTTGATCGCGAGAACATCATGTGGATTAGTTTGATCGGCACCAATGACGGTGATCACAACTTGAGTTTCGTTGCGGTAACCATCTGGAAATGCTGGTCGCAATGGACGGTCGGTTAAACGACACGTGAGAATTGCTTGCTGACTTGGACGACCTTCGCGGCGGAAGAACGAACCAGGGATCTTTCCGGCTGCGTATGCGCGCTCTTCAACGTCAACTGTCAACGGAAAGAAGTCAATGCCATCACGCACGCCCTTTGCGGCGTTCGCTGTTGCAAGAACTGTTGTCTTACCGATTTTTGCTACTACTGCTCCTTGTGACTGCAAAGCAAGTTTGCCTGTCTCGAAGGTGAGTGTTCTATCGGTCCCTGAAATTGGACCGCTTACTGAAATGGCCTCGGCCATGATATTTCCTTTCGTGTCTGCGCCGCTTTTTTACGGACTTACAGACTTATGTGCCGAACAAATTGTCGGTTCCCAGTTGGAAACCTCGCGAAGACTTCTTTCATCCGCGAAATACTCAACTGACAACCAACTACAAATAGTCCGATCGTTTATGTTGTTATTATTTTTCTTTTACTAGCGACCGTTTAACGACGCAAACCAAGCTCGTCAAGAAGTTTTCGATACTTCTCGATGTTGTTGGCTCGCACGTAATCAAGCATTCGTCGACGACGACCAACCATCATCAACAATCCACGACGGGAGTGATGGTCCTTTACGTGACTCTGAAGATGCACGGTGAGACTATTGATGCGCTCAGTTAGAAGTGCAATCTGTACTTCTGGTGAGCCCGAGTCTGTCGCGTGCTGGCCGTGTTTGCTAATGACATCTTTAGTCGGAGCAATTGCCATATTGATTTTCGCCTTTCGAACTCTCACAAGCAAACTTTTCTAGCCAGTGAGATATCTGGTCGCCACAACCTTTTGGTCAGTGGCATCGCATCAGAGGTATAAGCCCTAATGGACCCCTTCAATCTACGGCGAGTTCTTCATGAAACCACCCTGCATTAGTCCTGCTATATAAGTAGTGTCGTAAGGCGTGTTCACCGGAATCGTTGAAGAGCTTGGCAGGGTTGCCGAACTAAGCGGTTCACGATTGTGCATTTCAGCCAGCACAGTGCTTAGTGGCTCGCAAGTTGGCTCATCGATCGCAGTTAACGGTTGCTGTCTGACGGTTGTTGAACTCGATCAAAATTCGTGGATGACTGACATCAGCGACGAAACATTTTCGCGCACAAATCTTGGCGCACTCAAAGTTGGTGATGTTGTCAACCTCGAACGACCAATGGCTCTCGGCGATCGACTAGGCGGACATCTCGTACTTGGTCACGTTGATGCAGTCGGTGAAGTTGTCTCGCC